>JACCDY010110178.1_pt1 | contig 377699 bp, 325 predicted proteins | sample 7446391 | NCBI WGS metagenome assembly JACCDY01 (sample SAMN15323451, study PRJNA562643) | freshwater metagenome | isolation source: river surface water | place: USA:Blue River Watershed | collected 2017-08-18 | reverse complement strand
TTTATACTTTTATTAATTTTCAAAAAAAATTGAAATTTATTTTTGGATAACAAATTATTTTACTTATACTTAATACACATCCATTTAAATTAATTTTAATATACTACAACTACAACAATATGGCGCACTTTTTAAATAACAGAAGTTGCAATGATGACTATTGCCCTACAGAGAAACTTATGATTATACCACCTGCTATGCTTAAAATAAATAAACATTTGAATAATATTGATAAACAATTGGAAGCTCTCTATAATATCTCAGAACCAAATATAAATGAAGAACACGAAGAACCTAGACAGCCATTTGATGAACACGAACAAGAGATTATTGATCACGCTGAGAGATATGAATTATCTATTGCTGAGGCTGTTGATTATTTGAAAACTTGTCACCACTGCGGAAATCCTGATATCCCATTTGGATGGGAATATTGTAATGAACGATGCCAAGATTACTCTATTGTGTTTTGTTATCCTTGTTACAGAAAGTCAAAGTGCAAAGTATGTGATAATTGGTATAGACACGATCCTTGGAGACAAGATGAAGAGGAAGAAGAGGCTGAATACAATCGTAGAATCAAAAATTTAGCAGAAGAAGAGGTTGAAGACAATAAAGAAGAAGAAACTTATGCTGAGAAAATAATTCGCATTCAAAAAGACAATCCTAGAAATAATGATGAGTCAGAAATTGATTACAATCATAGAATCAGAAATTTAGCAGAAGAAGAATTACAAGAATATCTGGATAATTTTCCTAAACCTACATTTGAAGAATATTGCCGAATGGAACAGCATTATGACAATAATGATGATGAAAATGAGGTTACTACTACTTCTCATTGTTCTCTTTGTGACTCATATGTTTACAAGAAGGGCAAGCATTGTAACTCTTGTATAGCTTATCACGGCAAAAATGAGTTTACAAATTATATTGAATTCAGATGCTATGATGATGATGGTAATTACTTATATGATGATGATGAAAATAATGATAACAAAAATAATATTTGGGATAGACAAGATGCTGAAGCTGAGGAATATGAGAATATGTGTATTAGATATGCTGAGGAAGCGGATGAAGATGATTTATAAAAAAAAATGAAAAAATATATATAATAAAAATAAAAAATAAAATATAAAAATAAAAATATATAACTTTTAATTTAATTTAATTTAATTTACAATATATAAGAAGGATTTTGTATCCTTTTTTATTTTTATTTTTTCCATTTTAAAATTTAAGTAGAAATTGTCTTGTGATTTGTAACAGAAACTTGACCAACAATTTCTGTTTTTTTAACTTCTGAAATTGGTGTATAAATTACATCACATTTTTTCATTGATTTTATTATTGCGGACGAATTAATTTTACACAAATATGCTGCTCTTTTAATTACTTGTCGTGGAATGTCTCGTATTTTGGCACAATTTATATTTTTCAAAATAATATGACAAGATGGATGATTTGAAATATGAAACCATATATCTGTGCTATCAGCAGCATCAATTAGATCCCAATTTTCACTCTTATTTTGACCAATATATATAGTATACTCCGTATTGTTAAATGAAAATAACTCGGTCTTCATTATAATTGTTAGTATGTTGAATAATAAACATATTAATTTATTATTCAATTTTTATATTTATATTTATCTATTGTTTCTAACAATGTTGTTCATTTCGCTCTTAAAATTTTTTCGCCCTCCTCTTATTATTGGCTGTATTAAAGCATTATGTGTGTTAATATAATTTGCTTTCTCAACGCGTTTCGCAATAAGTTCATTCTTTGCTTCAGAATGAATAATTCGTTCAGTTACTTGTTGTCCATTAATTATTTGTATAGCCAATTGTTTGCGTTTTATAAAACATGCTTTACATAAACATCCTTCATCCATATAATGATTTACTTGAATATAATCTAAATGAGCATTTTCCAGTGTTAGTTCTTCATACATTCTATACTCATTTTCAGTATAAGAAATAAAGGGATCAGTTGTTTTCTGAGACCAGTTGTTAACATATTCTTGAATCTCAGTTTGCGAGTAATAATAATTTAAATATCTACAATTTATAATTTCAGATAAAAAATTAGAAGGAATTTTATAATTATCTTTAAAGCGTTTATATATATCTTTAATGGGCTTATTAGTGCTTTCATAGTCTTTAATTGCGCATATTTTCTTACCAAAAATATTTGTTAGTATGTCTGACCAATAATTAGAATCTTTCAAACGTAATTTAATATATTTTATTCCATTATGTTCCTGTAGTAAATATTTATTCTGAAAATCAAACGTCTGGATTAAAGGAATATTATATATATCCATATAATGATCTCCATTTGCTATATGAGGAAATATCTTATTAAATCTATTTATTATTTTTGTAATATCATAATTATTTACGTTTTTATCACTAGTATTAAAATGATAGACACCTACTTTTTCAAAGTATGCTGATATTTTGCGTTCAATTGGACTACGATATACATCAATTACGTATACATCTCTTCCTAAATGTTTATTAAATTGAATTATTTCGTTTACTGTAATATCTGATATATTGGTAAATATTCTTAACATCTCTTCATCATGAATATGAATAATATTAAACATTTCGGATCCAAAAATTCGCAGTGAACTAACAATGGATGTAGACCCGACTTTGGGAGGAGTATAAACAAAAATTAGTTTCTTATTTGGATTCTTATTAATATTCAATCTGTCGTTTATTTGGTTTAATAATGGTAATTTCTCGGGACTTATAAAAAAATGTGACATTATACTATTGCTTATAAATTGATGTAATATTTATATTTTATATTTTATATGTATTTATAATTAAAATTGAATTAAATAAAAATAGTATAAAACTAATACACAATATTGATTAAAATGGAATTTTCACCTTGCAACTATACTCGTAATCCTAACAGCGAATTCAAAATTGTTTCATCTTTGTATTTTACAAAGGATCTTCATTGTGAGATTATTAATCGTTTATCAGGAAGTAATATTGTATTAAATACAGAGCCTTTTGATACAAATTATGGAGAAATATATATAATTGAGCCAGATTTTCATCTAATATCAGAAAAAGATGAAATTAAAATTTACTGGTTAAACTTAGATTATGAACGCATTAAGGATTATAACGATAAAATTGTTAATTATCTTGGCGTAAGTAAATACTATTGGGATATTCACTATAGAGCTGGCAATTTAATAGCAGAATGTAGAAGTGGTGTATTTGAATTGGATGGAGAAATTAGCATATCAAATGCTATAAACAGAAAATTATCTCATATTATGGACACATTACCAGAAGAGGATATTGATTATGATTTAATTAATGAGTTTGTTAAAAAACAACAAATAAGAAATCTAAAATTAGAGTATCTAAAGAAAAAAGACGAAATGGATGAAGAATATGAAGCTAGAATTAACACTTTATTTGAAATATGGATTACTTCTAAAAAATTAGAAAAAGAAATGAAGGATGATAATAAAAAATAAAAAAATACTTAATTAATTTTTAAATTATACAAATATACACATACAAATATAAAGTTATATAAATTTTATATTTTTATTTATTATTATCATTATAGACAGAAATCAAATTTTTTTGTGCTGTATCTAGAATAAGAATAGCTTGTGTTGATACATCTGATGGCAAATTTTGACTATCAAATACTTGTTGTTTAATTTCTACAGCCTTAAACATAAAATCTTTAATCATACTATTAACCTTATCTTTATTACTTGAGAGAAGATCAGTATACATTATTTTAACATTAGCCATAATATATTGATACATATGTATTACTACCTTAACCTTATTAACCTTTTCTTTTTCAGTAGCCACTTGATTTACATAATCTTCCATTGTCTTAATAAATTTTATCTGGTTTTTTGTAAATCCCAATCTAGTAAATCGACAGTCATTATTTTCTTCTTTTATCTCTTCATTTTTCTCTTCTTTTATCTCTTCCTTCTTCTCTTCTTTTATCTCTTCCCTCTTCTCTTCTTCACTTTCAAAAATATCTATTTCTTCATCATTACTGTCTGTAACACTAAAACAGTTTTCATCCATCTTTAAAGCACGTGCAATCTTATTCATTGTTTCTATAATTTGTTTTTTATTTAATTCATTGAACTTAACAAAAGCCATATCTCCATCCATTGAAATTTCATAATTATCGCAACTATAATCATCATAATTATTTCCCAAATCAGTATTAAGTGCCTTATTAATAAACTTGTAAGCATTCTTGTTATTATCAAATCCGATATAAGCGGTATATTTGGTAGAAGACATTTTCTTAGTAATTGTTATAGTAGTTTTAGTTTTCCTTATTAATTTGGTAGTGTTCTTATATATCTAATACCTTCATTTTCTTGTAGAAAAATAATTTCAATTTTTTTTGAGAATTAGAAAAAATAGAAAAAATGGAAAAAATGGAAAAAATAATGCCAAATAAAAAAAACACATTAATTAATTTAAATTATACAAATATACAAATATACAAATATACAAATATACAAATATACAAATATTATTTTATTTATCTCATTTTGACTTGTACATTCTCAGTTATTTTATCCTCTATTGTTTCTTTCATATCAATTTCTCCATCAAACCATTCACCATCTCCACGCTTATCATTAACATGATTTCCAACCCAAGTTCTATTAGTAACATGATCATAATAAATTCCTTTGCCTTGAAAACTTCCATCTACTAAATTTCCTCTACGATAACTACCATTTCCATAATAATATGTTCCAATACCATGTTGTTTATGATCTTTAAATTCACCTTCATAATATGGTTCAAATTCTTCTTCATCTCTGGTTATATCAAAAGTTTGTTTTCCATATCCAGTAAACTTTCCTTCTATAAAAGTACCTTCAAAAATAGTATGCTCATATTCAGAACAACCAAATACTTCTCTAATACCTTTACCATGTGCTAATCCATCTTTCCATTCACCTTTATATCTACTAAATTTATTTCCTGGAAGAATATACCATTTATTAACATCCTTTTTCTTATGTTTATCTTTTTTAAAATAAATCTCCCAGTTTTTATCTTCTTCTTCATCTTCTTCATCTTTAACTTCCAAGAAAACAGGATTATTCATAATATTCTCTATATTATAGAAATATAGAGCACCAAATATTACCATAAATATAATAATTACAATAAGCTGCTCTTCTCTTGATAAATGACTATTAGATACACACATATTAACTTGACTGTTCATTTTTTCTTGTTCTAAAATATAAATTGGAATTTTTAAAAAGTGTGGATGTTATTAACCTAATAAAATAATTTTTACAGGCAAAAAATATTTCAATTTTTTTTTGTTTATTATAAAAATTAAAAAAAATATAAATTAATATAATATAATGAAAAAAACACAAAAACGTAGTAAAAATAAAAATAATAAAACTAGACGTTTTCTCTATAATCCAGATAATCCAAAAAAATCATTTGATGTTTATATTGATAAAAATCCAAAAGATACAATACATATTAAATATACAAATTTAAATGATGTTAAAAATACAATTAAAAAATTAGAAAAACTTTATAAAGATAAAAAATATACACATAAAAGAATATGGCAAGTTGGTATGATAATGAAAGTAAGATTAGAAGTATTAAAAGACAAGAAACCAAATGAATTTAAATTATCAGAAAGATATTTTAATTTCTTAGGAAAAAGAACAAAACTAAATGAAAATGATAGATATAAATTAATTTTTAAAATATAATATATATGAAAAAAATATTTATTATAGTATTTTTGTTAGTTTGTTCTTTATTTATTTATTATTTATACAATATAATGACAGATAAACCTATTTATGCTATTGCGGTCTTTAATGATAATATTAAAGGCACTGTTAAATTTACAGAGGATTTAATAAATAATCAGGTTATTATAGAATTAAATATTTCTGGTTTAAAATCTAAAGGTTTACATGGTTTTCATGTTCATGAAGCCGGTGATTTAACTGATAAATGTACTAGTATGTGTGCTCATTTTAATCCTTATAATAAAAATCACGGTTGCCCTGGTGCTAAGGAGAGACATGTTGGTGATTTAGGAAATATCAAAAGCAATATTAGGGGAGAAGCTAAATATACATTTAATGATAATGTTATAAAACTTAGAGGAACTAAATGTAATATTATTGGTCGTGGGCTAATTATTCATGAAGATGAAGATGACTGTGGAAAAGGTGATAATTCAGAAAGTCTAAAAACTGGAAATGCTGGAAAAAGAATTGCTTGTGCCGTTATTGGTTACTCAAAAGAAAATTTTAAATAAAATAAATTAGAGTCTATTAGAATTAATATTTAAAAAGTATTTGTAAAATATTATTATATAAAATGTTACAAATAGAAGATAATAGTCTAATAACAGCCATTGTTGCAGTTGACTCAAAAAATGGGATCGCAAAAGACGGCAAAATACCTTGGAAAAGTAAGACAGATATGAAATTTTTTAAACAGCAAACAACAGAAAATATTATTATTATGGGTTCTACAACTTTGTTATCATTACCAAACGCAATGCCTCTACCAAATCGCATTAATATTGTTCTAACAAGGACACCAGAAAAATACACTTGCTATCCAAAATACAGCCAATTAGATAACATTTTTTTCTGGGAAGAGGAGACAGTTCTTGAGTTCTTGGCTATAAAGAAAATGGAAAATAAGTTTTTAATTAAATCGGAACATGGACAAACAAAAAATAAAAAAATATTTGTAATTGGAGGTAAACAAATATATAATTTATTATTGCGTTTTTGTGACAGTGTATTGGTAACTAGAATTAAAGCCGACTATAATTGCGACTTACAGTTGGATTGTCTAGATATAATTGGGGCTGAAATGAATTGTAAAACTTGTTATGAAGATGATGAATTACAAATTACACAGTGGTCTCGCTCTTCTCTACAGCACTGTTTGTAGCTGACTTAATAAAATGCTTGTTCATATACTTCTGAATGGTGAAGTAAGTAAGATTCTCAGTCTCCTCACTGCTAAGTCCAAGAAGAGTCTTGAGCTTATCATCTGGGTTAATCTTGTTCTTTGAATTTGCGCCCTTCTCCTGTAAATTATTAGCCTTGATATACTGAGATAAAGACTTGGTTACCTCAGTGCGAGCAATCTCGGTTCCCTCAGGTCTATTCATAAACTCACAAAGCTCCTTGGTAACCTTAGTAGGTTTAGCAAAGCCAGAAGGGGCTCTATCAGTCTTGGGCTTTGACTTTGCCTTAGTCTTGACTACCTTATTTACACTCTTAAGCTCCTTTCTTACTTGCTTCTCAAGAGTCTTAATATTTTGCTGGAGTGAATTCATTTGCATCTTAAATAAAGTAATACTATCATTAATAGTCTTGAAAGACTCATATACAGCAGTGAATTGTTCGGTTTGTTCGGTCATTGTATTTATATACTATATTATGTAGGTAGCTTTATATTGTTTTATAATATATATTATATAATGATATATTATATACATTATGATCTCATTTATTTATAGTTACGACGTTTTTTTGTCACACGATGTCTTACTTTTCCTTTTGTCTTTGTCTTTTTAATTCTAGATTTTCGCTTTTTCTTACCAAGACCTTCAATTAACAAACTTTTTGTTAGTTCTTCTAGAGTTTCATGACCTAAATTAATATGTTTATCTTTTAATATTTTATGAATAGATAAATTACGAGCCTTTGATATAATTCTCATTCTTGCCTCTTGTTCTTCTGGTGATAATGATGAAATAACACTGGTATCTGGTTCAACACCATTTAATAATTCTATTTCAAAATGAGCTAAAATAGCTTGTTTAACTTCATTACTACCAGCTAAGTCATAAGCGGTTTTTCCTAATTTATTTTTAGCATTTATATCAGCACCTCTTTCTAGCAATAAATTAATTACATCTATATTTATATCAGAGCCTTTTTTACTACATTCTAAAATTAATAATGTATTATTATCATTTTTATTACTAGTTTTATTATTATTATTATATTGTTGTATATCATTTACATTAGCACCATTATCAAGTAATAATTTTACTAAATCATAATATGTAGATATATTTTCTCTACAAACATAAATAATAGGACTACGCCCATATTTGTCATGAATATTTACATCCGCACCATTTTCAATTAATAATCTTGGAATATCTATATTTTTCTTTATCATGTTAGTTTGTATACAAGCATTTGTTAGTACAGAAATACCATAATAGTTATCTTTCCAATTTACATCTGCTCCATTTTCTATTAAAATTTTAACAATTTCTGGTTTATATTTTCCACTTACGGCTAAATATAATGGACTACCATCATTATTACTACGTTCTTTAAAATCATAATTTACAATATCAAAACTTTTCATTTCATTTCCATAAGCATCATGGGCATTTTGATATTTATTTATTAATCTTTCTACTTCATCTGTATTTCCTTTTATAATAGCATTTTGAAAACTAGAAAGATCCTTTTTAAATCCTGGCTCTAAAGAACCTAAATTAGGGTTCCAAGATTTCATTAAACTACTTAACATGTATTATAGTATAAATACACATATTATATTATTTTCATTATCATTTAAGTTATTTAATTTTATTAATTTATAAACAAAATTAAATTATCTGTATTTTGTTATATTTTTATATATTCACTTTTAAACAGCGTCTCTCTTTTGTCCTCTTCCTCTTCCACCATTTACAGGGCCTCTAGGTGATCCGCGACCTCCAGTAGTTGGTCTCTTACTCTGAGGCTTAGATGAGCGAACATGAGTCCAAGCACCATCAGACTTAGCACCAGTATTAGTATCAACAGGCGCAGGTTTAGAACGGGGCATCTTAACAGGCTCAGAAGCCTCCTTGTAAGCAACTCTAGTCTCATTTCTAGTTTCACACATCAACTTTCCACCCTTAATACCAGACACATCAGTTGCCTGGCACTCGTGCTTATCACCAGCAACAGTAGACAATGCGAACTCAACATACTCACCCTGAACAAGATACTTATATTGCTCAGAAACAACCTTGATGGAACTGTGATGGACAAAGACATCACTGCCGGACTTAGGACCATCAGTTACGGTAATAAACCCATAACCCGCCTTATTATTGAACCACTTGACGCGACCAGTGAACTTCTCAACGCTACTATCAGACATTTTATTATAATATAGTATGTAATTACTCTTTATATTGTTTTTTATGATTGTTTTTTATGATTGTTTTTTTTAGATTTTGTATAAAAAACTAAAAAATTGAAAATATTTTTCATAAATTTATCCATATTAATTATTATTATTAATCTTGTAAAAAATTTTTTAAAACTTGTAAAAAACTTGTAAATTACTTATAAAAAAATGAATCCTGAATATGAATATGAAAAATATGTTACAACTAAAGAAAATGTTATGGAGACAATAAATAAATATGGAGTTGCAATTATACCAAATGTGTTAAATAGTGAAGAATGTGAAGCTATGTTTAATGGTATGTGGGATACATTAGAGACTATTTCACAAACATGGGAAATTCCTATTAATAGAAATAATCAAGAATCTTGGGTAAATATGAAAAAATTATTTTTAAAACATTCAATGTTAATACAACAATGGTCTATTGGTCACGCGCAGTTTATATGGAATTTAAGACAAAATCCTAAATGTGTTGAAGTATTTTCAAATATTTGGAAATGCAAGCAAGAAGATTTACTAACAAGTTTTGATGGAGCTTCATTTCATATGCCATCAGAAATAACTAAAACTGGTTGGCGTAAAAAATTATGGTATCATTCAGATCAAAGTTTTGTTGATAAGGATTTTAAATGTGTTCAAAGTTGGGTAACTGCTCTTGATGTAAATGAAGGTGATGGAACACTAACATTCTATGAAGGTAGTAATAAATATCATTCTGAATTTGGAGAAAAATTTGGTGTAATAGATACAAGTAACTGGTATCAAATGGATGATGATGAAAAACTAGGGTTTTATAAGGAAAAAGGATGTGTTGCTAAGTGTATTAAATGTCCTAAGGGTTCTATGGTATTATGGGATAGTAGAACAATACATTGTGGATTAGAACCATTAAAAGGACGTAAAACACCAAATTTTAGATGTGTAGCATATTTATGTTATATGCCACGAGTATTAGCAAAAGAAAGTCAAATTATTAAGAAGATTAAGGCTTTTGAAGAGAAAAGAATGACAACTCATTGGCCTTGTAATATAAAATTATTTCCAAAAATACCTAGGACTTATGGAGCAGAACTACCTGAAATAACTGAATTACCTACACCTATTATTAATGAATTGGGAAGAAGATTAGTTGGTTATTCTGATGTAGAAACAATTAAACCTAAAATAAAGAGTAAGAAAAATATTATTCTTGTTATTGAAGATGATGATAGTAAAGAATAATTTATTATTATTGATTTATTAGTATAATTTGTATAATTGTATAAGTATAAAAATTAATTTAAGTTAATTTATTTTTTTTATTTAAGACCATTCGTATTCATTGTCATCTTCTTTATCACTACATTCAGTATCTTCCCCTTCATTTTTTCTTTGTTCTAAAAGCAAATCAGTAAATATGCGAATGATATATTGATAATCCGGTTCCTCATCAAATTTTAATGTTCTAACATAATTAAATGCGGTTACAAGAAAACGCGGTATATTTGTTAGTTGTTCCTTCTTTAAAATAAGAATTTTGCCAGGACTTAAATTAGGACCAAGATTTAAATTAGGATTATCTAAATTTATTTCTGTAGAAAAGAATTTACCAAATAACATATATATCATTACATACAAACAAGATTCAAGATCATCACGACGACTAGGTTCACAGCCTCTATGAACATTCAAACTAACAAAATTTGGTGTTCCAATTAAACTAGTTGTGCGTTTAAATTCAATATGAACCCCATCATGATTATATCTTTTACAGAAACCAAAATCAATTAAGTATATTTTGTTAGTTTTATCGGAAATATTAATCATAAAATTATCTGGTTTTATATCTCTGTGAATCAAATAGTGATTATGTAGTATTTCTATTCGTTCTATCATTTGCTTGCCAAGTAGTAGGACAGTTTTTACTGATAGACGTCCATATTTTTGTACAAGTTTTGTTATTGAACATTCTAACAAATTTGTAACTAAATAGTTTACATTGTTAGTTGCTCCAAACCATTTTAGTTGTGGAAATCCATCAATACCTGCTAAGTATTGATATATACGTGCTTCCATTTTTAATGACTTTTGTTCCTTACTTTTAACCTCTGTTTTAATAGCGACAATTTCACCTGTCCGCATATTTTCGGCACGAAAAACCTTGCCAAAACTACCTTGACTTAGTTTTTCTAATAATCTATATTTATTTGCCAACATTTTGTTAGTTGTTAGTTATTATTATTATAAAATAAGATATGTTTAAATTTGTTAGTACATGAATAAAAATAATTTAAAATTGAAATAAATAAAACTACATAAATATAATTATATAAATTATATAGAATAATACAAAATAAAATGGTTAAAATTTGCGACATTAATAATTATCCTTCTGAAAATGAAGAGAAATACAAAGAGCATTTTGAGAAATTTAAATATCCATTACATATATTTCAAAAATGGGCAATTGAAGCTATTGTAGAAGGTCAACACGTTTTAGTTACGGCTCCTACTGGTAGTGGAAAATCACTTCCCGCAGAATTTTCAGTGGAGTATTTTTCGTCAATTAAAAAAAAAGTTATTTATTGTAGTCCAATCAAGTCACTTTCAAATCAGAAATTTTATGACTTTTCACAAAAATATCCGCACGTAAGTGTAGGCATCATTACAGGTGATATTCGTTGTAATCCGGACGCAACTGTTATTATAATGACAACTGAAATCCTATTAAACAAACTTTATCAACTTAAAAGTGGTAACAAAAATACTAATACAACTACATCATTTGAAATGGATATTGAAAATGAGTTAGGTTGTGTTATCTTTGATGAAATTCATATGATTAATGATACAGGTAGAGGTCATGTCTGGGAAAATAGTATTATGATGTTACCTAGACACGTTCAAATGGTTGGTCTATCAGCAACCCTAGATAATCCTGAAAAATTTGCTTCTTGGCTGGAGACACGAGGATCAAATGAAAATGAAAATGAAAACTTAAATAAAGTTGTATATCTTACTAAGAAATTTAACAGAGCGGTTCCCTTAACCCACTATAGTTTTATTACGGCAACAAATGGTATTAATAAGCACGTCAAGGACAAAGCATTACAAGCTGAAATAAAGCGTTTAACAGACACTACATTTGTTATTCAAGATTCACAAGGTAATTTTAATGAGCTCAACTACCGTAATATGGATAAAATGTTAAATCTATTTAATGCCAATGATGTCCGTATAAAACGTCAACATGTTTTAAATAAAGTATCCGAATTTATGGTTGAAAAAGAAATGTTACCAGCAATTTGTTATGTATTTTCTAGAAAGCAATTAGAAGTTTGTGCTCACGAAATAACGGCTAATTTATTAGAATTTGATAGTAAAATACCTTATACCATTGACTATGAGTGCGAACAGATTATCAGAAAGTTACCAAATTATAAGGAATATTTACAGTTACCAGAATATTTAGATATGGTTACATTATTGAGAAAAGGTGTTGCGATGCATCATAGCGGTCTAATGCCAGTTCTTAAAGAAATTGTAGAAATTCTATTTTCAAAAGGATATATCAAGTTACTATTTGCTACTGAATCAGTTGCTATTGGATTAAATTTGCCGGTTAAAACTTGCGTATTTACTGACATTTATAAACACGATGGTTCTATGATGCGTGTATTACAAGCACATGAATATACTCAGGCAGCCGGCAGAGCGGGTAGATTAGGATTAGATACAGTTGGTCACGTTATACATCTTAACAATCTGTTTCGTGATACAAGTGCCACAGCATACAAAACAATGATGAATGGCAAGCCTCAAACACTTAGTTCTAAGTTTAAAATTTCATATAACTTACTTTTAAATCTAATTGATATTGGAGATACTAATTTAGTTGGTTTTGCTAAGAAAAGTATGGTAATTGATGATCTAAATAGAGAAATATCTCACACTTCAACTGAAATTGAAAAGTGTAGTCAAGAAGTGGATAGATTAAATAGCTGTATTGAAACAATGCGAACACCTAAAGATGTTGTTGAACAATATAATAAACTACAAAGCAATAAAGAAAATTATGCTAATAAGAAACGCAAAGAAATGGAAAAAGATATACAGAAAATCAAAGACGAATATAAGTATATTGACCAAGACATGGCAACATTACAGAAAATTAGTCAGAAAAATACTCAGCTTGGTGAACTTATAAGACAGCACAAAGGACTAACAAATTATCTTGATAATGATGTTAATAAAGTATTACATGTGCTTACTAGAGATGGGTTTCTAAAAAGTAATGTAGAAAATGAATATACTTGTGAAGACAGTGTTGGTCTAGATTTATTAGATGAAGAAATAATAAATGATGATACATTTGTTAGTAAATTACAGCTATCATTAAAGGGTAAGATGGCAACACAATTACGCGAAGTTCACTGCTTAGTATTTGCTCGTTTACTAGAAGACGACACGATTATTAATTTATCAGTAATTCAACTTATAGCATTATTCAGTTGTTTTACAAATATATCAGTTCAAGAAGGTGTCCAAGATTTTACTCCCCAAACAGATGATACAGTATTAAAACAAGTTATTTGCTCTATAAGCAAATTATATTCTGAATATGAAGAAAGAGAAACAATGCTTCGTATTAATACTGGATCCGATTATACTTTACACTATGACCTTCTAAATTATGTTGAAGACTGGACTGAATGCGAGTGTATAGAAGATTGTAGAGCTGTCTTATCCCGTCTAGGAGAAGAAAAAGAAATATTCTTAGGTGAATTTGTGAAAGCTCTTTTAAAAATTAATAACATTAGTTGCGAAATGGAGCAAATTGCGGAACAAATGGGAAATATGGAGTTCTTATCAAAACTAAAAAAGATTCCTGAGTTAACACTAAAATATGTAGTAACAAATCAGTCACTTTATGTTTAAAAAAACATATTTAAACATTATATTATATATTATGTAATAAAATATAATGTTATTTTGTCTTAGCTCAAATACTATTGTTGCTGAATATGTCTGGATTGGAGGAAAAGGAGAACTAAGAAGTAAATCACGCGTTTTAAATATACGTAAAGAAGCAATTGGATTAACAGATTTTCCTGATTGGGACTATGACGGCAGCTCAACAGAACAAGGCACTACTGAAAACTCTGAGCGCATTTTGAAGCCCTGTGCTCTTTATAAAGATCCTTTTAGGCAAGGAAATAATTTCTTAGTATTGTGCTCTACTTTTTTCCCCGATGGTAATCCATTTTTTAATAATCATAGACACAATGCCGAAAAAATATTCAAAGATTGCGATAAAGTAGAGGGGGAATATAATGAAGAAACAAAAACTATTGACTACATATATAGACCTGAACCTTGGTTTGGATTAGAGCAAGAATACTTTATTTATGGCAGTTACACAAAAGAACCACTTGGATTTAATAATGCCGTAAAACAAGGTCAATACTATTGTTCAGTCGGAGGACAGAACGCATTTGGAAGAGCTATAGTAGAAGATCATTATAAAAAATGCCTTGAAATAGGTCTTGGAATAACTGGAGTAAATGCTGAGGTAGCTCCAGGCCAATGGGAGTTTCAAATATTTGGTAAAGGTATAGTTGCTGCTGATAATCTTGTTATTGCCAGATACATATTAGAACGCATTTCTGAAGATCATAATGCGTATATTGTTTGGCATCCAAAACCAATTCAAAATGGTATTGAAAAATGGAATGGTTCAGGTCTACATACTAATTTTTCAACAAAGGCAATGCGCGATGAATATCGTAAAAATCAAAATACTACTGAAATTTGTAAAGCTATTAATAAGTTAGAAGCAAAACATAATGAACATATGGCAGTCTATGGTGAAGATAATGAACAGAGATTAACTGGTAATTGCGAAACATCTAGTTTTTCAAATTTTAAACATAGTGAAAATAATGGTGATAGAACTGCGTCAATTCGTATAAGACATGGTTATTTGGAAGACCGTCGTCCAGCATCTAATGCGGATCCATATTTAGTTTGTTCAAAGATTTATGAAACTGTTTGTCTTCTATAAAGAGTTATTACACCTTTTTACATTTCAAACGCCGATTTTTATATTAATTTTTTTTTATAAATTAATATAAAGAAATAAAATGTATACTATGTATATAACTAAAAATGGTTTTTTATAGTTGCGAAAAATGTGGTAAACAATTTAGTCAAAAAGGACATTATAATAAACATACCAACAAAAAACTACCTTGTGTTAATGAAACAAAACTTAAAGAAATTATAGGTGTAGTTGTTAATGAAAAGTTGAATGAAATTAATAACAAAAAGGAAAAAATTGATTTGTTTATTCCAAAAGATTTAGAAGATACTATAAATACAGAAATACCAACTATGACAACAAAACATAATTTAGGACAATATTTTACAACCCATAATGAACTCAAAGAAAAGGTATTTGAGTTTATCTTAAATGCTCCATCTAATATTTTAGAACCATCTATGGGACAAGGTGATTTAATTACATTTATTACAGATAAAATACCAAGTATAACATTTGATATGTATGAAATTGATACAAAAATTAAATTATTGGATAAAATACAAAAAGATAAGGTTATTTATGGAGATTTTATGACACAAACAATTACAAAAACATACAAAACAATAGTAGGAAATCCGCCTTATGTTAGAACTAAAAAAGGGAACTTATATATTGATTTTACCGAAAAATGTTATAATTTACTTGACGATAATGGTGAGTTGATATTTATTGTTCCGTCTGATTTTCTTAAATTAACAAGTGCATCAAAATTATTGAATGTTATGATGACAAATGGAACATTTACTCATATATTCCATCCTCATAATGAAAAAATGTTTGAGAACGCATCTATTGATGTTATTGTTTTTAGATATTGTAAAAATAGTTTAATTGATAAAAAAGTATTATATAACGACAAATTACTCTATATTACAAACAGCAACGGATTAATTACTTTTGGAGAAGAAGAAAATAATAATAGCGTCATGTTTCAAGACTATTTTGACATTTATGTTGGTCTTGTTAGTGGAAAAGAAGAAGTTTATAAAAATGAGGAACTTGGTAATATAGAAGTATTAAATGGTGAAGATAAAATTGATAAATATATTTATATTGAAAACTACCCTTGTGATAATGAGAAAATTAATAAACATTTATCACATCACAAAAAAGAACTTATTGAAAGAGGAATACGAAAGTTTAATGAAAATAATTGGTTTGAATGGGGAGCACCAAGAAATATTACTACCATAAACACTAATCTTGGTAAAGATTGTATTTACATTTATAATTTAACACGAAAACAAAATGTATCATTTTTAGGTAAAGTGAATTATTTTGGTGGTGGTTTAATAATGCTTAAACCAAAAAAAAAGTGCAATTTAAATAATATAGTATCATACATAAATAGCAATACATTCAAAGATAATTTTATGTTTTCTGGAAGGTTTAAAATAGGACATAGACAAATATGTAATTCTTATATTCCAAGCGAATATCTATAAATCTAATGTCCTTATATTTGACATAAATGTTTCTTTCCAACTTGGTTTTGGTTTTTGTAAGCAATCAATAAATAGTTTTATCTTTTTGTTTATGTTTTCATATTTAAATGTTCTATTTTTATCCCAGCAAACTTGAAATGGTAAATTATTTATATTTGGTGTTAATATTGTCAATCCTTTTACACTATTAACAATTATATCACTCGCATCTGTTTTATTTAACACTATGAAATAGTAATCTTTTTTGTTATTAGTGTTATATTTTTTATTTTTTAATTTATTGAAAAGTATATCACTCATCTTACCATTTTCATAAGATTTATCTCTATGAATATCTAATATTTCATTCGTGTAAGCATATACACACATCGCCAAATTACCAGTATTATCGCTTGTTATTGTAGTAGTTGTTTTTATATTGATTGGAACCCATCCATACATATAATCAAATGCTAAAATATCATACCACATTCTAATTTTAGGTTTTTTTATTTTTTCACCAAACTTTTCAATAAGTAATTTAATTACTTCATCTTCATCAATACAACTATTTATTCTACCATCTTCATTTTGGGTTGAAAACTGAAACGCTTGTAATTTCAAATATCTTTTAATTTTATACATAATTAAAGGTAATTGTTTTAATCTCAAAATGCACCCCCTAAACCATTTTTGTATTTTTATTATTTTAGTTTCATCAATCGCTAATGATGAAAGTGATGTAGTTATTGCTTCAATTTGTAAATCCATTTTTGAATTATTCATATAGTAATTATAATACTTAATGTTATAAGTATTTTATTTCAATTTTTTTATTAATCAATTTTATAGAAAAATAATTCAATAATATATATATGCCTTCTCATAAAAGTAATGATTATAAATTAACCGCAGTTCAATATTATTTAGTTGAAGATAAAACACAAGAAGAAGTTTGTAAAATATTCAAATGCTCTCCAAGAAGTTTAATGCGGTGGGTTGAAAGATACAAAAATGAAGGAAATGTTAATATTCATTACAGAAAACCAATTGCGTATAAAGTTAAAAAAGAATATGTAAAATTATTAGTTGATGAAATTAATAAAAATAAAACAATCACATTACACGAGTTAAACCAAAAACTCAAAGACAAATACAAAGATGCTAATTTATCAACAACACAGATTTTTAGAGTAATTAATGATAATAATATTACTTTGAAACTTACAAGAATACGACATGAACCAGTAAAGAGATTTGGTAAAGATATAAATATCAATTCAAAAATAAAAGAGTTTTATGATGAAGTGAAAAAATACAAAATAGAAGATATTATTTGTATTGATGAAACAAGTATAAAATCATTACAAAAACGAAATCGTTGTTATAGTAATAAAGGTAAGCGTTGTGTAATAAAAACACAATCACAAGAAGTATTCAAAAAATATACTGGTGTATTTGCTATTTCTGTAAATGGTGTTGTAAATTGGGATTTGTATGAAAAAGGAGGTATAAATACAGATAGATTAATTGAGTTTTTAGAGCATAATATAACAAGTAAATTAAGGAATAAATTAATTATTTTGGATAATGCTTCCGCTCATAGAAACGAAAGAATAAAAGCATTAGTAAATAAACATAATAATTTACTTTATGCAGTTCCTTATCAGCATTTTACCAATTCCATAGAAAATTATTTTAGTATGCTAAAATCAAGATTACAAAAATTAGAAGGGTTAAAATATGAGAACCTAAAAGAAAATATTCAAAAAGTAATAAGTGAAATACCAAAAGAAAAATATGAAAATATATTTAAGGGTGCTTATGAAAGACCAGAAAAATATGTTCCAAAGAATAAAACAAGAAAAATAAAAAAGAATTACAAATGATTTTTATATGGGTTAGGACTATATAAAAATCGGCGTTTGAAATGTAAAAAGGTGTAAAAGGCTTATAAAAATAATAATCTGTCCTATAATATAACAATAATAACAATGAACTGGTTTCAATCGTTTTATAGTTTATTTAAAACAATTATTGATATATTATACCAATCGCTAGTTTCTAATAGTTTATGTATATTATTTTTCGCATTTCTATATATTATAATTAATCTGTTAAAACCTATAAATCACGGAATTAATTACAAAGACAAACTAACAATAATAGATTCTAAACTAATATTTAGTGCCAAGAATCAGTTTTTATATGATGTTGAAGTGCCATATCATATTTCATTATTAGATGGGTTTGATCTAGAAGGATTTATTATATTAGCACAACAAGTGGCAGTTGTAATAATTCTTGTTTTTTACAAAATTAAATTTATCACTGAACTACATAGAAAATATCACGTTAAGTGGATTTAGAAATAGGATTATAAAATATTTTTATATTATATAATGGAAAATCAATCATTAAACAAACAAACAAATTTAAATTCTGAAAAATCTATATCTACAAATACAAATACAAATATAACTATGCCTATACCATTACAAATGATTATTCAAAATTATCAAACTATGCTTAATACTATAAATTCTCCTGCTAATCAATCTGGTGTTGTTCAAGCTAATATAGTAAATAGAGTTGGAACATTATATAAATTATTTTTGGATTTTTTATTGCCAATTATTAGCGGATTAATAGATTTTATGAAAGCTTTTATTTCTAAATCAGAAGAACAAGATAAAAAAATAGATATACAAAAGAAAAATCTTGATATACAAGCTCGTAATCTTCGTGTTATAGGAACTATAATAGATGATGTAAAAACTGATTTAAAAAATACAAAAATACAATTTGATTCATCTATGAAGACATATCATGAAAATATAAAAGAATTAGCTGAAAAACTAAAAAATTTATACGGACAAAATATTAACCAACCCATGAGCGATGCGGCAAAAGCAATGTTTGCTGGTAATAAAACAAAAAAACATAGAAAACATAGACGTAAAATTAGAAAGTAAACAAATTAGTTAAAAACAAGTTAAAAACATTATTATGTATTTATAGATAATAATGTCAAAAACATTAGTATTATATGTATTTCATATATACAACCAAAGAGTAGCAAAATTTATTAAAAACTGTATTTTTTATAAAGATAATATTGATTTTATAGTTATATCAAATGGCGATAATACTTATTTAGATTTACCTGATTATGTAAAATTCTTTAAAAGAGAAAATATTGGATTTGATTTTGGTGGATGGAGTGATGCTTTATTAACAAATGATCTATATAAGAATTATAACAAATTTATATTTGTAAACTCATCCGTTTCTGGTCCATTTTTACCATCATACTATAAAGGAAAATGGACTGACGTTTATCTAGAAGAGCTAAAATATAATAATATAAAGTTATTTGGTAGCACAATTAATACTATGGAAAATCCTAGAAATAAGGCTCATGTTCAGTCTTATATTTTTTCTCTAGAAAAGGAAGCATTAGAGTATTTAATTGAAAAAAAAATATTTACTAAAGAAAAATATGTTGAGACTTTAACTGAAGCAATAGAAACTAGAGAAATAGCTATGTCTAGACTAATAATTGAAAATAACTGGAATATTGGTTGTTTATTACCAATATATAAAAATATTGACTTTACATTTAAAAATTCAACTCCACAAGAATATAATATACCATACGAAGAAGATCTTATGTATGAACATTTTAGAAATATTTTATGGAGTGAATATCAATTAGTATTTATTAAAGGAAATAGAATGTCAAATATAAAATTAATTAAATAAGTTAAAATAGTATTTAAAAATATGTTTATATAAAATATATAATGAATATTACTAGTTATTTAAACAGTAAAGGGTTTCATGAGTTTGAAGGATATAGTCAGCAAGTGCCTCAGCAAGTTGCCGACTTAATTCATTTAACAAGCCAACCAAATGTAAAAATAATGGAGATAGGTTTTAATGCTGGTCATTCTGCTGAAGTATTCTTAAAAAATAATCCTAGTGCAACACTTTTATCATTTGATTTAGGCGTTCATTCGTATGTAGCTGAAGCCAAGAGATATATAGATTTTATGTATCCCCATAGACATAATCTAATTATTGGTGATAGCACACAAATGGTTCCCCATTTTACAGAAAATAATAAAGATGCTAAGTTTGATGTAATATTTATTGATGGTGGACACGAATATGAAATAGCAAAACAAGATATAAATAATTGTTCTAAGCTGGCACATAAAGATACAATAGTTATTCTTGATGATACTATGTTTGTACAAGGATGGGAACAACTATATACAATTGGACCTACCCAAACATGGTCTGAACATTTACAAGAAAAGACAATTGTTAACTTAGAATCAAAAAATTATTCTCCTGGAAGAGGAATGTCTTGGGGCAAGTATACAATGTAAGATATAATATTAATAAACTGAAATATCAAGTATAATAAAATAGTTTAATACACTCATTATAAGTTAAACTATTTTTACCAAATAATAGCAATTCATAATCTAACAAATGTTTCATAAAGTTCTTGTTAGGACATATTTGATTACGTTTGCTTCTTACTGCTTTAAATGCTTGTTCCAAAGTTAGTCTATAATATTGCATTATATAAGCAATTACAATTGTTGAAGATCTACTTATACCTGCTGCACAATTAACTAATACTGTTCTTTCATTATTTATAATTTGAGTAATTTCATCAAAATATTGTCCTATATTACAATCATAATCATCAGCTAATTCATATTTATAAACTCTTATATTTGGATCTTTTATATTGATTTTTAGTCTTTCGGCCACGCAAATAATACAAGTAATATTGTTATTTTTAATTTCAGTTTCATTATTGGCATCAAACATGTCACCTAAATAGAGTCTATTCTTAATAATTTCAGACATATAATATAGTAATTTAAAATATATTTAACTTATTTTTTTTATTTTTCTATTTTTGAAAAATGAAGAAAAGTGTTTCCAAAAAGTAAAAAGGAAAATGGATTTTGGACATTTTTAAAAATGTCCAATTTTGAGAACCCAAAATATTTTTCAAAAAAGCCCATTTTTTCACGTTGTGACCTAAATGCTCTAAATTTCATTTTTGACTTTTAAAAAAATGTGACGATAAATTTTTGTAAAAAATGGCAAAATAAAATATTGTCAACTTATATAGATGTTTAGCAACTTAAAAAACCCCATTTTACCCCAAAAAATACCCAAAAAATTTGTATGCGAAAATTGTGACTTTATAACGTCTAACAAAAAAGATTATAATAGACATATTGAGACCATAAAACATAAACATAACTGTTGTCAACCAAATTCAAACAATTCTCAACTTTTACCCCCCATTTTATACCCCGAAAACCCCAAATTTAAATGCATATGTGGCAAAAACTATAAAGACAAGTCAGGCATTTGGCGCCATAAGAAAAAATGTCAGAGCATACTTAGTCAGACAAATTATCAAACAAATGAAGACAATTACGAAAGCGATGATGAAGAATATTCTGAGGAACATTCCACAAAAACAGCATCAATATCAGCATCAAAACCGCCAACAAATAATGAAATAATAGAAATACTGAAGGTTCAAATGCTTGAAAATCAAGAGCTAAGAAAGTTTATGATGGACCAACATAAACAAATGATGGAGCAACAATCGCAAATGATGGATATTGTATCAAAGTCAAATGTAACAAATAATATTCAGACAAATTCTAATTGTAACAATAATAACACATTTAATCTACAGTTTTTTCTAAATGAGAAGTGTAAAGATGCTTTAAATATTAATGAGTTTGTTGATTCTATTAAGATTCAAATGTCGGATCTAGAAAATTTTGCGCATATGGATTATGCCAATGGTATTTCAAAAATATTATTGAAAAACTTTAATAACTTAGATACATATTCAAGACCTATACATTGTAGCGATTCAAAACGTGAGATACTTTATATTAAAGAAAATAATTGCTGGACAAAAGAAGCTGATGATAAACCAATACTCAAGAAAGCAATTAAACAAGTCGCATTCAAAAATATCAAATTAATTAATGAGTGGGTTAAAGAGCATCCAGGGTGTCAAGATCCAACAACAAAACAAAATGTGAAATACAATAAGATTGTAATGAACTCAATGTCTGGTGGCACAGTTGAAGAACAACACGACAACTTGGAGCAAATTGTTAAGAATGTAACAAAAGCAGTTGTAATAGATAAATATGCTGTGAAATAAATATTTTTATAAAACACAAATAAGTATTATAAAAATAATAAATAGTTCAAATATCGGTATTTACACGTACGTCATTCCTTGAAACTAAATTATAAATGAATTTTAAACAGCGACCGAAGTCGCACACCCTCAGCCACCAATCATAAAACTAGGAAAAGTATTAGTATTAGATGACTTCTTTTCTAATGCGCCTCAGCCTCCTTTAAGCTTGCGACCGTTAAGCCTGCGACTACTACTGCGTTTACGACTAAGTTTGCGACTACTACTGCGTTTGATTTTACGACTACCACTGCGTTTACGACTACGTCTTCTTCCTCCTTTAGGACCCATATATTGAAGTATATCTCTCTCAGTACCAGCTTCTAAATTAGGTCCATAAGGTATATTATTTTTTATCATATTACTTGCTATCATCATATTTGTTTTATTACTAGAATATCCTAATCTATTTTTCCAATCAGGTACAAGTTTTGTTAAGTTAGTTTCATCTATGTCAGATAAAATAGCTCCACCTTTAATAAGTATTCCAATAATTTCAAAACAATTAGTCTGAACACTATTTGGTCGCCCTTGTCCTTGCGCTAAATTTAAATTATCTATTGCTTGTGTTATCGCACGTTTTCCATCTTGATATTCCATATTTGGATTAGCTCCAGCCTTTAAATAACGATTAATAATATCACTATTTATATTTATTTCTGGATTTTGTAACTTATTTAATAATTCATTATTAAGAACACTACCTAATCGTGACATTTATATATTATAATAATATATAAATATAAATCTTACAAGTTTTTTTACACCTTTTGGACATTTCATAACTTATGAAACGTATTTCTCAAAATGTCAAAAATTATTTTATTTCCTCTTTATTGTTTTCTTTTTATTACTTTTTTTCTTTTTATTGTCTTTCTTTTTATTGTCTTTCTTTTTATTGTCTTTCTTTTCTTTTTACCTTTACCTATACTATAAGCGCCTCTAAAATGTTGTGTAATATATTCATCTATATTTTCTTCATTACCTATTCTTCCAGTAACAAAATCTTTAAACTCTCTACTTTTTAAATTAATATAATTTTCTTGTTCTCTACTAGACATTTCATCAAAATTATCTGTATCAACATTTTGTGTTTTAAACCATTCTAAAAATAAATCATTTATATCATCACGTGTAATTTTTCTAAAACAACTATATAATTTTTTATAGAGTGGAGGACATGTTTCATTTCCCAAACAAAATGATCCTAAAACGCCTTCCATATTTAAGTATATTCTTTCATATTGTCCTGGTGGACAACTTTTTCTTGAGTTACCAACTTCTTCAGGAAAAGCATTCATACAATCATACGTAAAATTGCTAATGTATCTTTTTTTAAATTCATCTGGTTGTTCCATAATAAAAGCTACAACATCTTTAACTGCTTTAGCACCTTCAGGACCCCAATTTTGAATATATCTTTTAATGACCTCATTTATTTCTATTAGTTCACCTGTTTTTTTAAAAAAACTTTTTTCTGTTCCCGATTTTGCTACTTTTATTGTATACTCAATTAATGGTTCTAAAAATCCTTTTCTCTCTGTTGCTGGAGGTATATTTTCTCTTATAATTCTCATAAATTTATTAAAATTTAATTTTCTCATTTTAGCATGTACTTCTGTTTCTTCTGTATTTGATAATTCCATATTATATATATATATAAAAAAATAAATGTCCAAAAATCTAAAAGCTTATATATTGCTTATCCAAACATCTGTCGCATCTCAGAGTAAGTCATTTGTCGTCCAACCTGTCTCTCAAATTGTTTTGACCCTTCTTGTAATCTAGCAATTATTTCATCAGGTTTATTCAGCATTTTAAGCCCTTCTCCAGAAGTCTTGGGATTTAAATTTGCGCTAATATTATTCATAATCTGACCCAAATTAGTTGTAGCAGATTCTGTACTAGTGTTATTAGAATCATTAATGGCAATACTAGAAGTAGAAGTAACATTATTAGACATATTATATAAATATTTTATAATATCTTTAAGTTTATTTGTTACATTAATTGTTACATCAATTGTAGTCGTATTTTCTTCTTCATCTTATCTTCATTAGTAAATATAAACAGTTTATATTTCTTCTTATCATAGTTGTCTAAATTCTCACGCAGTGTAACCCGTGATGTAATCTTAAGCTCTGGTAAGAATACAATATATTGATATAGTCCATCATTGCGCTCTAATTTATCAAAGCAATACCCGTCATAGTGTGGCTCCAAAATATCCGGATTATTAAAGCATAAATTTAATAAATTACAATCAATCTGGACTTTGCGAATCGCACGCATTGTCGTGTTAATATATTCCAATTCTTTCAGCCAATTGTCATAAAATGTGAGAGCATTATCAGACAACTTATGTATATTAAATACTTGCTGAAATTTAATAATATTCAATAGATCAACTAGACGTCTTATAGGAGATGTAATATGTATATATGCTTCTAAGTCAAGTAAATCATGACTAATACTAACTTCAGAATCAGCAGAAATATCAATATATTGACCCGATGTGCTATTCCATATCTTAATAAAATGTAATACATCATCCGGTAGAACATCCGTCTCTTTCTCTTTATTCAATAGCGAAATGCCATCTTTTTTAATTAAAGAGGAACGAAATATGCCAACTTTTTTAGCAAGCATTTCTTTAGCGCACGTATAATTCATTAAAACCATTAAATAGCACACAACATCATGACTGTCTCGTATACCTTTGATATATTTTGTTTTGTAGCAAAGTTGCGATACAATATCAAATAGTTGTGTATAGTGTTTATTCTTTAGCAAATCTGGCTCTTCATAAATATAATTCTTAGCAACTCTTACAAGACAATTAGAGAACTTATATGAGACAATTTGAACATTTCCATATTGATTATTATCAGGTGCCGAAACTTCCATATCCAAAACAAACGCAACTCTTTTTGCTTTAGCCTGTAGTGAACATAAACAATCCGACAAAATAGTCGGCAACATTGGGCGTTTCTTATCTGGCAAATAGATTGTAGAGATGCGTTTGGAAAACGATTGCCACAAGTTTAGCGCATCCAACCAGATGGTCACATTCGCAATATAAATACTGACAAGCGTGTTACCATTGTCTAGCTGTTTTATGCTGAATCCGTCGTCAAAATCTAAACTGCCTTTAGGATCAATTGTGAATATATGCCAATTAATGCGGCTTTCAATTCCAGCATTAGCACAAATGCTCTCTATAAATGCGTCATTAGTTGCGTCCTTTTCCTTTATCGCTTTGGATGTCTCTTTTTGTAGGCGCTGAATAGACGCATTTAGACTTTTACAATACAACTGATATTCATAGAAGCAATCTAAAGTATCAACTTGACCAATAACTTGTGTCAATGAACCGACAGGATGTTTTGTGGTCCAATCTTTGTATTGAATTGTTACATATAGATTTACAAACACTTTTGAAAAACCAACGTGCTTTAGCTCATATGGAACTAGAAATATAGGTAAGCGAACATCATCAGGAATACATTTATACATAAGTTTATTATTTATTGGGTGCCGACCATAAGTCTTATTGTCGGCTAAAATAAGCACAGCAGGAATATTTTCTACAACTCTGGTAGAACTGTGAATTATTTCAACAAGCCCATTACTCGCATTGTGTTCAAACACATCATTTGAAAACAGATGATTCGCAGCAGGGTCAAATTCGGATATTGTAGAAGGCGTTAATGTTGGCGCTTCATAAAGTTGCCATTTAGTATAATTCCGATCTTCAATTACAATCTTGTATAACATTTTATTTTTAATTAGAATAGATTATATAATATGCTTTTAAACTTTTATATAATTTTATTAATCAATTTTTTGTATATTTGTAACACCGTTATCCAAAGTTTCAGAATTTAAAAAAACTCCTTGGGTTTCAATAATATCAGGTAAAATATTATTTATGGCACTGATATCAGTTGTATTATTATTATTATTATTATTATTATTAGTTACAATTATTTCATTTTGAGTTTTTACATCTGTTTCTATTTCATTCTGATTCTGATTCTGACTCTGATTCAAACTCTTGATATCAATTTGTTTGGCAGTCTTTCGCTCAACATTCTGATTCTGTAAAGCATACATAAAAATATGCGGACTAATAGCTATATTATTCATATAAGTTCTGTATTTAAAGCTACTAATACTTGTATTTTCAGTAAACTTAAATGAATACCACCAATAAGCGGGAATAAATAAAAATCTACCGGGAACTAACACAATTTCAAGACACTTAACCTTGTCAAAGTCAGCTCTAAATTTGGGTTGTGGTTCCCATGGATTTACTTGAGATCTAAATTCAAGATTCTCATAGTCTTTAACCGGATACAAATATTTGCTACTCTTTGGTGGAAATAGTTTCACTTTTATAGAGCCCTGTGTAACTAAGAAGTAGTTTCTATAATTGATTTCATATCGTAGTGGCGTCTTCACTCCAGTAGACCCCATCAACACATCATAGTTACAATTTGACACGAGAAATGGTCTTAGAAATTCATCGTTATATGACATATTTTTTTGCGCACCAGTTTCTGCTAAAAAGTCCATATTACCTTCACTAAAGTAGGTCGCATTTTTATCCTCAGCAAATAATTTTGTCGCAATATGTAGGGGAAGTGGAAGCAATATGTTGTCCTGTGTGCTATTTTCATTAATAGTATTAGTATTTGCTTCACGAATTTTTACTTCAAATATGGGATAGTTGTCAAGTAAATATGATTTGTTAGTTGACTTGGTAATTTTCTCAGTATCTTCATCGCAATCAAATAATACAGGTTGCCTTAAGTCACATATTTCTTCCATTTTGTCTTTGGATGCTTGCTCAATCTCATATATCTCCAAATCATTACTTGTTTTTAAATGAAAATGAATGTGTAAATAAAAAAATAAAATAATACAAAACACAAAAAAACCTATTATTATTTCTAACATATTTACATAAAAATAATAATTTAAAATACAAAGTATAACGAAGCACTAATCAGCTATTTTAGGCGCTATAAAGAAAGCAACTGAGCTATCTTCGCCTAAACTGTATTTTAGCGACATCGGATATTCATTACTAATTCCTAGACTAACTTCTGCTCCAAGTTTTGATGATAAACACATCTTACCAATATGTGTTAAACTATAAGTAATATCCAGTTTCTCCCCCTCTGAAATAGCAAACTCATTTAAACTGTCAATTGGTATATTTACCTTTAATTTTCCCGAATCACCAGACGCATTTAGCTCTAATAGTTCCTCAGTACAAATAATATTTAAATTAGAACCAAATACCATTAGTTCTGAAATTAACTCACCAAATTTCTTAGCATCCATTGTAAACTCAACATCATAATCTACTTCTGGAATCAAAAGTGTCTCATGTTCAACATCCATTAGTGGCAATTCAAAGAAATGGTCAAAATTATCTTTCACTTTTGCTTCGGCACTATTTAGTAAATTAATAGACAATTTATCTGAACTACCCGACTCATCATAGACAACTTCAACACGATTATGCTTAAGCGCATAGTTCATCATAGTTGAGAAACTAGCAGCATCAACAGTAATATTTGTAGCAGTTTCTACTTTATATTCAGAAAACCAAACAGCTTTAATAATAATGCTAGATAAACATATATGCGACTTATCCATAGACTGAATATATAACTGGTCTAATTCAAATTGTAGACTCAAATAGGACCCCCAATTTTTTAATAGCTGAAATATAGCTACAAACATTTCTAATTTGCTTTTGTTTTCAATTGTTAGTTTCATTATTATACTAAGTAAATAATAATGAATAAAAATGTTTAATATGTTTTTAGTAATAATAATAATAATAATAATAATAAAATCTTATTAGATATCTAATCAAAATCTAACAAATTATTTACATTAGAAGTAGAACTTGTATTGTTATTAGAATTTGTATTTGCTTTATGAAGCTGTTGCGTTAAATAATCAATAGTCATGATCTTATTATTTACATCTTTTTCCAGTTTCGCAATAATTAGTCGCTGATTAGAAATAACTTCTTTTGCTTTCTCAAGCTCTACATAAAAATTAGATCTATTTAAATTTAGACCATCAAGCCACTTTTGATGTACTTTTGTCTTTGTATGTGCGACAAATACACTATGGGTTTCATATATTTTATCTTTTCGTGAACCACAAGGACACACAAGACCCTTTTTTATATAATTAAATGGTGGCACTTTGTCTACATATAACCCATTATCATTAATACTTGGGTTATAAATATCAGGTTCAACAACTAATTCCATTTTGTATAAATTATAAATCTGTTATAAAATTATAATTTATATTTAAGTCTTTTTTATACAATCTGTTTAGAGTTTAAGTTCCTTCTCAATCAAGTCCTTCAAATCAGTTCCAACAATTTCATCATTATCAGTGCCATCAGTATCTACATTTTCACCATCATTATCTAAATCTTCTAATTCAGCACCATCTTCTAAGTTAGCGTTAGCTTCTTGACCATCTAAATCCACAGCCAAACTGAGTTTTACAATTTGCTGATTATTCTCCATAGTTAAGCTCTGTAATGATGCCAATTCAGCCTTTAGCTTTTCAACCTCTTGCTTCAAAGCCTTATGATCGTTTAATAATGATGTATGAGATGATTTAGATTGAGAAATAGCAGTCTTAAGAACATCAGTGCTCTGTTTTAAAGCAGTAACTTCTAAAGAACTTGCGCTACTATTTGAACCAGATACTTGATTCTGACTTTGACCCTGAGATTGTGTCTCAAGCGCCTCTAATCGCGACATAATAACATCAATAATACCACTGTCTAAACCAGAATTAGAAAACTGAGAACGGTCTTGCTCTTGTAAAACTGTTTCAACTTTGCCTAAACGTAAAGTAATTAATGTAATTGCTTGTGCTAAAGTCATTCGGTTAACACTTGCGAGCCCCTGGTCTTGTTGAGACTCAGCCATTTGCTGTTTCATTTGTTGCTGCATTTGCTGCTGTTGTAACTGGGCCTGTTGGCCTGCTAAACGTCCATTAGTTCCAGGTCTCATTTGACCTTGCTGGCCTTGAGAAAAAAGTTGTGATGAATTAATAGATGGTTGAGGTCCTCGGCCAGGGGCGGCGGGTTCCGGACCACCAGCTCGTCTGCGTTGTGCTGCTTGTACTGCTCTATTTGCGCTCATTTGGAAATATAATTATTAATAATAATTTGTTTCTAAATACTTTACGCATCTTATCATAATGCATAAAAATTAGCGTAAAAATATTATATCAAATATAAATATATACAATGCAATTGTTGTTAATTGATAATCGCGTTAATGACGTTCAAACTGTTACAGATTCATTACTAGAAAATGTAGATTATGTAATTTTTGACTTTAACAATGATACACGTGAATCAGTCATTGCTAAAATACCTGTAAAGACATATGAAAGCATTGGTATTTTTCAAGAGAATTATGATACAGATTCATATCAATTTCTTCGCTCGTTTACAGTTTCAACACTAACAAATATATCTTCAGAAGATCCTAATTTAGACACTTGGTCAGATTATAAATCTTTATTAGCATATTTCAAAACCACATTAGGAATTAATACATTAGATTTAATGGGTTGTAGCATAAATATTAATCAAAATTGGGACTATGTAATAGAACATTTAGGAAATGAGCTACAAATAAATATTAATTCATCTAATGACAATACTGGATCATCAAATTTAGGCGGAAACTGGATTTTAGAATCTAACAATACAAATTTAATTGGAAAGTATTTTAGCAATAATATTACTAATTATCAGTTTATTTTAGGTACATCTTTAACAGGAACAGTTGTTATGGCTAGGGATTATAAATTATATAGTTGTGGAAATAATCCTTATTCAACTGTTGGAATTTTTTCCGATGTATTTAAAAATCAGTATATAAATTTTACACTAGTGCCAAATGTATCAGGTAATTATACATATTTTGGTGCTAATGATAATGCTTTTCTTGTATTTGCCGATGGTTCGTTATTTGGAACTGGACTAAATACAAGTGGACAATTAGGTCTTGGACATAAAGTAAGTATAACTGTTTTTACAAAAATATATAATCCAGTAAATAATTCTGGTATTAAATGTACAGCTGTAGATTGTGGTGTTGGGCATATAGTATATTTACTATCTGATGGATCAGTCTGGGCTTCTGGATTAAATACAAGTGGACAATTAGGAACAGGAAATAATACTTTATACACGGCATTTACAAAAGTTTACAATCCGGCAAACAATTCAAATATAAAATGTACAGCACTAGCGTGTGGTGATAGTCATACATTATATCTATTAGCAGATGGTTCAGTTTGGGGCACTGGAAATAATAATAATGGACAATTAGGAACAGGAAATATAACAACTAGAAATACATTTATAAAAACATGGCCAGATGCGAATTCTCCAACTATAGCGTGTGTTAAACTTAGGACAGCCAGAGGTGCTAATTCCCATACTCATATAATTGGTTCGGATGGAATTACTAGAGGTGTTGGAAGTAATAATCTTCGTCAAATCTATTATGGAACTGTCACAAGACAGCTAACCTGGCATATTCCGTTTACAGCAAATTTGTTTTATGGCGCCGAATCAATAGCAGATATAGTTTGTACAAGTACATTTACAGCATACGTCTTGAGTAGTGGACTTTTGATAAAAACAGTTAATACTGCGGCAGATTTTATTCAAATTAATTATAATGAAGGGCCTATTAAGCCTACAGAATTGTCAGTAGGATATACTACAGATACATTTGTGTGGCTATTAAATGATGGCAGTGTTATGGGACAGGGCACTAATTCAAATGGACAATTAGGAACTAATAATACTACTGCTCAAGCAAATCCTATAAAAATTTATGATCCAACAGGCAATTCAAATATAAAATGTGTATCAACATCTAACAGCGGCGCGCACACAGTATTAGTCTTAGAAGATGGTTCAGTTAGATGTGCTGGAGCTAATAGTTTAGGTCAATTAGGAGATGGAACAATATTAACAGGAACTATTCGTAGAACATTTAGAACACTATATGATCCATCAGTAAACTCAGGTTTAAAATGTGTAAAAGCATATACATTACCTAATACAACAATATTATTAATGGCTAATGGCACATTAAGGACTACAGGAACCAATGCTCTTGGACAAATGGGAATTAATAATGGTATAAATAATAGACTACAATATACTTATATTAATGATGCGCAATATATTAGTATTGGAGGGAGTGAACAATTTAGTGTTATATTAAAAAGTGATGGTTCTGTTTGGGGTAAAGGAAAAAATGCTGCTGGTGAGTTTGCTGGCGGGTCTGGTCTTGGAGATATAACAACTTTTAAGAAAGTATATGATCCAACAACTAACTCAAATAAAAAATGTGTAGCTATATCTGCTGGTGATAGTCTAGGTCCTACAGTTTTATTACTAGATGACGGTTCTACAATGTTTACTGGAGCTAATGATAATGGACAATTAGGACTTGGATTTACTAGTGGAGCTAGATTATCTTTTGAAGTTAGTTATAATCCAGCAAATTTTTCAAATGTAAAGTGTACAAAAATTTCTCAATCGGGAGGATTTGGATTCATATTATTAGAAAATGGTTCTGTAATGGCTACAGGTAGTAATACATATGGACAACTTGGACTAGGTGATACTACTAGAAGAATTTCTTGGACAACAATATATACACCATCTGGTGGGTTAACATGTACAAATATATATGCTATTGGTAGTCACGGGTTTCTAATATTATCAGATGGATCATTATGGGGAGCTGGTAGAAATAATACTTCTCAATTAGGATTAGGAAATACTACACAACAAAACTCATTTGTAAAAATATATGATCCATCAACAAATTCTAATATAAGTTGTGTATCATGTATAACAGCCACTGGGTTTACACTTATATTATTATCAGATGGATCAGTAATGGCTACAGGAAGTAATACCTACGGACCATTTGGAAATGGAACTAAAAATTCAACAACTACATTTCAAACTATATATAATCCAGCAACAAATTCAAATATAAAGTGTAGAGCATTATATGCTGGAGAGGGTGGAACCCCTACCGGACAGTTTTCACAGCTATTATTAACAGATGGCACAGTTTTAATTGCAGGCACAAATACTTTTGGCCTACTAGGTCTTATTAATGATGTTACAGAACAACTTACATTTACACAAATGTTAAAAACAGACGGGACAATTATGACAGATGTATATCAACTGGCTGATAGTTATCTTTATAGTGCTCCATTTGTTATTCCTGATTCACCAACTATTACAAGTATTAATAGTGTTTCACCAAAACTCCAAAGTCCAACAATTTCAATCAGTTTTACACAATCACCAGTTGATGCTACAATTACAAACTATTCTTATAGTTCAGATGGAACTACTTATACAGCGTGTAATCCAGCACAATTTACTAGTCCTCTAGTTATTCCTGTTACTAGTTTATCATCTGGAACTACTTACACATTTTCAATTAAAGCAATTAATAGTGCCGGATCAAGTAATGCTTCTGTGGGTGTTTCAGCAACTGTTTATTTTCCTCCTGAAAAGCCAACAATTACAAGTATTACAGCATATAATCAATCAGCTATAGTAAATTTTACACAACCAGCATCAAGCACAAGTGTGACAAATTATGCTTACTCTTATAGTATATATGGTGGTTCTAGTTCTGTATTTAATGAATTTACTCTTCTTAATCCAGCTACAACAACAAGTCCTTTTACTATTAGTGGATTAACAAATAACTCAATTATTTCAGTAAAAATTAGAAGTTTTAATGATGATAATGGTATAAATAAATATAGTGAGGATTCTAATGTAATATATAATAAACGTATTTATGTTTCAGAACCTATTATTTGTTTCAGAGATGATACAAAAATTCTTACAAGCAATGGATATATTCATATACGTAATTTAAAAGAAGGCGATTTAGTTGAAACATTTAGTCACGGATTAAAGCCTATTACAGTAATTGGTAAAACAGAAATAATACATGAAGCAATAGAAGACAGAGTTCCTGACCAATTATATAAATATTGTAAAACAGAAGACAATGGATTAATTGAAGATCTTATTATTACAGGTAGACATGCTATATTAGTTGATGAATTTGTATCAGATGAACAAAAACAAAGTGTTTTAAAGATGTATGGTATTATTAAAAAAACAGACAATAAGTATCATTTACCTGCTGCTGTTGACAACAATTCTGTTGTTCATGAAATACCAGGACAATATACAGTTTATCATTTGGCTTTACAAAATGATAACGAAAATATGAATTATGGAATTTATGCCAATGGTTTGTTAGTTGAAAGTTGTTCTAATAATAATTTAAAATCACAGACAACTATGCTACAGTAAATGTATTTAAGCAACCATCGCAACTTTAATTGCATCATGACTTTGATAATTTTCTATAACAAAATCATCTACTTGATAATCATTAATATTTTCTCTAACTTGTTTAATTGAAACTGTTGGAAAAGAAAATGGTGTTCTCGTAATTTGTAATTTAGCAGCATCTATAGCATTTTCATATAAATGACAATTACCCATAAAATGAATAAATTCATATGCTTCTAGTCCACAATGTTTAGCTATCAAATGTGTTAAGAGCGAATATGATGCGACGTTGAAAGGAATTCCTAAGAAAAAATCACATGACCTCTGGACCATCATACAGCTTAATTTATTGCCATCATGGACATTAAACTGGCACAAAATGTGGCACGGGGGTAAAGCCATTTCATCAAGCTGACAAGGATTCCACGCACTCATTATCAAGCGCCGACTTGTGCGCTGTTTAGGGTCCTTTAGAGCATCAATAATTTGCTGTAACTGGTCAACACCTTCTTTATTATTTTTAGAAAAATGATTATTATATGCTTCAACACCTCCTACAAATTGTTCAGCAATATGTTGCTCAGCCTTGGTAATATATGGCGCATTAAATTTTCTCCATTGGAATCCATAGATAGGTCCGAGCTCATTAACATCATAATGACATAGGCCTCTACTATCTAAAAATTCTCTAGTTGAATTACCATCCCAAATATGAACTCCTTGGTCTTGTAGTAATTTATTGTCTGTTTCGCCACGAATAAACCATAGAAGCTCTTTTAAACAAGTTTTCCAAGCCGTCTTCTTAGTAGTTAATATAGGAATTTTGCCATTTTCTAATGAGAAGCGCATTGAGCTTCCAAAAATACTCTTTGTTCTTCCATTGCGACCCTCTTCCCAAGTTCCTCGGTCTAGAATTTCTCTAATTAAGTTTAAATATTGTTCTTCTTCTTTATTAACAGTAGCGTTCATTGTATTTGTCTCCATTCTATTTTATATTGTAAATAAGTTAAGCAAATAATGTTTAACTTGTTTTTATACATTTTATTATAAAAAATAAAAATAAAACTTGTAAATAAACAGTTTTAATTTCTTATTATACCCTATATAAGGAATATGGATAGTTTAGAAGATTTAACAAAGTCACAAAATGGTAAACCCAGTTTTTTCAAGCACGTGTTCAATTTCAATGAAGAGTCTAAATCAGAAATGTCAAATATAGTTCAATATGCTGTTTTGGCACTTGTTCCTATTGTAATTATGAATAAATTAATACAAAACTATGTCCCTGAAGCGGATGACTCAAAAGGCAGTCCTGAAATTTTAGTAGAAATTATAGGCCAAGTTGTAATAATGTTTCTAGGAATGCTTATTATTCACCGTATTATTACATTTGTTCCTACATATAGTGGCGAGAAATATAGCGACTTTAGCGTTACTAATATTATTTTAGCATTCTTAGTTATTATTCTTAGTCTTCAAACAAAGATAGGTGAGAAAGTTAGTATTCTTACAGATCGTGTTATTGAGCTCTGGGAAGGTCCACAGGATACTAAAAAGAAGAAGAAGAAGGGTCAGGGCAATGTTAAGGTATCCCAGCCTATTTCTCAGCAGCAACCCCAGAGCGCAATGAATCAATCATTAAGCTCAATGGGACAAAGCTCTGCTGGAACAACTTCTATTAGCTCATTACCACAACAATCTAGTCCCGATTTTAATAGCATGTATCAGCAAGATAATACACCTTTAGTCGGCGCAGCTACACCGGGAATGGAGACTTTTGAGCCTATGGCAGCAAATGCTGGTGGTGCTTTTGCGTCGGCATTTGGCGGCGGATGGTAAAGCTTCATTAGAAGCGACTGATAAAGCTTCATTAGAAGCGACTGATAAAGCTTCATTAGAAGCGACTGATAAAGCTTCATTAGAAGCGACTGATAAAGCTTCATTAGAAGCGACTGATAAACCGCATACTTATGGTGGTCAAAGAAGGATGCCCCTGTCTTATCCATAAATATCAACAAATGTGAGTGTCATATCATTACTTAAACTGTAAGGCTTATTTTTAATATTAATATCAATAGATGTTGGTGTTCTACATAATTTTTCTGTTAATCTATTTTCATCAAGGGCATTAAAAGTGTCTTCTTGGGTTTCTTTATTAGTATTGTTAGTATTTTTATTTTTATTTTTATTACAAAAACAGCAAAAATAGTAGGATAATTTATTCTTATACATTATTTGAAATATACTTAGATTAGATTATTATATAATAAAATATTTAAACTTATTTTATTATATAAATTATTATGAATCCAAATACAAATACAACTAACAATGCCAAATCTTCTTTGGACATAGATAAGCTAGAAAAAGCACTTGATAATACAAAAAATGAAAGTATTATGAATTTTACTACAAAAAAAATAAATGAGTTAAATCTTCGCATTTTACAAGAGCTAAAACTAGACCATAAAACAACAATGGAATACTTTAAAAAACTAAAGGGTTATAAATATGTTGATGAATTGCCTGATTTAAAACACGGAGGATTTGTTCGTTGGATACCAATTACAGACCCTGATTATTTACCATTAAATAGCTGTGGTATTGTTTGTGATATAAAAATAGCAGATGAAGGAGTTTTTATAACTTGTAAGAATTTTATGCACCGGCATTATAATTTCAAGATGGATGATGTTATTATATTTCAGAAACTAACAAGTCAAGAAATGGTAATATTAAGCGCATTAGATCACTTAGATGATGACAGTAAAACTGGTGATATAACTTTAAATAAAAATGAAAATAAAAATAAAAATGTAGAAGAAGATGATGATGTTTCGGATATTTCAGATGATAGTGATAATGAAGATGATAATTAACGATTTTTTCTAGTGCTTCTACTAACCCTTTCACAATCCTTAAATAGTCCTTTAATAAATTTTCCTCTTTTAATCATATCAATTTCACATTTTTTTAGTTGCTTTTTAGAATGATGTGTCTTTTTACCGCGACAAAAATGTGTTACACATTTATAGCCATTAGTTCCATTTATATGGACTTTATGTGTCTTTTTATTAACACCGTGATGCTTATGTTGAATATTTGAATATTTAAAAGCCATTATTATTATATATAATACTGATAAATAAATATAATGAAAATAATAAAAATAAAATAAAAAACAATAATATATAATGAAATTAGACAAACACGCAATAATTCATTTATTTCATATTTTGTTAGTCGGTCCTCTATTTTTATATGTAGGAATCAAACGAGACTCTATACCATCATTAATGTTTCCATTTTTACTAGTGCTAGGAATCTTTATAACAATGTATCACACATATTTAGCATATAATAAATTTAAACAAGGCTTAAGTGCGTGGGTTAATTATATACATTTCTTAATTATCGGACCTTTGTTAGTATACATTGGTTACCATGGTTTAGAAACATCCAGAAAATTCTATGAATTATTATTATTATTAGGAATGTCAACAATTGGATATCATGGATACTATTTATTACAAGGATAATAAATAAAATAAATACTTTTATAAAAATAATAACTAAAAATAAAAATAAAATATTGCGTTAGATTATAAAATGGCCGGAGGCGCAGGAACTTTAAGAACTTTAAGAATATCAGGAGCAAATGGAAGCAAAACCCTTGGCTCTTTAATTGCCAGTGGATCCAGTTCAGGTGGAGGATCTGCCAGACGTATTTATGGTTATTATGCGTCACTAGGAGAGTCTACTACTCAAATTTACGCTAACTTTGGTCTCTATTATGGTAAATTTAGAGGCCAAGCACAATGGTTTGGTCGTTAAATAGTAATAATAATTTATAAGTAATCATCTTTATAAATTATTAATTTTATACAAATAGTATATAACAAAATAGAATGGTTAGAAAAAATAAAAAAAATACAAGAAAACGTAATGGTGGTGGCTTAAATTCTTCTATTATGTCAAAATTATCTAGTAACAGTAAAAGTAATAATAGTAATGATAATAATAAAAAAAATAATGTAGAAACACTTGGATCACGAATGGAAAATGAAAAAAATAATATTATAAGAGCTATTCAAATAATACAAAAAAAACGCGATAATAATCCTATTTCACCAGATGAACAAAAATTTTTTAATTATTATCTAGAAACATTACTAATACAATTTCCTCAAGGAATAAATAAGCAAACTGATTTATCTTCTGCGTTTTTAACTAACAAAATTATTGAACCCAAATATGTTTTATTCCGCCAAAAACTTCTAGACTATTTACAAAAAACATTTATGTCTGAATTACGAACAGGAACAAGAATTTTAACAGACAGCGAAAAGAAATGTATTTCAGAGCAAGATAAGCAGAATTTTCTTACAATATATGCTCTAGAATTAGAAAATAAAGAAGCATATCAAGCAGAGCAAAGACAAAAACAAGAAGAGCGAGAAAAAATGCTAAGAAAATCAAAAGAACAGCAACAAGAGCAGCAACAATCTAACAAAGAAAATTCTAATAGTAAAACTTATAATGAAGAACTTATTAATAGTTTGAGAGAAGAAAGAATGGAACGAGATAAGATTAACTTAATGCGACGTGATTATGATGATACAATTGCCAAATTAGGATATCAAATAAGAAAGGTAACAATACCATCATTTCAAAAATGGATAGAAATAAGTAAAGAAAGAGAAAGACAAGGGTTGCCTGAACAAACATTAAATGATTGGTTTTTTGAAAATCAAACTAACAAATATCGCGAAAGAAATTTATCACCAGCAAGTAAGACAATACGCAAATGGTCTACAAAATCAAAAAGTAGTAATAAAACAGCTAAAATTAGATATCCTTTAGGTGGTTCTAATAAAACAAGAAAATATAGACGTTAAATAAAAATAAAAAAAATAAAAAAAAAATAACAATAATTATTGGATCCATTTCTTAGTTACTACTTTTTCAACACTTTCTAATGCTCCCTCAGTCCATCCCTGATTTTCAGCGACAACTTCACCAACAACTAACAAATTAGGTAATGGTGTTTGAGCCTTATGTATAAATTGACTTCTAGTTAGCATATTTTTATAATTAGGCAATGGTGTATAATAATGAGTTCCAATTGGCCAGTAAAAATCTAATAATGCAGTAATTTGTAGTGTTCCAGATGGTATATGAAGTGTATCTTCTAAAAGCTTAGAAAAGAACATACGATTCTTTACGGTATTCTTTAAATGGTCTTTTAATGCTTCAGCACTATCATTATCTGAATAAGCAATCATATAAACACCTTTTTCTTTTGACATAGGTATTATTTTCTGTAATGGTCCTGATACTACAGTATATGAAGGCACATATTTTCGCATAATTTCAGCCGAAGCTTTAGGAAATTTAGCATAAAGTCGCAAAAATGGTTGCCCTTTTATATAATTATAAATGCTAAATTGTGTTTTAGTTAATACTTGTGAAAGTAACTTATGTATACCACTAATTGTAGTAGCTAAAATAATCTTATTACAATAGTATGTATAACCTTGTTCTGTTCCAATCTCAAAATTACATATACTAGTATTAATATCATTAGTAACACCAGTATCATTATTTTTAGTATTAGATTGAAGCATTTTAATACTAGATACATTGTTAGATGACTTCACAAATTGTGTGCCAATTTTATGAACTAGTGTTTGTATTAACTGATGCCATGGAATATATAGTCCAACCAAATCATCTGTATTATCATCCATACCATATTTATAAAGGGTTTGGCTTACATCTTCATCCTCATAATCACTATATCCAGTAGTTTCAATAAAATCTTTATATAACGCAGCACCTAATAATGGTTTAGCAAATTGTCTAAATGTCTTATTAATTGGACCATTTTCCTCTTTAAGTTCTTTATTATATTCTTTTTTCAAAAAAGAAAAAATACTATTTATATTAACTGGATTATTATTCGCATAATGAATATCCACATTGAAATCAGTATATTTAATACGTAAATCATTTAGTAGCTCTTGTAGCAAATGGTCCTTATTTTTGCGTCCAATACCGGCGCCAGTAACAACAGTAGTGCCATAGAATTCCTCATTATTTAGACGCCCACCAATCCACTGCTTCTTGTATTTTTCTAGAACCAATATAGATTTATCTGGCGCAAATTGCCGTATTTTATATGCGCTATATAAACCGGCAATTCCTGATCCAATAATAATAATATCATAACATTTTGTGTTCATTATTATATTTACCTTATAATATTTACTTTATTATATTTTTAATACAATCTATAATAAAATATAAACTTGTTAGTTTTTCTTAGTTTTATTTAATCCAGAACGGCTAAACTTAATAGTTCTGTTTTTTCTACAAGTAAATTTTTTAAGACTATAATCTCTTTTTTTAAATAATGTTTTGCTACAGATGCCAATTGATTTAGCCTCATTTTTTATTTGTTTGTCTACCTTTTTAATACATCTACAAAGTTTTTCAGCCATAATAGATTCAGCTTGTTTTTTCAAAAGCCGCTTTGATTTTGGTATGGTCATATTATAATATTTTAAAATACTAATATAGTCTTTGTTTGTTAGTTCGGTAGACATTAGTGTCTATAAATAAGCGCAATATTTTATTTTTGAATTTATAATATCATATTATAATGTATGAATTGTGGGTCCAAAATAGTAGTATTTGATTTAGATGAAACATTAGGATATTTTGTAGAATTTGGTATGTTTTGGGACACATTAAAACATTATTACAAAATAAATAAAGCTGATTCTAATATACCTATTCCTATATTTGATCAAGTATATTTTAATAAATTATTAGACCTATATCCTGAGTTTATAAGACCTAATATTTTAAATATACTAAATTTCTTAAAACAAAAGAAAAGCGAAAAAGATTGTCATAAATTAATGATATATACTAACAACCAAGGCCCGCCTGAGTGGGCACAGCATATAAAAGGCTATTTTGAAGATAAATTACAGTTTTCTTTATTTGACCAAATTATTGGAGCATTTAAGGTTAATGGAAAACACGTTGAACTATGTCGCACAACACATAATAAGACACACAAAGATTTTATTAGCTGTACTAAAATTCCTGATACAACACAAATATGTTTTATAGATGATGTTTTTCATCCTGGTATGAGTAATGATAATATTTATTACATTCATATCAAACCATATACATATGATCTTCCATTTGATACCATTATTGAGCGATTCTTAGAGGCATATAATGCGCCTACATCTATGAAGGATAGTCTTATGAAGGGATTACGCCGTTATGCCTACACGTATGTAGAGAAGACACCAATTGAGCATGAAATAGATGTAATGTTGTCAAAAAAGATACTACATCATCTACACGTATTTTTTGAGCGCAAGATAAATAATAATAATACATCAAATAATACATCAAACAATATATTAAATAATACAATAAAAAATAGAGGCAACAAAGGAAAGGTTAAAAATAAGACAGTTAAACGGTTTAAGAATTAAAAATTAAAAAAATTTTAAAAAATCTAAATAGTCTCGCACTTCCTTCAAATAAGTTATTAAAAGTTTATCAATAGCACTTGTAGTTAGCAAGAACATTCCGGCACTAAAAGCAATCTGAGCATCTAATTCAGTAAAACGATGGTATCTAAATGGATTAAAACGTATTACTAGAAAGAGACTAACATATATTTTAACATAGTATTGTAGGCTGCTTAAATATTCCGGCGCATTTGCTGACAATCCTAATAAAATAATAAAATATAGAACCCAAGTTAAATACATAATGAACGAAAAAGCCTGTGATTGAATTTTATACAGTTCATAATTCATTGATTTATATATATTATATATAATTTATATAAATTTTATAAATTATAACATTTTTATTATTTATTTACCAATATTAATAGTTGTTGATTCAGTATCAATATTATCGTTATCGTTACCTTTACCATTATCATATAAAGGCAATGTTCTGGCACTTGGGTCCTCTGCTGAAATATATTTTGGCATCCAATAATAAGGCACTAAGTGTGATTGTTCAGGAAACTCCTTATCAAAAATATGTTTATAATACATTTTCTCCTTTTCTCTAGGAGATAAATCACTTTCAGTCATAAAATTCTTTACAATAAAGTCTTGTAAAATAGTAAATAGTGACTTGCCCTTGTTACTAACTCCATCACTAAATGCTTCCTTCTTTCGCCAAAGAATCTCATCAGGAAGCAGTTTATCCTTCTGAAAAGCACTTCTTAAAAGGAATTTCTCCATAGTTCCAGTAATATTATGATTACGAAATTCAATAGGAATAGATAAATAGAAGTTCACAAACTCCTTATCCAAAAATGGAGTTCTAGGTTCTAATCCATTAGACGAAATACACTTATCTGAACGCAATACATCAAACATATGAATATCTTTTAATAAACGATGTGTCTCTCTATCATATTCAATAGAGTCAGGGCATTTATTCATATATAAATAACCACCACATATTTCATCAGAACCATCCCCATTAAAAATAACCTTCGCATTACTATTTCTAGAAATAAATTTACCCAATAAATAATTACCAAGACTGGCACGAACAGTTGTCACATCATAGCTCTCAATTGCTTTAATTACTTCAGGAATAACATCAGTCATTACATCTTCACTTACTGTAATCTCAGTATGATTTGATTTAATATAGTTTGCCACAGTACGCGCATAAGCTAAGTCTTCAGAATCAGGCAATCCAATACTATATGTCTCCAAATTTATCTTAGGTCTAGTATAACCCTTTGGAATATTTTTACTGTGTATTTTTTGAACTAATGCAGTAATCAAACTACTATCTAAGCCACCTGATAATAAACACGCAATTGGTCTCTCTGTATTAAGATATCGCTTCTTAACAGCAGATTCAAGCTTATCGTGAATAGCAGTAATATAATAATTAAATAGCTCCTCTTTTGTCTTCTTTTGACTCTCAACTAAAGCCAAAGGATATGAATAAGAAAAAGATGGAATATGATACTTGATAATAGGACCCATAAGCCAAGTGTTATCTATTCTAATATGCTGAGCATAAGAACCCGGTGGAAAATATGTGACCGGCTGCTTCTCAACATTAGCCATTTCACAGAGCATTTTTAATTCAGAACCGTAGCCAATTATACCATTATCATCTTTAGATGTAAAATAATATAAAGGACGAACACCATATGGATCTCTAGCAGCATAAATCATATTGTATTGGTAATCATACAAAACAAACGCAAACACACCATCCAACATCTTTATTGCGTGTTCAATACCATATTTTCTATATAAGTAAATAATTACCTCACAGTCAGATTGTGTAGCAGGTTCAATATTCATAATCTCATACAACTTCTTATAATTATAAATTTCACCATTACAAATTAGACTACAATTCCACATATTTAGAGGTTGATTAGACAAACTGGTAAGGCCATTAATTGCCAAACGATGAAATCCTTGAATAAACTGATCCTCTTCATGTAGCAATATTTCGGAAAATTCTGGTCCTCTATTTTGCCCCTTTTCAAATTGTTCCTTTATAAACCCTTGATCACTATTTTTATTAGTTGGCGGCCGTGTTGTTTCAGTCTCAGATTTAGTAGAAGTATCACCCTCTCCTTCTTTTACATCAGGACTAGGTTCCTCTTCATTTTTATAATTTAATAAAGCAAAAATACCGCACATTATTAATACAATTAAGACAATTATGTCTAATACATTTTAATAATTAATATATTTTATAAAGAAATCAAAGAAATCAAAGAAATCAAGTAAAATATTAAAATCAAAATTATATTGTTATATTTATTTTATTATGGTAATATAATAATATATTAATGAACGCTTTTGAATATACTGACCAAACTGCTTCTCAGAAGACCGATACAATGAATATCCGTGCTTACAGTCGCAATCTTCCTAGTAGTCAATTACAACCTTATTTAGATGCCAGATCTGTATCAACTAAATATGCTTTATTACCGGTAATTGATTTAAGAACACCTTCTAATGTGCCACTTAAGCAACAAGCTACATTTAATCCTAGAAATACATTTAATCCCGGAAATGACTTTGGTCCATGGTCCGGTTTTGCTACAAATGTAAATAAAGAATCTGATTTAAGAGGTCAATATAACGCTATTCAAGAATGTAGTCAAGCATTTTATGTTCCTAGTAGCAATAGTGATTTATATAAATATGGATGGAAACAAAATAACTCAATTATTCAGCCATTTCCTGATTTGTTTAAGAATGAACAATATTGTCCCTTTAATCCTAATCCTCAACCAAATTCAATTGGATATGGACTATTTAATAACGCAACTAGACAACAAGTAAAGGATTTAACGAAACCTACTAATGTTTAAATTTGTAGACTATAAAACCTATATAACCTATGTAAAAATATATGTAAAATATATTATATAATTATCATACAAATATTATATAATGTCAGAGGATTTAGTAAATCAAATAACATTAAATTTTTTAATTAGTAAACAACAATTATATAAACTAAATAAAAAGATTAAGCAAAAAGAGGAAGATAAAATGAAGACAGATATGGAGATCTATAAAGAACAATTTATTGAGCTTTTTAATAAGATGGTAAATGACGATTTTCCAGAAGATTTGTTAGAAGATGTTAAACATAGTTATAATTATTTTGTTGAAAAAAGCATATATTATCTTAAAATGAAGGCTGAAACTAATAAAAGTGTAAATGAAATAGAAGATGATGTAGAAAATAAAGAACTACAAACTAACAATGATGATTTAAGTGAAACAAATAATGAAGAAGAAGATGAAGATGAAGAAGAAGAAGATGAAGAAGATGAAGAAGATGAAGATGATGAAGATGAAAAAGACAAAGAAGAAGAAGATTTAAGTGAAACAAATGAAGATGATGAAGATGAAAAAGACAAAGAAGAAGAAGATGAAGATGATTTAAGTGAAACAAATAATGATTTAAGTGAAACAAATGAAGAAGAAATTAGTAAATCCAAAAAAACATTTACAACATCTTCTACTATTTATCCTAAGGTTTATAAAAAAGTTAATAGACCCACAAAATCTAAAGGAGTAGAAGATATTAAACAATTACCATTAGATTGGTTTACTAAGGTAAAACAAACTAACAAACAAAATAGCATTATACCTAGAAATAATAATTCAAATAAATAAATTAGTAAATAACCCAATTATAATTATAAATAAAAGAAAAATATCTGTTATTTATATGAAGATGAAAACAAGACATAATGTAAATAAAAATATAGGTAAAAGGAGAAAAAGAACAAGAAAAATACAAAATAATCATAAAAAAACTAAGCGAAAAATCAAACAAACTAACAAATTTACTAACAATTTAGAAAGTCATCAAGGTCAAAATCAAGATCAGTCTAAGACATTTCAAAAATTAAATTGTAGTCCAAAAGATAAAAATGAAGTTAAAGAATATACTTGTTATACAGATGGTGATCTACAAAAATTACGAAATATGTGGAATGCCAGACATCCTGATAAAAAAATAACAACAAATGATTCCAAGGAAATATGGCAAATGCTTAAAAACTATTATGCTAAAGTGTGTAATAAGGAGTCATGCTGGGTTCGTCAAATGACTAAAGGCACTAAAATGGAGAAAGAATTATTAGAGTCATTTTCACCAGTAGAGCCAATTGAATGGAAAAAGAATCCTAATGAATGGTTGTCTAGTATTGATATTATTGAAGTTATGAATCAATATGAAAAAACTTATAAATGCTTTGATTTTTTAGGTCCATCTCCAATTGATTATGATACACATCAATTATATGGCGAGTGTGTTTGGGAAGAACTATGTCATTTCAGTTTAGCAGACCAAATTAAAAAAGGCAAGAGTAAAATTGGTGTAATATTTAATACTGATCCACATGACAAAGATGGCGAACATTGGATATCATTATTTATTAATATTAAAAAAGGAACAATATTTTTCTTTGACAGTGCTGGCGATAAAGCACCTAGTCAAGTAATGAAATTTGTTAAGATGGTTACTGAACAAGGTAAAAAACTAGAAGAACCTATTGATTTTAAATTTGATGAAAATTATCCAGTAGAACATCAATATAAAAATACAGAGTGTGGTGTGTATTCAATATATTTTATAATACATATGTTAGAGGACAAAATTACTGGACACTATTTAAAGACACACGTATTAAAAGATAAATATATGGAGCAATTTAGAAAAATATATTATAATACAGACCTTTAGTTATAAAGAAGTTATAAAGAAGTTATAAAAATAATAACATAAAAAATACTCATTATCTTATTATATAAATAAAATAATGATAAATTCAAACCAATCTATAAATCTAAACCCTAGTATACAGCATTTTATAAATCCAAAAAATTTAGCTATGTTATGGGAAGTTTTGTTAGATGAGCTTCATATAAATAGCCCAAATTCTGGTCCAGTTATTCAAAATATCAAAACAGTATTTGATGGCAATGTAAATTTATTTAAAGTAAGAGCAAATCCAAATATGGGATTAATGAATCTAAATAAACAATTTCTGAATCAACTTCTTATTGCGGTAAATCAACTATTTCCAAATTTAAAACAAGAACAGTTACAACAGCAGCAATTAAAAAAAATAAATATAAGTGATGAAGTATTAACAATAGATGAACCATATAAAGTGGAAGATATTCATACAATGAGACAAAATGATTTTGAAAAACAATTAACAAGTAAACGTGCTGAATTTGAAAACTCAATAAATGGCAAAAAACCTAAGCCTATTGATTTCTCTGATAAAACTGAACCCGAGTTAAAAATAACTGAAATGGAAGCACTTATTGCTGAGACAATGGCAAAGCGTAAATTTGATATAGACCAAATACAAGGACAAAAAGAGCAAAAAGAATCCAACCAAAATACAAGTCCTATTAAAAAATCAGTATCGTTTAATGATAATATAACGCAAATTGAAGATTATAGTGATACAAATACAAATATAAATATAAATAGAGAAGATAATGAAGAAAATATTTCAAATATTAATAATATTTTCAGCAAATTAAAAAAAAATCAATCAAAAACACAACAAGTTAATCAAATACAACAAGTTAATCAAATACAAATAAGTGTATTAGAAGAAAAAATAGATATTCTTTCTAATAAGATAGATGCACTTACTATAATGATGAAACAAATAGTTGACAAATTAGTTCTAAATAACTAGATTAGATCAAGATATTATGGATTGTATTAGAAACAGCACTATAAACAGTACCACACAAGGCCATAATTCTAAAAGAATAATAACGACCAACTGTAAGACCTGACACATATAATGTATTACCTAATTGGGGAACATTTGGTGTTTGAGTTATATCCATTAATTCGGTAAATGGTGTAAATGTTTTCTCATTATCATTACTATGTGAAACAAAATATTTCGCAATATTTACATCACTACCTGTTTTTTGATTTAATGAAAGAACTGCAATTCCATTTACTACTGTTACACTTAAGAGTTGTGGAGTTGTTATGACAAGTTTATATCCTAATGCTTCAACTTGTCCTATGATAGAAGTATCAATGTTAGCCAAAGCAACTTGAGATACTCCTCCTTGAATTAACTCTAATGTAGTATAATGAGTCAAAAAATAAGTATATGCGGGAAGAGGGGTTAATGCTAATAATCTTGCTAATGTAATCTTATGATCGGCAGTAACAAGAGGTTCTGATGTAGAATCACTAGCTGTAATTAATTCTGTCAATGTATATCCACCAGCTAGTGAATTATCAACCAATTCACGTAAAGTATAGTTATTAATAATATCTTGTAAGTTAGCAGCACCTATTTTAAGAGTAGCTATTGTAACTTGTTTAGATAATGGTAATGAAGCATTGTTAGGAATTGTAAGCTTCAACTCAGCTACAGTATAACCAGCAGTTACTAATTCAGCAATTGAATAGTTGAGAAGAATATCCCAAGTAGGAGCATTTGATCTAGTCTTGAAATCAGCTATGACAAGATTTTGATTAGCAGAAACAGTAACTCTAACATCTCTACTATATGTTATTAATTGTGATACACGGAAACCAGGAGATGTAACCTGAGCTAAAGTAAAATTATTTAAGATGTCAGTAGCTAAAGCAACATAATCAGTAACTGATGTAGCTTCAATAAATCTCTGGGGACTTATATTAACATATACAGTGGATCTAACATCTTGACTGGCAAGTTTTAATTCAGCAACAGTATAACCATTGTTAATTAAACTTTCTAATGTATAATTATTCAACATATCCCATAAGGGAGCTGATGCCGCCTTGAAATTAGCTATTGTGTATGAACTATTATTCTTTATGATTTGAACACGATAATCAACCGCAATTAAATTAGCTAATGTAAATGAACCAATTACCTGAGTAATATTAGCATTTATTGCTTTGAATGTTGCTGGTTTCAAATCAAGCTGTTGATAGTCAGTATCATTAACTCTATAATTATTATTGTCATCTTTTAAGTTACTAGCAGTAATTAATGCCGCAACTGAATAAGAAGCGGGAGGAGCTATTAATTGCGCCAATGTATAAAAGTTCATTAAATCATATAAAGGAGCACCCGCTGTAATAATAGTTCCCAAACTAATATTTTTATTAGCAGTTCTTGTAATTCTAGCATCAGCACTAGTTATTACTAATTCACTAGTTGTATATCCGGCTGAAACTAAACTAGATAAAGCATAATTATCTAACATTTCCCAAATAGGAGCAACTGCTAATTTAAACTTAGCAATAGTAACTTTATTATCAGCAGTAACAATCGCATTCGCACTAGCAGCAATTAAGTCAGCAACAGTATATCCAGCAGTAATTAAATCAGCTAATGGGTAAGCATTCAACATCTGAGGAATAGAAGCGCTTGCGGCTTTCAACTTAGCAATATTGACCTTATTACCAGTAGTAACCAAAGCATCGGCACTAGCAGTAATTAATTCATCAACAGTGTATCCAGCGCTAATTAAATCAGCCAAAGGATAAGCATTTAACATTTGAGGAATAGAAGCACTTGCTAACTTAAACTTAGCAATAGTAACTTTATTACCAGCAGTAACTAAAGCATCAGCACTGGCAGCAATTAAGTCAGCAACAGTGTATCCAGCGCTAATTAAATCAGCCAAAGGATAAGCATTCAACATCTGAGGAATAGAAGCGCTAGCTAACTTAAATTTAGCAATACTAATTTTGTTATCAGCAGTAACAGACGCATCAGCACTGGCAGTAATTAATTCATTAACTGTATATCCGGCACTTATTAAATCAGCCAAAGGATAAGCATTTAGCATTTGTGTTATAAGAGCACTTGCTAACTTAAATTTAGCAATAGTAACATCATTACCAGCAGCAATGACTGAAGCATCAGCACTAGCAGTAATCAATTGAGCAACAGTATATCCAGCACTAATTAAATCAGCCAAAGGATAAGCATTCAACATTTGAGGAATAGAAGCATTTGCCAATTTAAACTTAGCAATAGTAACCTTATTTCCAGCAGTAACTGAAACATCGGCACTAGCAGTAATTAATTCATCAACAGTATATCCGGCACTAATTAAATCAGCCAAAGGATAAGCATTCAACATCTGAGGAATAGAAGCACTTGCTAACTTAAACTTAGCAATAGTAACATCATTACCAGCAGAAATAACTGAAGCATCAGTGCTGGCAGTAATTAACTGATCTACAGTATATCCGGCACTAATTAAATCAGCCAATGGGTAAGCATTCAACATCTGAGGAATAGAAGCATTGGCCAATTTAAACTTAGCAATAGTAACTTTATTTTCACTTGTAACTAAAGCATCGGCGCTAGCAGTAATTAATTCATCAACCGTATATCCGGCACTAATTAAATCAACTAAAGGATAAGCATTCAACATCTGAGGAATAGAAGCACTTGCTAACTTAAATTCAGCAATACTAACATCATTACCAGCAGTAATAACTGAAGTATCAGTGCTAGCAGTAATTAACTCATCCACAGTATAATTGGCACTAATTAAATCAGCTAAAGGATAAGCATTCAACATTTGAGGAATAGAAGCACTGGCAATCTTTAATCTAGCTATAGTAACTGTTTTTTCTGAAAAAACTCTAATATCATTTACAGTTGTCTTTAATTCATTAACAGTATAACCAGCACTTACTAAGTCAGTTAAACTATAATAATTAACAAGATCCCATAGTTTATTATTACTAGTATTAACAACTTTAAATTTAGCTATAGTAAGATTCTGATTAGCTGTAACTGTGACTCTATTATCCTGACTTGCTGTTACTAAATCAGTAATAAGATAATTAACAGCTAATAATTCAAACAATGTATAAGCATTCATTAAGTCCCATAAATCTTCACCAGCAGATTGAAATTTAGTTAGTGTAAGATTTTGGTTAGCAGTAACAGTAACACGATTATCCTGACTGGCTGTAATTAATTCATTTGATGTATAATATGGTACTAAATCAGCCAATGTTGTATAAGCATTTAACATATCCCACAAAGGAGCAGAATTAGCCTTAAACTTAGGAACAGTCAGACTTTGATTCGCCTCAAGAGTAACACGCCCATCATAACTAGAATTCTTTAAATCTAAAACAGAATAATAAGTGTATAACTGAGTTAATGTATAATAGTTCAACATATCCCATAGAGGAGTAGGAACATTTACAAAATTAAGTAAAGTGTAAGCAGGATGAGTGTCATTAAGATCTTTTACACGATAATCCGCAGCAACTAAAGCAGATAAAGAAAATGAATTAACCATCTGACTTAAAAGAGCATTTGCCGCTTTAAATGTTGATGCTTTTGTATCAAGTTGTTGATAGTTAGTATTAGTGACTTTATATACATCTCCAACTTTCAAATTACTGGCAATAATTAAATCCGCAACTGAATAAGGAACTGCTATTAACTCGGCCAATGTGTAATAGTTCATTAAGTCATACAAAACCGCGCCAGCACTTATCATTGAGGTTAAGGTAATATTTTTATTGGCATTCTCAGTTACTCTACCATCACTACTAGCAGTAACCAATTCAGTACTAGTATATCCACCACTGACTAACTGGGTTAAAGTAAAATTATTTAACATATCCCAGACAGGCGCATTTGCGATCTTTAATCTATCTAATGTAACAACTTTTCCAGCACTAACAAAACTGATAGTACCTCTATATAATAATTCATATACAGACCAATCACTTACTAAATCAGATAAAGAAAAGTAGTCAATAAAGTTTGATATTCTATTGTCGTGAATCCAATTTTCAGGATCATTATTAGAAGCATCCTTAAATGACTGAACTGTAAGATTCTTAAGAGAAGCATTTGTTACAATAACATCATTACCTGTAGTAATTATGTAGTCAATTGAGTAATCTGTTACTTTAAGTAATTGAATTAATGTTGAGTTATTAAATATATCATAATTACGAGCAGTTACCTGGGCTAAAGTAGGTGTATCAACATTGCTTGGTTTTGAGAAAGGAGCACCAGAACCCAAATAAAATGAAGTAGCAATTAAATTCTTTTTATTAGCATCTGTATTTGAGTTAGCAACCGCATCAAGTAATTGTGTAATACTTAATAATGTTGTGCCACTATTAGCTTGTCTAAGATATCCAAGACTTCCATCAAAATGATTTAACATTTTCCATAAAGGCATTCCATTATCAATTAAACTTTGGGGAGTTTTACTATTTGATAAAAAAGTTTGGACACTGTATATATCATTGCTAATTAGATCAGCTAATTGAAAGTATGCCATCATCTGAGCTACATTTGCTGAAGCATTATAAAACTGAGCAATTGTTATTGTTGAGTCATAACCAGCCAATTCTGATACTGTATATACTACAACTAACTCTGCTAAACTATAACTTCCAGTCATTGAAATTAAAGATGTATTTAATGCGACACCAATACTGGCAAATGTAGTTCTAAATTTAGATACACTTACCTTGTTAGCTTCTAAAACATCGGAACTCTCACTAGCCTGTTTTAATTGAGCAACTGTATAACTAACTGGAGTATTCATTAATGTTGCTAGACTGAAGTAATTTAACATTTCAGTAACTGGCGCGTTGGCACTCTTTAATATTTGAGGTTTAGTATCAAGAGCCTGTTTATTAGGATCAGTTACTGTATATACGCCACTAACAATTATATTACTTGTATCAATTATTTCTACAACACTATATCCATATAAGAATAAATCGGCTAATGAGTAAGCATTCATCATCTCTGTTTTAGGAGCATTAGCTTCTCTAAATTTAGTGACTGTAACTTTATTGCTAGCAGTAACAACGGGAGCATTAGTATCATCACTGGCATTAATTAAATCAATAACATTATATCCAATTGTAATTAAAATAGATAATACATACGCATTTAACATTTCTTTAATATTGGCTCCAGCATTTTTCATTGTCTCTGCTTTTGTATCAAGAGACTGCTTAGCAGCATTAGTAACTTTAAATACACCATCAACCTTTTCATTACTTGATGTAATGAGTTGATCAAGAGTATAATATGGAACCAAACTAGATAAAGAATAGTTATTCATTAAATCCCACAAAGGAGGACTTCCACTTACAAAATCAGCTAATGTAAGACTTGGATTAGCAGCTGATAAAACTGCTACTCTATAATCAGCGGCAAATAAAGCGGTTAAACTAAATGAACCTAACATTTGAGTAACTGCCGCATTTCCAGCAGCCTTAAATTTGTCTGCTTTAGTATCAAGTTGTTGAAATTCTATTCTAGTAACCTTATAGTTATTCTGTGCGTCTTTCTCATTACTTGCTGAAATTAATTGAGCAACTGTAAAAGGGTAAGCCAATAACTCGTAAAGAGAATAAACATTTAGTAAGTCCCATAAAGGAGTACTAACAGATACAAAATTAGTTAATGTAAGAGTAGAATTAGCCTCTAATAAAGTGGCAACACGATAATCACCCGCAATCAAATCAGATAATGGATATGCGTTTAACATTTGAGAAACATTAGCATTTGCTAATCTAAATCGCACAACTGTTACTTTATTATCTGGTGTGACAACTGGCGCAACAACAGACTCACTTGCTGTTTTTAATTCTGAAACAGTATATCCAGCAGTGATTAAATCAGTTAATATAAAGTAGTTCATCATTTCTTTAGTATTGGCAGCAGCAGTTTTTAACGTTCCAATTTTTAAATCAAGAGATTGCTTAGCTGTATCAGTAACCTTAAAAACACCATCAAGTTTTTCATTACTAGAATTAATTAATTGAACAAGTGTAAAATAAGGGACTAAAGTAGAAATAGCATAATTATTCATTAAATCCCATAAAGGAGCACTAGCATTTACAAAACTGGCTAGAGAAATAGTAGGATTTGCGCCTAATAAAGTAGCAACACGATAATCATTAGCAATTAATTGTGATAGGGTATATGATCCTAACATTTGTAACACATTAGCGTTATATAATTTCAAATTAGCAATAGTAATTTTTTTATCATTAGTAACAACTGGAGCAATAACAGATTCACTGGCTGATTTTAATTCAGCAACAGTATAATTTGCTTCAAGCAAAACTGGTAGCGCAAATTGATTAATCATTAGTTTAGTATCGGCATTTGAGCTCTTTAAAGTAGCAACTGATACTCCACAATTAAATAATGATAATGGAGAAACACCATTAGCAAGTAATAGTTGAGAAATAGAAAAATTAGCATCAACAAGTTGCTGTTGAGTATAATATGATAGTAACCAGTTTGCGGGTGCTTCGGCACTAATCATTTCAGCCAATGTAAAATTATCAGATAACAAATATTCAACACTATTAGCTTGTATTGTTGGACTTGATAATTGTATTATTTGATTTTTCAATAGTTCAATCCTTGTCATTGATATTCTATTTAAAGCAGTAAATGTGCTAGGTAAACTACTTATTTGAGCAGATGTTGATGTATCAATATAGTAAGCAATAATTCCAGTTGTAGTTTGCGTAGCAAAAGCAGTTGAATTTGAACCTATATTTTGACCTGAACCCATAGTTGGAATATTGAAAAAATATACCTTTGTTAATCTATTACTCTTAAATGCTGTATTACCTATACTAGTTACTGAAAAAGGAATAAACAATGTAGATAATAAGTTACTTTGAAATGCTGATAGACCAATAGTTGTTACATCTGTTCCAATTGTAAGAGATGAAATCTGGTTACTTTGAAATGCGTTATTACCAATTTCAGTAACTTTATTAGGAATAATAAGAGATGAAATCTGGTTACTTTGAAATGCGTTATTACCAATGATTGTTACATTTGATCCTATATTAACGCTAGTTATAGCATTATTATCAAAAGCATAAGCACCAATACTTGTAACTGTATCAGGTATAGTTACTGATGTTAAACTGCCGTTTGAAAATGCGTAATCCGAAATACTTGTTACTGTATATGTTACTGAATCTACCACAAATGTAGATAAAAAGGTTATATCACCAACAGCTGTTTGATTTATGCCTACAAAAGCAGTGCCTGTGTTTCCAGAACCAGGGACAGTATATGTGTAAACTACGTTGTTGTTAGTATCCGTGTACGTGGGCATTATATTATAGTATAATATAATATAATATACCTCAAAATTCTTTATTCTTTATTCTAAATTTTCAAAATCCAAAATTTAAATTCTAAAATTTATATTTACTTAATTTTTCTTAAATAAAAGTTATTATAGTATTTACATCTAATATTTACATTTTATCTTTAATAATTTCATAGTTTCCATCACGTGTCTTAACTAATTTTCCAATTAATATAGGTAACACACCTGGTGTTTTTAATGCTTGAATAACACTATCATAATCATATACTTGATTAGTATCCATACGCAACATATATTGTTTTCCTGAAACTGTAAATGGACGTGCTTCCCAATCTATTGTTACACGATTAATTGCGGCAACTGTATCATTCTCATCTTGTGCGTAATTTGGATTATAAGCAAAATCAGAAGCATTTGGTTTTCCAAAAGATAAACATACTAAACCTTCCTTTGTATTTGATTTTGTGTATGTTGCGCAATCAATTGATGCTTCCTTAATTCCAGTCAATAGTTGCGTTGATAATTGTTCCTTAATTGTAGAAATTTCATATAATTTTTGATCCGATGTTTGAACAGGATAAGGAACTAATTTACTTTTATCCTGTGGTTTAATTCGTAATTCAATTGCTAATTCACTATCTAATTGTGCTTTTGTAAATTCCATAATATAAATAAAGACCTCAACTGTTTGTAGTTCCTCAGGTAAATCCTTGTGACTACAAATACGTCGTGCACGACCAATAACTTGTTCAACACGAACAGGATGCCAGTATGGTTCCATAATATGAACATAACGTGTATTACGTAAATTAATACCTTCTGAGCCAGCAGATGTAATCATAAGAACTTTTATAATTTCACCTAAATTATTATTTGAACTCTTTCGGCGCAACTGAGCAGCAATATTATTGGGAATATTGTCCCACATTCCGTTATAAATATTACGAATAATTTCTCGTTCTTCAGCATCTTCTGTTCCAGTATATAATGCGAATGTTGGTTTGCCCATTTCCTCTTCGCTCATATTTAGCTCCCAACTATCTATTCCGGTTTTTCTTATTTTAAACTGAGCAAACCCATTTGCTTCAAGAACTAATGAAAAGATACCAATACCTTCCATTGATCTAAATTGACTGTATACAAGATGAAGACCTCTGTATTCAGGGCTGTCAATATTATTAAGCATTGCTAAAAATTTGGGACTATATGTTTCTAGTTTATCTTCAACTAAATATTGTGATTTGTATTTCTTTAAGTAATCATATGCTTGAATAATTGCGGTTTTATAGTCAGTATCGCCCATTGCTTCTAAAAATTCATCACCTTCTATTTCATCGGCATCTCTTAAATTAGCGTCAACATCCTTGTAGCCTTGTAATGCCACAGGTTCATCAGGATTACCAGGTAATACTAGTTCTTCAATATCATCATCACCACCTCGTCCTTCATCATTATTAATATCACTCTCGGAATCTGTATCAGAATCTGTATTATCTTCTTTATCACTATCACTCTCAGAATCTGTATCAGAATCAGTGTCAGAATATGAATCAGAATCACTATCACTATCATCTGGTCCACCACCAACTTTTGTCTTCTTCTTTAAAGCCTTTTCTTCCGCTTTTCTTCGTTTTTCCTCTTCTTTAGCTTGTGCTTTTAATCTCTTCTCTTCTTCCTTTGCTTCTGCTTTAGCTAGCTCTTTTTGCCTCTTCTCTTCTTCCTTAGCTAACTTAGCTTCTTCCTTTTGTTTTTCCTTTAAAGCACGAACGGCTTCTTTTTCTAGCAGTTTTTGCTCTTTTTCTAGAAGTTTTTGTCTCTTTTCCTGCTCTTTTAATGCTTTAGCATCTAACTTTGGCTCTGCTTTTACTTCTGCTTCTACTTTAGCTTGAACTTGAGTTTGAGTTTTTGTTTTCTCTGCTTCAGCTTTTGCTTGAGCTTTTGCTTTCTCTTCTTCAGGTATATTCTTAATAAAATTTTTAGGTATAGGACGACCTGGTGGCACAGGCATTACAAAGTTACAAGCCAAACGTGAAAATATACGATATGTAGATGATGGCTCTTTAAATGTGCCATCTGCGTCAACAACACTTTTTTTAGGTTTACCCTCTGACTTTCTTTCTTCATGGCGATATTCTTCATATTTCTTAAACTGATAATCGCTCATTGGTATTCTTATAACATGTTTATCAAAATTCTTATCATATTTAGGTAATAATTCTTCTTGAGCACTTCTAAAATATGATGTGAGACCAATAATTCTCTTTTTAAATTTCTCAATATTAATTACATTACCATTATTCTTGTCAATAAAAATATTTACAAATTCATCAAATGTATCAGGTAATGCCGTATTTACTTGGAATGTTACACCAGTTTTATTTATATTAATATTATTTGTGTTTAAAATACTTTCAATATCCTTTAAAAATACCGCATCACTAACAATTCCTCGCTCATCAACAACAGTAGTTACACCTTGGTATCCATCCTTTCCGTAATTAGTTTTCTTATTCTTAAATCCTAGTGGATTACGAGTAATAATTAACATTTTAGAACTAGGCGAGTAATCAATATAATCCATATTTCTATCCTTTGAAAGCATATCTTGTAGTGTTTCCTTATTTATCTTTGCGCCAGTTTGAATATTTAAGGGTAAATGCCAGGTCTTAATATATCCTCTTAAAATGTTAAAAAGAACAGCTATCTCATTAGGATAATTAATAATAGGTGTTCCAGTTAATAATACAACGCGACAATTATCAGCTCTCATTAAATAATCATATATCTGAATTGCTAATGGTTCAGCTGCTAATGTATTAATATCACGTTTATCACCTTTTCCAAATCTCTTATTCTTATTAATCTTATTTACAATACGACTAATTAAGTTATGCGCCTCATCAATCACAACAATAGAATTGTTAAATATATTATTTTCAAAATTATTTGTTAGTTCTCTAAAACTATTACGGCGTAAACCGTTATAATTTATGAAGCGATACTTTTGTCTAATCATTTCATCTAACTGATCATTTAAACTCTTTTTATCAGTGGTTGAAAGCTCACTATAATTATTTGGTTTAGTTACATTTGTTAGCCAAGCACCTTGCTTTCTAGTAATATAATCAGTTGTCTTAAATCCTAATACACTTGCTAGTGCGTTTGTATATTCAGGATGTTCTACAATAGAAATCCATTCCCAAAACTGATTCTTGCGATAAATTAGATCACCGCATTTTTTAATCTCTTCAATATAGTTGCGCTGTAGTGATGCTGGGGTCATTACAATTACTTGTTTACCTCCGCTCTTTATACCCTCGGCAATCGCAATAGAACTACAAGTTTTACCTGAGCCTAAACCATGATACAATAGCAGACCTCTATAGGGGGTATTTAAATTAATATAGTCTCTAACAATCTTCTGATGAGTAAGTAATCCAATTTCACCATTATCCTTTCCAATGTCTTCACAAGAAATATTTTTGCTCTCATCTAACATATCTTCTCTATAACCATCAAAAATTCCATTAATAAAGTTAATGAATGTTTCGCGATTATTCATATAATATTGTGGTTCTACTAAACTATATTCAGGTGGTGGTGGTAGTCGTTTTGGCATTGGCGTGTCTCCAATTAATACCATTGCTTCAGGACCTAGTGGTATAACATTTCTATCAATACGTTTTGCCGGCTCACGTTTTCGTCTAGGTTTAGCTACTATTTCTATTTGTTCTTCTGCTGCCGCTTTTTCTGGTATCATTTCTAGACCTTGTTCGCCTACAACAGGTCGCATTTCACCTTCTAACATTTGAGCTTCAGGCTCCTCTTCTAAACCAACTGTTTTACCAGTAAGTTTTCTAATAATTGGCTTCTTGATTTCAATAACTGGAGCCTTTGGTTCCATAAATTCAAACTTCTTCTCAGGAAATTTTTCAGAAACACCTAATATTTTCCTTTGTCTCAATAATTCTAAAGCATCTTTAGCTTTTTGCCCATTATCCATATCAGTGGATAATTTAGTTTTCTGAGCAATACTTACAGCAGCCGCCTTTGGTTGTGCCGCAATAACAACCTTAACATCTTCCTTTGGTTTTAATATAGGTTTTTGCTTAAGTGCGTCTTGTATTTTAAATACATTTTTTGATATTGCTAAATTACTCATTAGTTATTACTTATATAAATTCAATATATAAATTTTTAGATTTTTACATTTACTTAGTTATCACTATCAGAAGCAGAATCCTGGACTAATTCATTTGGTCCATTTATATTTATATTAATCTCATTATTTTGTTTAATAAATTCAATTGCTGACATACAAGCAGCTTGCTCAGCCTTTCGTTTAATTTTATGTTGTCCCTCTCCCATAAATACAAATATTTTTCCATTTCTAGCATAGTGATCCTGAATTGCTTTGAATGTTTTAATTTCAGCAATACTAATCGCATCACTTGGTCTTAAATTATGAATTTGTTGTCCTAGACATAAATACACACCCATTTTAAATCCTTCATCAACATCGTGCTCTATTTCTACATAATGAGGTGTTACCTTGAATTCCTTTTGTATCTTAACTTGTAAAATATTCTTATAGTTATCATCATTTTGAATTAATTCAATCCAATTAACATGTTTCTTAAATACATTCTCAATAAATTTCTGTGCCATTTGAAATCCAGGACCAGTAGAAAAGAAATTATTAAACCAGCCTTCATCATCTTTAATTCCCATCTTATTATAATCGTGAAATAAAGCACCAACAAATGCTTCAAATAAGCAGCCCAATTTCTTCAAATTAGTGCGAATCTTCTTCTCTTCTGCGTTTCTTGAAATAATTAGCCACTTATGAAGTCCCATTTCATAAGCAATTTTGCCTATATTCTCATTCTTTACAATTGCGATTTTTTTCTCCGTCATAAATCCTTCGTCTTCCTTCGGGAAGCGGCGATATAATTCATATTTTGTAGTCAGTTCTAGAACACCATCTCCAATATATTCAAGACGCTCATTAGACTTACTACTTAGAGGCAAACAGTCTGCCGGTTTCTCTACAATAGTAATATTTTGTAGCATGTTCTCAAACTGAGGTCTCTTTGTGTAAGAACGGTGAATAAATGCGCGCCTATATAGCTCCATATTATGAACTTTATTTGGCAAGCCATATCGTGTGAGAATAGATTGAACGTCGCTCAATGTAATCTCAGAATTTAACGGATTATAAGGATTGAAAATAAGACCATCTTCGGTCTTGATAATATCATCATCTAGTTTAGTATCGGTCATCATTATGTTTCTATAATATAGTATATCATTGCGTCTTTAAGTTGTTTTATAATATATATTAAATAACCACTTAAAGCCGTCTGTCAAAAATAATATTATTACCATTTAAAATGGAAAATCAAATTATATCAAGTTTACAATTATATAAAAAACCAGATAAGGATTTTTTGAAAGACAAGGATTGTTTAATATGCTTTGAAACAATTGATTTAGAGGCAGGAAAAATAGTCAAATTACCGTGTGGTTGTGCTAATTCGGTGTATCATATATCTTGTATAGTGCGTCTATTGAGTTCCGGAGAAAATAAAAACTTTTGCCCTCATTGTAGAGGCAAATATGAGATAACTCTACAGCAATCAGTTCCTATAAATAATATAAATAATATAACTAATATAACTAATGTTGTCACTATAAATGCTGCGAATATAATTAGACCAGGAGTAAATGCTAGGGCTCAACTGCTATCATATATTATGCTTGTTCATATTTTATCTAATTCAGTAATGAATATTATCAATATAGGTATGTCAAGCGATTATCCTGATAATAAAAGTGCTGATGTTGTATCTAAAATGCTTTTAATATCATTTTTTTGTAAAATTTTAATTAATTCTTGTATTATAATAACTCTTAAGGCACATATTGATAAATTAGAAAGTTATTTATGCCTAAGTTATACAATCCAGTCAGTTATTTTTATTTTGTTAGTTTGTTTAGTATGTATGATTAAAAATGACTTTAAATCAGTGATCATGTTATTAAATAACATATTCTTTGGTCTAACTGATTTTGGATTTAGAGTAGCTCTAGAGTATAAAACAGTAAATAGAGTAGATGTTGAAGGATAAATATTTCCATATGAAAATTAGAGTTATATAATTCTATTTATTTAGCAGAACAATGGATTATGTCTAATAATAACTTGTTAAGATGATATAAATTATGGAAGATTATTATGGAAATAAATTAAAGAATTTAATTGCCAATTTAGAATAGACAACTATTAAGGGAAATAATATACATAATCATAAATCAGGATTTGTTAAATATTATAATAGAAAGATTTGTCAATATGATTTAGAAATGAATAAAATTAAGGAATTTGATTCTATTGTGGAAGCTGAAAAGGAATTACATATTTTAACAATTAAGGAAGTTTTATATAATCATCAAAAAACTGCAGGTGGATTTATTTTCAAATATTTAGACTAGATTTTTTGTTATTTTTTAAAATAAAATGTTTTTCTATTATATACCATGGTTTTGTCAAACGGTCCTAAAGTAGTTCGTAATATCTCATCTCTTATCAATAACACTAACCGATGTGGGGGCCCAAAGAAGGGCGGCCTCGCTCCTACAGTCGGCGCCTACATATCATCTAATCCCAATTTGATTGGTGCCACAAATACTCAATATGGCTTGAAATGTGTTGGTAACTTTACTAACCCTTCTCAGAGCGCATTGAGAGCTATTAGACGCTATTAAGTCTAATAATTTTAGTATATTCTGATTTATAAAGAATATATAATTGTTTAAAATGTATTTGTAAAAAAATAATTTAATAAGTTCTTTATTAAATTATTATAATGCTTATTAAGATTGACAATAGAGAGCGCGATTTAATTAAGAAATGTGAAGATTTGTTAGTTGCTGTTCCGGCTTTCAAAGAATTAAAAATAGAAGTTCACCAGTTGCCTTTAGGCGATATTATTATTTGTAGTAACCAAAATAATGAACAAATAGATAATATTCTTATTGAACGCAAAACATTATCTGATTTAGCCGCCAGTATAAAAGATGGGCGTTATGATGAGCAATCATATAGACTCAATGGGCTGCCAATTCATAACCATAATATTATTTACTTAATTGAAGGCGATTTAGGCAAATTTAATTCATTTAAGGAGCGTATTGACAAACAAACTATATATTCTGCTATGTTTTCAATTAATCATTTCAAAGGCTTCTCTTTAGCAAGAACTAACACAATGGATGAGACCGCATTTATGATATGTAATATGGCTTATAAAATTGGTAAGGATACTGAAAAGAAACCATATTATCAGAATAGAGTAGAACAAGCAGTTACGAATGAATCTAATAATATAACCGACGAAACTAGTAACACTACTTCTGAAACAGTAGAAGCACAATCTATAAAAGACTATTGTGCTGTAATTAAAAAAGTTAAAAAAGACAATGTTACACCTGAAAATATAGGCGAAATTATGTTATGTCAAATACCCGGTGTTAGTTCAGTTTCAGCAATTACTATTTTAAATAAATTTAAGACACTACCAGAATTAATTAAGGCGCTACAAGAAGATGCGACTTGTTTAAATGGTATTAGCACAACAGACGCAAATGGTAAATCTAGAAAAATTAGTAAGACCACAATTGAAACCATTGTTAAATATCTTTCATAAATATCTTTCGTAATAAATAATTTTATAAGAAAAGTATATAATATAAAATGACAAAGGAATATGAAGATATGTTTGTAATTGTATCCTGTTTGATTGGTGCTTTTGTTTTATATAAGATTTTTATAATGGTTTGGAACGGCTCTACTGTTGAGGGTCTACAAAATAGACAAACATCACAATCTGATTCTGGACTAGCAGAAAGCTCAGGTGCGAATTTAGATACAACTAAGACTCAAGTTGAAGCATTACAAAATAAGCTGCTACTAACAAATCCTACATATAATTCTAACTATTCTGATAAATGTAGTGAAATTTATGATGCCACAAATTATATGATGGCTCAAACTGTAGCCAATATGGATGTGTCTGATCCTGAGACATTATTACAGCAACTTGGCACTTTAAATACATTGTATCAGGCTAAAATATCATTAAATGACACATTAAAATTTATTGACTCAGTCCAAACAACTCAATCTAAATAAATAATAAAATAAAATAAAAATAAATAGTATAGATGGATATAGATATTAATGCGTGTTATGAAATAGCTGTTGCTACTATTTTTCTGGGTGGATTAATGGAAAATTATATTACAGCAAATCCCAATGAAGATGCTTTAGATATTATTAATCCAGAGCAAACTCTTCTTAATATATTAGCAAGAAGAATATTAGAAATAAAAGGTGTTTCAGCTGGGTTACTTGGTTTAAATCAAAATATACTAAGTGGTGGGGCAGGTCTTGAAACTGGTCCTAATATTGATACTAATAAAGAAGATTTTATTAAATTCTTAGATGCATTTAATAAACTACCTCAAGATAAGCAGGATAAAATAAAAAAAATACAAAGTATAATTAGAGACACATTTTGTAGACAACCTGTAGCTGTTGGTAGAAAAAAACGAAAAACAAACAGAAGAAGTTATAAAAAAAGAAGAACTTTAAAACGTAGATATTAAAAATAAATAAGTTATATTATTTTATTTATTTTTAATTTTTTTTTTATTTTAAGCTACACGGATACTAACCTCATTACCCTTATAATAACCAGCATCTACTAAAGCTTGTGTATATTTAATTCCACCCCAGTTAGGGTCCATCGGATTATCACTATACAACATATTTGCGTTTGATTGCTCCATTAGATCTAATGGAGTTGTTGCGCCGACATAATATGAAGACTGATCAAATGCTGGATAACTATTTTGATTATATGGTTTATCAGCACGTGAAGCATCTACAAGTAATGTTGTTGGTTTCATTGGTAGCGGAACAGGTGTTGTTGGAGGTAAACCGCCTTGCGATTCAGTAACACTAGGGCGCACTTTATAAACGCGATTACCTTGGACATCATATGTATTCTGTACATATAGCACAGGACAGCGAATACCAGCGCCGCGTTGCCAATCTAAAAATTCAGTATATTCTTCTAAATTATTGAATTCAATTGGATTAACACCAGGAACTTGTGCTACATTAGAATTATATAAATAATATTTAGGACCCTTTTGTATCAAAATATTAGGACATCTTAATTCGCCATTCATTGTAGTTAAACCTTCAATTGAACTGTTATTTATATAGAAATTAATCCCTAAACAGAATATAACAATTGCGAGTAATAATATAAGTGGATTCATTTTATAATAATTATATATAATATTTTGTAATACTTTGTAATTTTGTAATATTCCAGATTAAAACCTTGTAATAATAATTTTATAACAATAATATATAAAATGATTATTATTCATGCTGATACAGATCACGGTGTAAAAGAAATAAATAGACATATAGAACAAGGTAAAGATGTATTTTTGCTTATTTATATGGATGGTTGTGGTCCATGTAACGCAACAAAACCAGAATGGAAGAAAATGGAACAAGCACTAAGCCAACAATATAAAAATAATAATAATCTTGTAATTGCTGATGTAAATAGTAAGGTTATTAGTTCTCTTAAACACGCTGGTGAGATTATTGGATTTCCTACAATAATGTATTTATCAAGTAATGGTAAAAAAATGGAATTATATGAAAATAGTTCTATTAAAGATAAACGTCGTGATGTAGATTGTTTTATTAACTGGGTTGAAAGTCATGTTGGAAATTTTTACTCGGTCATTAATAATACATCTAGATCTAAGACAATTAAAAATAAATATACAGTTGGTTTATCTAGTCGCAAGAAATACTCCAGACACTCTAGAAAGTTCAAAAGTATTAGCAAAAGCAGAAGTAGAAGCAAAGGTAGAAGTGCAAACAAAGGTAGAAGTGCAAACAAAGGTAGAAGTGCAAACAAAGGTAGAAGTGCAAACAAAGGTAGAAGTGCAAACAAAGGTAGAAGTGCAAACAAAGGTAGATATTAAAAATTAAAGTATAATAAAATACTAAATATATATAATTATTTAGTATTTGTAGTATATAGTATTGAATAAAATGGCTAAAAGTAAGGAATCAAAGAAAAAAGAGGAATCAAAGAAAAAAGAGGAATCAAAGAAGAAGGAAGAAGAGAAGAAAGAGACTACTGATAAAACAGATGAAATAGTTGGAGCTACTATTGGCGCTATAATTGGTGGTCTAGTAATGGGTGGTTCTATGTATGTATTCTTATTCAAAGATAAACCTATATCATCAATACATAAATTTTTAGTTGGAACAGCCATTGTTGTTGTAAATATGATTGTTCCAGCATTAATTGGCTGGTATGCTGGTTCTAATTTAGATTTTGTTAGTATAATCACTAATATAATATATTATTTGGGAATATATGTGCTATCATTTATAATGATAAGAAGTCTAATTAGACCAAATGGATTTGATACAGGAATTTGTATTGCTATATTTGTAATAAGTTTTTATATATCTATGAAATTTGGATTATATAATGATGGATCATTAAGTAAATTTTGGATTATTATTTTGTTTATATTTTCTTTTTTACTGGCAGGATATTATTACTTTGGTTATATTGTAAAAACAGTTAAAAATATAGAAACCCAATGGAGTAATTACAAACCTAACAATAATATAGATATAAATATAGATGGTCTAAATCCAGTAGATACTCCAAGTATGCTGTTATTTGATATAAATAGTTATAAAAATGTATTATATAAAATATTTAATATAATTAATCCAACAACAGTTCCAGATATTATTCCAACTGTTGAAAAAGCGGAAACTGTAATAGATATTCAAGAATCTAATACACGACATATTTTGCTAATATGTATTGGTTTAATATTAGCAGTAATGACCGTAATTTCTATAATTATATATATTATTATAACAGTATTTTGTAAAAAATCTAATAGTGGACCTGATAGTAGTATATTATTTGGAAGCAGTCTAGAAATAAATTTTTATTTGTTATTATTTTTCTGTTTGCTACTTATTGCTATTAAAACATTTATAGAAAGTGGAATAGATAAATATGCTCCTCAGTTCAAACCGGAAGCACTTGAAGTACAATTAGATTCTATTACAGATATTGCGGGCATTAAACAGTTAATTCCTACATTCTTTTCTAGTTTATTTAATTCAAGTATGAATAATAGTTCTAGAAGTATTTCATTTCAAAAAGGTGGTAAAAAAATCAATAGAACTAACAAAATAACTGAGGCATATTTAAAATTAAAAATATAATTTGTTAGTGTTTCAAGGTTTTAAAAGATGCTTTATCAATTGTGACGGCCTTTGTTACGTTCTTCACAATTTTATCAATATTTTCCTGCTGTTCTTGTATAGTAGTGCCAGACATAGAATTCATAACAATCTTGTTATATTTATCGTGTTTCTTTGTTCTGGGATCCGTACACCCTGGATTTTCTTTAATCCATTCATTAATTTGTCTAATATTTTTAAATGCCACCTTTTTAATCGCAGTTTTCAATTTATCACAGTCTTCTTGTTCTTTTACCCAGCAATCATTGTCTTTAATATATAGCGTTTCACGCTTTAAATCGCTACAATGTATGGGTCTCAAATGGACACCTAATGCGTTTAAACCTTTGACAAAAATATTAGATACACCATTCGCATAACCTACTTCGGCAAAATTTTCCAAGTCTGTTAGTTGTACCTTAATTGAATCAACAAAATCACTCATATTCATTGCTCCTTTACACGTGTCATTTAGAAACACATTCAAGTTAAAAGAGTTATTTGTATTATTTGAATTATTAGAGTTATAATTAATATTATTGTTAGTTGTGTTATTATTTGCGGCAAATTCCATCATTTGTTTTTGTTGATCTAACATCTGCTTCTGAAAATCTTGGCTTTGTTTAAGTAATTCAAGAAGCATTATTACATCTATTTTTTGGTCTTTACCTATAGAGTTGATGACATTTGAAGCCAAATTGTCTTCTAAATTGTCGTCGTCTGGCTCTTCAGAGCCTCCGGTTTCTTCTGTAGCAGAATTATTTGCTGTACATTTCTTTTTATGTTTCCATAATCCAGTTCTGTCCAAATATTCTTTACCACACTTACAAATATACTTTTTTTCTTGTGGACAAAATGTCTCTAAAGTGTTGCCAATTGTGTTTTTTTGATGTTTTGTAGTAGTTAAATGAGAGTTATAATTAGATATTTTACAGCTAGTATAGTCACATAATTCACAAACATATGTTTTGGCTTTTTTTGACTTGTTTTCGGTGGACATTGTTGCCTTAATATAGCCACATAAAAAAAGCCAGAAAAATGTCCGAATAAATTTTAAAATTTAGCATCACAGTTTTTTTAAACTCAAAAAAATAATTGTGATCATTATGGTCAAAAAGTGAAAAAACACGTGTTTTTCAAAACTTTTTTTGGGTTTTCAAAATTGGACATTTTTATAAATCCAAAAATGTCCAATTTTTGATTCCCTTTTTACTTTTTGAAAAAAATTTATGACTGAAAAATATATATAAACTAAACTATATATTTTTATTACGATATATGGTCTCATAAGTAAAAATAAAAAAAACATACATTTTTCCGTTTAATTTAAATTAAATTATACAAATTATACAAATTATACAAATTATACAAATTACATATTATTTGGTTTTCCTTGAATATACTTACCATTTGTTCTTTTACCATTGTCATATGCTCCAATATAATGTTTATCACTTATAACAAAATACTGCACTCCATTTCCATGAAACTCATCCTTCTTGAACGTTCCCTTGTAATAAGAACCAGTTCCCCAATGATATTCTCCATATCCATTATATCTACCCTTCTTAAAATTACCTTTAAAATACGGAATCATTATCTCATCATCATCCTGATCAAAAATTTGAATTGCATAACCATGAATAAGTCCATTTACAAAATTGCCTATAATTATTGAATGTTTATCACCATCAGTACTCCATACTTCCTTTATTCCTTTACCATGTGGAACTCCATTTAACCATTCACCTTTATATTTATAACTAGCATTTTCAAACTTCATATCATACCAAGTATTAACATCTTTTTCATTTTCATTTTTATTTTCTCCAAAGATATAGAATTTCATAAATACAATAGTCATAACACCAATAATAATATTAATAACATTAATAATATTAATATCCTGAATATTTAAATTAGCGATCATTTCTTCTAATAAACTTATTTTAACTTGAATTATTTCTGTGATGTTTTGTATAACTAATAAATTCTTTTTATGAATAAAGAATATTTTCAATTTTTTTGAATACTAATAAAAACAAAAAATAATTTATATAAAAGAATAAAATTAATATTTAAAAACATAAATTTATTTATATAATTATGATTGAAATACAAAGTGTATGTAAAGTTTGCCGAATATGTAAAAATCCAGATTTGACAGATATTATAAATATTGGTAACCAAGTAATTACATCTAGATTTCCATTATATGGAGATTTTAGCACACCAACAACACCTATAGTTTTATCTTTATGTAAAGAATGTAGTCTAGTTCAGTTAAAATATTCAACAAACGCATCCGAAATGTATGAATATGAATATGGTTATCGTTCTGGTATTAGCAATACAATGAGAGAACATTTAAAAACTTATCAAGAAGAAATAATATCTAAAATTAGTCTTGAAGAAGGAGATACAATTGTAGATATTGGAAGTAATGATTCTACAATGTTACAATACTATGATAGAAAATTTAAAAGAATTGGTGTAGATCCAACCGGTAAACAGTTTAAACAATATTATGGAGAAGTAGAATTAATACCTAACTACTTTACAGAGAATAATTTTAGATCAGTCTACAGCGATTTAAGACCAAAAATAGTATCCTCTATTTCAATGTTTTATGATTTACCAGATCCCGTTCAGTTTGCAAAAGACATTTATAGTATCTTAGATGACAACGGAATATGGACTTGTGAACAAAGTTATATAATCACAATGTTGCGAAGAAATAGTATTGATACCATATGTCATGAACATTTAGAATATTATTCTTTAACAGCAATTAAACACATTGCTGATATGGCAAATTTTAAGATTATTGATATAAAGTTTAATGAATGTAATGGAGGCAGTTTTAGAATTTATTTTGCCAAACAAAACTGTAAGTTATATGAAGAAGCAACTAATGTAATAACTAAAATAATTGAAGATGAAGATAATTATAAAATTAGAGATCCTAGTTTATATTTTAAGTTTTTAAATAATTGCGATGTTGAAGTCTTAAAATTAAACAAATTCATTGATACAGTAAATAAATGTGGTCAGAAAATATATATATATGGGGCTTCAACAAAAGGTAATTGTTTATTACAATATGGAAAAATAGATGAAGGTAAGATTAAATATGCGGTTGAAAGAAATCTTAATAAAGTAGGTAAAATGACTTCTACAGGTATTGGAATAATATCTGAAGAAACAATGCGATCAAATCCACCAGAGTATTTGTTAGTTCTCCCGTGGCATTTTAGAGATGAAATTATACAAAGAGAGGATGAATTCTTAGAAAAAGGTGGACAACTTATATTTCCATTTCCTCATTTTGAAATTTACAGTAAAAAATCAAAAGTACTTATAACTGGTTGTGAAGGAATGATTGCCAAATATGTGTTAGATGAATATGCCAAGGGATTTAATTTATTTGGATTTGCTCATAATCAAAAGCAAATATCTAAAAATAATATTACAAAGTTTTATTTTGATATTAGAAAAAAAGATGAACTAGAATTTAATTTACATATGATTAAACCAGATATTATTATACATTTGGCTGGTGTATCTAGCTCAATTGACGCATTTAAAAACCCAATATATACTCTTGAATTAAATGGTATGTCAGTAGCACATATTTGTGAAATTATACATAAAAATAAGTGGCATACTAAGTTATTTAATGCCTCTAGTAGTGAAATATATAAGGGTCATTTAGTATATGATGTTAAGGAGGACGATCATAATATGTATCATTGTCATCCTTATTCTATAGCAAAAATAATGAGTCATTCAATTGTTGATTTTTATAGAAATACATATGGATTACATTTTTCAAACGGAACACTTTTTACTATTGAGTCAAAATATAAAACAGGTAACTTTCTCCTAAGAAAAATTACAGATCACGCGAGAGAATGGAAAACAACATTAAAACCATTGATTTTGGGTCCATTAAATTCTTGGCGAACATTTTTACACGGATCTGACGCAGCAAAAGCAATAAAAATAATAACAGAACAAAAAAATGGAGATAATTATATTATTTCTGGTAATGAAAGTATTAAAATTTTAGATCTGGTGCTACAAGTATACTTAGTAAATGGTATTAATATTAATATAACAGATAATATCTTATACTGTGATAATAAAATAGTTGCTATTATTGAAAACCCAAATGATGGGATAGATGTATCTCCTATAAATATTAAAGGCACGCCAACTAAATTATATAAATTGGGATGGAGACAACAATATTCATTGAATGATATAATAAGTGAAATAGTCTAATGTTTTATTATTATAATTATAGATTTTTATTTAAAGTATTTAAATATTAAATACTGTAATACTTCATGGAAACTTACTCCCAATTTAATCAAGATTTACATGTTATACAAAATATTTATAATAAAAAAGAGTGTGGTTATTTTGTTGATATTGGAGCATATGATGGTGTAAATATGTCTAATACATATTTATTAGAAAAAAATTATAATTGGAAAGGTATATGTATTGAAGCTAATCCACGTTATTTTGATAAACTAGAAAAAATTAGAACTAGTATTAATATAAATACAGCTATATATATAGATGATAATAGCGAATTAGATTTTATAGATGATACTGAAGGAGGTTGTTCAGGACTACAAAAAACAAATAGCCATACATTTTTAAATGATAGACCAATTATTAAAGTAAAAACAAAAAATTTAACTAATTTATTAGATGAACATAATGCGCCTAATTTTATTGATTATTTATCAATTGATACAGAAGGTTCAGAATATGATATTTTAAGTTCACATAATTTTAATAAATACAAATTTGGTTATATAACAGTAGAACATAATTTTATAAATACAAATCGTATGAAAATTAGAGAATTATTAATAAATAATGGTTATAGATTTTATAGAGAAAATAGTGTGGATGATGACTATATTCTTGACTTTAAAGGTATATTTTATAATAGTAAAAAAGCATTATGTAGTATTCACGAGTCTGGATTAATGGTCTATAACACATTAAAAAACTCGCCTTTCTATAATTTAACTTATAGTGAAGATACAGAATTTTCATATGACTATGACTTTGCTATTGTTAATGATCATTATACTGTTAATAATTGGATAACTAAAAAAATGATTGAAAAATTTCAAAAGCCAATATTTTGTATTGTTACAGAAGTTACATTTACAGAAAATTACATAGACAAATCACCAAGTTTTTATACAGCATATATTGTTTTAGATCCATCAATTAATGAAAAAAATAATGTTTACGGGTTCCCTAGACCATTAGAAGATAATACAACTGTAGAATATAGTGATAATATTGTGCCAATAATTGGCAGTTTTGGGTTTGCTACTACAGGAAAAAATTGGCATAAGATTGTAGAACAAACACAAAATGAATTTGAAGAAGCAATAGTAAGATTTAATATTCCTTTTGCGACATATGTTCCAGATAGTCAATTAATAATAAATGATGTAATCCAAACTTGTAATGCTGTTATTAAAAACCCAAAAATAAAATTAGAAATAACTCATAATAATTTTACAAAACAAGAGCTAATTAATTGGTGTGCGCAAAATACAATAAATTGTTTTTTATATAATAGGGAACATTTATTTTCAGCAGGATTATGTGCTACAACTGATCAAGCAATAGTATCTGAAAAACCATTGTTAGTTAGTAATGACTCTACATTTCGCCATATTCATAAATACATAGATTATTATCCAAATATTTCAATAAAACAAGCTATTTTACAAACACAAGATGGTGTCAAAAGAATGAAACAAGAATGGTCATCAAAAAATTTTACAAATAAGTTTGAAAATATACTATTTAAATATAATAAAATTAATAATATTAATGAAATTAATAGTATAAAAAAGGCTGAACCTATAAAACAAATATACACAATACTAGGTCTTGAACTAAACGCATATTATCATATTAATAATTATACAGAAGATGGAAATGTATCTGAAATAGTTTATAATTTATTTAATAAATTTATTGAAAAAAATCAAAATATATTTAAAGTGTCAAATGATATTTTTTCTAATACATATCCAGATAGTTTTAAAAGCCTTTTTTTAAATCTTCGTGAATCAAATAACACATATACACTTATTTGTAATGAAGGAAATTCCATTAATTGGATAGAGATTGTTAAACATATACATAATATATTAAAAAATAGATCAAACATTGACACAACGAATTTAATCCAAGTATCAATTGGCGAAATTATAGATAAATATAGTATTTTAGAATTAAAAAAAAAATATATTACAGATACAAATAAAATAAATGAAATACAAAAAGAAATGGATATATTAAATGGAAAAGTGCCAAAACAATCTGAATTTTATAAACAATTACTATATATTAATGAGAAAATATGGTTAGATACAGATAAAATAAAAGAAATTAAATATGATAGTCTAAATAGTAGTAATAATATTTTTGCCAAATTATCAAATAATATTTTTGAGAATAACCAAAAACGGTTTAGACTTAAAAATTATTTTAATATTCTTGAAAAATCAACTATAAAAGAATGTAAAAGTTATAGTGATAATAAATGCTTTATTAGGATATTTAATGAAGATGATATATTCAATAAAATACCAGAAATTAATTATTTATGTATTAGCTATGATATTATTTATTTTGATATAAAATTCAAAGATGTAATTACTAGATTATTTAAAAATTCAAATATTTATTTTATAGATGAAGATAAAGATAAAGATAAAGATAAAGATAAAGATGAAGATAAAAATATAAATATAAATAATACAACCGCAACATATGAATTAGCTGGATATAGTATTAATAATGATGATCGTAGTTTTTTTGAATTTGAAACAATAAAATATAAATCAGCAGGTAAATTAGGTGATTTTTTAAATCAATTATCAGTAGTTTGTGAAAAATTTTATGAAACAGGTAGAAAAGGTGAACTATATATAACAGACTTAGATAATCCTAATGATAAATTTGTATTTGGACTTGAAAATACATTTAATGATACATATTCTGTAATTTCTTCTCAAATATTTATTAAAGATTATAAAATTTATAGTAACCAACCTATAGATATAGATTTATCTGTATGGAGAAATAATGTATGGGAATTTATAAATAAAGGTGGTAACTGGTATACTATATTTAATAAAACATATAACATTAATTGGAATAAACATAAATGTTTATCATTTAAAAATGACATAAAATGGAGTGATAAAATTATAATTAATATAACACCATATAGATTTATATCTACTGAAGCAATTAATAATTTAAAGGACAAAATAGAGAATAATTTACAAGATTGTGTTTTTATATCAAATGAAGAAGAACATTATCATTATTTTATTAACAAAACAAATATTAATATAGATTATTATAAACCAAATAATTTTGATGAAACTGTAACAATAATTAATTCTTGTAAAATAGGTTTTTTTGGATTTTCATCAATGGCTGTAATAGCTAATATATTACATAAAGAATATTATGCTATGGGTATAATTAATACAGATGATTTTACACTTAATAATCTTAAAAATGTGTGTCCATTTATTTTGGATATTTTTGGATAAGTAATAGAAGATTTATTCTTTATTTTTTTATTTTTTTATTAAAAACTAAATAAATAAACCACAATAAAATTGAATTAAAAATAACCAAAGAATTAAATTAACAAATATAAACAATCAAAATGTCATTAGAACATACTTTTAAATTATTTGAATTCAATGTGTATAATAATAAGGGTCCTGGTCAGTCAAGTGATGAAGACGAAGACGACAACGGAATGGGATCATTTAATAGAGACAATACCACATTTGCTATACAAATGTTTGGTATTAATGAAGAAGGTAAAAAAGCATCAATATTAGTGGAAGAATATCAACCATTCTTCTACTTAAAAGTTGGCGATAAATGGACAATAAAAGATAAAGACCAATTTGTAAACCATTTGAAAACAAAGGTTGGCAAATATTATGAAAATTCTATTGTAGATTGTAAGCTAATTGAGCGCAAAAAATTATATGAATTTGATGCCGGTAAATTACACCGTTTTATTATGATTAAATTCGCAAATGTGCCTGTTTATAATAAAGTTAAGAACTTCTGGTATAAAGATAGTGTCAATATTGATGGCGAGAAGGAGCGTGGATTAATTCCAAATGGATTCTGGTTTAAGGACTGTTATGTAGAATTATATGAGGCAAATATTCCGCCACTACTTCGGTTCTTCCATTTGCGCGAAATTAGTCCATCTGGTTGGGTAGCATTACCAGCTAAGAAGTGCTTTGAAATTAAAGGCTCTAATAAGACAACCACTTGCGACTATGAGTTTTCAATCAATTATAAGAATATAGTTCCGTTAAATGATAAGGAAACACGTGTACCTTATAAGATTATGAGTTTTGATATTGAGGCTAGTAGTAGCCATGGTGACTTTCCTGTGCCAATTAAGTCATATAAAAAGCTTGCTACAAATATTGTTGATTATTTTGTAAAGCTGACATCAGAAATTACACCAGCATCTTGTAAGACACTTTTATCAGATATTATTAGAACTGCTTTTAATTTAACAGAAGATAAACAATCTGTTCCTAATATTGATCTTGTATATTACAAAGGCAAACCGTTAACTAGACAAGATTTAGATACAAGAATTGAAGAATGGTTAAAAACCAAAATTAGAGATAGACAAGATAAAAACGATGATACTCACTTAATAGAAGCAATGTTTGAAAACGCAAATAAAGCACTTCAAGTGAAGGAAGAAAAAGAAAAAGAGAAAGAGAAGGAATCAAATGATGATGATGAAGATAGTGAATCCGATTCTGATAATGAAATAGAAGAAGCAGATGATGAGCCAACATATTTTAAACCAAATGCTCTAGCAACTTTTAAAACTGAGACATATAAAAATAAACAATCTACTATTGTAGATATTATGTGTGATAAGAAATTTGAACGTGAAGGTAAAATAAATGAACTCATATTTGCTCTTAGAAATCATTTTCCTCAATTAGAAGGCGATAAAGTCACCTTTATTGGTTCTACTTTTGTAAAATATGGCGAAAAAGAACCTTATTTAAATCACTGTATTGCTCTTAATTCTTGCGATTCATTAGATGGAGTTGTTCCTAATTCAAAAATAGAAACATATAATACAGAAAAGGAAGTCTTAAATGCTTGGACTAGTCTTGTTCAAAAGGAAAATCCAGATATTGTTATTGGATATAACATATTTAGTTTTGATTATGAGTTTATGTTTCGCAGATCTCAAGAACTAAACTGTGCCGAAGACTTCTTAAAATTATCTAGAAATAAGGATGAACTATGCGCCACCATTGACTATAAAACGCAGAAAATGGAAATAGATAAGAGTAGTATTACACTAGCATCTGGCACATATGATTTGTCAATTATTAAGATGAATGGCAGACTACAAGTTGATATGTTAAACTGGTTCCGAAGAACAGAGAATCTAACTTCATATAAATTAGATTACGTTGGTGGTCATTTTATTGGTGATTATGTTAAGAAGTTGGAACAATTGCCTTCTGGACATACTCGTATAAATACGGTTAATATGACCGGATTACAGGTAGATAGTTTTATACATTTTGAGGAAATTAATCACTCATCTGATTATTACAAAGATGGAGCCAAGTTTCGTGTTACCAATGTGAATAAATCAGAAGGTTGGTTTGAAATTGAAGGTATTGAAAACCCAAAAGCAAAGGCGGTTAAATGGGGTCTAGCAAAAGATGATGTGTCGCCTAAGGACATTTTTAGGATGACAAATGAAGGTCCTAGTTCGCGTGCTATTATTGCGAAATACTGTATTCAGGATTGTAACCTAGTCCAGCATTTATTTTCAAAAGTGGATGTTGTAACTGACTTGGTAGAAATGGCTAAATTATGTAGTGTCCCAATGAGTTTCTTAATTTTCAGAGGTCAAGGTATAAAGCTTACGAGTTATGTAGCAAAGAAATGCCGAGAAAAGGGTGTTTTGATGCCGGTGATAAATAAGGGTTCTAAAGATGAAGGCTATGAAGGTGCCATTGTTTTAGAACCAAAATGTGGTCTATATCTAGATAATCCAATTGCGGTTGGTGATTTTGCGTCATTATATCCAAGTTCAATGTTATCAGAGAATTTGTGCCCTAGTAGTAAAGTATGGACAAAAATATATGATTTAGCAGGTAATTTAGTGAAAGAAACAGGACAAAAGAATGACCAAAAGAATGACCAAAAGGATCCTGATACATATTTATATGACAATTTGCCTGGATATGAATATGTTGATGTTAGATTTGATACATATAGATATTATAGAAAGCATCCAAAAGCAAAGGCTGAAAAGATTAAATCAGGATATAAATTGTGCCGATTTGCGCAGCCATTACATAAAAAAGGTGCCTTAGAAGAGAAAGCAATTATGCCGTCTATTCTACAAGAATTACTGAAAGCTAGAAAAGATACTAGAAAGATGATAGAGAAAACTGATGATGACTTTATGAAAAATGTGCTAGATAAGCGCCAGTTGGCTTACAAAGTAACAGCCAATTCATTGTATGGTCAGCTAGGTGCTAAAACAAGTACATTTTATGAGCCAGATATTGCTGCGTCAACAACTGCGACTGGACGATTGTTGCTAACTTACGCAAAGCGTGTTGTAGAAGAATGTTACGGAGACGCAACAGTTGAAAGCAAATATGGTCTTATAAATACTAAAGCCGAGTATGTATATGGAGATAGTGTGGCAAACTATACACCTATTTATATAAAATTTAATAACTTGATTGACATATTAACAATTGAAGAGTTAGCTGTTAAATATGGCAGAAATAACTGGGTTAAATGTTCAGAACCAGGCAAACAAGACAAGGAATTTTGCGAACTTGAAGCCGTTGAGACTTGGACTGAAAAAGGTTGGACCAAATTATTTCGTGTAATTAGACACGAGTTAGCATCTCATAAGAAAATGATGCGAATTTTAACACACACTGGATGTGTTGATGTAACTGATGATCATTCACTTGTAAGAGCAGATGGAACTGAAATATCACCAAAAGATGTTCAAGTTGGAACACAGCTTTTACATCATCCATTACCAATAAATGAAAATAAAATTAATTCAGTATCTATTGATGAGGCCAAAATATTAGGATTCTTCTTTGGAGATGGTAGTTGTGGAGAATATAATTGTGAATCTGGAAAAAAAGCAAGTTGGGGATTAAATAACGCATCATTATTATTATTGGAAGCATATCAGGGTTTATGTCAAAAAGTGTATCCTGAATTTACTTGGGTAATTATGGATACAATAGATAGTTCCGGTGTATATAAACTTGTTCCAAAATCAAATAATGAATATGGAAAAATTGCTACTTTTGTAAGAATGTATCGTAAAAAAATGTATTATGAAAGTAGTAAGGCAAAAATAATTCCAGACTTTATATTAAATGGTTCGGATGAAATAAAACGTTCTTTCTGGGATGGCTTATATGATGCTGATGGTGATAAGAGTGATAATATTCGTATTGATCAGAAAAATCAAATAAGTGCTTCCCAAATTGCATATTTAGCATCAAATATTGGTTATAACATATCTATTAACACGCGAAGTGATAAACCCAATGTATTTAGAATAAATATGTCAAACACTAAATTAAGAAAAAATCCTATTACTATTAAAAAAATAGAAGATATACAATATTCTGGTTATGTATACGATTTAACAACAGACAATCACCATTTTGCTGCTGGAATAGGAAATATGATAGTTCATAATACTGATTCCGTATTCTTCACATTTAATCTTACTGATAAAGAAACTGGTGAAAAAATAATAGGTCATAAAGCACTAGAATTATCCATTGAAATAGCAAAAGAAGCGTGTCATAATGTGTCAAAATTTTTAAAACAACCTCACGATTTTGAATATGAAAAGACATTCTTGCCATTCTGTCTTTTGTCAAAGAAACGTTATGTTGGTATTTTATATGAGCATGATCCAAATAAAGGCAAACGAAAGGAGATGGGTATTGTTTTAAAACGTCGTGATAATGCGCCAATTGTAAAAGATGTTTACGGTGGCGTAATAGATATTCTAATGAAGGAACGTGACATTAAAAAAGCGCTAGATTATGTAGACAAATGTTTACAAGAGTTAGTAGATGGAACCGTGCCAATTGAGAAATTAATTATTACAAAATCACTGCGATCATTTTATAAGAATCCGCAGCAAATTGCTCATAAAGTATTGGCTGACCGAATTGGGGCACGAGAGCCAGGAAATAAACCAACATCCGGCGACCGAGTTCCGTTTGTGTATATAGTTAATCCAAATAAGAAAGCATTACAAGGTGATAAGATAGAGACACCAACATATATTAGAGATAATAAACTACAAATAGATTACTCATTTTACATTACAAATCAAATTATGAAACCGCTATTACAGTTGTTTGGATTAGTATTGGAAGATATTTGGATGAGTCAGAAACCACCGCGGCGTGCAAAGGTAACTAATTTTAAGAAAGAACTAGCTATGTTAAAACACGAATATTCATCAGACTATAAAAAATGTGAAGACAAGATGTCCAAACTTAAAAATAAAGAAGTAAAAACATTAATATTTGAAAAGTATTTGAGAGAGACAAATAATGCAAAAGAAGGAAATCAGAGTCTTACAAACTTCTTCTCAAAAAAATAAAAACAATAGAAAAAAGAAAATAACTATAATAGAAGAAGTATAGAATAATAAAATAAAAATAAAATATTTATTACATAAATTGTAATAAATATTTTTTATTTAAATAAATTTATACACTATAATAATTAACGGCATCCAGCAAGATCATCAAACTTCAAAATATCCTTACTATCTCTAGATCCTCTAGACTTTACAAATTTAGTTACCAAATCTGCTAAGTAATACACTTGCTTAGATAGAATCTTAACATCATCATACTTTAAAATATTTTTAGCATCATTAGGAGTTACCCACTTAACTACTATTGCTGACAAAGCTGATAATTGCTTAGACAAAGTCTTAACATGTTGAGCCATATTGAATCTGTCATATTCCTCATCACTAGATGACTCGCTATAATCATCATCATTCTCTGAATCACTAATCTCACTAGCAGCATCATCATTCTCTTGTAAATTATAATCTTGTTCATCCTCCTCATTATTATCCTCATTATCATCCTCATAATCACTAGAAGAGTCATTATCATCTTCAACATCATAAGCTTCATCAACTGCTTTATTAATATTACTCATATCACTACGACGTAGCTGAATATTACTTCCACATACAGCCAAAACATTATAATCAGCAATTCCCTCAGCATCAAGCTTATACATAATAGCCTGCGCACTTCTCTGATGTAAAGCCGCAATTTCATCAACAGATAACTTGAGCAACTCATATTCTCTTTGGAGTCTCAAGCACTCATTAATAGTCCACTTAGCACCTACACGTTTGTAATTAGTCATCATTGTATTTATATAATGTTATCCGGTTTAGTCTTTATATTGTTTTAAATTATATTTCCTGGATTATTTTTAATTCAATTTTTTTGAGTAAGAATATTATACCTAGTTTGGATTTTGATTTTGATTTGAATTTTGATTTAAAGAATTTGGATTTGGAATAATTGTTTCGTACATTAAAACATTGTTAGATGGATCAAAAACAAAATGGTCATTGCTATTCAAATTAGATAAAGGATTAAAAATAGAATCAATCATTCGTCTTGTTAATGAAGTAATTATTCTATCACCAATTTCATTATTTGAAATATCATAAGAAATTTCATTATTAGACGCATCAATAGTTGAAGATGATACTGAAGATGATGCTGTATAATTTCTTATATCATATCTACAAACAGGACATCTTACATTACTTTGAAACCACTCATCAAATTCTGAAGGCATAAATATATGTCCACAATGTCGTATTTGTCTTACTTGATCATCTATACTAAAACTATCCATTGATATAGGACAAGATTCAGATAAAGGATTAGTAATATCACCATATCTAACAAGTCTAGAAGCTGTCTCAATTTGTAGGGCACTAGGTCTAACCGATACAGTTGTATTTAAGAATGAAGATAGTAAATCAGATAAATTATCATTATTACTATTGTTGCTACGCATTCTTGTTGATGGTCTTGTAATGTATAAACTAGGGTTTATTGGGCTTTGCCAGTCATATAATACTTGTTCTCTATTTCTAGGTTGCTGAGTTCTAGGTTGCTGAGTTCTAGGTTGCTGAGTTCTAGGTTGCTGAGTTCTAGGTTGCTGAGTTCTATGTTGTTGTTGTTGCTGTTGCTGCTGTGGTTGCTGTTGTTGCTGTTGTTGCTGTTGTGGTTGTTGCTGTTGCGTTTGATGTACAATACGATTAATATTATATCTTATATCATCTAATACGCCATATAATCTAACAATCTGAGCATTAGCCTGATTATATTGGTTAACATACATATCAATTAATCGTCGCTGGTCATTATTCATCTGATTACTCATTTATACAATCAATAATGATAATATATATTATAATAAATCTGTTTAAATGTATTGTTATATAAATAATTATTAATTGTAAAAATGGAACATAATAAAATAGATATAACTAACAAATCAAATATTAATAAATTAAATAAAAATAATTTTGAAAATTATTGTGATAAAGGACTTTCTGGTCTAGCCAATCTAGGAAATACATGCTTTCTTAATTCTTGTATGCAAGTATTATCACATACATATGAATTAAATGATTTTCTAAACCTAGAAACTTATAAAAAGAAGGTAAAGAATAATTATGACTCAGCATTGCTTATTGAATGGGATGAGTTACGTAAGCTATTATGGAGTGAAAACTGTGTTATTTCACCTTCTAAATTTGTAAAAACAGTTCAGAAGCTAGCAAAAATAAAGGATCGTGAGCTCTTTACTGGATTTTCACAAAATGATGTATCCGAGTTTCTTGTATTTGTTATTGATTGTTTTCATAATGCGCTATCACGAGAAGTAAATATGACAATACAAGGCACTGTAGAAAATGAGCGTGATAAAATAGCACTTCTTTGTTTAGAAAGAATTAAGCAAATGTATAGTAAAGATTATTCAGAAATATGGAATATATTTTATGGTATTTATGTTTCACAAGTAGTATCAATTCAAACTGGTAATATTATGAGCACAACGCCTGAGCCATATTTTATGATTAATTTACCTATACCAACAGATAATAAGTCACCTACATTAATAGACTGTTTTAATTTATATGTTGAGGGAGAAATAATGGATGGCGATAATGCTATTTTAAATGAGAAAACTGGCAAGAAGCAAGCAGCAAAAAAGAAATTAATGTTTTGGAGTTTTCCTTCTGTATTAGTAATTGATATTAAGCGATTTAATGCGTCAAATCAGAAGAATCAAATATTAATAGACTTTCCTTTAGAAAATTTAAATTTATCAGAATATGTGATTGGTTATAATAAGGAAAGTTTTGTTTATGATTTATATGGTGTTTGTAATCATAGTGGATCAGTTAGTGGAGGGCATTATACTGCTTTTGTGAAAAATGCCAATGGACAATGGTATCACTATAATGATACTAGTGTATCTAAAGTTGGTATGCCAAATCAAATAATAACTCCCAAAGCATATTGTTTTTTCTATAGAAAAAGACCAATAATAAAATAAATAAATAATTATTTGGTTTATATAATATATAATGGACAATACCAATACATCTAATACTATTATCACAAATTTAGGAAACTTGGCATCAGATACATATAATTTTTTAAATAATATATTATCAAATCCAAGTGTTATTATTATAGTAGTGGCTGTTTTATTATTTTATATAGCTATGTTTTTTTCTTTAGGAGATTCTTCAAGTTCATCTTCTGGTTCTTCAGGTTTAACCGGTTTTTTTACAACAACATCATCTTCATCTACTTCATCAGGATCATCAGATATTAAATATCTTGGAATATTAGCAGTAGCTATTTTTATTATTTTAGTTATAATAAATGGATTTCAATACTTTTTTGGTATAGATGTTATTGCTAAAATATCAAATTTATTTTCAGGACAACCTATTGTAGATATTTCAGTTGATACAACAAATGCTCAAATAGGAGGAGCAGGGTCAGGAGCAGGAACAGGAGCTGGTGCTATTCAAGAAATAAAGTTATATCCTCAGGTTTTTAATATTCCTGGTAATGAATATGTTTATCCCGATGCCAAAGCATTATGTAGTGCTTATGGTGCCAGATTAGCAACATATAAGGAGATTGAAGACGCGTATAAAGGTGGCGCAGAATGGTGTAATTATGGTTGGTCTGAGGGACAAATGGCATTATTTCCTACACAGCAAAAGACCTGGGAAAAATTACAAAAAATAGAAGGTCATGAGAATGATTGCGGCCGTCCTGGTGTAAATGGTGGATATATGAAAAATCCAGCTGTTAAATATGGCGTCAATTGTTATGGATATAAACCCCGTATGACACCCGAGGAAGAAGAACTAATGGCAAATACACCACTTTATCCAAAGACCAAAAAAGATATTGCTATGGAAGAACGTGTTAAATATTGGAAAGATAAATTAAGTTCTATACTTGTGTCACCATTTAATCATACTAGTTGGAGTAAAATATAAATCAAATAATCTAATAATCTAACAAATTATATACCACGCTCAAATTTGTTTAAAACTCCAGAAATTATATTAATACATACTTGTAATAAAAATAGTGTTCCGGCACATTTTAGTAATACTTTAATTATATAATTAATCCAATTATATATTTTTTTAAAGAATAATTTTATTTTATAATGATGGCCTAAAGTTTGTATATAAAATAATTCCTTATTAAATGTTAGTTCCTCACGACAAATAGGGCACGTTGGAGTTTTTTTAACCCAATCAAAAAAACATATTAAATGGAAATTACAATCACAAGAACAACTAGATTCAAATATATCAATATGCTTCATCTTGTAAATTTTATTATCTTTAGTTTCTGGTTCCCAGCATATTAAACATTGAATTATATCATCTACATCTGGTTTACTAATATTATCATTATTTGTTAGTTCATTTTTATTTTCAGATAGGATTTTTCTACCTTTTTTTCTATTCATTATTAAATACATTTATATTTATCTTTATAATAAAAATGTATAAATTTACATTTTTGATCTTTTTGTTTTTTTATGTTGATTATTAAGTAATTGACTTGTATTTTTTCTAGTATTTTTGCGATTCTTAGTATTTTTAGATTGCTTAAAACTGGCCAACTCAAAAAGCTTATCATAAATATCATCCGACAACATATAACGTTCTTCATATATATTAGTATTTGGCTTTTCATAGTCTGATTTAATATAATCACTATTAATGTAAAAAATACCAACAGGCACAGCTAAGTTATCAAAAAGAGATATTTCTTTGCTTTCTTCTTCTTTACTGCTTTCTTTACTGCGTTCTATACTGCTTTCTTTACTACCTTCTATACTACGTTCTAAACTTTTTGAACCACCATAATGATAACTATTTAACGGCGCCATTCCAGAATTCATTAGTATTGAATTAACAGCATATCCACCACTCATTATTTTTCCACCTTCTTTATACATAATTAAATCCTTATTAGTAAATATATCTGTTCCTGACATATACATTATATTAATATAAATTAATTCTTATACTACCGCTAATTATTATACTGTTAATTCTTATACTATTAATTCTTGTACATGCGCTTAATTTCCTGAACATAACTAACATCTCTTTTATTTTTAATATACTCAACAATCTTAGTTACTTGCTCTTCATTTTTAATAATTTCTCGCAAACAAGTTTCTAAATATTTAAATGTAAGTGGCTGCGTTTCTTTTACACTTACAAAGCGCAACTGACCATCATTTAGCTTAACTGTTGTATTTGTTAAATTACTATTTTCTACGTGTGTATTAATACTTTGGCTTAATGTATTTTTCTTGTCGCGCAATTCTTTCATACGATCTCCAAGAATCTTCATTTGGTTATCAATAGCCACCCATTGCTGTAATTGTTGTTCAAAACTCATTAAAATATACATATTAAAATAAAAATAAAACAAAATATATACTTATTATTTTGCCTAACAACTAACAAAATAGTAAGAAATACTATTAGTAAAAATACAATATTTAAAATAAACATATAATATTATGGTTAGAGGAAAAGTATTTAATACTAATTTTAATCTTGTATCAACAGTTGATAAATTTAGACGTAATGGTAATCATTTAGTATATTTATTTACAAATGCCAGGGATGAACCAAAAATAGCAGAATGGGCGGCACACCATTTATTATTAGGGTTTGATAAAATTTATATATTTGACCACAAATCAGTAACACCAATTTCTAATATGTTAGCACCAATGCTAAGGGATAAACGTATTATTGTAAAACGTGTAGAAAGAGATGGACCAATAAAATTAGGTCTAATGACACAAGCAGTTCAAATATCTCAAGCAAATAATGTTAGTTGGATGCTTTACTTAGATTCTGATGAGTTCTTAGTATTAAATCAACATACAAATGTAAAGGATTTTTTAAATATATTTAAATTAGCAGATGCTATTGGTGTTAATTGGTTAATGTTTGGAACATCTGGACATAAAAGTCAGCCATCTGGATTATTAACAGAGAATTTTATTAGATCAGACAAAATAATTAATCATCACGTAAAAAGTTTTGTAAGACCAGAAAAGGTAATATTACCTGTTGTTAATCAACATTGTTATACTACAATAAATCCTAATAGATATTTTGCGTCATCTGGAAATAAAATGCTTCAAGGGCCATTTAATCCAATACCAAAAATATTTATAAAGACTATAGCATATATAGCACATTATTATACTCAATCAGAAGAAGAACATATTCGTAGAAAGTCTAGAGTAATGGATGATGGAACAAGTGGAAAAATAAATATGCACTCTGAAATACATAATGTTCATAATGAAGTGGTAAATGGACAACTTCAATATAAGTATTCGGCTAGAATAAAAGCATATTTATTGGCTCAAGGAATTAATTTATAATCTAGCTGTATTTAATGCTTGCGACTGTGACGTCTGGTGCGCTTTCCACCGCGATGCTTTCTCTTGGCATAAGTATGTTGCATTCCTAGTAAAGCAACAGGGACAGCAGCCTGTGTTAAAACAGGGCCAAGACCTAAAAAGCCACCTTTTCGGCCTCTGCCCTTATTTCTTCGTCTGCCGCCACTTTGTCCTAAACTCTTATCATAGTTAGGAACATTGGCATTAGGATTAGCAATAGGAACAATCTCAGTCTGAGCTGCGGCAACAATATTTTGTCCAGGATTAGGCATAAGTGCATTTGTGAATTGGGTCCAACCGTCACCAACTACCTTTAAAAGATAATTGCCCGCACTAGCATCACCACCACTGACAACAGGTGCGGGACTACCGCCCCACTGTCCTTTTTTCATTTTACGGCTCTTTGGCATTTTATATATTGAGCAAAGAAAAAAGAAAAAAGGAATTGTTAAAACTCTTTTAATGTATTTATAAATGATGATTTATTACGCAAGAGTGTTACTAAAATAATCAATATAGCTAAAATTAAAATAAATATTAAAAAAACAAGAAAAATGATTATGTAGATATATGGATAAATTTCATAAAGTATTAAGTCTGTTACAGGAGAAAATATAATTTTAATTTCATTTCTAACATCTTCGGTTTTTAATATGTCTAAACATTGTTTCATTAATGATTCTTTCATCTTTTTTTATAAGGAAGATTTTATTTCTATAATTTATTTGTATTTTGCGTGTTAAATATATATTATTTTTCTTTGTTTCAAATAAATAATGGATAATATTATTGAACCAACTATAGATTATAATTTTTCTAATTTATATTTAGGACCACCATCAACTTTAGCAGGTGGCTCATATTTCACTAAGATAATGTATAACAATAATAAATTATTATATATACAAACACCCAAGTGTTTAACAAAACAAGGATTTGTTAAGAGCGGTAAGAAAATATTTGTTGACTTAATGTTTGATAATAATGATACTGTATTTATACAATGGATTGAAAATTTAGAAAGTAAGTGTCAAGAGCTTTTATTTAGCAAAGGTGAGTCATGGTTTCAAACTAAATTAGAAAAAGATGACATTGAAAGCGCATTTACATCTGCTCTAAAAATATACAAATCTGGTAAATATTATTTACTACGTGTAAATGTAAAACCAAATATTAAGATATATAATGAGTCAAATAATGTTGTTAGTTTAGAGGATATTACAGGTGATAAAAATATTATATCCATTTTAGAGATTCAAGGTATTAAATTTACTTCAAGAAATTTTCAAATAGAAATAGAACTTAAGCAATCTTTAATTGTTAGTCCTGATCCATTTTTAGAAGGATTTTTTATTAAAAAGCCTATTACTGCGACTACTACTGCGACCACTACTGCGACTACTACTGCGACCACTACTGCGACTACTACTGCGACTAGTAACAATCAAATAATTACAGAAGTAGAAGAAAATAGTAAAATATCTGAATCAAATAGTTTAGATAGATCTTTAGAGAGACATTTAGAAAAAGAAAATATAAAATCTGATGAAGATACAAAAATAAATTTAGATGAATTTATAAAATCATCTGTGAATGATATTTGTAGTAACAATAATACAAATACAAATACAAATATAATAGAAGAAGTAGATCCGTTTGCTAATGATTCATATACTAAAACTAATATTAATACTAACACTAATACAGATTCTGATAATAACAAAAATGATAATATTGTTTTAGAAATAGAAGATTTAGATCTAAATATAGATGAACCTAAAGAAGATCCAAATTTATTAAAAGAAGTTAATTTTAATTCAAATTCAGTAAATAGTTTAGACACATTTACATTAAAGAAACCAAATCAGGTATATGAAGAAATATTAAAGAAAGCTAGAGAAAAAGCAAAAGAGGCAAAAAAACTAGCAATCACGGCATATTTAGAATTAAAAGAGATTAAGAAAACATATATGATAGATGATATTGATGATAGTGATAGTGAATTAGAAGTATATAGTGATGAAGATGAAGATAAATATAATAATTATTAAATAATAAAAAAAATAATGTAAAAATCTACAACAACTTTTATATTATTTCAAACATCTAGGAAAGTAATTCCTTATTATAAAAATGTAATTAATTAATAATTACAAAAATATTTTATCCCTAATTTTATATAATGAGTGATTCACTTAAAAAACTCTGGAATGATTACGGTATTGCTGGTATTTTGATTATTGTTGTCGGATTGTATGTTTTACATATGATGTATAAATACTTTTCTAATAAAGGTTCATCTTCAGGAATGCCTGAGGGTAATACCAATAATAATAATAATGCTTATAACAACCAGCCCAGTTCTTCTGTAATGCCTGCCGTTGAGAATCAATCAGACGAGTTCGCATCTACATCTGGATCTCAGCAAATGATGAGTGCTGGTGGTTCTTGTGGTGCTAATACTACCAACCCTGCTGATTTATTGCCTAAGGACAATAACAATGATTGGAGCAAATTGAACCCTTCTGGTTCTGGCCCTCTTAGCAATATTAACTTGTTGAAGGCGGGTGCTCTTATTGGAATTGATACCATTGGACAAACATTAAGAAATGCCAACTTACAAATTCGCTCTGAGCCTCCTAATCCCCAATTGTCTGTTGGACCCTGGAACCAGAGCACTATTACTCCTGATTTCATGAGACCTCCAATGGAAATTGGTCAAGGTGCTCAGTAAGTATATAGTGTGATGAAAAACAAATATTACAGAATATCTTATCTAGTATAAAAATAATATTAAATATTTAAATTTTGTTTAATATTATAAGTATTTGTATAATATATGTTTGACTTTGATAAACAGAATATATTTTTTTATATAGTTTTAGGCTTCGTTTTTATCATATGTTTAAAAATATATAATGAGTCAGATGCGTTTAATTTAAAATGTATTATATCAGATGTAGATGGTGAGAAGTATTGCGTCAGAGAGCGTTCAAAGCTCCAATTAGCAGCCGATTTACTGGCAAAAGTTACCGGAAATTGTAAAAATTTAGTTGAGTATGTTGCGAAAAAATATCCCGATAATGAAGATGTTCAACGTCTTAAAAAGAATTTTAATCCAGAGAAAATATCTGAAACATTACCGACTAGCGAGTTTACTGCTTATAGTGAAAATAAGGGTGAAAAATTAGCATTCTGTTTAAATAAGAAAAAAGAAGATGGATCTAAATTAATAGATATAAATACATTAACATTTGTAGCAATACATGAGTTGTCGCATATTATGACCAAATCAGAGGGTCATAAGCAGGTCTTTTGGCAAAATTTTAAGTTTTTATTAGAAGCAGCTAAGGAAGCTAATATTTATCAACCAGTAGATTATAAGAAGAATCCAGAGCCTTATTGTGGAATGGATATAACTGATAATCCGTATTTTGATATGTAGATATAGATATGTATACCGGGTAAATATAAATCTTTAAAAAAGAAAATATCTATCCAAATTAAAATATATATAAAATAATAACATTAATAATATATAATGCCATTATTGTCACAACCAATATTTAAAGTTAACAAATTAATAGGAAAAAACAAAATTGGACAAATATATGTATTCTTTGGAAATAATTTAGACATAGAAGGTCAAGATCCAAATGAATTATTTATACAAGAAAAGAATAAACCAGTTGAAACAATAAATCCTATATTTTTAGACATATTTAATAAAGACGAACTAACAAATATTAACACAAATAATATACCTGTTATATTTGTAAAACAAACAATTCATATTGATGATACAATAGGTTCTATAAAACTTAAAATATTTGAGGCTATTGGAAAAACTGTGCCTATTGAAGAATTATATATGTTCTGTTTAAAAACAGAACAGATTAATCCAATTACAATGTATCAGAATTTAACACAAAATGACAAACTACCTTTAACCAAAATACGCCTAGAACATATGTTAAAAAATATTTATGATAAGACTACTGGATTACCAATGGATTTTAATATTGCTAATGCTGCTGCGACTAATGCTGAAGCTGTTGTAATAGAAGAAAAGAAAGAATATACGTTTGACGACATTTTACGTCTTAATTTACCAAATCGTGATTATTTAATCGCATCTTGCTTAGGTCAAAAATTTGTATTTTCTAATGAGTATGCGTTTATTGTTGATCCATTTTATATTTCTAGTTATGACAGATTATTAGAAAATTCAAAGAAGGAACTAACAACATTAAATAATAATTTATTGTTAGAATCTGGTAATATGACACTAACAAATCGATCTAAAAATCAGTTATTCTTTGAAAACAATATTTTTCTATGTTTGACACAAGATGTATTACAAGAAGTAAAAGGAGATAGTGAACAAATAACAGCTGAATATATATTTAAAATTTATTATCCATTTTTATATAGAGCAAATATTAATACAGCAAATGACCTGGAAATATCAAGAGACAAATTATTACAAGATAGTAATATTAAACTATCAGCAAATGTCACACGTTTATTTACAAATATTGATATGTTTTATGATGTATATAAATACTCCGGAATAGATAGCAGAATATTTTCACTAAAACAACCAAATACAGGTATAAATAGTATTAAAATTGTTATATATCCTGATTTTAAAATTAAAATCCCAGTTGAAATATTATTCAAACTATTACACGCAACATATGATTTTCCTTTAATAAAGTTTAATCCAGAAACTCGTCAGTCTAATATGTATCGCTTATATACAGATAAGTTATCTATTGATGGTCGTAAAATTCCTTACCTTAATAAGTCTATTATTTTTAAATTAGTCAAAATGATTGGCAAGTCAAAATCAGTAGCTGTCTATACAAAAGTTATACATCAAGAGCAAACTTATGATATGGTTTGTGAATTTGAAGAAAATGGTAATATATCTGTTTATTCATTATTTGATTTTGAGACACCAGTATTATTAAAAGACAGTGCCGAAACTCGCTTCTCAAATATGGATACTATTATTGATACTGTAGTTAATCCATTAATAGAAGAGATTCGTCCATTTTTTAAGAGTAGCGGTCTTGAATTGCCATCATTTACATCTATTACAAGTTCTAATATTGAAATTAGAGAAATGACATACCAGATTGTATATTCTGTAACTAAGACAATTGATTTAAATAATTATATGGGATGCTTGTCTAGTATATTTACAATTGAAAGCACAAATTTAGTGGAAAATATTAATATGAAAGAAGGCGCCTCAATGCGTTTCAAACGTGTATCTAACTTTACATTATTAGATAGTCAAGTTGCGTTTATAGTTGAGAAAATATCTCAGGGAATAAGACAGCCTGATATTATTAAAGAATTAATACAAAATTATGAAGATATGAATGAAGAGACAGCAAATGATGTATTAATAAAAACAATTAAAGATTTGGAGCTTATAAGAGGCGCAAATAAGCGACGTAGTATTATGATAAAGATGAATCCAGGTTTTAAGACTAATATGATTTTAAATCCTATTAAGAGTGAACTTAAGATTATTGTTAGAGGTATTAATAATATTTTTTATCTAGATACTATTCCTGTTTATATTGATTCTTTTGTGCGAATTACACAAGATATAACTAGTACTAAGATGAATAATGAAGAAATAAATATGCTATGCTCTGGAACAGTTATAGAAGAAATAGTTATTAATCCAGATGAGATTGTTGCGCAATCAGAAGAAAATATAAAAGAAAATGAAGTTCCTATTATAGATGTAGAGGAAGAAAAGCCTATGTATTATAGCGAATCTACTGGATCATCACCAGATAATGATGACCTATTAGATATAATTGGCTTTGCTGAGGGTAGCGATATTGAGGATGATGATAATTTAGTAGGTGGGGATGGATTAAGTAACACGGAAAGTAATACGGAAAGTAATACGGATATAAAAGAAATAGATGTAAATGAAAATGAAGATGTTGGACAAGGTCCAAAAGCAAAGGTAGTAGCACAAGCACAAGTAGACCCTCAAAATATTCTTCACGACATAACTGGTATGAAACTTAAATATCCAAATCCTTTCTCAAAGCGTATTGAGGAGCGAATGCCAAATTTATTTGTTAAAAGTAAAGATGATAAGATTGATTTATATACTAGAATGTGTCCTTTTAATTTAGCAGCTAGAAGACAACCTATTATTTTAACTCCTGATGAGAAAAAAGAGTTAGTAGATGAGCATCCTGATTTATATATAGACAAAGAAACCGGTAAAGAAAAGGAATCAGAATTTATTGAATATGGATCAGATCCATCTAAGAAATATTATTTTACTTGCCCACGTTTCTGGTGCTTAAAAACTAATTCAGCAGTTTCTGAAGATGATATTAAGGCCGGAAAATGTGGTCCAGCTGTAGAAAATATTGAGGACGCAATTATTCCTAAGAAAGCAGATGTAGTGCCAAAAGATAGATATGTTTATCGTTTCTATGAAGATGATGAGGAGAATTTTCCTGGATTTCATAAAGAAAAAATGCCTGATGGTTCCTGTATTCCTTGTTGTTATAGTAAGTGGAAGACAACTGAAATGAAGTCTCGTAGAGATATTTGCCAGGGAAATTTTAAAAAGGGTGAAAAAGATTCTGTATCAATGTCAAAACCGGCTTTAGCGCAAGCAAAAGCAGGAGAACAAGCAGGAGAACAAGTAGGAGAACAATTAGAAGAAAAAATAGAAGAAAAAATAGAAGAAAAAATAGAAGAACAAGCAGGAGAAAAAATAGAAGAAGAACCCAGTATTAGTGTTGCCGAAGAAGAATTAAAACGTAATATTCAAGAGACTGAAAATTATGTAAAGGGTCCTGAAAAATATCCTCTTGGTGAATATAGATGGGGTTTTTTACCTATTGGTCTTCAAAAATTTCTACATGAAGTAAACTCTGAGTGCCAAGTTAGTAAGACAAATATGGCAATTAAACCTAACCATACGTGTCTTCTTAGATATGGTGTTGAAAATAATAAGAATCAATCATTTATAGCTTGTATAGCAAGTGTTTTTTATTATAGTCAAGCAAAAGGAGAAGAACTAGAAATATCTGCTAATATAAAACCAAAAGTAAGAGGTAGAAAGAGTAAAAAGGAGGTAGCCGTAGCTAAGGTAAAACCAATGGTGCCATCAATTAAACAAATGAAGGATATTATTATTGAAGCAATTGATATAGATAATTTTATAACTTATCAAAATGGTGACTTAGTTACATCATTTGCGAACCCTACTCTAGATACTGAAAAACAAGTAAATGCTATAAATATTCGTTTAAGAACATCAGTAGGTCAGGCACCTAATCCTAATCCTAATCCTAATGTAAAATTCCAAGTTGGTGATAAAATAGAGTGTAATTATCAGGGTCTAAAAAAATGGTATCCAGGGACCATATTTCATATAAATCGTAATGGAACATATGATATTGCTTATGAGAAGATTACAGTTAATATTGAAGATTATTCACAGTCTAATTTGTATAAAAAAATAAAAGCAAATGTAAATCCAGTCGCAGCAAATGAATCCTTAGAATTTCTTCAGCGTGTAGCAGAAGCATTTGAAAACTTCAAATTATTTTTATCTGATCCTACAATTATGATTGATTACACCTATTTATGGGATATAATAACTACAAATACTAAAATCTTTCCTAACGGAATAAATATGATCATTTTAGAGATACCAGAAGATGATAGTAGTAATAATATTGATCTTGTATGTCCAACAAATCACTATTCAAATAACGCATATGATGAAAGAAAAAGTAGTATGTTTTTAATTAAGCGAGAAAACTGGTTTGAACCTGTCTTCTCATATCGTAATAATAATGGAAAACCAATAATATCATCTACATTTGTAGAGTCCGACAAAAATCTTAAAGATGTATTTACAAAGGTTATTCGTCCTACATTAGGAGAAAAATGTCGTGCTATTCCTAATAATAGAAACCGTGAATATAGATTTGAACAACCTCTAATACTAGATACTCTAATTGAAAATCTTATTTTACAAAAGAATTATATAATTAATACACAAGTATTGAATTTTCAAGGTAAGGTAATTGGTTTGTTAGTTACTACTCCCGATGAACTTACTGGTTTTGTTCCTTGTTATCCATCATCATTAAATAATAATTATGATTATGTTTATATGACAGATAATATTTGGAAATCATATGAAGAAACTAGAATATTCTTGCGTTCATATTATGATTTATTAGACGATCCTAATAAGCCTGATAATTTCTTTCATGTTACTGATGGTGAATTTGATGATATAATAGTTATTGGATTTCTAACAAATACAAATCAGTTTATTCAAATTAATAAACCAGTACCTATTTCTAGTATTAATCAAGATGGTATACTAAAAGTTACAAGTAATAATACACTTGTTGCCGATATTAAAACACAAACAACTACAAAGGTTGATGAGCGTCGTGTTGATTATATTAAACGTGTAAATTTAGAGACAAATTTTTATAATACATTTAGAAACACAATTCGCATATTATTTAATAATTATTCTAATAGTGGTAAACGCAAGATTATTAAAGATGCTGCCAATGAAAAGGCTATTTTATATAAGGATAAGTTAAAGCGTGTAACTGATTTACTAATAGATCTTGTTGATGACAATATTGAGTTTATTGATGACTTTGATTATAGAAATATTATAGAAGATGATATACAAACATGTATAAATAATTCTGTAGAAACTTGTGATGTTAATCCAACATCTATTTGTAAAATTTCAAAAAATAATGACAAATGTGTAATACAGTTTCCATCATTAAATCTAGTTTCAAAAGAGTCTAATAAAATATATTATTTTGGACGAATGGCTGATGAACTTATTCGTTATAATAGAATAAAGTCATTTATATTCAAACCCCAATCATATTTGTCTTTTGGACAAGTAAAATATAATTTGCGTGATAATGAAATTATTGTTTTACAAGATATGATAAACCAAGAGTTTTTTGAGAACTTAATACCCGCAGATATTAATAAATATGCGAAATATAATACAAGTGATAATGCTCAGCCGATTACAGACCAAGTATATAATAATACATATGAATATGATATAGCTGTTAATACTACAAAAGTTATTGATTGTAGACGCAGTGAACCAAGACCAATTAGTGGTTCTACTTACTGGAAAAAATGTTTTCCTAATAGATTTAAAGAGGTTGAATATATGAATAGTCCATTTTGTCCATTATATCTAGTAATTGACTTATTTAAAGAATTTTATAATCAGGATATTACAATTGGAAAAGTTAAAGATGATTTAATAGAAGAGTATAATAGAATTACTGATAACTTTACAAATGTTGAAAGATATCAAAAAATATTGGCTATTTTAAGAGATGAAGAATACCAAAATGACTTGACAAATGATAATATTATTAAAGGTATGACTATTGAACAAATGATTATCTTAGAAGGATTTAATGCTGGAAATTTTGATTTGTGGGTATTATTAAATAAATATAAAATACCATCTATGATGATTTCAAAGAAGGAATTTTTATATAGAAATAAGACTGTAATGGTTTGTTGGAAACCCGAAGATCAACAAATTAAAGAATATGCGCTTATTATGGTTCCTATATTTTATAAAAAGAAGAAAGATGATGATAAGAAAGATAAGACTAATGAAGATTTAAACCAATATAAGTTAATTAAAGATAATAATGGTAGAAGCAAAATTAATATAGACGAATTACCTAATCCAGATAATCAGTGTATTTCATATATGGAACAAGCAATAGATGAATATTATGGTATTGAATATTATTTAGATAATGTCTTTGATAAGATGCCCAAAATGCCTTCAAAAGTTCTAGATAAGTTTGTTAGAAATGAGAGAAATAAAATGCGTAGACAAAATATAGAATTAGTTGAAGAGGATATAGTTATAAGAGAGAATCCAATTGTTTTGGTAGAAGAACCAAAGGCACAAGTAGAAGAACTAAAGGCAGAACCTAATGAAGTAATGGGAGAAGAGAAAGTAGAAGTAGTGGAAGTAAAACAAAGAAAACCTAGAGCTTCTCGTAAAAATGTCGGAGGAAATATAAAAGCAAAAAAAAGTAGAAAAAAGAGACCTATTTAACTAAGTGATATATCATCTATAATATCATCTATATCTTCTTCATCATCTATTTCATCTATTTCATCTATTTCATCTATTTCATCTTCTTCATCAACTTGTGTTTGTGTTTGTTGTGATTGCTCTACAATTACTGCTGCTTGAGTTGTTGTTTCAGTATCATCATCACTAGATTCATCATTATCACTTAAATTATTAACATTTTGATAGTTAATATTATAATAATAATTATTTGTAGTTTCGCATATTTGTATTCCTTGAAATGGAATATGATGTGTTACAAATGAATATTTTTTCCAGCCAGTTATTTTATTATAAAATTTTGGTTTTCCATGGTTAATTTTTCGTCCAAATGCTTTATTATATTTGTAAAATCCTTTTAATTTTTGATATAACATATTTTTATAAATACTTACTCGTTGCGTGCCACGAATATCATAATTTATAATGTAATAACAATACAAGAAAGGTCTAAAAATATTTATTAATAAATCTTTTGGAAATTCTTTGTGAATAACTAGTTTCTTGGTATAAGGATGTGTCTTTAACATTGCCAATATTGAGTTATATAGTATACTTGGTTGTGTATTATTAACATAATTTTGAATTGTTGTATCCCTCAAAAATGCCTCATTATTTAAAGTAAAGTGGTTTAAATCAAAATTGGATAAAAAATATAAATGAAATATTGTTGACATAATACGTCCTGATGATTTCATCTTAAAATATATATTGTATAATGTTGAATAATTTAATACTAAATTAGTATACGGATTTGTTGGTCGTTTTGGCTCTTGAAAAAAATTAGGAGCAAGTGTAATTGATGTTTCAATAATTTTTATAAGATCATTTATGCTGAATAAATATTTTGATTTATCATGAATTAATATAAATGTGTTTCTGTGATTTATATCTAGTGGTGTCATAGATAGGTCATCACTTATAACTGTCTTATATTTTTTAAGTCTATAAATATGGGCTAATCTTATAAAAGCATAATATGTTCTTTGTGCTTTTGAATAAATATCCAATATTTCATCTATGTAATGATGTAATCCAAAAGTAGTTTTTTTTGTAGCAATTCTATAGAATAGTCGTATTTTTTGAAAAGAAGGAATATAATATAGAATTTTTTTTGTTCCTGACATAATATATCCACATTCTCTGTAAGCACAAGCTACAATATTATGTATGTAACAAGATATGATAAACTCTTTTTTGTCTATTTCTATATTTTTATTTTTATCTATATTTTTATTTTTATTAAAAACTAAGTCTACGGTTTGAAATACAAATGGTTTATCATCATAATACCTTATTATTGGACAATTTGCGCATCTTTGTAATATATTAAAAAAAGTTTTCATTATTGGATATATAATTATTATTATATATCTATAATTACTTATTTTTAATATATTATATTACATTTTATACTTACGTTTTATACTTTAAGCAAAAGGATTATAGTCATTATCACCACCCATCTCCTCACTCTGAATATTAACAACATTATTTTCTATTGTTAGATTCTTTGTGCTACAAGAATCAGTTGGATCCTCTATCATTCCAAATAATCCATTTTCAATTAATGCTTCCTTATTCTCATACTCATACTTATATTTCTCTTCCAAATTAACCATCTCATTCAAATCTAAAACTACTTGGAATGATGCTGTGCCAAATAATCCTTCTTGACCACACATCACGTTTGCTGATATACCTCTCATATTGTCCAACTCAGCGTGTCTAGCAGCCTTCAAGAACATCTCAGGTGTCTCCTCAAATGATGCTTTCGCAATAGGTCCAATATCATCATTATTAATACCGTGTCTAAATATAGAGATCATCTTATGACTAAATGTCATTCTATCACATAATAATGCCATATGATGGAAGTTCAAGTATGTGCCATCAAATTCAATCACATCTGCCAACTCATTATAAATGGCTTGTCTAGCAGCTTCCATACCAAGCACTTCATAGATTTCAATAATGTCATTACTGTATGTTCTGTTGGGGTCAATGTAGTCTAATCCTAATACATCAAGCATATTTGTGCCGATTGTATCAAGAACCCAAATATCCTCCTTTATATAAGATCCTGACTTCTCCTTCAAGTTATCTTTAACCTTTCTGAGAATAACCTTGTCAATGTTCTTAATGCCACGAAGCACAATATTATTTAATAACTGGTCTTGGAAATTCTTTAATACATAAATCTGATCAGACTGGTCTAATGGGTTTAACTTAGCCTTCTTTTGTGCTTTGTTACCAGTATTCTTTAGAATATTTGTCATTCTAATTCTGAATACTAATTTATCGGCATTGTAATCTGAATACACACACGAGATTTCATCTCTGTATGTATTATTTAGTGTAAAGTGAACATCATCCATTGTAATATTCTTCTCCAACATTGTCTCTGGATCCATAACCATACGAATTACCCATTTAGATTTTTCAGATTCCTCTGACATAGGATTCTCAGTTTCTAAGCACTCATTAATAATATTCTCAAATGCTCTAAACTGAGCCATTGTGCTCTTATCTTCATCAATTAATGTATTCATATCATCAGGATCAAAGCATATTTCAACTGACTTCACAACTTCTTCTAACTTTGTGTGCTCTAACATATACTGGATTGTATTTGCTTTGTCCTTATCAGTTTCATCTTCGGGCTTCAAATATACAGTTAATGATGGATTTTTTAATGATGCTGATAAGGATAAGATTTCCTCAATTCTTGGAACACCACGGGTAACATTGGACTTAGACGCAACACCAGCAAAGTGAAAGGTGTTAAGAGTCATCTGTGTAGTTGGTTCACCAATACTCTGAGCAGCAATCATTCCAACCATTTCACCAGGCGCAACAATAGCACGCTTGTAGTCAAGAATAATTGTATCTAATAATACTTCTAGTGCTTTCTGATTGAAACGCTTATTTAGTAGCAAATCTTTAGGAGACAAATAGTAGTAATAAAGAACCTTAAATAATTCGGTAGGAGGAGCATAGTGAATTTGTTGTAGCTTAGCAAATGTGTTCTCAATCATCTCAAATGCGTCTAGCATAGTAATATCTACAAGTGAGTTAGCATTAATGCCCTGTTGTCCAATTACATTCTGGATAATATAGGAAAATGCCACTGGAACACGAACAACTTTATCAGACTTATTATTAAATATCTTTTTAATAATTGCGTCACGCTTCTCAACCATATAGTCAGTATAAAACTGGCACTTAGATTTCAACTGTTCCTCTTGCTTCTTATGGCGAGTAAATGCGGCCTTAGTAAACATTCCTGAGATTGACTTACTCTTTGTCTTGGGATCCTCTGGAACATTATAGTGACCATATATTTCTTGAATGCTCATCTCAACAATATGGAGTTCTTGATTCTCTACCTTAATAGTGTCAATATTATCATCACCATATGAGAACTGAACAATCTTAGCCTTATTAGTTCTAATTGTCATATCATAGTTGACCATCAAATCCTCTAGACCTTTAATGAGTCTGCGCTGAATATAACCAGTAGTAGAAGTCTTAACGGCAGTATCAATAAGACCAATACGACCACCCATTGCGTGGAAGAATAGCTCTTGAGGTGATAGACCATTAATATAAGAACTTTCTACAAAGCCACGTGCGGTTGGGGAATCATCATACTTATGGTAGTGAGGAAGTGTTCTATGTTCAAATCCATATGGAATACGCTTACCATCTACGTTCTGTTGTCCAAGACAAGCAGTCATTTGCTGAATATTAATCTCAGTGCCTTTAGATCCGGCATTAAACATAATTACGAAGCGATTTTCCTTGTCTAGGTTTTTGAGAGCTTCTCTACCGGCTTCAGACTGAGCCTTACTGAGAATATTATTGATTTTAGTCTCAAACTCCTCTTCATTAGACTTACCTGAGTTATTCTCAAATATACCAATTTGGACTTGATCAATCAAATTCTTAACATCGGTCTTCTTATCCGAAATAATACTAATAATCTTTTGGTTTGTCTTATCATCTGTAATCAAATCACTAATACCGACACTGAACGCGCTTTGCTTCATATATTCAGTTACAATATTCTGGATATCATCTACAAACTCGGCTGATGCCATATTACCATAGTCATTACAGACACGATGGATTAGACCTTTGGTGCCGGATCCAAGAATACCCTTATCCATTTGACCGCGAATATATTTTCCATTGATAATTTCAATAATGTTATTTGAAGTATCAGTCTTCTCAGTTTCACCATTAAATTGCTTATTCTTCACTTTCAATGATATGGGTGGCAAGATTTGCGACATTATCTCAAAGTTTGAGATTCTTTCGTTACGCTTCTTATCATTTGAAAACGGATTGACGCGCTTGAACATCATTAGCAAATTCATTGCGTCTTTCTGTGTGAAGTCTATCTTTTCTCTTGTAAATCTGTAGCAGCCAAGCATAGAATCCTGATAGATGCCGATGATTGACGAGTTGTTACCTGGACTGATTATCTGGTATGGTACTGCTGCCAAATTCTTTAGTTCCGCTTCGGACTCCGGGTCCTGGGGCATATGTAAATTCATTTCCACGAATGTCCTTACCATTTCTAATAAGGTTGGAATACACCTTAAGCCTCATCTGGTTGGTTAAACCGTCATTTGAGACCCACAAACATCTACTCTCTGGACCTTTCCCATACTCTTACCATAACGAGGTTAGGGACTTGGCTGCTGATTATCCAATCCATTCACTTTTTTACCATTGTAGACGACTATTAATCGTGGTCCCTTAAAATGTTTCCATAATAAGGTGGTAGTGAAGGCTCTAAGGAACTTCCAGGCAATTTGTTCATGTTGCTAACTGATTTTTTAAATTTTGTATAAATTCTATTGCACATTTTTTGCTTTCATCCAACGAAATATGAACTCCTCCAAAATCTGCTTTATTTCTATCAATATATACATACCATCCATATTGTTCATTGTGTTTTTTTAAAGGTTTAATATATTTATCAATATCATCATCTATTTGTTTAACATCTTTAAATCTATCATACTTTTTATCTTTAAAATAATTAATAACTCCATTTGATACACGTTTTTTACTTTCGTCACTATGAGTAAATACATTACCACCATTTTTTAGATTATAACCATTAGGAAATAAACTATTAAATTCCTTAATGTAATGCGCCTCTCTTTCATCAGCATCTTTAGTTTCACAACATTCTATTAATTCAACAACAAAATCTGTAACACCATATTTTCTAATGGCATTATTTAAATAATGTGATTGATTTTTCTTTGTTGAAAATGCTTCTGAAATATGACATCTAAATCGCCCTTCATGTCCGTATGGTCTATATCTTTTATGGTTTAAAATATGTGACACTGCTTGTCCTACATATATCTTACCACTAGTGTTATTTGTTATTTTGTATATTTCACAATATCTTTTGGTTGGGTCATCTATAATTATTTTTGATAGTTCTAAATATTTTGATGGTTCCATTTTTATATTATATGTATATGTATATTTTTATTTATATTATTTTAGAATTTATTATTTATTAAATCACTTAACTAGGGAGTTGCACGCTTTTCACGCTCCCTGTTGGGGACAAAATGTTATTTACATATGTCTATCCCCGTCAAAATCGGCATTGTATGGCTTCGTGTCTGCGACGTTCATCCTGAACGTATCACCGCGCTTCATAATACGCGCAATATGACACATCATACTCATTCTGTGTAAAGTAGGTTGTCTGTTAAATAGGATGGCATCGCCGTCCATCATATGACGATGAACAGTGTCACCCTCTTCTAAGACAATAGACTTTCTATCAAGATATTTCAAAGTAATAGATTCGCCATTCTTCTTCTCTAAAATCTTAGCACCAGGCCACACATCGGGACCATTTTGCACTAATTTTGTCAAGAAAGCCTTATTAACACGATTTACTTTGACAGGCTTGGTAATATTTTTGGCTATTTTCATAGGAATACCAAGCTCTCTAATAGAAATATTAGGATCCGCAGTAATAACTGAACGGGCACTAAAATCTACACGTTTAGCCATAAGATTGCCTCTCATTCTGCCACCCTTACCATTTAATCTGTCCTTAATAGACTTCAATGGTCTGCCAGAGCGTTGAGCAACTGGATTAGAACCAGGCAACTTATTATCAACCTGACTGGCCACGTGATACTGTAAAACAGTTGTCCAATCATTGACTACATTTTCAGGCGCATTATTCTGAATCTTATCTTGAAGCGTCTTATTTGTTTTAATAATATTAACAAGAATATGACTCAAATCATCTTCAGAACGCTGCTGCGCATCGTGCTTTACAGAAGGTCTTACAGCAGGAGGAGGCACAGCTAAAACCTGACAGATCATCCAATCTGGACGAGACCATAAAGGACTAAACCCCATAAAGGATACATCTTCATCGGAAATACGCTTAAATATCTTAAGGACTAATTCAGGTGTCAAAGGAATAACAATATTCTCATCACCTTCTTCACTAGTATTAGCCCATTCGGCATACAAAGAAGCAAATCCTTCCTTTCTGATTTTCTTTGGCTGTAAACAACCGCAACCATCTTCAGTATCTTCACCACATCTCTTAATGTCCTTATTTAATTCAAAGACATATTTCCATCTGGCTTGAGCTGGCATCTTAAGCGCTTGTTTGTATTTTTCTTTTGAAACTAATAACTTACTACACTTGAAACAAACGCAGCGAAGTATTTTCTGAATAGTGGACAAATACTGAATATAGAAGACAGGACGTGCCAATTCAATATGTCCAAAGTAACCCGGAGTTTGCATATAATCTAAACCATCAGTGGGGCAAATTAGTCCGGGTTCTAAAACCCCCATCCTGGGGTCAAATAATCCATTAATTACCGGCTTGTTATTAATATAAGTATCGCGACTTGTAATTTCGGCTACAGAGCCTTTACGAATTTCTTCAGGCGATAATATACTAAACTGGATGCCGATAATCTTGGAGCAATTAATATTTTTCATGTTTCTGGAACTTTGCGACATTCTTATTATAATACTATAAATAATATTTAGATTGTTTAATTTCAATTTTATTTAAAATAAAATGTTGTTGGTTTGTATTTAAATTGTTTTATAATAAATATACCTAAGGATTTTTATTATACCTAATAGTTTTCATTTTCATAAAAAAATTGATTTAAAAAATAGGATATAAAAATAATTTATAAGTATTATTAAAAATGCCAAGAGATCAAATTAAAATGACTAACAATAAGAGTGGAAAAAAGGATAAAAAAGATAAGAAAGTTGAGGATAGACGTAGAAAACAGATTGAGTCTGATTCATCCGATAATAATAGCGATTCTAATTCTGATAGTAATAATGAAGATGATGATTTTGACCAGCACGAATACAGAAAATTCTTGTCAAAAATGTTTCCATCTAAACATATAAATAAGAAGGTTGAGGCGGGTGAAAAGGTGAAAAAGGCTTTAAGGAACGACCAAAGGAACAACCAAAGGAACGACCAAAAGAATGAAAAGAATAAAAAGAAGCAATCAAAATATGAAGAAGAATCCGAAGACATTTCTGATACAGAAGATGATTCTGAATATGTGCCATCTGAAGAAAGTGAAATATTAAAACAGGCAAAGAAGCAGCGTCGTTCTAAGCGTTTACGACGTAAAATTTATGAATCTGAAGAAGAGTCTGAAGAAGATGATAATAGTGATGATTATGAAACTATTTCTGAATCCGAAGATGATGATGAAGATAATTATGAAACTATTTCTGAAACTGAAGATGAAAATGAAGATGAAAATGAAGCAGTTACTAAGAAGTCCTCTGGAAAAAATAAAAAAAAATCTAGTAATTTCAATATTATATTATCAATTGGCGCCGATAAAGTAAGTAGAGAAGATGAATTGTCAGAAGAATATGAAGCATATTTTGATGATGAAGATGACGAAGATGATAGCGATGCGCCAACTGAAAATGAAGATGATCCTATTAGTTCTGATGAGGATACTGAAGATGAAGATGAAGATGAAGATGAGGAAGATGATGAAGAAGATATAAAGAAACGTAAGACTAATAAGCATAATAAAACTACTAAGTCTGATAAAATTTTAAATAATGGTATTACACTAGTTACAACTGAAAAAAACACAAATTCTGCTTCAAAGAAAGAGGAAGTTGATTTATTGGCTGTTTTGAAAACATTACAAGAAAAGGGAGAAAATACTGCTCTTGTAACTGAATGTATAAAATTATGTAATCAAAAAATGCTTGTAAATAAGAAAAAGGAGGAAAAGAAGTTGAAAAAGGAAAAAGAACGTAATGACCGCATTTTCAGACGCATATTGCGCGATAAGAACACAATGAACGATTTTGACTTCTTTGAGAAGATGGAAATATCCAGTCAAAAGAAAATTATTAAAGAGCTTCGCGAAATTAATAAGGTAACCCGAATTGAGAAACCATATCGTCTGACATTATTAGAAGCAGATATTCCAGTTAAGTTCAAGGGAGCAGCAATGAAGAAGATTGGTTCACTGCGACATATGGAGCCCGGTAGTGGAGAGTATTATAAAATTAAGAACTGGGTTGATACTTTTATGCGCATACCATTTGGAAAGACTCAAGACCTACCAATTCGTATTGAAGATGGTGTTGACAAATGTCACGAATTTATGGCAAATGCGCAGAAGACATTAGATGCCGCTGTTTATGGACTTAATGATGCTAAGATGCAAATAATGCAAATGCTTGGACAGCTAATTACAAATCCAAAATCAGTTGGCACGGCAATTGCGATTCACGGTCCTCCCGGTACTGGTAAAACTAGTTTAGTTAAGGAAGGTATTAGCAAGATTCTAAATAGACCATTTGCGTTTATTGCGCTAGGTGGTGCGACTGATAGCAGCTTCTTAGAAGGCCATGGCTACACATATGAAGGCTCAATGTGGGGCAAAATAGTTCAGATTTTGATTGATAGTAAGTGTATGAATCCTGTTATATATTTTGATGAGTTAGATAAGATTAGTGAGACACCAAAGGGTGAAGAAATTGCTGGTATATTAACACATTTGACGGATACTACTCAGAATTCGCAATTTCATGACAAGTATTTTGCTGAGATAGATTTTGATTTAAGCAAATGTCTATTTATATTTAGTTACAATGATGAGAGTAAAGTAAACCCTATTTTGAAGGACAGAATGTATAGAATTCAGACTAAGGGCTATAATCAAAAACAAAAGACTGTTATTTCAAATAACTATTTATTGCCAAGAATTAGAGAGCAAGTAAAGTTCACAGTAGAAGATATTACTATTCCTGAATCTACAATTCACTATATTATTGACAATTATTGTATGAAAGAGGATGGAGTGCGTAATTTGAAGAGATGTTTAGAGATAATTTATACAAAGTTGAATTTGTATCGTCTTATGAAACCAGGATCTAATTTATTTGAAGAAGACATGTCTTTAAAGGTAGAGTTTCCATTTAATGTTACAAAAGATATTGTAGATAAGCTTGTTAAGACCAATAAAGACGCAATGAGTAGTGCGTTGTATTCGCTATATTTGTAAAAATATTATAAAATAAATATAATTTATTAAATATATTTAATAAATGTTTAATTTTAATTAAAAAAATAAAAAAATATTACGTTTTTTATTTTATTATTTTTTATTCCATTATATATGTATAATGCCTGTTAGAACAAGTAAAGCTTTTTATTGTAGAGGAGTTCCTAAGAGTTTCACTGATTTTGCCAAAGTAGCAGCTGGAAACTATACAGTATTTCAACCAACTACACAAATAATTAATTCATCTTTTTTTAGTAAAGGAATGAATTACATTATTTATGATAAAAAATAAAATGTATAATTATTTTTATTAGATTATAATATTAGATTATAATATAAAATGACAAAATTCAACAATGGTAAAATAACAACAACATCAATGTTGTATAATCGTGGTGTTCCGCCATCACAGCAAAATTTTGTGCTACTTGCTAGTATAAATTATGGTATGCTCCGTCAAGTTGTTAGATATTATAAACAAACTGGGCGTCATGATTTTTCTTTATTTTAATTTTAATTTTTATTTTTATTTTTATTTTTATTTAAAGCTAGGTAAAATAAAATTGATTTGAAATTTTTATTATAAATATTATAATAAAAAACTTATATTTATAAACAATGTCAATGTCTGCTGAACATATAATCTTAAATAAAATGAAGGAAGCTACCAATATTTTTATAAAAACATTAAATACTATAAAAACAACTGCGGTAGAAATAGAACAAATTGCGAAAAATGAAATAGATAATAATAATTATTATGTTGAAAATTGTCTAACATATAAAAAATTCAATGAAATATTTGATATTGATGTGATTAACCATTTAATAGATAGTGTAGAACCTCTATTAAATGAAATAGATGATGAGAAACAAAAAGTCTGTGAAAATCACGAATACATTGAAGATCGTGTTGAAACTGGAGTAGAATGCGATATGATGACAATTTACTGCTGTAAGTTTTGCCGCGTTGTCAGAAAATAAAAAAAATTAATATTCTGAAAAGGGAACATTATTGCCACCGCGAGTAATCAAAGTATTGTATTGTTGGGTAGACATACAAGCACAGCCTAAACTACCAGAATAAGTATTGGGGCAGCATTCAGGTTTAAACTCGGTATGCTTAAAAAATTCTAATTCACCAGGGGCTAAAGGAGCCTGATTTTTTCCTCTGTCTAAAACAGTTTGGACACTAGCACTAGGGGCAGTTCCGGCAGTATAAACAAGGGAAGGTTGAGACCATTTATTAGGGTCCATGTAAGAGTAACTGCCATTATTATCAGCAAATTGAGGGCCAGCAGCAGTATTGTAGTTAGAGAAACCTTCTTTTTTGTCAGATTTGGTTCCAGCTTTCACAGGATGAGGTTTAGCAGAATCAAAACCTTCTAATAACTCACTTGTTCTAGCAGCAAACATTGTGTGTCCAAAAAGAACAATCATAAGAAATACAATAAGTATAACAATTTCCAATCTACATTTGTATGAACCAATAGAAATATCCATATTATACATAATTGTTAGATAATTTTTATTTTTTATTTGTAGTTTGTTATTTGTTATTTATTAAATAACCGAATCAATAATATGATTATAATCATTAATTATTTGTCCATTTGAACTAAACTGTTGATTTGTGCTTAATAAATGGTATAATTTCTCTTTATAATCAGAATTATTTCCTAAATGTTTGTATAAATCGGATCCATCAATTTCAACCAATCCGTAAACCATACCACCATTTTTAAGAATATCACCAATTTTTATATCTCTAATATATTTGTTAGTATCTCTTAATTCTATAATAAAATCTGATTTAAAACCATTATCTAGTTGTCTATGTATATTTATGCTATTGGTATTTAGATTTTTATTTGTATTTATATCAGACATCTTAGAAGCACATAGATTTAATGCGCGAAATAAACAATCATCATGTAACTCATCCCAGTCTAAAAATTCTAATCCATTCAAAACAATTTCTTTAGAGCTAGTATTTAAACAGTAAATAAATGGTTCTTTATATCCATGAATTTCAATAGCCTCTGGATGATCCTTTACAAAAATCCAGGATCCATAATGCTTCACTTGATGACTTTCACTAACAATTACCCCTCGCAAAGAAAACATTCTATTATCAAATAATCCTAGCTTCATTTTTGCTGTTATTTTAGTGCCATCTGCTAAAATATCTCCAACTTCAATATCACTAATCTTCTTTACAGTGTCATTATACATTGAAAATAACGTATTTTTATCAAAGCATGATGTAGGAACTTTTACTTTTGTTTTAATTAACGGGATGTGGAACATTTTAGATAAAACAGCTACAACAATAGCAAAAAATGACGCAAATGTTGCCACTGGAATAGATAATGATAGTGCCGTTGGCCATGTAAGAGGTATTGCCCATAGTACAGCAAGAATACCTACAAATATTAGTAATAATGTTAACATTAATTCAAAAAATGCGCCTATAAAGGATTGAATTGTATAATACGTCCCTAAAAATGTATACATACCAGCAACTAATGCGCCTTGTATTTTGTTTAAAATGTCTTTAGATGCTAAGAATATTTTTAAAAATGGTGCTAATAAATTAGCAATACGCATCATTATATTTAATACAAAGGTGCTAATATTTGTTCTTAATGTAGACAACCCTCCTCGTAAATTATTTATAGCATCACCTGTTGCTGAAAATGCGGCATTTACAGTATTTAGCAAATAAACGTGTGGTTTTGTTAGTTCGGATGTCATATTTGTTACATTACGCTGTATACAGTATTGAACATTTTCATAGGTATATTGCGATGGAGTTTTGCCTTCTTGCTCAATAATATAACCAGCAAATGGCATATATTTTGGTTTACAACGTTGATTTTCCCAGTCAGCAGCAATTTCCTGTTTATTTTGAATTAAAAGAGAAAATGATATTGCCAATAGTACCATAATGGTTGTTAATATAACAATAAAAATAGATGACCCATACATATCCATATATGTTAGTTTATCGTAAATACTAAGAATATAATCAGATGCTTTATTGAGTCCTGTATTTGTATTCCCTTTAATTATATCAGGTATATCAGGTATAGATGATGGTTTATATGTGCTTGATAGTGGTGGAAATTTATCTGATCCTAGACTTGAACCTGAATCTGGACTTGAACCTGAACCTGGACTTGTTTCTTTTAATAAATCTTCTAAACGATATCTTGAACTTATACTTGAACTACTCATATTATCTATTTATACTAATATATAAATGGATAATAATACTAACATATATATTTAAATTATTTTGTTAGTTCATCATCTTCCCAATCCCAAAAAATATGTGTTCCAATAGGTATTTTTTGATTTGATGTAATTAAACAAGAAACCCAATCAGCCACATAATCTGGTTGTATTGTAGCATTCGCATAGTCCTTTACTTTAATAAATTTGTTAGTCTCTTTATCATAAATAAAGTGATCACCAGTAACAAAAATATCATCGCCATTTACACCACCACTAATCTTATAAAATGGCAATTTGTTAGGATTATCTAATTTCATAACAGAAAATACTTTGGAACCATCTTCTAATTCTACGCCTAAAGGTAGATCTTTCATTGAATATATAGCTCCATCTTTTGTTTTAACTTTGGTGTCCGGATGGAAACAAGATGACATAAATTTAATAGTAGATGAAAATGTTCCCGCACCGGCACCAAGTAATTTAGTGAATCCATCTAACATAAAAATAAATGTTGTGATTACACCAATCATCTTAGCAACCATATCTTTTATAGCAATAATCATCTTTTGGAGTTCTACCAATATAGCAGTAAAAATTCCAAAAATATTTGGTATAATATCTGATACAAATCCTCTAATATTACTAAGTGCGCCACGAGCATTGTTAGTACTTTCAGTTGATGATTGAGCAAATGAAGCCAATGATGAAACCATATATGTCATTGGTTGTAAAATTGTGCCCATCATATTAACTTGTGTGTTTTGAACACAATAATTAAAATCAGCTCCTACATCATCCGAATATATCCAATAAGATGGATTACATCTATATTTATTCCAATTTTGTTTTATATCTGATGCTGAAGTATAATACATCATTAATGCGATTTGTGCTATAAACCCTAAATTAACTAACGCAAATATAAAATAATTATTTCCTGTAGGCATATAATATTATTATATATTTTTTATTCATTTCTTATTCATTTCTTATTCATTTTCTTACCTTTTATATCTTCTGCTACGTTTAGTGCGTTTAGTGCGTTTATTACGTTTAGTGCGTTTATTACGTTTAGTGCGTCTGCCTCCATTTTGCTTTGTTACTGGAGCAGGATTTTTCCAAGCATTATCATACTGACTATTAGCAACATTTTGAGCACCCCCTGCTGTCATCTGGGTATTTATCTCTTGTAACTGTGATCCTCCTGGATACGGAATATGTAATGGCTGGACAACTAGAGCTGCTGCTCCGCCATATAAAGACTTGTATCTTCGTCTATTGGCTCTTGAACCACCACTAGTTATACCAATTAAACTACTCATTTTAGCATTATTAGCAGCTATATTAGCATTTGCTACATCCATTGGTGAGCCACTTTTTGCTCCAATTGGTGTCTGATTAACTATATTTAAAGGCATTCCTGTATTAGGATCCGTATAAGTATTCATTTATATATAAAATATATATAAAATAAATAATAATACAAATAAAAGAGTTAAAAATAGTATTTTACTATAATACAAATACAATGGATGAAAATCAGAGACTTCATTTACAGAAAATGATTGCGGCAAATAATGTTGAAGACCAGACTGGATTAATCCGTGAGCTTAAACATAGCCATATTCTCAGAGAGAATGTTAATAATCTTGTTATGTTAAAAGCAAAGTATTTAGATGATCAAGATGCGCTTAATTTAGAAGCAATGTCAGAATGTAACTTCTTGTTTACATATTATACTGACCTTTACAATAAGATTAGAAAGGATGAAATTGATTTAAAGATTTTATTTCAGTTCTTAGATGTATTAAATAAGATTGAGGATGGACATATTGACCAACACGAAGGTTCATATGAAGTTGGTTTGCTTCTTAAGAAAATATATGTAGATAGTGCGCTACGAAAGGCGGAGAAATTAAACGCAGAACATGCTCCTGCTGAGCCCGAGTATAAGGGTCCCCAAGTAGAAATATCTTGGAAGCAATTTAAGTCACTCAAAAAATAAAAAATAAAAAATAAAAAATAGAAATAATTATATATTTTGTATTCAAATTTTTACAAAATATATCTATGTATTTTATTAAATATCGTGTAAAGCATACTTATCAATCACTACTGCTTTTGTTACATTTTTAACAATTTTCTCAATATTATTTTTCTGTTCTTCTTCACTGACCCCAGACATTGAGTTCATAACTATTTTATTATATTGATCAAACTTTTTGGTTGTAGTATCTTTACAAGTTGGATTTTCTTTAACCCAGTCATTTATTTGTCTTATATTCTTAAATGCTACACGTTTTATTGCGTCTTTAACTAATGGCTTATTATCTGTTTCTTTTATCCACTCATTATTATTTTTAATATATAATACCTCTCGTTTCGCATCACTACAATGTATAGGTCTCTTATGAATATCTAGAGCATTAATACCTTTAACAAATATGTTAGATACACCATCAGCATATCCAATATGAGCAAATTCTTCTAAATCACTCAGATTCATTTTGATTGAATCAACAAATTCGTTAATATTCAAAGCATCTTTACACTGTTCATTTAAGAAAAAATTTAGATTAAATGACTTATTATTACAATTACTATTATTAATATTGTTAATGTTATTTATGTTATTTATATTATTAGTATTACTAATTGAATCTTTCTTAAGAAGTTCAATAATTAACATTTTAAAATCATGATGTTGTTCCATCATAAATTCTTTAAATGTCTTATTTTCATTTACAATTGTATTTATAATATTTTTATCAGGAATTATATTATTCTCAGCAATAATATTATTATCATTATTGATAACAATACAAGTATTTTTATGTTTCCAAAGTCCGCTTGTTGTTTTATATTGTTTTCCACATTTACAGTCTAAATGCGTTTTTTCTGTTTCCGACATTTTTCCATTGACTATTGAATGATGTTTGCGAGTAGATAAATGTCGGCTATAATCAAATTTATTACTGCTTTTATAGTCACACGGAATACAACAATATTCTTTTGCGTTTTTTTGCGTTAAATTCATTTCCATTTTTTCCATTTACGCCTTAATATGTCCAAATACTTTATTTTTCAGAGAAAAACAAAAAAAATTATCATCACAAATTTTTCTTACAAAAAAAATAATTGTGACGGTTATGGTCAAAACTGAAAAAAACACTGTTTTTCAAAACTTTTTTTGGGTTTTCATTTTTGGACATTTTTAAAAATGTCCAATTTTCATTTTCCTTTTTACTTTTTGGAAAAAATTTATAACTTTTCAAAAACTAAATATTTTTTTTATTTTTTTTTTCTTCAAAAAACTTAAACTAATAAAATAAATAAATATAAACATAATTTACTAATATATATTTATATTAAAATAAAATGTCACGCAAAATAGTCACAAAAACATCACTTGTTATTGTAGAATCTCCAGCAAAATGTAAGAAAATAGAAAGTATATTGGGACCCGGTTATAAATGTATTGCTTCATATGGGCATCTAAGAGGTATTCAAGGTTTAGATGCTATTGATATTGAAAACGGCTTCAATATAACATATTCAATTATAGAAGAAGAAATCAAATTAAAACAAATAGAGCGTATTCGTAAGGAAATAGAAGCCGCAGATGATGTCATATTGGCAACAGATGGCGACCGAGAAGGGGAAGGTATTGCCTGGCATATATGCCAATTATTTAACTTACCAGTAGAAACAACAAAGCGTATTATATTTCACGAGATTACAGAATCGGCAATTTTATCTGCTATAAGAAACCCATCAAGTGTAGATTTAAATCTAGTATACTCCCAACAAGCGCGACAAGTATTAGATCTTCTTGTTGGGTTTACAATTACACCACTATTATGGAATAATATTTCAAAAAATCACAAAGGCAGTTTATCAGCAGGTCGTTGCCAAACACCGGCACTAAGGCTTGTCTACGAAAACTATTTGGATATCAAGAAATCACCTGGTAAATTAATATATAATGTTAGTGGATACTTTACAAACCTAAATTTAGTATTTGAACTTAGCAAGCAACTAACAAATATAGAAGAAGTAAAAAAATTACTGGAAATATGCGCATCAAATGATACAAAATTTATTTGTAATAAATCAACAGCAAAGAAAAGTATAAGAAAACCACCAGAGCCATTAACCACATCTACTTTACAACAATTGGCTTCTAATGAGCTTCATTTGTCACCAAAAGAGACGATGAAATTAGCGCAACAATTGTATGAAGCAGGACATATAACATATATGAGAACAGATTCAAAAAAATACAGTAAGGAATTTATAGAAAAAATAAAAAAATATATAGTTGGAACATATAATGAACAATATGTAAGTCAAACAATAGATACATTAGCATCAAAAATAGAGGCAGATACTACTACTACTGCTACTGCTACTGCTGAAGCACATGAAGCAATCCGCCCGGTGTCAATAATAGCAAAAAGTGAACTAAGTCCTGACTTACCACAAAAGGCTATTAAATTATATGAATTAATTAGAAATACTACAATTGAATCTTGTATGCCATCAGCACAATATAGCACTATTACAGCAACAATTACAATAAATAAGGAAAATATAAAAGAAGACAAGGAATTTATTCATAAAGCAGAACAAGCTGTCTTTAAAGGCTGGCAAATTGTAAATAATAAATTTACCGAAGAATCAAGCAAAGCATATAATTATTTTGTAAATTTGAAAGCAAATACTGAGATGGTTTATAAAAAAATAGAAGCAAAGAATGTACTTAAGGATCTAAAACAGCACTATACAGAAGCACGTTTGGTACAATTATTAGAAGAAAAAGGAATTGGACGACCATCTACATTTGCGTCGCTTATAGATAAAATTGAGGAACGAAAATATGTAGAAAAACAAAATATAGAAGGTAGACAAGTAGAATGTATTGATTTTTTGTTAGATGATACTAAGCAAATAATAGAAAATCCTTGCACTAAGGAGTTTGGAAATGAAAAGAATAAATTAGTCATACAGCCACTAGGTATTATTGTTATTGAGTTTCTTACAAAATATTTCAATACATTTTTTGATTATTCTTATACAAAAGAAATGGAATCAGACTTGGATTTAATTGCTAGTAATAAAAAACAATGGACAACGCTTTGTGAAAATTGTAATAATGATCTAACTAAAATAATAGGTGGACTAACAAATTTGAAAAAATTTGAGATACAAATAGATGATTATCATACAATAATTATTGGTAAACATGGTCCAGTTATTAAGAAAACACAATTAGCAAATAATAACTTGAATAATAACTTGAATAATAACTTGAATAAAAATAAGAATAAGAAAACAGATGTTGTATCATTTATACCATTAAAGAAAGGTATAGATTTAAAATTAATTAATGAATTTGAAGAAAAATACGGTAGAAAAATAGAGTTAGATGATATTATAGAACAAACGGCAGCAACTAAAAGCGCACTTGGCAAATATAAAGGCCACGACTTATTTGTTAAAAGTGGCAAATATGGACCTTATGCGCAGTGGGGGTCAGAAATGAAATCATTAAAAGAGCTGGATAAGCCTGCCGAAAAAATGGAATATATGGAGGTAATAAAATTTTTAGATAAGGATATATTAGACCCTACAAAGCCTGTAGGACTAGTTAGAGAGATTTCTCCAAATTTAAGTATACGAACAGGTAAATTTGGGGATTATATATTTTACAAGAGACCAAGAGCAAAGAAGCCGGAATTTCTGAAGCTAAATGATTTCAAATCAGATTATAAGAATTGTGATAAGGATTTGTTAGTTAATTGGATAAAACAGACATATAAATTAGACATATAATTAAAGAACAATTGTATATTTACGCTCATTTTGTGGTCTAAGTAAAGTAAACTCTAGTAAAAAAGAATACTCAAAAAGGCCAAAATCAACTTTCTGACCATTATGGTAGCGCAAACGTATCTTAAGCTTTCTAATTCTTTCAGCAGGTGGATTAAAATGCTTATAAGGATTCTGATCAGAATCAAACCACTGTGATATAGGTGTTGTTGTGATAGGTATTTTAGCAAATGCCGAATTTACACGCCCATTAGTTTCATTAGTATGTAATGTAAATTGCGACATATTATAAGGACTAGTTTCGTCAATACAGTTGAGTCCATCAATCTCCATATAAATATATGCCGGTCCCATAAAATTAATCTTAGCAGGAGCTTGTAAAAAATATACAGTAGCCCCAGGCAATGTAGGAAGCAACCAGAAACCATTATCGCCAGGATTAACATCCCCATAAAAAAAACGTGGCACATTACCATCTATATTAACTGCTTCAATATTGTAACCAAATAATAAGTCATTAGGATTGTTTGAGAATGCTTCATATTCAGCAACAGATAAAGCAGTAGCCGGACAACGAGTAAATCCTAAATAAGCCGGTAGCCCCCAATCAGCTAAACTAGGTAACTGTTGTCTGCGAATACATTGAGTCCCAACAACTTCTTGATTATATTGATTAATATAGTTATTTGTTAGTTCAAACTGATCAGCATTATTACCAAACCATAGTTTTTGTCCAACACTATTATAAACAATACTAAAACGATCATATCCTGTAAATAATGCCAAAGCATAGTTATAAGCTGGTGTATTTGTAAAAAAGACAATAAGCGCATCTGAAACAGCCTGATTAAATTTGTTAGTTAGTTCAGTAGCCAACTGCTCTGGATTGTAAAATCCGGTTTCTATTCTAACAATATATTCATTAGCAAGAAGACTATATAGTCCAGCAAAAATTGCTTCGGTAAGTGGATCAGCAAATCCATGATCACCTGGATTATATAATTTAATAAACTTGAAAGTCATTGCCACATTAAAATTTACCGGTGAAAATACATTATAATTAGCAGGAAAAGACCAAGTAGATAATTTGGCAGAGTAAACATTTAAATAGTCTTGGGGTAATTCAATCTCAAACTCACTAGAACCTGGATATTTTAATATATCTCTGTCTTCTGAATGAATAGATACATATTTTCTTTCAATATAATATTGGTTGGCATTTGGAATCAATGGATGCGTTGATGATGTATTAAAGCTGCTCATATAATAAAATAGTAGAATATATTTTTATATATTAGTTATTAAAATATATAAAACAAAATAAGTAATAAGTATCTATTATTTTATATTTTATATAATATAATTATAAAATGTCAAATGCGAATTATAATGGAAGAGTTGGAAATAATACATCAAATACTAGATACTTTACTCCAGGTCAACAGCCTGTTTTATGGACAACAACAACATATAGTGGCAAAACAGTCTTAACACCTATTTCAAGTAATTATGAAAATGTATATATTCCTGGAAATTTATATGTTGATGGTAGTATTATTAATCCATCTGACTTGATATTAAAGGATAATATAACAGAAATATCTAGCGATCTATCAGATGCTATTATGCGATTAAAACCATCTCAGTTTACATTTAAATCAGATAGTTCAAATCAGGTCCATTACGGTTTTATTGCTCAAGAATTTGAGGAACATTTTCCTGAATTAGTTACACTTAAACCAAATCCACAAATAAAACAATATATAAATCCTATGAATTCTCAAAATATAAAGGCTATAAATTATTTAGAAATCTTACCTTTATTAGTTCATAAGATTCAAAGTATGCAGCAAGAAATAGATGAATTGAAAGATTTAATGAAAGACAAATGAAAGACAAATGAAAGATATATGAAAGATAGTAAAAATCCTTATAAAAATCCTTATAAAAATCCTTATAAAAATCCTTATAAAAATCCTTATAAAATATTATATAATCAATATATAAATTATATAATGTCAAATCCTATGACCTCAAATCTAACAAACTTATTAATGGCTATATTGATAGCGGTTGTATTTTGTATATTATGTACAATTGGTATAACAACCGAGTCCGGATTAGAAGCATTAATTGGTGAATACTCTGTTATGGGGGCAGTAATATTACTTATATTACTTTTAAAAACTAAAAATATGCTAAACTCGGGTATTATAGATAAAATGAGTGTATTAATTACAGCAGCACCATTTTTATTTTTATTGTTTCTTATAATTTACTATATTGTGCTTGTTAGTATATATTTCAAAAATATTGTTAGCAAAAAGATATCTGATTACTATTACATGTTTTCAAAATTATCAACAGGTCTTATTTTGGGACAAGTATTATTGTTAGTTTATACAATGGCAAAAACTGTTGAGTTACCTAAAAAGACATTTACAATTCTCATGTTATTAGGAACAATAAATGCTATTGTGTTAATTACTTTAGGCGTTATTTTAAAATTTTATACAACGGATTGTTAAAGAGTTTATCTCGTCTGTTAAAGAGTTTTACAATCTAACAAATTTGTAAGTTAATCCATAATGATAGTCAGTTTCCCAAACACCGGCAATTTTTAGTAAAAAGGTGTTAGATATATTATCAATATTATCTGAAAATAATTTAATATTACCACTGCTTATTTGGTCATAAATTTTATATTGAGCAATTTTCCCACTAATATTTATTTTTCGTAATATATGTTCTTCAATACTTTTTAATCTTTGAATTATAGAATTATGTGATGCTATATCAAAAGAACATTTATATTTATTAAAATATTTCTCAATTGTTAGTTGATTGATTAAAATAGTCAGATAAATTCCATTTAAAATAAATGTAGGTGTTGAATAAAGAATTCTTATAAAGCTTCCGTTATTCATAATATTATTTTTTATGGGTTCACAAAAATAAACAAAATCGTCATTATATTGATCTATAGTTTTAACAATATTCATTAATAAACTTACTTATAATATTATGTAGTGATGTTTTTATTCTATTTAAAAATAGATATAATAAAAACAATAACTAACAATAACTAACATTAAATAAACAATTTGTTAGTTCATTCAATAAAATAAATAGTAAAATAAAGAAATAAAGAATGTTATACAGTAATATAATAACTACTATGAAATTCTTAGAAACTCATTTTGAAGAATATATTAATGAGACAGAACAAAATAATTTACACAACAAACTAACAAAAGTATATTCAAAGTTTCCAAAGTCACTAGATAAATTAGGAAATATTATATTTTATGGTCCCAGTGGAGTGGGTAAATATAGTCAAGTTTTATACGCAATAAAAAAATACAGCCCATCTGATCTAAAATATGAAAAGAAACTTAGTCTGATATTCAATAAGCAAACATATTTTTTTAAAATTAGCGATATACATTATGAAATAGATATGTCTTTGTTAGGCTGTAATAGTAAATTATTATGGCATGATATTTATCAGCAAATTGTAGATATTATATCGGCAAAATCAGATAAATCAGGTATTATTGTTTGTAAAGAATTTCATAATATTCATAGCGAATTATTAGAGAATTTCTACAGTTATATGCAAGAGAATAATTCGTCGGCAATTAATATTAAATTTATTTTACTCAGTGAAGAGATCAGTTTTATTCCTGATAGTATACTAAATTGCTGTGAAATAATAAACATTGCGCGTCCTACAAAGGCCGGATATACTAAGTGTATTAAAGAAACGATGCCTACAGATATGAAGGTAGAAAATATAACTAATATAAAAACATTACATGTGAATGTAAATGAATTAATGTATCCATACAAAATAATGTGCGATAAAATCTTATTTGAGATGATACATGTAGATGAACTAAAATTTCTGAAGTTTAGAGACCTATTATATGATATTTTTATTTATAATTTGGATATAACAGATTGTATATGGTATATACTAACAACACTTATACAACATAAGAATATAACAAAACACGATATGTCAAATTTATTATTAAAAACATATAATTTTTTGAAATATTACAATAATAACTATAGACCAATTTATCATTTAGAGAGTTATTTGTTTTATTTAACAAGTATAATACATGGATACAAATTGTAAAAATAAAAATAATGAAAATAATAAAAATAATGAAAAACAATCATATAAAATGGACTTATATATCGCATTAGATTTGTTAGATATAGATCCAAAAATTCCATATTCAAATTTAACAAAAGACTATGTAAAACGTAAGTATCACAAAATGGCATTACGTTTCCATCCAGATAAAAATGGTAATACAATTGAAGCAACTCAGAAATTTCAGAGAATAAATGAAGCATATACATACTTATTAACAGAATTTGTTAGCTCATCTTGTTCAGAAGAGGATAAAAATGATATAAATAATGCTGACAAAATGTATACAACATTATTATCAATGTTTCTATCAAATATATTACAAGTTCATTCAAAAATAGTGCCAGATTTGTTAGTTAAGATTATAAAAGACATTGTAATAAATGGCTACAAAATGATATCTATAAAACTGATTAATGAACTAGATAAAGATATGTCATTAGAGTTGTATAATTTTCTGAATAAATACAAACATATTTTATATATTGATCCGGAAACATTAGAATTTGTTAGTTCATTAGTAAAAGAGAAGTATAAAAATGATATTATATATATATTGAATCCAAGTATTGATGATTTATTGGATAGTAATATTTACAAATTATATGTAGATGAAGAACTATATTTAGTTCCATTATGGCACAATGAGATGTATTTTGAAGATAAAAACAAGAATGATATTATTGTATTATGTAATGCCGAATTGCCTGAAAATATTATAATTGACGAACATAATAATATACACTGTAATTTGTTAGTTCGTTTTGAAAAAGAGATGATAATAAATGAACAAAAGTTTGTAAATGAACTAGATGTAGTTATTGGTAAGCATATTTTTAAAATACCATTTGATCATTTGTATATGAAAAAAGAGCAAAAATATATTATAAAAGGTAAAGGTATTTCATATATTTTTGAGAATGATATTTATAATCAGAGCAACAGAAGTAGAGGAGATATTATTGTACATATTAACTTTGTATAATTTTTTTTATTTTTGGATTAAAAGTTAGAAATTATAAATAAATTAAGTATTTAAATTATTTATAACAGATAAAAAAGATAAGAAAAAATATAATAAACTAAGCGTCTATTGTATTTTAATTTTTATTTAATTAATTCAAATCATATACATTATATATTTTATACAGTTTATGCGTCAGTCTTCTTTCTGACAATCTTCTTCTTTACAGGCTCCTCAACCTTAACTTCCTCAACCTTAGGAGCAGGAGGAGCAACAACAGGAGCAGGAGCAGCAGGAACCTCATCATCCGAATCATCAACAACAGTCGCAACAGCTCCCTCAGGATCAATATCATCATGTTCAACAGGAGGCAATGCCTTTAACTTCTCCTTATCGGCAGTCTTCAACTTAATAAAGCACTGTCCCTCCATTGATGCCTTAGGCTTCTGAACAATAGCCTGCTTTAAATTCCAAGTAATAGAGAACTTACCATTAACAAACCAGATTCCACCACACTGTAACAAGCAAATTACATGAGTCTTAGGCTTCAAGAAATCCAAAGGAGTAACTAATCCAGCAGTCTTTCCTCCAACATAAAGAGGCTCACCCTCCTCATCATAAATCTCAGACTTCCAAACACCCTTCCAGCAAGGAACCTTAACAGTAAGAGTAGGTGCCTTACTAGTATCAGCTTCCTCAGTTCCCTTGAACTTAGGATGTCTAAGCATCACATTAAACTTCTCATCAATAATCTCAGGATTAGTAATAACCTTTCCAAACCACTCCTTAGAATTAGCAAGAGCATCAGACTTAATCTTAGACTCCAAAGCACGCATATTCTTCAAGAATGCTTCACAATCCGCATTAGGAAAGTCAGCATTAGGAAATTGTAAACTCATAGTATACTTACCAGTAGGCTTCTTAGCCTGATCCATACCTTCTTGGGCACCCCAAGTCAATATAAGAGGAGTAGAAATTGTAAGCGACTCCTTGAAATATTTATTATAAACATTAACAACCTTTCCACCAGACTCGTGAGCCTTAGGCGCCGAGTAAGAGAATGCGTTAGTATCAATATTAGTTCCGTCAATGATTGCGTCAGCCATTTTGTTTGTATTTATACTATAACTATACAGGTTGTCTTTAAATCAATTTTTTTTCAATGTATTATTTTGGCATTCAAAAACTTATTTTGATCTAAAAATGACAGCAAAAACGATCACAAACTGTGAAAAAATTAAAAACTTTAGAAGCAAAATCATAAAATTAAAACAAAAATACACATTTAAAGAAAAGGATACAAAAAGAATATTATATAACATATTATTAATAATAAATGTTACATCCTGAATATTTTAATACCATATGTGATAAGTGTTTTTTAAATGCGACAACTAACAATAATATAGTTAAAACTGTTAAAGATAAAGATAAAGATAAAGATAAAGATAAAGATAAAGATAAAGATAAAGATAAAGATAAAGATAAAGATAAAGATAAAGATAAAGATAAAGATAAAGACATAAAACAAAACGATACCCAATATGTGCCAAAAATTAGCGAATATAATTTAATTCTTAGCAGCAACTATTGTGTTGCGGAATTAAAGTATTTGACAAAACAATATAAATTAAAAATAACAGGTACAAAACAGCAATTAATTTCACGAATTTATTCATTTTTATTTACATCTTTTAATTCCGTAAAAATTCAAAAAGTGTTTAGAGGATTTATTCAAAGAAAATATAATTTGTGTCGTGGACCAGCATTATACAACCGTAGATTATGTACAAATGACACTGATTTTTTTACAATGGATGAATTACGTGAATTATCTGATGCGCAATTTTTTAGTTTTAAGGATACTGATGGCTTTATTTATGGTTTTGATTTAGTTTCATTTTATAATTTATTGTATAAAACAGATGGACAAATAAAAAATCCTTATAATCGCCATCCAATTTCAGAAAAAATAATAAATGATTTTAACACGCAACTTCGTCTTAGTAAGCTTTTGAAAATACCAATTTGTGTAGAAATAAAAGATATAACTGAAGAATTATCCAAAGCAAAAAATGTTGAACTAAAAGCAGTGGCATTATTTCAAAATATTGACGCACTTGGTAATTACTCAAACTCAAAATGGTTTATGGAGCTAAATAGAATTCAGTTACTCAAGATGTTTAGAGAAATTATTGACATATGGAGTTACAGAGCACATCTAACAAATGAAGCAAAGCGTAACATTTGTCCACCAATTGGCCGTCCATTTCCCCAAGTTATAAATTTTCATTATTTACAAACAACTGAAGAATTGGATGATGTAAGAAAATACATATTAAATGTTTTAGAGAAACTGGTATTATCAGGTGTTGATAAAGATAGCAAATGTTTAGGCGCTTATTATGTTTTAGGGGCACTAACATTAGTTAGCGTTAACGCAGCAAATGCGTTACCATGGTTGTATCAGGCATTTATTCATGTCTAGGATTATTGAATAAAATAATGAATAAAATATAGAATTAAATATTAAATTAAATATAAAAAACATAGTTCGTAAAAAACAAAATACCAATAAATTTAGGAAAAACAATTTATTATGACCAATTACAATCATAATAAATACAATAAAATGAAATAATATATATTATACCCTAAAACTACTTAAAAAGAAGTTACTGTAGTATAGTATAATAAGATGCCCAAACAGGTTAAGAAGAACTCTACTGAAGTCGCTGAGACTACCCCCGCTCCTATTGTTGCCGCCGCCCCTGAGGTCAAGGCACCCAAGGCTCCCAAGACCAAGAAGGTTGCCGAGCCCAAGGTTGAGGTTAAGACCGAGACCGTTGCTGCTGCTGCTCCCGTTGAGGCTGCTGCTGAGGCCAAGCCCGAGGTTGCCGTTGTTGAGGCTGCTATTGCCGCCAAGACTGCCGAGTTTTCTGCTAAGCTCAACCAGCTCAGCACTATGATTGCTGCTCTCAAGTCTGATTTCAAGACTATGGAGAAGCAGTGGTCTAAGGATCTCAAGGCTGCTGAGAAGCTCTCTTCCAAGAAGAAGAGAAAGTCTGGCAACCGTGCTCCCTCTGGATTTGTTAAGCCCACCAGAATCTCTGATGAGCTTGCCAAGTTCTTGGATAAGCCCGCTGGTACCGAGATGGCTAGAACTGATGTTACCAAGCAGCTCAACACTTATATCCGCGCCAACAGTCTCCAGGACAAGGATAACGGTCGCAAGATCAACCCCGATTCTAAGCTCCAGACTCTCTTGAAGCTCAAGAAGGGTGATGAGCTCACCTACTTCAACCTCCAGAAGTTTATGAGTCCTCACTTCCCCAAGGCTGTTGTTGCTTAAAGCGTTAGAGACTGAATAAATCATTAACAATTAAATAAAGTGATAGTGATTAAATAAAAATTAAAAATATAATAATAATTATGCTATGATGGCCGAGCGGTCCAAGGCGGCAGGCTTAAGATCTGCTAGTGATATCACTGCGTGGGTTCAAACCCCACTCATAGTAAAATATTAATTTTTATTAATAATGTCTATTTTTAAAATAGATATTATTATTGTTTTTTTTCTATATTTCAAAATAAAATACTTATTTTATTTATTGTTTCTTGACTATGTTTTTTTTACCATAAAACCCACCACCTTCTCCTGAAGTTAAATTATATCCATTTGGAACCATTGTATTATACTTTTTAATATATTCTATTTCATACTTATATTTTTCTGCTATATTTATTTTTACGGTCGCGGCGTCTTCTAGTGCGCTTACCATTGCTACGCTTACCAAAAGCCACCGGTTTCACCGAATAATGTTGTTCTTTTTCAAAAAGTTTCTGAGCATACTCTTCAGTTAAATTACTATAAGGACTAAAAGCACGACACGAGTGATCTATTATATTTACGTATTTAATTCCAACCAATTTAAAAAACCTATATAATTGATCCAAACTCAATTCTGGTCTCTTAGTTTCACCTTCTTTAAATCTAAAAATTTCTAGAGCAGGAGCAATTAATTCTTCTTTGTGTAAAACATCTTTCAGAATAAACTCAATTCCATGTCTATAAATAAGGTTAAATTTTGTAATATTATTAGGTGAATCATGTTCCAGGTCACCATTATCAATAGAACGATAATAATTTTCCATATCTTCATATGGATTAAATATATTTCTGTATGTAACAGACCCATCTGATGCCGTTACTTTTAACCGAATATCGGATACATTTATCCCCCTTGATGCCAAAAATTGCTCCCAATTATAATCTGTTTCAAAAACTGGTTTTGAACTAATTGGTTCTGTAAAATCAAATTCTTTTTGAGACAAATAAGTAATAAGTCCTCCGCATCTTTCTTTATTTTTAATCGCAGACCGACTAGAATCACAATTAGTAAGACTGTCTAAAAAATTTCTATAATGGTCTCTATCTACACCTGTATATTCTGCCATAATTTCTTGAGTAGATCTTTCAGGGTTATTTTTAAATATTGTAAATGTTTCGTCTATTGATTGTCGAACATGGCGTCGGTTCCTTAATGAAAGTACTCCAGGAACACAAGCACGACTATAAACCCTAACATTGTCTCTATAAAATTTAGCAATTGGCATATATGGAGGCCATTCGTAACTTTCAATGCCGTGTGCGCTTATCAATAATGACATAATTAGTTCTTCTTTGGCTTGTCCTTCTCCTGCCTTGCTTTCTGCTTTGCTTTCAGTTTTTTTTAGACTTGCTTCTTTTTGCTTTGCTGTTTTTGCGGCTGTTATACTTGCTGCTGATTTATATTTTTCTCTATTATGTAATCCATTTGAAATATAAAGGCCAACATAGTCCGCCTTCTTTTTTGCACCTGAAATATCAATATTTTCATTTTTAAAAATTTCTTTTAATTTATCTATAGTCATTAACTTACTAATTGACGCAGCCAAGTCTTCTTCTTCTTTTTCTACGTCGCTTAAAGACATTTTATAATTAACTATATATTATAACTATAAAATATTTCTATACAGAATCTACTATTTGTAAATAAAACCCATTTTTTATATTATATTTTATAAAACAAAAATATAATATAAACACATTTATTTATTATAAATATAAATACAAAATGTCAGGATTTGTAGAACCATCAACACCAAATACATCTCTGGAAACAGAAAAAGTTGAAGAAGTAAAGACAACATTCATTTGTAAATCTTGTAAAACTATCCATCCTTTAGAAAAAGCAATTCGTTGTAAATTGTGCAACATAAATGATGATACAAGTGAAGGGGACACAAGTGAAACAGAAACAAGTAAAGCGGACATAAGCGAAGCGGACATAAGTGAAGCGGACATAAGTGAAGCAGAAGAATTGTCAGTAGATAGTTGGGATGGAAAAATAAAACATCTATTCTGTAAAAAATGTACTCTTAAATGTAATGCTTGTGAAGAGAGAGGATGTAGAGATTGTGTTGAGTTTGTATGTTGCGATTGCAGTTATAATATGTGTTATGAATGTATAAACAATGAGATTGATTGTGGTTGTTATGGTCATTGTTATAGTTGTAGAGTAGATATAAATCGTGGTTCCGAAGGTTGGCCTTGTGGGGAATGTGAAAAATGGTATTGTTATGATTGTAGACGTTGTGACAATCCTTGTAAGGAATGTAGGCCTGAATCCGATTCCGAATCTGAATCCGAATCCGAATCTGAAGAAAAAGACAAACAATCAGCCTAATTATTGTGTCTCAAAGCAAAACTCTCAAAATCTTCAACACTATCATCATCTGGACTATAATTTGCTAGACCAATAAGTAATTGGTTTCTAGAAATATGAGGCTGATATTTTAATACATCTTCAATTGTAATATTATCATCTTCTGATAAAAAATGATAATTATCATTCAAAATATATCTAACACAGAAGCTACAATCTAAATCCTGAGTTTTTAGTATATCAATCATTGCCACAGCATAAATATATTCTTTTAATATTTTACGGCTATATTTATTCTTATATAGATCAATCATAATATTCTATTTTATAATTATACAAAACAGAATATTTTTATATTTGTATTCACGTAATAAATATAAATCCATCTTTGCGCATTATTTCATGTAATACATTATTATTAACTGGTCCATTAATAATTTTTATATATTTAAAATTTTCTATACTAGAATGATCTACTGATAAATCAAACATCTTGTTTATTTTTACTAGTAATTCTAAATCAGAAATACAATCAGTATTATTTTGTAGCCAGTTATAAAATGTTACATCAGTGTTAGTATTACGAGTTTCATCCTTATATTTTTGAAATAATTTCAACGTATCATATAATAACATATCACTATTTCTGTTACTATTTTTTGACCTAGATTTTTTTGTATTTGCGTGTATATTATAATCAGTTCCAGAAAGTATACAAATATCTTTGAAATTAGACTGCGTCATATCTAATTCCTCTAAAATGCCTTTCATTGAATAAAGCACGACACTATGGTTAATAAGACTAAAATATCGTAATACTCTTGAGCAGCCATATACAAACATATCCATATCCTCAGAAAGACACGCCCAAACAATCTTCTTCAAAACCAACATAGCACATAATTCATCGGCTTCTCCTGGCGCATCATAATATGTCGCTCCATAAGCTCTAATTAACTCCTTTACTTTCTCTATTTTCTCCTTATTTACATTCACAAACTGCTTTTTTAACTGATCCATCGCATTAATAATATCTTGCTTTTCAGTTTCATCACAGTCAGTATTGGTTTCTAATGTTTTCTTTAGAGCATTATATTCTTGCTGTGCTTCTTTTTTGTCCTCCTTTCGTTTAATTAGTATCTCCTTTTTTTCAGGAGGCGGTTTGCCATCAAATATGAAAATAGGCACCACATTATAATATCTAAATATAGATAACATTAAATACATATTTTCTAGCAAAGTATCATCAGCTTCGTATTTATATAAATAGATACTTATATCAACTGCAATTTTTTTGCCACTAAGATCTGCCATATTTATTGCTTTAATTGAATTATGACAGTTGGTTCTTAAATAATTATTCAAATATCTGATGCCCATTTAATAAATACAATATGTTATATAATACATAATATATATTTATTTATAAATCAATTTTTATAATTATATAATCTATTCTATTCTAATCAAATCTAATCAAATGATTTTATTATATATACTAAAAATAATAATATAACAAAATAAAATATAAAAATATCTATAAAACTATATACAAACTAACAAAATGAAGACACGTAGTCAGACTAATAATATAAATATAGACTTTGATGAAGCTAGTAAAGCATGGAGACAAAATAAAAAAGAAGTAGGACAAGGTCATTTTAAATATGTATGTATAAAGCAAACAGATGGTATAAATTGCGGTAAAGCTTGCTATAAAAATATTCAATATTGTTGGTCACATAGAGGATATAATAACAAAGATAACTAACAAATATTAACGACCTTTCCTCTTTCTTGACTTGTTACGTCTATTTTTTCTTCTTTTTGTTTTATAATTTTTCTTACTACGTCTTGAACCACCGCTTCCTATTCTTCTTTTTTTTTCTGGAGCAGCCTTAGCAGCTTGTTCAGATTCAGCATTTGCGGTTTTAATAGCATTCCATACTATTTTAGCTGTATCACCATAATCAAGACCTGTTTTTTTAACCTCTTCGTTAAAAGCTTCAAATGAGTCAGTATCTGTAGCAATCTTTCGTATTAATGTAGCTGATTGTTCTTGTTCTTGTACCGCACCTCCACCGCCTGGCGCTTGTAATGTTACTGCGGACATTGGTACAATCTCAGAAGTAAATTTTAAATTAGGATATATTTCTTCAAAATATTTATTTAATGCTTTATTCATAAATCCTAACTTAGCAGCATCATCATCCTTATCACCTACAGCTAACTGAGTTGTAGTACTAGCCATATTAGATTGATTTGGATAAGAACTAACAAAACTTGTTAGTTGAGTAACTGGTGTAATATTTTCTCCATGTTCATCTTTATAGTCCTTTTGACGTATTTCAACAATATCATCAATATTAATACCAGGCATTTCTTTTTGTAGTAAGTATTTTATAACAGTTTTTTTTGTTTGAAAGTCTAGTGGATTCTTTGATTTAGGCTCTGATTTAGCACCATTTCCAGCAAATATTATAACCTTAGTATGTAAAGTAGGGTTCGCCCTTTTTTTATCATCCATTTCTCTTATATTTCTCATAAATAACTCTATATGTCCCTTATGTGGGGGATTAAAACGTCCTATTTTATAGCGCACCAATAAATCAAAGTCATCTGCTTTTACTTCTAATACATCATTATCAGAAGCAACATTAATTTCAGATAAATATTTTTCAAGATTTTCATTAAATATTCTAAGTTTTTCTTCAATAATTTGTGGAGTTGTAGAACCAGTTGAAATAGCTCTTGTTGGATTCTCAATATTAACTAGATTTGTATTTTCATAAGGTGCTGAAATAGATCTTTTTAACATTATATATTATAGTTATAAAATATATAATATAAAATATACTAACAAAATATTATCCAAGTTCACACAATGTCATTCGCAAATTATTCAATAAAAATGCCGAATACATATTTACCTCTGAAGATTGACTTTTGCCTTTAATCTTTTTATTTATTTTTTTTATTTTGCTCAATAATTTCTCACTACATTCAATATTATTTAAGAATTCAGGTCTTTTATATCTGGCAGCAATAAAATCACAAAAGCGATTCTGAGCATCTACTGTTTTTTTAAATTGGAGCATAGTTGAATTATTTGCTTTACACCAAATAAAAAAATCTTGATACCCATTTAATAAGATTAATGTTAAAATGTAATAAGATAATACATTTGTATTCTCTTTATAAAATGTCTTACGTAGTGATTCTGAATAAGATGACTTTTCAATCAGATGTCTATATTCAATATCCATAAAATCAAGAACCTTAGTCATTTGGTAAAATGCGTATATACGTTCAAAATTCACAAAGAACTCGGTATTTGTAAGCATCTCATCAATATCTGTTTTTACAGCCGCATTTGCGTAACTACAAAAGATAATATTCATTATTCTAGCCCAGAATTCTGTATATGCTTCATATAAATTTACATCAGATTTAATTGGAAACAATGAAAGTATTTTATTATGACACCCACTATTATCCATATCTGAAAAATCTAATCCAAAGTTGTGCATTGACTCGTGTATTAGAACCTTGAACCACTCTTCTAGACGATAAATTACAATTTCTCCTGTTGGCTGACATGTTCGCGTAAATCCAGTATTTATATTATCTTCATCAAGAATTTCAATATTGGTTGAAGGTAACATTTTTGTTAGATATGTGTGATAAATATATACAGATAATTTGTTAGTACAAGATTTTGAAGCGTGCTTACTAACAATATAAAACCAATACAAAATATAATCAATATAATTATTATATCTATCTATTTTAACATCATTAATAGGCTGCTCTAAAACAAAATAAATATTAAAATCTCTATCATATAATTTAAATGAATAATGTAATGAAGTCATTGAATATTCATTGATAGTTTTTCGTGCTCTATCTGGAAACCCATCAACGCTAAATGTTTTAGGTTTGGGAATTTGTTTAATATTATCTATTCTTGTAATCTTAAGATTGTAGAAAGGCTTTTTATTTTGTTTATAAATACGTTTTTGCTCATTAACATACTCAACTGCTGAAATTAATTCTGTAAAAAAATGCTTGAAGAACATATCAGTAGTTTTTGTTTGTTTTATTGGAGTCAAACAATTATTTTCAACAAAGAATGACATTAATTTATGACTTTCATATGTTATTTTCATTATTTATATTTTATATTATATTACGATAATATTATTATGATATAAAATACAACGAATATTTGGTTATATAATACCTTTGGTTATATAATACCTTTGGTCAATTTATCACGCAAAATCATTAGATCATCTAACACTTCTGGTTCTTTACCGCGTCTATATTGGACTAATTTGGCTGTTTTGGTCTCAATAAGCGCCTTGCTCAATTCAGGATTCTGCTTGAACTTTGATGTATTTGCCGCATCCATTTCTTTTGTTGCGCGTTTTAAAAAGAACTCAGGATCTACTACTACTGTCTTTGGTCTAATAAGATCATCCTTATATTTTCCTGTAGAACCTCCCGCCCCTCTTGCCATATGAGGATCTTTAGATAAATCTGTTCCAGAATCCAATGAAAATGACAAATAGAAGTCAGGATTCTTATTCTTAAACTTAGATGCTTGGTAATAGTGTTCTACTGAAGCCCATCTATGATTATCTAGAGAAAATGGCTGAATCCAAAATGCGTCTAATTTTCTACGCCAATCAGGAATATTTGCTAGTTGCGCAAATCTTTGCTCTAGATCAGCAGGTATTCTTTCACCAACACCTTTTCCAGGTCCCTTTTTGTCAGATGCCAAAGGGTGAATAACAAACACAATATTATCATCATATAAGTTCATTATTTTTGCTTCACCTAGTTCATCAAATGTTGGCTTCTCAACAGGTGTCCCTTTTAGTTGTATTTTGAAGTCCTTGAATTGAGGAATATATGTAAAAATTCCAGCAGCTCGTTCCATACATTTGTCAACAATCATACGCTTTATATCATAAGGAATTTCATTAAAACTAAATACCATTTTGTTTTTGTAAGTAATTAATTTATAATGACTACCAGTATGGTCAACAATAATATACATTTCAGGCTCAAATATTTTTCTATCTTCAATAATAGGATCCACTTCGCCTCCACATTGTATCACATTATTTACATCACCTTTACCTCTATCATAAATAAAACTGGATAATACAATAAATTTAATATTTAATATTCGTTCCAATGTATTAATAGTCCAGTCGTCGCCCCAAAAAGTACAGGTCTTCATTATTTTTCTCAGGTCTTCTAAATTATGAATATCTTTCATAAATAAAACATCACTAATATTTTGCTTAGCATATTCGTGTTCATTTTTGAGCTGTAAATATGATTTATATATATTATTTGCGGCAGCTGTTAATAATTGTCTCTGATTATTATCTATAGTTGTTACAATTCGTGCTTTATGTTCTTCATATTCTTTTTTTAATTTAATAGACTGTGCTTTAGTATCAGCAAGCTCTTTCGCATACATATTATAGCGTTCTTTATACATATCAAAATTGGCTTGCTTTGCTTCCTTTGATACTTTATCTCTTAATTTTCCTACAGTTGTATCTTGTCCAATGCTTTGAAATGCGTCACGAATAGTCGCAAATAAACAGTCTCCAGAACCTTCATTATCTATAATACCATAGTTCTTATTTGACATAAATTTTTGAACCCATAAGTCTTTATCACTTTCATGATATTTTTGACGTATTTCAGTAGCTTCCTTGGCATTTTCAGGTTTTAATGGCGGCGGAATATTGGCACTTGTTCGTGCTACAAAAACATCGCGGCGTATTTGGGGAATAAGAATTTCAACAATGGTTTCTTTTTTACTAGTATCTCCACTCTTTTTTATAATATCTGTTGTTTTCTCTTTTTCCTTTTCTTTCTCTTTTTCCTTCTCTTTTGACTTCTGTTTCTGCTCTAATTCTTCACTCTCGGGAACAAGTCGGGTTTTATGAATAAATTCTTTAGTAGCAAATGTATATAACAATGGCTCTGAAAAACGTTCAACATCTATTTCACCTTCTTCATCAGTATAGTCCATAATATTTGTTGATGAAATTTCATAAACTCCAATTTGGATAACTTTATTATTGTGTTTTACTAAATAAATTGGAAAATATGTTACATTCTTAGTGGCAAATGTATTTTTTGCTGAACCAATCGCAATTATAACATCTATATCCATATCAACTATTGTAATTTGAAATAAATTGCTTTCTTTGCTTAGATCGGCAGAATCTACACTTTTTAATTCTGGATAGTTTATGCTTTTATCTATTTTAGATACAACCATTATTGTATATAAGTAATTTAGATTTAATATTTATTTAAATGTAAATATTTTATTAAGTTTTATTTTTATCAAGTTTTAATTTTTTTTCCAATTTTATTAATTGAAAAATAAAATTGAAATATTTTTTCATAAAAAATGAAATGTATTAGTATTATAAATTGTAGCCTTTTAAAAACTTATTTGAAAAATGAATAGCAACATTAACGAGAACGAACACGATGAATGGGATGATATTGTTATCCCTACTATTAGTCCTGAAAAAGTAACATTAGAGAAAGAACAACTTAAATCTGAAAAAGACATTCTAGAAGAGCAAAAAAAAGCACTTGCTGCTGAGAAGCGTGAAAAAATTTTAGCGGCAAACGCAGAAACGGCAAGACTAAATCAATTATACAAAGATGAGCAAAAAGCTTTAAAAGCAGCAGAACGAAAAGCAAAAGAAGAAAAAGAAGCTGAGGAAATTAGAGAAAAAGAGTTGGCACGTAAGAAGCTTGAAGCGGAATTAGGAACACCTGAAAAAATATTTAAACACGATTTTAAACTTGCAAATAAACACAAATATGTAATACAAAAAGTAAATCGCAATGGTGGTGCTCCTATATATACTGGTATGAAGGAATTAGATGATGCTGCTGATAAGGCTTGGAAGCGTGTTTTATTACAAGCTAGATAAAAATATAAAAAAATATATAATAAAATATAAAAAAATATATAGTGTATATTGTATTATTTAAATTAATTTAATTATTTAATGTTTTTTTTATTTTTATTTTTATTTTTATTTATAACATACTTACATCTCAACTAAGTCCATATACTTAAAAATTGCCTTATTTGATAAGCTCTTATAATCCTTAGTCTTACTCTTAGCTAGCAACATAATTGTCTCAATAATTGTCTTACCGCTAATCTCAAGTTCATCTTCCTCATAATCACTATCATCTTCTGCTTTATCAATAATTTCCTTATTAAATAAGATTGCTACATTTTCAGTCATCTCATCCACTTCATTTTTCTTATCAGAACGAGTAATTGTATTCATAATAGTATCTAATAATTGTCTCAAAATACGCGCCACAGATAAGTTACTAATAAAGCCATTTAGTGCCAAATTTACAATAAACTGCGAATTAGCTCTACGCTTCTCATTAATTTTATTATTATCACAAAAACCATCATAATTAACATCAGGATCAACATATTGAATTTCTTCAAATTTATCAGAGAATTTACTAAAATTAGTATTAAATACATCCTTCATCCAGACATATTTCTTCACTAGCTCAGAATACATATCAGCATATATTTTTGAGAAGAACTTATTTGTAGATGAAATATCATAAATTAATGTACTGATTGTATTAGATGTAGTCTCATTAAACTCATCAGAGCCAACAAGAGTATCAAGTATATCATTAATCTTTTTATAAATGTCCTGATATGTTTTATCGGTTAGCTTATTTAAATTTGAACGTAAATTATCAATATGTTCATCAAGACCAGATGATTGAGCAATCTTAGTAGATTGAAATGTTCGTAATTGTTCCCAATCTTCGCCACTAGATTCCATAAATTTATTATTCTTTTTGTATTTACCCTTGCCTCTATTTGCTGTAAATACTGTATCTCCTTGGCTTAAATCCTTCTTCTGAAAAACTGGATTAGTAATATATGCTGATGAACCAATTTCACTAGTCAAATAATTTATAATTGTAACAGTCTCCTCTGGAATTTCAAAATCAAAACTATAAAATATAGTTTCTTTAAATTTTTGGAGATTATATTTCATTGTGTTATTTGCAACAGTTGTAGTCATTTGTTTCTTACTTTAATTATATTGGCAACTATTTATATCAATTTTTTTTGATATTAATATTTATAATATTATTTATAAAATACACTTAAAACCAAGGTAACATATATATTATAAATATGTCTTTTAATAAAGGAAACGAAACAATGAATGAACAGGGGGTAGGGGGTGAGAATCAAAGGGGAGAGAATCAAATGGGAGAGAATCAAATGGGTCAGGGAGAGAATCAAATTGGTGAAAATCAAATCAGTGATACAAATGTTGAGGAACAAAATAGTAAACAAGAAGTTGATTATAGTTTTACTTCTTGGGATTCATTAGAAATTCATAATGATCTATTGAGAGGTATATATGCTTACGGATTTGAGCAGCCTAGTCCAATTCAAATGAAGGCTATTAAGCCTATTATGATGAAGAAGGATGTATTGGCACAGGCACAATCCGGCACTGGTAAGACTGCTACATTTTCAATTGGTGTTTTACACAGAATATCATTGAAGGATAATTATACTCAGGCACTTATTATGAGTCCAACTCACGAGTTAACATCTCAGATTAGTGGAGTTGTTGCCAGTTTAGGTTCAATGATGACTGGACTACGAATTAAAACTATTGTTGGCGGTTCTTCTATTGATGAAGATGTGGCTGATATGAAGAAGAATGTGCCACATATTATTGTTGGAACACCGGGTAGAGTATTTGATATGATGCGCCGTCGCCATATTAATGCTAAGCGTCTTAGAATTATGGTGCTTGATGAGGCTGATGAGATGTTGTCATCTGGATTTAAAGAGCAAGTCTATAATATTTTCCAATATCTAAGTGCTGATATTCAGATTGCGCTTTTTAGTGCCACAATGCCTAATGAGATGTATCCATTAACTGATAAGTTTATGCGCAATCCGGTAAGAATTTCAGTAAAGGCTGAGCAATTGACATTGGAAGGTATTAAACAATACTATGTTGCGTTAGATGATGATCATCATAAGTATGACACATTGAAGGATATTTTTAATAGAATGACATATAGCCAGTGTATTATTTACTGTAATAGTGTGCTCCGTGTTCAGGATTTATATAATGGAATGTTGCGTGATAATTTTCCTGTTTGCTGTATTCATAGTAATATGGATAAAAATGAGAGAAATGCTGCGCTTAAGGATTTTAGAACAGGGTCATCGCGTGTATTAATTTCATCAAATGTTACTGCGCGCGGCATTGATATTCAGCAAGTGAATTTAGTAATCAACTTTGATATTCCTCGTAGTGTTCATACTTATTTACATAGAATTGGACGCAGTGGTAGATGGGGGCGTAAGGGAACTGGAATTAACTTTGTTACTAGACGAGATATGTATAATTTGCGAGCAATTGAGGACTTTTATCATTGCCAGATTAGTGAGATGCCGGCAAGCATTCTTGTATAAATAATAAATAATAACATTAATAAAATAATATATATTTATATTAAGATATATATTATGGATACATCAGATAGTCAAGAAACAAGGTTAGGTAGTAAAACTATACCTTGGTTATTTACACCAGAACAAAGTCAAAGTGAGGTTATAAGTCGCCAATCTAGTTCCTCACAAATAATTCTAGAAAATTTTAATGCTGAAACTAAAAAAGAAGATAATAAACCTGTAACGCGAGAAATACTAGGAATAGTTGTTGCTCATGGAGCAAAATATGTAAATAAAGTAATAACATCTGTATATGATTTAAAAGACTATATTGAAAAGCTAGAAAACACAAAACCTTGGTATCCATTTGTAGTAAAAAATTATTTTTTTACTACTGCTGTATTTGGAAATCCATGTTTATATAATCAATTTCCAGAACATCCTTTAAGTGCTATAAATCAGACACTTAATATAAATCGTGCAATTAATGAAGAAGTAAAAGAAGGTTCTTTTGAAGGTAATGATAGAATTACTTGTGTTAAGGGTATTTGTAAAAGTCAAAACAGATATATAAGTTATCCAACAAGAGAATTTTTAACTAATCAAAAATCCACTATAGGTGAAGAAACTATTAAAATACACAAAAATGTAAATACTGCTTATCCAGACTGGCTTGCTACCAAAGAAATAGCAAAACTAGATATTCCACGTATTTCATATTTGCCAAGTATATGGTATTTATCTGGTGAAAATACTATACCACAGTTTATTAGTTATGGAAAGACCCAAGAAAAAAACGAAAGAAATTTAGATATAGATGATGATAAACTCTCAGGAATATTTCTCAATATTTTAAAAGGAGTTAATTCAAAAGGAGAAAAAAAGACCTTTCATTTTCCGTATTTTTTTAATTTGGCTGTAGAAGAATATTTAATTAATATATTTAAATGTTTTGATCCTCCAATGGAATTATATGATAATAAAAGTAAACTAGTTGATGGCAGTGAATTAGTAGAAGTGTTTAATAAATATTTTGAATATTGGAATGATATGCTTAAAAGAGATGGAGACTATTCTCCTGTTTTAACAATAGAATTAAAAAAAGATGAAAAAATGAATGATATTAATCCATTTATAATAACCCAATTAAATAGCATAAATGGTTATGTTTTATCAAATCTTGTATTAGATTTTCTCCTTGTAAAAACAGATAATCCAAATACTGATTTTAACGCATATATTGGAACAATGGATACGTGGGTTAACAAATTAATGTCAATTAATTCAAAGGTATTTTGGATTTCAACCGCATGTGAAGTTGTAAGCTCTAGATATATTAATGAAAAGTTGTTGCCATCTATTGCTGAATATTTGACTAATAAAGGTGTTAAACGAACAAACACACAAATAGAATTTGCACTTTCAGAAGATGGTGGTGGAGGTCTAGATAATCCAAGTACAGATCCAATTCCAGAAGAATTAAAACTAGATTTAAAAGAAGTATTAAGTCAACCTCCTAGTCGTGAACCTAGTAAAAATCAATCACCTAATAGTAGTCAAATGCCCGAATTAACAGAGGCAGAATTACAAGTTCCTCCAGATATTCTAACAGATGATGATTTAAGAAACCCTAGTGCATCATCTAGTCCTAAATATGATCCCAACTCACCAGAATATGATCCCAACTCACCAAAATACGTTCCCAACTCACCAAAATACAATCCATCTACTTCTACAACTCCTACTAGTCCTCTTTCTCCTATTTTATATAATCCTTCTAGTAATACTGGTACAAAACGCTTATTAACTGATACTAATACTGATACTAGAAATGTTAATAGAGGTTCTAGAGGAGGCAAAAGAAAAACAAGAAAAATAAAAAGACATAATACTAAAAAACGTAATACTAAAAATAAAAAGTATAGAACTAAGAAAAGTTATAAATAAAAATTATATATACTTATATTAATAAATATAAGTATATTATGGAACAAAATGAAGAAAGTGATAAAAAATTAATAAGTAGTATAATTAATGAAGAAATTTTAAATAAGTTAGAAAAAAGCGTTGAAACAATGGAACCAGTCGCATCAGCATTAGCATCAGAAGACTATAAAATAAATATATTAGTTACAACAATTTGCCACGGAGAAAAAATAATATTGCGACCATTAGTTTCTTTTGATGATTTTGTTAATAATTATATGAGAGATCTAGCAAGACAATCGTGGTATCCATTTGTTAGAAAAACATATAAATATGGTTATGCTCCATTTGGTAATGCTTGTATATTTCGTGCAACCCCGACAGATCCTTGGAGTAATATAGATAAAAAAAAGAATATAGAAGAATATGTAAGGTCTAACCCTAGACCAAACTTTCGTTCAAGAATAGATGCTGCCTCAATATCTGGTCAATTTTATTCTAATTATATTAATGAACCGGCACCTGGTAAGCTTACAGAAGCAGAAATAGAAGGAAAAAAGAGAGGCGCTATTATGGGAAAAATGGTAAAAACCTTCTCAAATATAGACCCACACGAATTTCCTGTAAAATCCTTGATGAATCCATTAAAAATGCGTTTAGAAGTAATCCCCAGTGTATACAGTTTATCAGGTAAAAATACTGATAGACAAGAAGAAGAATTTCAAAAAGTGCCTAATTTTTTTGGAATTTCACGCGATTTTTATTCAGGAATTTTTACTTCTATACTTTCAGATAATAGAGATAATGTATTTACATTTTCATCATTACTCAATTTAGCAGATGGAAAACAAGTAATAGAGATTTTTCAAAAATTATCAGATGAATCAAGAGACGCAATCTTTGGCTCTGGTAATCCTATTACTATTGATGGTTCTGAATTATATAAAGTATACCTTGAATATATTGACTATTGGAATACATTAATTAGTCCAAGGGCTGATTTAGCAATTCAAAAAGAAAATGAGAAAATTAAAAATGATAAAAGTTATATTCCAAATATTCGGTCTCTATTATTAGAAATTGGATGGAATATGAATAAATATTTTATAAAAGATAAAGATGATAAACCAAGGCCTAAATCATATTTTATTTTAACACAAATGAATACAATGAATGTATATGTTTTAGCCAATTTGGTATTTGATTTTTTATTATTTAAAAAACACAATCCACTAAAGCCATATATAAAACTTAGTAATGATTTTCCATCCTGGATAGAAGAATTAAAAAATAAAAAATCTAAAATTATTAATATTACAGAAGCTTGTGAAAGTGTTATTCCAAACACAATGTCTGAACAACTTATTAATGATGCTTCTAGGTATATAAATGAAATTAGTATACGACAGACACCAACACAACAAGCAATGGAAGAACAAACAGGAGAACCAGATATAATACCTTTTGATGAGTTAGATAAATATATTTCACAATTTGAATCGGAACAAGATGATAAAAAAGGTGGTAAAGGAAAGAGATACAGAAATAGACATAGACAAAAGGGTGGTAATATTGTATATTCATATAATCCTCAAGACCAAAACACAACTACATTATTATCAATAATAGAATCACAAAAACGCGCAGAAGAAGTAAAAACTGGAGGAAATAGAACTACTAAGAAGCGAAGAAATAATAAAAAGCAAAGAAGCAGTAAGAAGAAAAGAAATACTAACAAATATAGATAAAAATCTAACATAATATACAGTTCGTAAAATAGAATATAAATTAATCTATTTTACAAATAATAAGATAATGGATTTTGTTGAAACCGTTTTAAAAGAAACAATAAATAAATCACAAACACAAGCAAATAAAATTACAGATGGAATGAGTGATATAACTAACATATTTAAATTACCGATTCAATACAATGACTCCACAAAAAAACTAAATACTAATATTATTGAAGATCTAGAATTAGTCAAAACAGTAGACTCCGAAGAAAAGCCAATTTACAACTACGTATTCAAATCATCCAATGTTTTAGGCAAAACTATGTTAGATTCTATTCCAAAATATTACACAACAGATACAGCATATTTAAAAGATAGTCAGCAACTAATTAAGCAAATTAAAAATGAAGAACTAAGTTCCATTTCTGACAAACACAATTTTACAGATTCTAATATAGAAGAAACTATTTCTAACTGGAAAGAAATCAAAGGTGAAACAGGGTTCCATTCAAAATACTTGTATATTGACTGGAGCTTTGGTAAATTTATTAATAATAATCCTAAATTGCTACAACTTATGAGTATGTATAATATATCATCTCCATTATTATCACTTTGCTTACCAATTTTTGTATTAATAGTGCCATTCTTTATTATTAAAATCAAGGGTATTGAGCTAAATCTAAATGAATATATTGAGGTTCTTAAAAAACTTATATCACAGCACTCCATTGTGAAAGTCTTTACCAATTTTAATCAAGTAGATTTTGGCCAAAAAGCATATTTGCTAGCATCAGCGGCATTTTATTTATTTTCAGTTTATCAAAATATTCTAATATGTATTCGTTTTTATTCCAATATGAAGAAGATCCATGATTATATTAAGAACTTTAGGAATTATTTAGACTACTCAATAAAAATGATGAAATACCACTTGTCTTTTTCAAATGAACTAACAAGTTATACAAAATTTAACACAGAAATTATTAATAGGCTTGCTACTCTTGAACATTTTAAAGCAGATATGGATTCTATTGTTCCTTTTAATTTTTCTGTTGCTAAAGCAGCTCAAATAGGTCACGTAATGTATACATTTTATCAGCTATATGAAAATGCCGAATATCATGATGCGATGCTATATTCCTTTGGTTTTAATGGATATATGAATAATATTTATGGCTTAAAACAAAATATAGATAATGGTAAAATAAATACAGCTATTTTTGTAGATAATAAGGATACTAACAATGATACTAATACTAACAAGAATACTAAAAAGAAGCCAGTATTCAGAAAAATGTATTATCCTAAATTTATTAACGACGATATTGTAACTAAGAATGATTGCGATTTGAATAAGAATATGATAATTACTGGTCCAAATGCGTCTGGAAAAACAACTACACTTAAAACTGTATTGATTAATGTAATATTGTCACAGCAAGTTGGTTTTGGTTGCTTTGATAAATTAAAATTAGCGCCTTTTGATCATATACATAGCTACTTGAATATTCCTGATACATCCGGGCGTGATAGTTTATTCCAAGCAGAGGCACGCCGTTGTAAAGAAATTCTAGATTGTATTGAAGAAAATGGCGATGATACACATATTGCTATTTTTGATGAGTTATATTCAGGAACAAATCCGGATGAAGCAGTGTCAAGCGCAACCGCATTTATGGAGTTTATTGTTAAGAATGATAATGTAACGTGCTTACTAACAACTCATTATACAAAATTGTGTAAAAAACTGGCAAAAAATAAGAAGATTGAAAATTACAATATGAAAACAGTAAATAATTTGGGAACTTTTGTATACACATATTTAATTGAGAAAGGTATATCAAATATAAAAGGCGGAATTAAAGTATTAAGTGATATGAATTATCCCAAGGAAATATTGGATTATACTAACAAATAAGTCTAAAATATATAAATCTAAAAACATAAATCTAAAAACATAAGTCTAAAATATAATATGTAAAATATATAATTTATATTCGTTCACCCATAAAATAAATTATATATTAGTTTTGTAATAATGATATCCGAAATATTTAGTACATCTTTTTTATTTAGTATTGCAATTTGTATAATCTTAGTAGGTGGTCTCTTTGCGTATTTTAATTATAGATTTTCAGAGCAGAACCATAAAATGCAATCAATGCTTGGTTTAGTTTCAACTATGGCAGAAGAAATGCAATACTTTAGAAGCAAATTAAGTAGTGGCAAACAAGTTGATAGTAGTGACACAATGGATAATATTCAAGTAATCCCTAATTTTTTAGGTGGTAATGGAAATATTCAAAATATGTTAGATAATGAGTTAATTGAAGTGTCAGACTCAGAAGTAGAAGATGATATTGAATCAGAAATAGAAGATGATGAGGAAGATGAGGAAGATGAAGAGGAAGAGGAAGAGGAAGATGAAGAAGATGATATTGATTCAGAAATAGAAGATGATATTGACTCAGAAGTAGAAGAGTTAGAAACTGATGATAACAAAAAAATTATTAATATTGATTTAGGAACAACTAATAATGATTTTGTTATTGAATCTGAAGAAATTGATTTAGGCAATAATACTAATGATAATGCTGTAAAAAATATTAGTATAGATTTAGATTTATCTGCTGATGAAATGATTTCTACTGACGAATTAAATTTAGAAAATATGGAAACAACATTAAAAAGTATTTCTATTGATGACAATGTTAGTTCAAAGGGTAAAGAGGATTACAAAAAAATGTCATTAAATAAATTACGTGATATTGTATGTGCCAAAGGATTGGTTGTAGATGCTTCCAAATTAAAGAAGAATGAGCTACTTAAATTGTTAGGTGATGAATAAATTTTTTATAGTAGTATTATAATATAAATAATATGAACTTCAATAATAACCAATATTATACTATGGATCTAACAACTCCTGTAAGTCCTGCGTGGCAACCACAAGCATCTGTAAATAATAAAATAATTCAAGATTCAAATATCACGTCCAATTGGAAATATAGACAGTATATTCAAAAAAATGCCAATCAAATTATGAAATATAACTCAATGGAGGCTGTTAGTGCTTCAGGTAATAATCCATATTATGGTATGGATACAACGCAGACAACTTCAAATATGCCAAAATTATATAGCTCTTTACATACACAGTCTATTACTAATGATAGTGATTTAAAGCGTGATTTTCTTAATAAGCAGAGATTAAGTGCGCGAATGGTGTCACCATCTATTCCAACTGATAAATTTTTTTAAAACTAAAACTAAAATATAAAAGACAAAATACAATATAAATCAAAATATAGTTAATCAAAAAATAGATATAATAACAAATTTAAGTAATTTAGTATTATATGCCCAAACAAATCTTAAGTATTGATGTTGGTATAAAGAATTTATCATTTTGTTTATTTGAAATAGATGATGTAAAAGACATAAAAGTTCTAAAATGGGATAACATTGATCTAACAAAACAAGACGCAATAGAAAGCAAATGTGTTTATATTGAATCAACTGATAATAAGCAAAGTAATAAAAAGGTATCAAAAAGTAAAAGTAAAACTAAGGTAAATACAATTACAGATTTTTTTGCGAACCCTTCTAATAAGAATATGGACCCTTGTGGTAAGTATATGGACCCTTGTGGTAAGTATATGGACCCTTGCGGTAAGTATATGGACCCTTGCGGTAAATATATGGACCCTTGTGGTAAGCCTGCTAAGTTTATGAAGGATAATAAATGTTACTGTTTGAAACACTCTAAACTAACAAATTATATACAGCCAGCAGCTGATTTGAAACCATCTTATTTAAATAAGCAAACACTTCAAAAACTTATTGATATTGCTATAAAATATAAAGTTATAAATACTTTAGAAACTTCTCAATCACAATCTTATAAAAAAGCGCAACTTGTTAGTCTAATCAAAGAATTTTCAGAGAAAAACTGTTTCTCAGAAGTTAAAAAGAGTAATGCTGCTAAGATAGATTTAGTAACAATTGGGCGTAATATTCAACACCGTTTTGATGACATATTATGCGACTACTTACTAACAATTGATACCATAATTATTGAAAATCAAATTGGTCCTATTGCTAATAAAATGAAAACTATACAAGGAATGTTGTCGCAGTATTTTATTATGAAAAACAATAATATTTCTATTGATTTTATTAGCGCAACTAACAAACTTAAGGATTTTATAACTTTAGACAAAGACAAAGATAAAGATAAAGAAAAAATGGAATATAAAGATCGTAAGAAACTTGGTATCCAAATTTGTTCTAATTTTGTTAGTGAGACTGGTCAATTTAAAGAATGGAATATATTTTTCTCAAAGCATCAGAAGAAGGATGACTTATCTGATTGCTTCTTACAAGGTATGTGGTATATAAAACATAATAAAAATATTTAGAATAACTACGTAGGATATTCATTCAATTATAATAATTAATTATAATTGAATTACAAATAATATATATTTTAATTCGTATTACTTAAAATTAATTGTTCTATATACATCATAATAATGGATAACGATATAATTGATATTTCAACGGATTTTGATAGTTTAGACAATATAGGCGGATCCGAGTGGGGCTCATCAAAGACTAATTTTGGTGGCGGATTAGAGCTATTAATGAATGATAAGCAGAAGACCAGTTCTGGACCCACTAGTGATATTGATATTGATGATTTAAATAATTTAGAAAACGAATTAAATGATTTAGCAAATACTACAGCTCCTTCATCAAACAATTTTGAATCTGGACTATTTGGTTCAAAACTTAGTTTTGATGATAAGCCATCTGTTCGTTTTGATGATAAGCCATCAATCGGCAAGTCCACATCAAATACTGACTCGGACGCAAAATCATGGGATGGTTATGGTAAATTTAACAATATTCCTATTAATCCGGATATTCATATGTCTTCTGAACCCAAACTAACAAAGGAAGAAATGATGCGAGAGAAATTCAAGTTTTTGCGAAAGTTAGAGGCGCTTGAGAGAAAGGGTGTTGAGCTAACTAAGAAATACAATATGGAATCTAGTTTAGCGGAAATGCAAGGTGAATATGAAATGATTATGGAGGAAAAGGCTAAACAAAATTCAGTAAAATTTCAAGGTAATATGATGATGGCTATTATTAATGGTATTGAGTTTTTAAATAATCGTTTTGACCCATTTGATGTTAAATTGGATGGCTGGGGTGAGCAAATTAATGAGAACATTACTGATTATGATGAGATTTTTGGTGAGTTACACGATAAATATAAGTCAAAGGCTTCTATGTCACCCGAACTCAAGTTGTTATTCCAGCTCGGTGGTAGTGCTATGATGGTTCATATGACTAATACTATGTTTAAGAGCGCAATGCCAGGTATGGATGATATTATGAGACAAAATCCTGATTTAATGAGACAATTCCAGTCAGCCGCTGTTAATTCTATGGGGCAAACAAATCCCGGATTTTCAGGATTTATGAGTGGACTAATGGATCCTCAGCCACCTTCTGGAAGAGGACCTCCCCCACCCTTATCAACACAAGGACCTAATGTTGTGCCACCTCAAGCAAGACCTGGTAATAATAATGAGGCAATGGGAAGAAGCAGTTATTTTAACAACAGCAATGCCAGCAGAAATATGAATGATGGTATTAGTATTAAGGAGTCCAGTTTTGGTGTGCCTGGTTTTGAACCACCTCAACCAGCAAATAAGAGTAGCAGACGTCCTGATATGAAGGGTCCTGGTGATATTACTGATATATTATCAGGTCTCAAAACAAAGACAATCAATATTTCCGAAGCACCATCACCTGTAAATAATAACAACAATGATAATTTTACAGAGGACAACAATAGCAGCACTATTAGTATTAACGATTTGAAAGATATTCAGACAACTGCTAATGTTCCAAAGCGCAGCAAGAGAAAGCCACGTTCGGATAAAAATACTGTTAGTTTAGATATTTAATAAAGCAAAAAAAATTATATTATTGCCATATATTAGAAATAATATATGACAAAAATTAGAAGTGTAATTGGAGAAGGAGCGTATGGGTGCGTTCATAAACCAAGCTTACATTGTAAACGTCCACCCAAACGCAATTTTAATTATAGTAATTACGTATCAAAATTAATGAAAAAACACAGATCAGAAGAAGAATTAAATGAATTTGTTAAATTTCATCAATATGATCCTCAAAATGAATATCATTTAGGGATGCCAATTAGTTGCGAGTTAGATATTAAAGGCAAAATGGATGAAGATATTGCTGAATGCGGTAAAATGGCACCCAAGGTATTTTTACATCCTGAGAATTATGGATTGTTAGTTATGAAATATGGCGGACCTGATTTAAAGATATTTTGTAAGAATGAAATAAAAAAGTTTTTAAAGACAAAAAAAAATGAGAAATCAGATAAGTTCTGGTTAGAAGCCCATCATTTACTAAAAGGACTACAGTTCTTTAGAGATAATAATATTGTTCATAATGATTTAAAGCCGCAAAATATATTATTTGACCCAAATACTGGCAAGTTAGTATTTATTGATTTTGGTCTAATGAGAACCAAACAAGACATCATAAAGTCATCTAAAAATAATACAAATAATCTAGGTGTATTTCATTGGTCTTATCCTTTGGATTGCGGATTTATGAATCAAGATGATTATACTAAGTATAATAAAGGAACTTCTAATGGATATTGTAAATCAGTTCAGAATGAGCTCACTGGTATGATTGTATCAGGAGACAAAAAAAATACAACCAATTTAGATATTGAAACACCGGAAGCATTTGATTTGTTTTTCTCTTACATTAATCTAAGTGGTAAAGATCAGCAAGCATCAGCAAAATATGCTTTTATGGATGAGTTTTTTGATGGGCTGAATCAAAATATAAAAAAAAATTATGACAGTTTTTTAGATACAGTTATAAATTCAATTGATATATATGGTCTCGGATTTTCATTACAATACATATTAAATTGCTTTATGAGACATAATGCTGTTTCATCGCAATTTTATACTAATACTTCGGCGCTATTTGCCAAGATGTATGAGCCTAATTCTGAAAAAAGAGAGTTAGATATTAATATTTTGTTAGATGAATATGAGAATATTTTATTAGAAGATGGTATATTGTCTAGATTAAATAATAATTTTGAAAACCATAAATTAGTAAATAGTTCACCAATGCCATCATCAATTATGCGTTTTGCTAAGAAAGAAGAAGAGACTAACCGCACAAGCAAACCTTTATCAGAACATCTAGAAAGTATTGCTTACCTAGACCCAGGTAAAGCAAGAGGTAAGAGTAGGACTCGCAAAAACAGAAATAGAAGCACAATTATAAAAAGAAGCAGTGTTAAATCTAAATCTAAATCTAAATCTAAAACTAGAAGTAAAAAATAATATTATTAAATTTAATAACTTTGTTAGTAAGTAATAAATTAAATACAATAATATTATTTATATATAATAATATAAATGGCACAAGCAAAAGTAAAAGATAAAGATAAAGATAAAGATAAAGAAGAAGAAACAGAATTAAAAGATAAGAAAACAAAGGTAGAAAATGGACTTTTTATTTTTAGACGCGACCTAAGAATAGTTGATAATAAAGGTCTATTATTAGCAAATAGCAGATGTAAGAATTTATACACAATATTTATTTTTACTCCCGAACAGGTAACAGGTGCTAACAAATTTAAGTCTGATAATGCTGTCCAGTTTATGATTGAATCATTACAAGATTTAGCATCTGCTATTTCTAAGAAAGGTGGTCACTTATATACATTTTACGGCAAAAATGATACTATTATAAAGCAAATCATAAAATCATTAGACATTGAGTTAGTGTGTTTTAATAAGGATTATAGTCCATATGCTGTAAAAAGAGACGAAACTATTATTGAGCTTTGTCAAAAGAAGGATATTGACTGTCAAGTAGAAGTAGCACAAGATTATTATTTGTTAGATCCAGGCACTGTATTAAATGGCTCCAAAAAAATGTATCAGAAATTTACACCTTTCTATAATTCAGCCCATAAGAAGCACGTTGATTTACCATCTTCTAAACAGGTCACCAATTTGGCTAAAACTAGTAAGCAACTCGCAAATACAATAAGTCTTGAAACAGCGCTACACCGTTTCACAACAGTAAATCCGGATATATCTGTTAATGGTGGACGAGAGCACGCAATTTCGCAAATTAAAAGTGCTGCTAGAACTCAATCTCACTATTCTAGAACACATAATGAATTAGCCAAAGAGACAACAATGCTTTCGGCATATATTAAATTTGGCTGCTTAAGTATCAGAGAAGTTTACAAGGTTTTTAGACATAATACAGACCTTATTAGACAGCTTTGGTGGCGCGATTTTTATGCTAATATTTTATTTGCTTATCCACACGTTCTTGGTAGCGCAATGAAGCCAAATTATAACCGTGTTCATTGGCATCATAATTCTAATTGGTTCAATGCGTGGACAAAGGGTATGACTGGTTATCCAATTGTAGACGCCGGTATGCGCCAATTGAATGCCACTGGTTATATGCACAATAGAGCGCGTTTAATTACAGCTTCTTTCTTAGTAAAAACACTACTAATTTCATGGGAGTATGGTGAACAATACTTTGCTAAAATGCTAACTGATTATGATCCCGCATCAAATAATGGTAATTGGCAATGGATTGCTGGGTCTGGTGCTGATTCACAACCATATTTTCGTATATTTAGTCCAAAGGAGCAGAATAAAAATTTTGATCCTGATTGTACATACATTAAAGAGTGGATTCCTGAATTACAAAATGTAGAACCAAAGGATATTATTAATTGGGATACTGAGCACGTAAATTATATTAGCAAAACAGAAAGCGGAAGATATCCGGGACCTATTTGTAATTTTGCGAAGCAAAAAGAGTTGGCACTTAAAATGTATGGTGCGGTCTTTAAGTAGATTTAAAATATATATTTGTAAAACAACTTTAAAAAACTACACGTTGCTTTTAAAATGTGAAGCAAAGAGCAAAGTATTCTTAAATTAAAATTAAATTATATTCTGTATATAATTTAATAATGAGTGATAAAGAAAGAGAAAGACTTACAATCTATTTAAGTGGAATTGCTAAAATATTTAATAAAAATGGACCAAAAATTACAGGTGAAACCCAAGTAAATGAATATACAACTATCAACAATACTGACACATATCTATATAATTTAACCAAAAATTTTGTTAATACACTTAATAATGGACAAGTAGAAAAATTTTTTAAAGATCAATCAAATTTAGATGATATAGTTATAATATTAATTAAAAAAATATCAGGAAAACAAGATGAACCATTATGGAGTGTTGTTAACTTTCAAGGAAAACAATATTTTATTCCTTCAGAAGGAGCAATTCAAAAATATAATATTCAACCAGAAGGTCAAAATAGCAATTTTTTAACACCTGAATTTCAAATACCACCTTTAGAGCCAGAGTTAGAGCCAGCAAAATCTTTTTTTAGCTTTTTTAAAGGAGGTAAAAAGACAAAAAGAAGAAGACATACAAAATCCAAATCAAAAAAAAGAGTAAAACAAAGAGTAAAAAAATCTATATATAAGAAAAGTTATAAAAAATAAACATAATATAGAAAGATTATTTAATAAATTTTGCCCTTTGCTACTATTTTATATGTGTAAAATAAAAATTGAATTAATATAATATTAAATACTATTTAGCATAATATTATATAAAATTTAAAATGTCTACTTCAGTTAATACCAATACCAATACTAAAAATACATTTATATTTATTGATGGTAGTTATTTCTGCTTCTATCGTTATCATTCACTTCTTACTTGGTGGAAGAATGCTTATCCTGAAAATCCATTAGATGACCCATACCAAAATGAACAATTTGTTGCCAAATTTAAAAAAACATTTGTAGAAAATATACAAAAAATAAAAAAAAATCTTGGACTACCCAAAACATCTAATCCAACTATTATTGTAGGCAAAGACTGTAAACGTGAAGACATTTGGCGCAATGAATTATTTTCAAAATACAAAGCAAATCGCGCAAATGGCGCAGAAGATGGATTTATGGGTGGACCATTTTTCAAGATGGCTTATCAAGACAATTTATTTATAGACGGAGGCGCAACAACTATATTAAAGCATCCCAAATTAGAAGCAGATGATTGTATAGCACTTACTGTGAAACACATAGTACAGAAATATAAAGACTCTAATACACCTTATAATATCTATATTATTACAAGTGATAAAGATTATTTACAGCTAGCTGAACCGTGTGTTCATATTTATAATTTAGGATTTAAGAAAATTACAGATCAGAAGAGCTCAACTGGTTCTGCTGAGTGCGACTTATTCTGTAAAATAATAATGGGTGATCTAAGTGACAATATTCCTTCTGTATTTCCCAAATGTGGACCTAAAACGGCGCTTAAATATTATGAAAATAAGGCTGAGTTTCAGAAGAAGCTTGAATCATCTGATATATTTATATCGCAATACAATATTAATAAGAAAATTGTAGATTTTAATGAGATACCAATGGATTTGTCTTATGAATTCTTTAGTACACATAAAGATGTTATAAATGGATTATTATAAATAACTAAACTTAGATGCGTAATATAAAAATTAATAAAATAGAAAATAATAATATATTTTTTATATAATGTTTCCTGTAATTGTATGTATAGCAAAAAAAGAACATGATTATATTGAGGAGTTTGTAAAATATCATTTAGCACTTGGATTTAAACGTATATATTTATATGATAATGAGGATATACCTGTATATAAAGAAATGCTTCATAAATATAGTGAAAATATGGTTGTAATGCATTTGCCAAATAATAATTACTATAAAGGTGTTCAATATATAGCACTTGATGATTTTGTAATTAATCACTTAAATAGACCTGATAATATCATAACACATATTGCTCATATTGATATAGATGAATTTATTGTTCTAAAAAAACATAAAAATATTTGTGATTTTATAAATGAATATATAGTCAATGATTGTCAAGGAATAGGTATGAATTGGAGAGCATTTGGATCATCCGGAAGAACAGAAAAAACAGATGAACCTGTCACAGCTCGTTTTACTATGTGTGCAAAAGAAGGAAATAAACATATAAAAACTATCTTTAAGAAAGATAACTTTTTACATTTTAGTGATTGTCATAGTGTTGTTTTTTCAAGTGGCTATACAAAAGCAACAAATAATAGTATTATTGTTGGTCCATTTAATGAGAATATTGATCTTAGTGTTATTCAATTAAACCATTATAAGTGTAAAACATTACCTGAATTTAGATATATTAGAACAAGACAAAGAGCTGATGTAAGTGGAATTGTTAATGAGAATATTGATGCCGCATTTAAAGATTGGGATATTAATGAAGAAAAAGAGTTAACAGCTCATAATTTTTATAAAAATATTGATATATAGAACTACAAATGTATTATAAGTTAAAATAGTATTTTATTACAAGTTATTTTATTTGTAATTTGTAATAATGGAACTTCCCGATAATAAAACGGTTGATTTACAATTATATATTTTAGACCCACTATCTGTAATTATTAAACTCGCAATTCTTAGCAATAAACCAGTCGGAACTAAAATATGTATATCAAATAATATTATTTTTTTACAAGAACCCGGTCCATTTCAAGCACTTTGTCGTTACATATTTAGCACTAATAAAACTGATATTCAATACATATATAATCCAATTCAAATAGCGTGTCAGACATATTTATCCAAAGAAGCAACAAAACAGAATCCAAAACTTAAAGAATTATTTAAATGTGCGCAAAATGGTCTCCAACGTCTATGTGAAACATACAGAAGTTGCTCTATTATTCGCCTGTGTATTAACTATTATATTACACTAATTGACAACCATTTACAAGAGACATATAATGATGGACTATTTAAACCAGATGTTTTAACACCTTTATATACAACTGAACTAACAAAAATATTTACAAAACTATGGACTCAAGAGCGCATTAAGATTATATTAAATCTAACAACATTTCTGATTGCTGATGAAAATGCTGCGGCAAATGTGAAGTCGGTGGAAACAATTATGGCTGATATTGACTCTCAAGTTCAGAAGCTTATATAAATATATTACACTATAAATAAAATATTATAATATATCTTATAATATTATATAAAATGATGGAAGAAGATAAATCTGTTATTACTACTATTACTACTAATACTACTACTGATACTACTACTGATACTAGTAGTGATATTATTACTACTGTTGTAACTGTTAAACCCACTATTTTAGATCATATTAAGGATAAAATGAACAACCAAGATTTTAACCAAAAAGTTACTGTGTCTATTACAGTTATTTTAGAATTATATCGTGTCCTTGTGTCATCATTTTTAGTGCTATTTGTGCCTCAAAAGTGTGGCGATCATGTTTGCTCTCTTAGCGAAAATATGGTCTTTGAAAATCACATTTATAATGCTGGTCTTGTATTTAACTTTATTACAATGGCTGCTTTTTTAGCAATGTATACATTTGAACTTAAACGTGAGAACCGATTAATTACATATTTAGAAGTTAATAAATCCGTTGCGTCTGATAATAATTCCGTTGGACTCGCATTAGAAAAGTTGCCAGTTGATAAGCGTAATAGTATTTGGCAACTAGATAAGTATTATATTTATTCAGGTTGGTCTTCTATTGTAATGTTTATTATAAATACAATTTTATCTGGATTTGTAGTTTATGAATATTATTTGGATAGTCAAACAACATCAACATATATTACAAATATATTATTTATGTTTACCAAATTAGTAGATGTTCATTCAAATGTAAATACTGAGAAAAATGTCTTTTATTCAGCTTACATGAAGGGCAAAATACAATATAATGATGTGGATCCCAATAAAATGTTTTTGTTAGAGGAAGGTAAAATGGAAACAGGTGTTAGTCCACCTGTAAAAACTGATAACAATATTATCAGTGATAATAGTGAAAATGATAGCAAAAATGATAGCAAAAATGATAATAGTGAACATCAAGAAGATGAAAAAATTATTGTAACTATACATGATATTAATAGCCCCAAATCATCTAGTAATGATTTACAAAGTCTTAATGAAAATCAATAAATGATTTATAACTATAAAATATTTTATAATTATATATAAAATGGAAGCAAAAAATGATGAACTTACAGCATCAATTAGTGATACAATGACTGTTGATAAGTTAAAGAAGGAATTAAAAAAAAATAATATTGACTATACTTCGGCAAAACGAAAATCTGATTATGTTGATTTATATATTTCAAATGGATTATATAAGCAAGAAGAAAAGGAATTAGAATTAGAATTAGAAGAAGAAGAAGAATTTGGATCTATAGCAGCATCAGCATCAATATCAGAAAGACCAGCAGAAATTATTATGTCAATCGCAATTATAGGCCACGGTTGTGAAGATTTATTATCACCTTGGCCATCTCAGTTACCAATTTCCGCATATTTTAAACATAATGTACGTGTTTATAGTCAAGCTTGTGTTCCAGATGTAAACGCACTAGGAAATATATTTAGAAATCCTGATATAATTGACCGCATTAATAAAAGTTTTTCAGCATTACCAACAAGTAAAACTGAAGAAATTATTAGCACATATAAGCATCAAGCTAAAACTGATTATATTAGAAATGTAATGGCTTCATTATCTAGTAAAACTAGTGATATAGGTTTTGAAAAATTATCAAAGACTAAAAATTTAGAAAGATCATCTGACTTAACTACATTTTTAGCTAATAAGAATTTTTCATTTTATATGGATAGTTCAACAGAAGAAATACCACGACCACTTAAACAAGTTTATACAACAATTGGAATACAAGTAGTTGATATACGTTTAAAAAAAACGACAACAGATGGATCTGTTAGTTATGAACAATTATTTAATCCAACTGATATAAAATATAGTCGTCTTAATGATTGGACAACTTTTAATTTAATTTATAAAAATGGACTAACACATGTTGTAAAAGATATCTTAAAAAGGAAGGATTTGGTTAAACCAGCATTGGAAATTTTTGGATTTGGTAAAAAAGAACGCATTATGGATTTATCATTGGAGCAAATATATAATTTATTTCAATTACTTGGAATAAAATATGTAAATATAATGGATTTTTCTTGTAGGTCTTGTTCTATTGGTAGAATACCAGAAGATATGTCAGAAAGTATTTATACAGAGGAACAGAAATATATTATAAAACCGGAAGCTTTTGGCAAGCGTAGCGACTTGAAGCGAAGCGACTTGAAGCGTAGCGACTTGAAGCATATAAAGCATTCAAAACGATTAAAAAAAAATAAGAAAAGAACACTAAAGACATATAAATAATTTATCTTCTATAATGTCTGATTTTTCTAGATTTCTTAGATTTTCTATATTTTTTAGATTTTTTAGATTTTTTAGATTTTCTAGTATTACGTCTTTTCCCTCCTTGTGCTACATATTGATGCTGTTCTTGACCTCCACGATTTTCAATCAATCCTTCAATAGTATTAATTATATCTTGTATTTCATCTATTTGTTCTGGTGTTCCATCGCCATCTTGTGCCATATCCATCATAAATTGTAAATGAATTGCCATACCATCCAAAATATCATTTAGTTCATCTATTTTATCTTGATTAGTATCATTATCTCTAAATCTTTCAAATACAACTTTTGCTCTACGATACGCACTATCTTCATTTTCTATAAATGTCCAGCCACGAATAAATGTTTCTAGACGATTTAATACACCAGCATCTAAATTGTCATTATTGCGTAGATGATTAATATATGTTCTTGGGTCTTGATTCATATAATATATTATTATAATAAAAATATATTTCTACAGGCTTTTAAAAATTTTTTAACAAAATGGTGTTATAGGTAAGTCATCTCTTACAAAATACGCTTCACCTTCTTTAGTCCAATTAACAACTAGTGTAATTATTTCAACACCTGTCTCAATAGCTGTCTTTACAGCTTCTCTATATTCAGGATCTATAATAGACGGTTGAAAACAGTTAACATCTGTTCGTTGTATAACATAGCACATTATACAACGAATTTCTGTCTTACTTTTGATCAGTGTCATTTCGCGTATATGTTTTAACGCACGTGGACTCACTGGATCACTACTTTTCTTTCGGTAGCCATCTGGAAAATATGCGACTTTTGAGTCTATTGCTCTATCATCATAGCATTTTCCCTTCCTATCTTTTGCTGTAATATCTTCATAATCAGCAAGCGGCACATTTTTTACTTCCATTATAAATGGAATGCCATTACAATCTACACCTGTAAAATCAAAACGTGAATCTATTTTATCTTCTACAAAAAGCACAGTTTCGCGTTTATATCTTTTTATATTTTGTAGTTTTGACAGCAAATTTTTATTTAATGCGGCTTCTGTTAGTTCTTCTGCTAGCTTTGGATGGATACCAACAATAATTTCAGTTTCCCGTTCTAAAAGAATAGATAAATAGATGCGATATGTACAACTAAGCTGTTCTTTATTTTGAACCTTGGATTTTGACTTACTCTTAGGCTCAATTGCTTTCATTAGTATTGTTGCTCCTGCGTCACATAGTCCACAGCATCCGAGAGCGGCACTGTGTCCTAGAATGGTATTTGCTTCTTTTTCTTTGTCTAATTCTAATTCTGATAAGGGAATAATATCGGCAACATATGGACTTTTTACAAATTTAGAAGGTCGTTTTACAACATTACCTTCAATCAGATTGTCTATTTTTAACAAAAGTGACATTTATTATTACTTGATTTATTTTAATTTATTTTAATAAAAAGAAAAATAAATTAAATACTTTTTTCAATTTTTTATAGTTTTAATTTTTCATATCATACTCATCCATACTTTCTAACAATTCATAAGCATCTATTTCTAACAGTTGTTGTTTTTGGTCTTCTGTTAATAATTCTTCATAAGCAGTAATAGTAACAGTAGCAGCATCAGTAACAGTAGCAGCATCAGTAATAGATCCTTTATATTCCTCTCTTAGATTTTCTTGTAACTCTGGCATATTTTTAAATATAGCTTTATAAAACTCTAATATCCTTCTATACCGTTCTAATTCTAATTTGGGTATTTTTATTTCTAGACCATCTTGCTTATATTTTTTATTTTCAAGTATTTCTAATAAAATTAATAAAGACCATGTTTGACAAAATACATCATTTTTAGTTGATTGTGCTGGTTTTTCTAGATAAATAAAACTAACATTATACCCTTTTGTTTCAAAATATGGTTTTATAGATTCGTGAGTAACTTCAGCATAATAAATACCAATATAGTTTTCTTGCTTTTTATCAAAAGCTGGATCTATTACATATACTTTTTTATTATCATTATCTACAATAAATGATTGATAATGTGTCTCATTATCATTCTCATGTTGCTGAATATTAGTAGCCGTAAATACTACAATATCATCTAATGTTATTACATAATCTAAATATTTTTCAATAATCTTATATTTATCTTGTCTTGTCTTATTTTTTTTAACAAAAGGATCAAATGTGCGAATATCTTTTTTTAATGTATGTTTTAAATTATGTATAGTATTTAAAATAATGTATCGTCTTATGCTTTCATCACCAAGTAGTATTTTGATTGAATGAAGCAGCCAACTAATAGCTAAATCATTAATTTTCATTTATTAATATTAATAATATTTTATTTTCTCATCTTTCTACTTTTATTTTTTTTCAATTTTAAATTTCTTATAGAACTAGAACCACCACGCTTCTCCTTATTAGTTGGGATTGGACTTGGTTCTGAGTAGTCTAATGAATCTGATTTAGAAAGAGAATTTTCAGAAAAATATTTATTTATCTTATTTGGATTATTACCTTGATAAATATAAGCATCATCAATTGGAGCTTGATAATATTGTAGTCCAAATATGTCAGCCAATGATCTTCTAATTTCATTGAAATTTGCGCTACATAGCGCTGATGTTTTTTGTAAAGCCGATACTGATTTACCTGGATACAATGTTAGTTCTACATTTGCGTAAAATGCCAATTTAGATTCCCTTTCCAAAGCTCTATTTAAATAACTCATTTGTTTGGCATATGAATATTGCTGTAATGGATTTATTGGTTGTTGACTATAAAGAAATGGATTTATTCCTTGTAGTTGTGTAGCATTTGTTGTCTTTTGAGCACCGAGTAAAGGATTTACTGGGGGTTTTATTAAAGGATATACAGGCTGTTGAGCATATTGATATGGTAGCATTGGAGCATATGGATAAAGAAGCTGCTGCTGTTGCTGTCTTAGATTGTAATTTAAATTTGTATCTTTGAGTCCTTGTTGTAACCCTTGTGCTGCGTAATAACGTTCTCTTGGATTCTCATTACCATCTCCACCCTTCATTGATCCAAATTTTAATCCACTTTGTAAACCACTCTCTTCCTGTTCTATCTCTTTTATTCTTGTCTCAATTTCTTTTTTCTTTGCTTCATAATTCGCTAATCTTATTATAGACGGATGTTCTGGACCTGGATTATTTAAACTCTTTATAATATTTTTACTTCTAGTTACTTCTCTTTTAATACCTGACAGTGTTTTTTTTAGTTCAGTTATAGGCATATTACTAATATCTCTATCTAATAATGATACTGTTCTTAGAATACTAGGTCTATCAATTTCATTTTCTATTTCTCTTTCTCTTTTACTTTCTTCATTTAGACTATCTTGTCTTATTTGTGGATCTATATTGTTATTATTATTTTCCATTTGTATTATTTCTTCTTCTGATTCATTATTACAAATATACTGTATATATATGTCAATATACAACATTTTTTCTTGTATTGTTTCATAAGAATATAAATAATTATTGTCAGGTTTAACACCTAAATTATATACCATTTTATAACTTATTTTCTGCTGAGTTTCATCATTATTAACAAATTTTAGTAAAAACAAAAAATTATTACCAGGATTGTAATCTAATTTATCACAAATTAAAGTAAATGACTTACGAATTTCTATTAAATCAGAAAATATAGCTCCTCCTTTCATTACACTAGTAGTTTTATTAGATGATATATTGTATTGATTTTCTTCATAATTTAATTCACCATTATTCTCATTACTTATCTGAAAAATAATAAGTTCGCACTTTAATAGTGCTCTAATTCTGTCTAATTTGGCTTCATCATCAGGAGATCCATTTAATTCTTTTAATAATGTATTTATTGCTACATTATCTGGTCCTATACCAAGATAATTATCTGTTATAATCCAGTCTTGATTAAAAATATCTTGTTCACCATCATTATTAATATCAATACGAACACCATTTTTATTACTCCATTTATAAATACGACTCATTTGTGTATTAAATGCTTCGGATAATCCTACTTCTATTTCATTATTTTTAACATTTGCCCATTTCCAAATTTTTGTTTCATATGCCGGAAAATTTAATAAATCAATTGTTAAAGATGAACCTAACCCAGATGGAGATTGAAATAATCTACAAATCTGTGTTATACCATTAGCATCTATTACAGGATCTATTAATTCATAAATCTTTTTACAGTATTTTTCTAAATTATTTCGTAATTTTTTAACTAAATCAAATTTTTGTCTGTATAATTGTTCTGTTAATTCATTTGAATTTATTTTTGTTTGAATATAATCAATATCTTTTTGATTTTCCGGTTCACTCAGTTCTTCTGTTGACCACATTAAAGATCTTGGTAAAATAAAAACAGAACCTGTAGTAATACTATTTTTTATACTTTTGTAATAATAATCAAATGTAACAGCAATTTCTTCCTGAACTTTAAACATATTTGACTCAGATGCGTATACATAATTTTGTCTTAGACATCGTAATTCTAGTAAATATGTAAATAATACAATAGACTCATAAACATCTATTTCTCTTTCTTTTAAATCTATGAAACGCTTTTCTTGTTCAGTAACAGGATTCTTTTTAGATAAGAAACTATCTTTCTTAGAAAGATTATATAAATCATAGTCAGAACCAAAATCCTTAGTTTCAGTCATTATTTTATTAAAATTTGATAACATAACCGTATCATCTAAAACAGGTTTATTATCTATTTTTAATTTTGCTACATAATTATTATAATTTGTTAGTTCATTTTGTAAATTGGATACTTTATCCTTAGTTTCATTTGAAATTGATTGAATAAAATCAGGTAACATTTCAAAATACATTTTCCATATATCTGCTTGATTTGTAAAACAATAAAACATAATAATTAATAAATATATTTCATATTGCTTCTTTTCAATAAATAAAATTCGCATATTATTTTTATATTTTTCCATTTCATTTGTCGTATTTATATTTGGTTCTTTTTGTTCAAATTCTGTTTCAAAACTAGTATCAAACCATTTTAAATGTTTAGAATTATAACTTGTAATATTGCCTTCATACATTTTTTGATATTTTTCTAAGGTTGTATTTGTAGTAATACCATTAGCTAATGCTCTAAAAACTTCTAAGTCATAATCTATACACTTATCAGCTAACGGTGCTTTTGAACTCTTTTTATAACCAATCATTTTTACATAGTTTATTTTAATGTATTCTAATAATTCAACAATACTTTGAAAATATGGTTTCTGTAATCTAAAAATTTCAAGAAGTGTTTGTGATAATAATTTAATATTTTTCATATACGCTTTTTTTTGTTCTACTAATCTTAGTATTCTATCTTTTGTCTGAAATGGATTTCTGTCAATATTCGTTTTTATTTTATCTGATAATTCATTATACATATCCAGTATTGGATTAAAATTTTCAGAAATTATTTCAAAAAATTCTTGAGTTTTTTTAATTAATTTATCTTTATTATCAATATAATTATTATATTTATTTACTCCAGTATCAGTCTCGTCAATTCCTGTTATATAATTAACAAATGTGTCGTCATTTAGTCCAACAACAAGTAGAAATGTAATTGGTTCACACGGATTCATTCGTCCTTTATCTGGTTCAAAATTTATAGGATCATTTTTTACTAGTCCAGTTCCAAGCAAATAATCTAAAAATGCCGGCATTTTGTTTAATTTTACATTACTTTGAATAAATGCGCGACTAGGTTTTAATGTTTGTTGTTGCTCTAATTGTTTTTGTTGCTCTTGTATTTTTTGTTTTAATTCATTTTTAGCTTTTTTACCTCTTGCTGACGCATTACCATATAACATTGATTCGTCAATTTGTTTTAATTCTTCTCGTGCTTCTTTTTCGGCTTTTTCTGTATCAGCAGTTATTCCAACTAATTGTTCAACTGGCTTTATATCAGTTTCCCAATTGCCCTTACGATATTTATATTTAATAATAGTATATGGTTTATTACTAATATATATTATATTGTTTTCCTTGAACAATGTTTTTACAGTTAGTTCTATATTATTATCAATTATACCGTCTTGTTTAGCCTCAGCATATGTTAGTTTCTTTTGCATATCAAATATATCACTTAAAATGCGTTTTTTCATTAGTTCAAATTGATTTGCTAGAAAGAACTGAGTTAAAACTGTTTCTTTTGGGGCTTCTTCTGGTATTTCCATTATACCTTTTTTTGTATATTCAAAAGAGGTATCAGCAAATACTGTATCACTACTTACATTTGGAACTAACATTTGAGGTGTAAAAGTTAAATTATAGACATTGGTATCTAGATAAAAAATAATAGAATTTGGATGTTTACTCTTTTCCCTTCCTTCTTTTATATCTTTTATATCTTTAAAACTAGTTGGAGGAATTACTGCTTTACTTATAGAACTAGGTCTAGGTGTAGATCCCGGTGTAGATCCAGGTGTAGGTCCAGGTGTAGGTCCAGGTGTAGATCCAGGTGTAGATCCAGGTGTAGGTCCAGGTGTAGGTCCAGGTGTAGATCCAGGTGTAGATCCCGGTTTAGATTCAGGTTCTTTAAATGTAACACTAGGAGTTATATTAGATTCTTTAGAAGACGCACTTGGAATTGAACTAGAAGAACTAGTGGTAGAAGTAGAAGATTCTGTAGATTTTGAAGCAGTAGATTTTGAAACATCAGAAGAAGCTTGAGTAGTCATAGAACTAATACTAGATGGCTCATCAGACTCGGTAGTCATAGAACTAGCTCTACTTGGTGGTCTGGATATAGGTTTATTTATTTTTTTAATACTTGACTGTGTAAGAGATGGTGTTTGTTCTTCAGTAGATTTTGGTATATTATAAATATCTGATTTTAATTTAGTTTTAGTTTTAGGTTTTGGCTCCATATTTATAATACTTGTATATTTTTAAATTATATTTTAATGTAAATTTGAATAACTATCTATAATACTAGTGTTAAATGTTAAGAATGAATTTTGCTGTTCCTTTTTAGTCTTTTCTTTTTTTGCTTTTTCTAAAACAGCAATTGCTGAATTAATTTCCTGTTCTGAAACGACACCATCACTATTTGTATCTACTAATTTATTTAAAACTTTATATTTCTCAGGAACAATACAATAAGGACTCTCTTCATTGAATAAATGGTCTGATAATATTGTAAATACAGCTGTTAAAACAAGTGCTGTATAAATATCACGAGTTCCCATCCATGCCATTGAAAAAACAAGAATTTGTTTAGTAACATTCATTTTTAAATATTCCTCGGTAGATTTACTAAATTGTATTGAAATAAATTTTGAACCAATGTTTAACAAAATCATAATAATACCAGCAAAAAATTTACTATTATTTAGAAATAATATATGATTGTGAACATATTCAAACATATTTGAAAAAACATTTGTCATTTATATTAAATTAATATAAAAAATAAATTAAGAAATAAAGGAACACAGTAAATTAAATAACAAATTTAATTTTGATTTTAATATGGTGCCCACATACTACTAAATGCTTCTTGAGTTGTAGTTGAAGTTGATGTTGATGGTGCTACTTCATCATATTTTGATTTAAACATACCTTTATTTACTGGAATAGTATTAGATGATTTTGATTGTATTGCTTGCTGAACAGATTGTCTATCAACACCTCCTGTAGATGTTGTAATTGTAGTAGGTGTGGTAGCAGTGGTTGTAGTAGCAGTGGTTGTGGTAGCAGGCGCAGCAGCAGTAGATGTAGTTGTGGTAGCAGGCGCAGTAGTAGATGTGGATGTAGTAGATGAAGCAGGCGCAGTAGTTGTAGTAGTAGATGTGGTAGCAGGCGCAGTACTAGAAGTAGTAGATGTAGATGTATCAGGTGTAGCAGTAGTAGATGTATCAGTTGTAGAAGTGCCATCCTGAGCTTGCTGTAATTTCTGCTTTAAGTTAACAATATTTTGTCCACTACCAATTAAACTAGGGTCTATATTCTCACCAGTGCCAATAGATGCATTATCAAATCCTTCAAACATATACATATTTGACGCAACAATAATACATAAGGCTACTAACAAGCCTAAAGTAACATTATGCATTGCGAAAAATATAATCAAAGCAATTAAGCCTACTCTTCCTAAAATGTTATTATACATGTTATTTATTGATCTAGGACTAACAATTAAAATAACAACTAACATAGTAAATAATAAACCAAGACCGTGCATTTTGTTAAGAGCCATTCTATATAAAATACTTAATATATTATATTTTATAGTTTTGTTACAATAAATAATTATCTTATTTTTTATTAAGAGAATAATGTCTTTAGCAATGACCGCCCAAACAATAGAAAATTCAGATTATAATAGTAATAATCATATAATAAATAGAAAAAGGACAAATAATAAAACTCAAAAAAGAATACCTACATCTTTTGATGATATTGACCATTCAAAAGTTCAAAATGTGCTAAATTCTATTTATAAAAATTTGGGAGATGATATTGATAATAATCTAGGAGATTATAAACCAAGATCTAATTCAGCCCCCGTAAATGCCAGTTATACACCTATTAATCCATTAGCGCCACCCGCATCTATGAGGCAGAAACAAGAGCAAAGACCATCACAAGGAGGTTCTAAAGAAGGTATGACAAATTATGATTATAACGCAGATGATGTTAATAATTATAGTAATAAATTTGTGCCCCAGCCTGTTCAAGATGATAATATGGACTTACAAGATTTACAAGATGTATATATGAATAATGAACAAGTAAATCGCTACTTTAAGAATTTAGTGCCTAATTTTCAACAAACACAAAGCCAAAGTTCAAACCAGAATCAAAGTCAAAGTCATAAACCCCAACAAATAGGTTATAAACAACAAACAAATTATAATTCTTCAGATACAAATCAAGTTCTTATTGAAAAGTTGAACTATATGATTAATTTATTGGAGGAACAACAAGATGAACGAACTAACAATGTTACCGAAGAAGTTATTTTATATTCCTTTTTAGGCGTTTTTATTATTTTTGTTGTTGATGGATTTGCTCGTGTTACTCGCTACACAAGATAATTATTATTATTATTTGTTACTATTTATTACTATTTATTATTTATTATTAATTATTATTACTACTATTATTATATATAGAAATAATATATTATGACTAAAATTTTTACTATGGTAAAAGGTGAAGTAGATATTGTTAATGAATGGGTATTATATTATGGTTCAATGTTTGGTTTTAAAAATTTATATGTTATTGACAATTTATCTCAAGATGGAACATGGGAAGCACTAGTTGAACTAAAAAAAAAGTATGAAATAAATATTACTAGACAACCTGATTATAAGAAAAAAGGCGAATATATGACAAAAATGTTTAGAGGATTTTGTAAACCTGGTGAAATAGGTATTCCAATTGATATTGATGAATTTATTGTATTTTATGATAAACATACTAACAAAATATCTTGCGATGGTTACAAAATTAATAATATATTAAAAACACTTCCTCCACGCTCTGTTTATAAGATGAATTATATTTTTTCTAAGATTACAGTTCCTAATGGCTATCAAAATGCTGTTATTAATTCTACACACGGAGAATATAGTGATTATGGTGAATTGGCTAAATCGTTTTTTAATAGGTCATTATTTAATGGAGAAATAGACCACGGTAATCATTATGCTACTGGTAACTATATGTTAACAGATTTATGTTTAGTCCACTATCATTGCCGAAATATAGATCAAATGAAAAAGAAAATTTATAATAATGTTTCAGGACTAGGATATGAGCCATTTAATTTAACTAGTTTAAAATCATTATTAAAACAAAGTAGTATTGCTGGTTTACATCATATTGAAAATCAAATAGCTGTATTAGAGAATAAATATGAGCTTGAATTGTCTGAAATAAAATCAAGTGATATTGATTTAACACCAATTAGTAAATATATATTAAATTTACCACATTTCAGAGCAAAATAAATTCTATAATTATATATTAATAAATATATAAATTATAATATTATATGTTTAACCTTATTGAGATTGTTGTTTCTCGTTACAATGAAGATTTAAGCTGGGTTAAAGAGTATCCATTTAATCAATTTAAATATACAATATACAATAAAGGCTCTAATCAAGATTTTATTAAGCCATCATTATACAGAACAGTTCAGTTGCCAAATATTGGCAGATGTGATCACACTTATTTATATCATATTGTAAATAATTATAATCAATTAGCGCCAATTACAATATTTTTACCTGGTTCTATTAAAATATATTATAAAAAAGCAGTAGCTATAAAACTAATTCATCATATATTAAATAGTAAAAATGCAGTGTTCCTTGGACTACAAACTAACAATATTAAAACTAAATTTGCTAATTTTACAATAGATAATTGGGCAGCAACAAATCCTAATAACCGAATTAATAATAGTGATATACATTTAGAACCTGCCATATTAAGACCATATGGTAAGTGGTATAAACATTTTTTTGGAAACACTGTTGTTCAGAAATTCTGCTATATGGGTATATTTTCAATAAACAAATTAGATATTATTAAACATAATATAAATAGATATCAACAATTATTGAATGCTGTTAGTAATCATTCTAATCCAGAAGTAGGACATTATATTGAGCGTAGTTGGGCTGCTATTTTTCATCCACTTGTTGCGACAAAATTTGTAGCACATAAATAAAAATTAAAAAAATTAATTAATAATTAGTGCCTTTTCAGATCTAAATGGACTGCGAGCATAATTATAAAAAAAATATGCTGTTGGCGATTCAAATGTTGGATATGTTTTCTCCTTGATATTATTTATAATATATTTATTATCACTAATATCTTCTATAGCTAAATAATGATAATTTGGATAATTTAATAATATTTCCCATAGAGCATTTTTGAATCCTTGAATAAATTTTGTTAGTTTAACAGTATTTATAGAAGCAATTAGTGATAATAATTCCTTTCCTTTTTCTATATTTGTACAAGTTTTTTTGAATATATATACTGCTTCAATTTCCATATCAGTTAGTAACATATAAATATACATATTTTTACTTTTAACTAGACTTACCAAGTTTGTCATTTCAGGTATAATTGTAATATCATATTTACTATATTTTTTATTACTTGTTAGTTCATTAATAAAATTATATAAATAATACATGTTCTGACTATCGCCAACTAACAAAGTTGTCTTAGCATGTAATGGTTTTGGTGGTTCTCTCCAGTTCTTCATATCAAATACAAATGTTTTATAAGCAGTAAGTGGAACAATACCTGTTAGTTCACCTTCTCTTTTAAACAAACTAACACAAATATTTTGATTCTTATGGCACTGATTATATTCATGTGTTTGTATCAGTTGCGGCGCAATATTCTTCTTTCTGAATCCTTTTTTAACGCATAAATAATCCACATAATATGTTTCAAATTTTACTATTTCAGGGTTATTTGTTTTCCAAATTGTGACAACTAATGGTCTGCTAGTTATTGCCCCTACAAGCATTTTTTTATCAATAGTAGTGCCAGTTTTAACATCCATTAGAACATCAGGCTGCCAAAAAAAAGAGAAAAATGATGGCACATTATGTCCTTCAAAATATGGTATTATATTGTCCTTTTCCGGAAAAAATATGTTGTCTTGATTTCTCAAATAGTTAAGTTGTATTAGATCCATAAAATCTGTCAACTTAACCTTCATTAATGGATCATCTTCTAACAATTTAGTTACTAGAATTGTCTCAATATCTATAAAATTAGTATAACGATTTTTCTCAGGCAATTCATGACGTATAATACCTACATTAAAAAACATATAATAAATGTCATAAAAATGATATACTGGTTGAACTGCCCAAAATCTATATTTAATGCGAATAAATATAAAAAATAATATTACCAATGAAATAATTACTCCAAGAAAATATAATAACATTTATTTTGAAATTAATATGTATTTATAAAACAAAAAATGTAACCCAAAACAACTTAAAAATGATTATATATATATTTATATATTACCTCTAAAATGGATTTTTTACCGATTGATGAATTAATAAGCAAGTGTGGAAGACAATTTATAGTTAATATGCTACCAAGTTTGTTTATTGAAATTAATACTACATCTACATCTATTAAGGATGACCTTGTAATGTATGATTATACATACACTAGTAATATTTTAAATACAATTCATGATATGGAGATATGGAGAAATCCACCAGATTATAATTCCAAACAGCATATAAGAAAGCATTTAGAAGATATACAAACCATTATTAATATATATTCCGATTGTAAAGATAAATTAATTATTAATAATTATGATTATATTGTAATCAGTTATTTTGGTGATTTTAAATTAAGATATAAGAATCAAATATCTGATTATAAGAGTTCTGGTAAGTCCCTATATTTGGATATACAAGCAGTTCGTATAGCATTAATTGATGAAATTACAAGACGCCAATGGAATAATTACTATAGTATATTTAATACTGGAATAAAGTATATTGGAGGTCTATTTTTATTTAAATTTAGTTATAATTATTTGGGTAGTTATTTTTATAGTATGAAGAAAATGATTGGTATGTAAAATATTAGATGTAAAATATTATTTTTTATATGAATAATAAATAATATTAATATTATGGATCTTGAAATTAATATAAATAAAATGTCTAAAAGTGAGTTACAGGATTTACTTGTAACTATTCAAAAAGAAATACAAGAAATTGACTCACAATCGTATTATTCATTCAGTTATTACTACTATTACTATAAAGACGAAACCAGGCGAAATAAATTAGCAAAACAAGTAGATGAAATTAAGCTTCAAATTATGTATAAAGAAGATGATGAGCATTTTGCCAAATATAAACCTATGAAAGATAAGGATCCACTTAAAATGTTTCCTAAGTTTTATCTAAAACATAAATAAGGGTTTATTCTATTTTGTCAGTATATTTATCAATTGTTACTGCTTTGGCAACATTCTTTACAATTTTTTCTATATTATCTTCTTGTTCTTGAACTGTGCCACCAGACATTGAGTTCATTACAATTTTATTATATTTTACATTTTGTTTTGTTGTTGGATCGCGGCATCCTGGATTGTCCTTTACCCATTCATTGATGTGTTTAATATTTTTAAAAGCAATTTGCTTAATAGCCTTTTTTAAATTTGGTTTATCTTCGGCTTCTTTTGTCCAACAATTATTCTCTTTAATATATACTGTCTCGCGTTTTAAATCAGTGCAGTGTATTGGTCTTTGACTTGTATCTAGATTATTAAGATTCTTTAATAGAATTTTTGAAACGCCATTAGCATAATCCATATGCGCAAAATTCTCTAGGTCACACATTTGTATGGCAATTGTATCAACAAATTCACTCATATTCATTGCTCCTTTACATGTATCATTCAGAAATACATTTAAACAAAATGAATTATTATGTGAGATAACATTGTTAGTTGTATTGTTATTATTATTATTAGTTGTATTATTTATATATTCTTTCTTAACAAGCTCCATAATTAAATTCTTAAAATCTGAATTTTCTTTTAATAAATACTGAATTAAATTTTCATTTGTAGACATTTCTGAAACTGACGATACTGTTGGGTTATCAATGTGATTAGTATTAGAAGTTGGTTTACATTTTTTTTTATGTAGCCATATTCCGTTATGAGAATAATATTGTTTAGAACAATTTTCACATGTATATGTTTTTTGTTTGCTACTTTTTGGATCACTTTGGCTATCACTTTCATCACTAAATGCCAGTTTTTTGTGTTTTGCTGTTAAAATATGTTTTTCAAAATTATATTGCTTGCTAGTAGAATAGTCACATTTTTTACAATAGAAACTGTTTGCTACTTTTGCTACTTTTTCATCACCTACTTTCACTGACATATCACTAAAGTAGCAAAAGATTTTTATTTTGTCAAAAATCCGAAAAAATTATCATCACGTTTTTTTCAAACATTAAAAAATAATTGTGATGCTTATGGTCAAAAAGTGAAAAAAACACTGTTTTTCAAAACTTTTTTTGGGTTTTCAATTTTGGACATTTATAAATGTCCATTTTTTGATTCCCTTTTTACTTTTTGGAATCAAATTCTTTAAATTTTCAAAATTATAATAATTTTTTTTATTTTTATATTACAGATAAAAGATATAAACAAATAATTTAAAAATATGTCAACAAATATAATCAGATAGTAAATAAGCATTAAAATGAGTGGAAAAGATATCAAAAATAATGAATCCAAATTTGGAAAGAAAAAATCTGGAAATAGATTCAGTAGAGAAAAAACATATGCTACAGAAGAAGCAGATATTTTATTAGCAGATAAGAAACAGAATCAATATAAAGAGGAGCGACAAGTAGAGAGACATCAGCGCCGAGTTGTTGCTGGATTAGAAAAAGAGACTATAACAAATATTAGTAATAAGAATGATTAATTAACCCTTGGTCTTATATACATACACAAATAACTCATATTTGTAAGAATATCTTGAACTGTTATATTACTTGATATTCTTATGGCTCTAGCTTGTTCATCACCTTCAAGTCTAGTTTCTACAATGTCAAAATCTTCTAAAGCAAAATCTATAGCAACGTAAGGTCTAATAAATTCCTTTAATTGTCTTGTAGTCCAATCAGGACAAATTGTATAGAAACGAATAGTTGTAGTATATACTAATTTGAATCGGATTGTTACTGGAGTAAATGACATACCATTATTAAACTCAGGATCTAAAGCACGTCTATCATTATTTAAATCAACGGTAATTTGCTGTGACATTTTTTATAAAATAATTTTAAAATGTGAGTATTAGATAATTCTTATACTAACATTTATTTATAAGTTTTTCATTTCAATTTTTTATTTTAAAATTTATTCCGGTTTAATAAAAATATACAAATATTGATACTCATACTGAATATTCAACAAATCTACTTTGCTATCCAATATGAAGCCCTGTTGCTGCGCATCAGCAACAATATTATCCAATTTGGGCATATACATAACATGCTCATTTTTACGCACCTTACCATCAGAATCATTTTTGAATTTTTCCTCAAAAATCGCAATATTTGTATCAGGATTTAATTTAAATTCAGCACTATATCTGAAATCATCAAATTTCACCTTGGTAGATGTAATACGTTTCTGTGCGTAGCGTTGTGGAGACACATATAATAATGGATTACCGGGAGGCAAAATAGGATCAAATTGATCTCTATCTACTAAATGTAATATCAAGTAGCCACCAGGTTTCAACCACTTCATCGCATTTCTAAAAAACTGTATCTTATCTTGAATATAATAAATTGTAAAATACATACACATTATATGTGTAAATGAGTTGGGACCAAATTCACCCGAATTAGTCGCATCACCTATTTCAAATTTATATTGAGGAAAATCCTTCTTAGCCTTTTTCACCATTGATGGTGAAATATCAATACCAAGCACATCAAAACCACGAGACGCAAGACCGGCTACATGATGTCCAGTTCCAGATCCAACATCTAAAATTCTGCTATGACTTGTTGGTGTAGTCTTATTTACAATTTCACCAACTTCATATTCATCTTTCTGATTACTAAATACCAAATAATCATAAATATCGGCATAAAAATCATCATAAACATCATTACCAGTTTTAAATAAGAATTGATCAGATTGCTCAAATCCTTCTTTCATTTTGTTAAACCCAGACAATAAAAATAAACATATGATTAATAATGAAGCAAAAAATAGCACTTTACCCCAAGTAGAGAAATTGCTATATGTGTTTTTTAATAATTTTAGTTGAGTCCCAATAATGTTTGTCATAGTTAATTTATATATTTTATATATATAATTATTTTTATACATTTTCATCTAATACGGAGTTTAGTATTATTTTTAAATCATCTATAGTTCCATCATTATATAAAATTCTATCAAACTCATAATTGGTCCAATCAATTTCACTAGAATGTAAAGTATTTGTTTCAATAATATTACTGCGTTTAATATTTAAAATATGTGAATTAGAAAAACTTTTAATCATATTAAATTCATTTATAAAGCGACAATCAGTAATTACAATATTTATTTTTGGGTCCAATAAGCGTAATTCATTAATTTTATTTTCCACAATATTTACCCAAATATCATTGTAAAATTGTTTTCTTAATAAATCAGTTCCAATAAACTGGAGTGCCTTTCTAGGTGTAAAATTTTTGATACCAGTTTTTTCAGACCAATGTTCATTTACAGTTTCTCTCCATACTCGCGATTCAGCTGTAACACCTTCTAATAAATCTCTTGGCCAGGAAAATAAAATACTTATAACATCCTTTAGAGCTGTTGCAAATGTGAGTTTAGTAAATCCATATTCAGATACAAGAAGATTGCCAACAGTATCTTTTCCAACTCCTTGAGCACCGCAAAGACCAATAATCATAATTTAATTATTATGTTTTATAAGCTTTATACTATTTTATTTTTTTTCATTTTTTACTAAGTTTTCAAAAAAATTGAAATTATTTTTATCTTAAAAAATTATTTTATTAAGTTTAATAATATTACATTTAAAGTTAAAGCAAAATTGAAAGTAAAGATAATAAAAGAATGGAAGCCACTAGAGTATCAACAAGATTAAGAACTAAGAGAATTAATGCGGGCACTCCTACTTCCGCAGATAAGGCATATATAGAGTCGGAAAAGAAGAGACAGTCTGAGATCGAGGCGGAAAAGAAGAGACAGGCTGAGATCGAGCTTGAGAAGCGGATTAATAATACTTATCAAATGCAAATGTTGAGACGTCATCTCGAAAATGCGATAGAAGAGGAAAAGAATAGACAATCGGATATTGATACTGAAGAGAGGATTAATAATAACTCTACAATCCGCATTTTAAAACTGAAGATTGAGAAAGAGAGATTAAACTATATCATCAGAGAAATGGAGATTGATGAAGAAAGAAAACAAGGAATATGGAGACATGATATTGATATTTACTAATAACACTATAGCAAAAGAATAACTATTATAGAGATATAAAATAAAGGATATATTATTATTATTATTATTATTATTATTATTATTTAATTAATCTAATATCAAGGGTTATACCCTTTTTTATTTTTATATCACCTTTTTTCAATTACTTAAATTCTTTCAAGTAATTTTAACCTTATTTTTTTCCTATTGTATAACAAAATATGAATGATAATGAAATAAATGATATTAGAGAACAAAAGCATTTTAAAGGTGTCTCATTTTCTGAATTTAAAAAGAGTGATGTCAAAAAAGAATTAATTGCTAGTCTACAGAAAGCCAAAATAGAACCAGCATGTTATTGGAGTGCCGAACTAATATGTGCCGGACATTATTCTGACTTATGGGATACAATTATAGGCTTTTATACTAAGCATATACATATTGGGAATCCAAAGCTAGTAACTTATCTAGACCTTCGCATTTCAAATTTCAAAGATATTGTAAATAATGGTTTTACCGATCAGGAATTAAGATTAAGGAATAGTGACAAGATGCGAAGGCTATTTTGTGAAGTAATGTGTGTCTTATGTGAAGCCAAACGCCGACACTGTTATTCTGATGTAAAAGTAAAAAAAGAGGATTTTGACTTGACATATATGACAGAGCGATTCAAAGCACCCAATGTTAAATATGCCGAAAGTATATTTTTAAAGGGTGACCCTAAGGAGCTATTTATTGCTGTAAATGAGCTTGGTTATAACTTATCAGAAGAAGGTAAAAATAGCGTTAATGCATGTTACTGGATGGAATGGATTATTGAATTTGAGACTATTTGTAAGCAAAAGAAAGAGAAATTTAATTGTGAGCGTAGAGAATTTGCGAATGTTGAATCTAAGTGTCAGATGGATATTATATGGATAGTTTGGGACATTTTTCTTGAAGAAGCAGCAAAACGCAATACATTAGTCCAGCGTATTGTAAATAGTGCGTTAAACATTTTTTGTTTACGATACAGAAGTGGGTGTCATAAGAAGAGACGTCTCTTGATGTATTTTATTATTGAAGTATTTACTGAGCCTTTTTCCCTAGAAGAAGAAATAGTAAAGGATAAAGCTAAAATAGGTGTAATTACTCAAAATATACATAAGATTTATAAACAGATTAAGAAAAATGAGCATTCACCGGGAACAGATTATTTATATCAAAATACAAAAGCATCTAATTTAGAAAAGACAATTGAGAAGCTGGATATTATGAATAGTTTAGGTGAAGAATATACACCACGTGTATAAATCTACCAATCTACCAATCTAAGAAAATAATAATATTATATAGTATATTAAATGCGTAAAACAAGAGCTAATAGATATAGTAAAAATAATAAGACTAAGCGTCAACCACAATACCGTTTCAGAGCATATTCAGACCAACAAATTGTAACAATGTTTTTACAAATGTTAAATACAGTCAAACTATATCACTGGAAAACTACTAGTTTTGCTCAACATAAGGCTACTGATGAACTGTATTCACAGCTAAATGGCTCCATTGATACATTTGTTGAAACAATGTTGGGCAAGACTGGTTCACGAGTAAATCTAACTGGAACACATTCTATTCCTTTGTTAGATTATACAGACCTAAATGGCTTCAAAAAAGAGGTTGAAATGTATAAAACATTTTTAATTAATATGGATAATGATTCCAATCTTAAATCTAATATGAATACTGATTTAATGAATATTAGAGATGAGATTTTAGGACATTTGAATCAGTTTTCTTATTTATTGACATTTAAATAAAGACAATCGTTATTATAGTAAAAAATTATTATATTTTTTTATTATAATGAGCACAATAACTGCCAGTAATAAAGACTTATCTAGTTCTTTAAGTGATATATTTTCAAGCAAACCTACAGCACCTAGTTCAAATACATATGAACCTGGAGCAGCATTTACTAGTGGAACTAGTGATACTATAAGCAGTGGTATGACATGGCAAACCTGGTTAATTATTATATTAATATTGGCACTTTTAGGGTTCAATATATTTATTTATTTAGCAAAAGGAACTGGTGCTGTTGCTGAATTTATTGACAAATATTTTGGACCATTATTAAAATTATTCGGGATTAGTGTTTTAGAAACAACTAAGCAAACTGTAAATGTTAGTGCGACTGGAACTAAAGCCGGTGTAGATGCTGTTGCTGATACAACTACTGGAGCAATTGATGTTGTAGAGCAGGGTATTCAAGCTCCTACTAGCGGACAACAAACAACTAGCGGACAACAAGCACCCAGTAGCCAAAAGAATTCTATGCCTGTCCAGCAGCAAATCCAGCAAGCAGGTAGTGTAAATGAATGGAGACAAGATACGCTTGATAGCGCACTAAATGATTCTTCAAAAAATGTAGAACCCCAACCAGATGATTCATCAAGTAGTGTTCAGACAACTGGTAAGGCTGGTTGGTGCTATATTGGCACTGATCGTAGTATTAGAACATGTGCTCAAGTAGGAGCTAATGATTCTTGTATGAGTGGCGATATTTTCCCGTCTCAAGATATTTGTATGAATCCAAATTTGAGACCATAAATGCTCACAATATTATTCACATATTTATTTTTATTACGCTAGATAAAAATAAAATATAGAAACCCTGGGTCGCATTACACAGTTACAAGATTTGACGCATTTGACTCAATATTGTTATTCAATGACGTCACATAAAATGTATTTGTTGTGCCGGTTATAGACACAGTTAAATTAGTTTGAGTAGTGTTCGCAATTAATAGATTATTTTGATAAACATTATAACTTGTAATTGGCAAACAAGTATTTACTGTGTACCATGATAATGTATAAATAGTTGCTCCAGTTGTTACAGACAAAACAGGTGTAGCTGGTTTTACAGCACTGGCTAGTGGCGCATTTACAGGCCATTTATCTGTGCTATTATTCATAACATATTGCTGTCTAGGATACCAAGTTGGATTACCATCGTTCCAGCATAGTGGCTGTATTGGTCCTGGAACATCTGAGTCAGTTGTAGGATGACAATTATCCAATATAATAGGTGTAATAATTTCACCGGTACACACATTTTCACTAGTCCCACATACCAAATTGCCAAAGTCTTGAATAACAACTGGCTCTATAATTGGAACAGGAACAGTAGGAATAATTACAGCTAGACCAGCCGGTGTAGGTGGAACAGGTGGTGGCAATGTCTGGTCTTGACTAGATCCTGATACTTGGGATGGCAATACATTACTGGGTTTTCCTTGATTTGTAGGACACGTTACTGGTGCGGCAGTTGGAACACCTGTTAATGTTACATTTTGCCCACCAACTCGTAATAAATTATTAATATTTGGATTTGTATAACCGCGATCATTTTGTGTTGCGTAAGTTTTTGTTCTATTTGTCCATTGTCCTTTTGCTATTTTTGAATAGCGCTGATTTTTTGTTAGATTACTACTATTAATTTTATATTGTAGCACATTACCTTTATTTATCAGAGCTAATTCATATCCTAGTTGTGACGAAGGCACTTCTTTATTACTATATGGAACTCTTGATGAACTAGTAGAACTCGTATTTGTATTTGTATCATTTACTAGTGAACAGCTATTTTGAACTCTAAACCACGCCCGTGGTGGTTGAGGTAAATAACATTGACCATTAATACAAGACATCTTAATATATTATACACTATTATATTAAGATTTATAAATAATAAATTTATTTTTTATCTTTAATTTTAAGGATTGAATTGGTCTCCGGCTCCAAAGAAAAACCATCTTAATGATAAATAATTAGGATTAACTAAATTAATAGCGTCAGTTCCAGAACCAGGACCAGAACTAATAAGTTTAGTGTTAGGTCCTTTGGTGACCAACTTACTTATTTCAGTAGCACCTAACGCATAATTATAATACCATAAATTAGAAATATATCCATCAAACCCACCATTCATAGCCACATAGACATTACCATAATTCTGTTTTGGCACACCATGTAACTCATGGCTCTTAGTAATTGTGCCATTTACATATACATCTAAAGTAGTATTTTGACAACGAATAATCACATTAATCCATTTATTCAAGGGAATATTAGGAATAGTAATTTCTTCATTAATCACATTATATGTATTCATAAAAATTACTAAAGCATTTGTATTGGGAGCAATGTAGAGACCGGGAGCATTATTTGGGAAATTAAGACCCGCTGGACTATCACTACTACTGGCAAAATCATTACCCTTGTAAAATACACATCTATATTGTCCTGAATTATATGTTAGATCATCAATATAAATCCATGTAGACCAAGTAAATTCAATACCATCACTGGCATTCTCAGAACGAGATATTGTTTTAGCGCCAGACGCATTAGGGTCTTGTGGAATAACAACTAATTGTTTAGCATTAACCATACCATTAATTAATTTAGGAGTTCCAGATGGTCCATAAATATATCCTAAAATAGCAATTCCAACACGTAATAATATAATAAATCCAACAAGAACAAGTAGTAAAAATGCTACCTTGGCTACTAAACTATTTGATTCAAGAAAGTCATTTGAAGCATTTACATAATTATTTGACGAAAATTTATTAAATGTATCAGGACCCATACCTAAATTAGTAGGACCCGGGCTAGTTCCCATTCTATCACTTATTTCACTCATATTTATATACTATATATATTATATATTATATAACAATCTTGAATCTTAAAACTTAAATCTTAAAACTTAAATCTTAAAACTTAAACACTAAAACTACTATCTTCAGTATTTCCTTCCATCAAAGAAACTTTAATTGTATATTTACCAAATAAATCTCCTAACATACTGGCACCATAACCAGCTTCATAAATATTCCAAGCTGTTTGAGGATCGCAAGAATCTGCCCAATATTGGAACTTAGCAGTCCATCCAGAGAAACCACCATTAGGTGTGATGTAAACAGGAGCAGTAGAATCTATTTTAGCAACACCAGGTAAAACACAAGTTCTAACAAGTTTGCCATCAATATAAATATCCATTGATCTGCCATAAGTGCTAACTAACAAATTAACCCATTTTTGGATAGGAATATTAGCAACCGCACAACGATGAGTAACAGTATTTGTGCTGGTAGTTGTAGGAGCACTATCTAAACCTGGAAATACTGTTTGTGAGACAACAATATTATTTTCAAGAGCTCCTAAAACAACAGATGGACAAGGTTGTAATGGTTTAGAACCGGCAACCATTCTGCCAAAGACAACCTTCTCTTCTCCATAACGATAATTCCAGTCATCAATATAGAACCAAATAGAATAAGTAAAATTAGTTGTAGTACCTGAACTAGAAGAACCAGTTAAACTACTGGCATTAATAGTTTGCATTGTTTGAGCAGATGTTAATCCAGACAATGTTCCAATATCTTTTGAAATATAACTGTAAACAATATATAATAAAACAACTATAATGACAAATAACAATACATTTTTTGCTTCCATTTAATTATATTATATACCTAGAAATTTACTTTTTATTCTTTCTTTATGTTCATTCTTAAATAATATCTTTTATTTGTTGGATTACAGTTTTTCCAGCACCCGGAATAATTGGTGGATTACTATTCTTTAATGAATTATATAATGTATGGACTTGTAAATAATTAATAGGTTGATCAAAATACACTAAATTTGCTACATTTCCACTAGCACCACCATCAGAACCAACTGTTAACATATCAAATTTCATATATGGCACAACTTCTATTGCTGATTTTACTAATTCACCATTATAAAATACATCTAAAGTTCCGCCCTTGTAGTTAATTATTATATTATTCCATTTTTGTAATAAAACATTGGGTTGTTTATATATTATTCGGTTACCCATGTTATCTAATTCAATCTCAGTTGGCATTATCTTAATTTCCTCTATTTTATTTTTAATATCAGAAATTGTAAAACCTTCTTTTAATTGTTTTTTCTTAGGTCTTTGTAAAGCTATCTTGCTGTCACCATCATTCTTAACAGTAATATAAATAGTGTTAGATGCTACATCATATTTTACACAAGGATTTCCACCATATGATAATATAGCAGGAATACTATTATTTATACTAGTAGTGCTTGGCCCAAATGAATCTAAATAAAACCAAAATGACATAGCATATTGATAATTGTATTTTTCTTCTGAGTTATGTAAATCAGACTCATTTGCTTTTATATTAGCATCAACATTTACATTTGCGTTTAAATCCTGGTATGTTGCTACATTTGTCTGTTTATCAGTTGGTATAGGCTCATTAACCCACGACTTACCGCCTTGTCCATAGTATTTTGTTGATACATATGGATACAATAAGAATTTGATTATAAAATATCCGCCAAATATACCTAATCCTAATAATAATAACATCATCTCAGTCTGTTTTGTTTTAGCATACTGTCCTGTTAAGTAGTCAATTATATTTACTACCAAACAAGGAATATATAGAATTGTATGTAGCACCAACCTGAATACAGGATTATCTTCTAAATATCCTCCGGCATTAACTAATTTCCATATAATTGCAAGCATTCCAATAAGCATAATAATATTTAACGCAGTTGAACCAATTGTATCACTTGTATAAGAGTTCTGTTTAAATGCGCCAATCCAAGATAATATACTATATATTAGGAGTCCAGAAATGCCTATAGATCCTAATATGTATATTCCTCTTGTAAGCAGCTTAACTAATGTAGGAGACTCACCATATAATCCGGACTTAGATGGATTTGTAAAAAAATAGTGATAAACAAATATCATTAAAAATATAGATAGTCCTATACATGCTATTAAGAATGTAGAAATACCAACATATTTTGTCATTATATTCCAAGGATCATAAAAGTATAAAACAGATATTACCAAAATAAATAGTAAAAACATTGCTGTATATTTACTTCTTTCACTGTAGAACATCTGAAGGTCTCGTGGTAAATTTTTCTTAGCAATATCATCATCCTTAGTTACAACTATATATGAAAAACATGTAAGAACTAATACAGCAAATAATATAAAATAGTTTAATGAAAGTGCTTTGTTTTGCTTGAATTCATTGCTAAATAAAATAATTAGTATAATAATAAATGTGCTTACTGCGCCTATACTATATACTATTTTAGTTATGGGACTTGAGTCCGGTGTAGCTATGCCATTTTTTACATTTAAAAACATTTTTATCAGCATTGTTGCGCATATAAAAAATATAATAGTTGATACAATAATATAAATAATCTGGGTTGTTAGTTGAAATGGATTAAATACCTTGGTTAAAATAACAAATACTATAAATATCCCAATACCAATTAACCACATCTTATATCCTTTTATTTTGTTTTCTAAATCTAAAATAGTTGGGTCTTCTGTTGGAAATAGATTAGTATTAGGAGCACAATTAGGATTAGTTATCTTAGTGCTTGGTGTTAAAAATGAACCCATACTGTCTTTTATTTTCTGAATAGTTTCTTGGAATTTATTTTCGTTACTTGGTTTTTCATTAACACTCATTATTATAATAATGCTATAATATTATTGTTATAATAATATAATATTCTATTCTACTCTATTCTATTACATATTTTCAGAAGCTGTTTTCTGTCCGTGACATTCGCGACAAAGTGCTACTAAATTAGATGGATCATTTCCTCCGCCGTGTTCTAAACGGACTTTATGATCAACTTCAAATGTATGCGTTAATTTATTATTACAATGTCCACATTTCCAGTCCTGTATTGACGCTACATATTTCTTCTTTGTTTCACTAACAGAGCGTTTTGTCGCCTTTTGGCCTGATAATTGGAGACGCTGTCTTATACTGAGATCTTGGTTTTGATTTGGATTCTGAAATCCATTAAGTCCTGCCATAAAATTATTTTCTGTTTTACTAGTTAAATCAAAAATTGGAGAAATCATATCAACTGTATTTTTATCAATTGGCATATATTTTATTAAATTGTTAGTATACAGCAACATTTTCTTTGACTGAGTTGGATTTCTTTTTAATAATAAATATAATGATATTCCTAGAATACCAATAATAGCCATTTTATAATATTTTTTATATGATGTTAGAAATTTGCTATATTTTCCATCATGATAGGCATTATATATTAGAAAGCCTGTTATTCCAAGTACTATTAACTCTAATTTCATTATTATATAATATTGTTATTATATAATTTTATTTTATTTTATAGATTCTATTTTTTACTACTATAGCGTCTAGATTTGTGTTTCTTATATTTTCTTGTATACATTTTATTATATTCCTTATTAGTCTTATTAGTCTTATTAGTCTTATTTGCCATATTTTTATTTCTTGTCTTCCATTTTTTATAATGCTTAGTTTTTCGCTGTGTTTTATTTTTTATTATTTTAGAACCACCAGTTTTGTTAGTACTTGTCTTTCCAGAATAGGTTTGCTTATCAAATAACATTGTCATCATTAATAATAATGATAGCATTTGATTTGTATTCATACTAATTATTGAATCCGCATTTTTCTCAATAGCTAATCTTGTTTCTGGATTAATACTTGGATCTGTATTTGATACAATATTATTATATGTATCTTTAAATAAATTAAATATCGGTGTTACTACTAATGGGTCGTAATTTGGCAATACTTTGTTAGTATCATCTCCTAAATTTGCTGTTATCATTGTGAATAAATATAAAATAAGAATTATATTTTTTGTAAGTATTATTAATAGCTTTTCAATATTTTCTTTGGACTCTGATTTAATATCAATAGACTTAAATAGATTACTAGTTTCGGGTCTAAGTGATGCTAAAATTGGTAATATTATTTGCTGCGAATAATTTGTCAGAGTATTTTCATTATTGTTAGTTTGGTTCAAATATATGTTTGATATTTTGTCATTAAAATTAATAAAACTATTATAATCAGATTTTGTATTATTTGTACTAGATATTATATTATCTATATTTTGTAATGCTGACAACATTTTTACATCTGTTTCAACACTTTTGTATTTTTTTAAAACTATATTAAACGCACTCAAATAAATAATTGCTTCAATATACACCTTTTCCAAAATTTTTTGTAGGCGTATCTTATCCGAAAATACAGCATTATCAATATTATGTGTCTTACCAATAGTTTCTAACATTTCCTTTGTAAAAAATCCTTTTACAGATGTTCTATCTAACATATCAAAACCTAAATCTATATTATATTTAGTCCATTGTAAAGGCAAATTTGCGATTGTTTTATAATTAGATAATGTTATTTGAGGTTTTAATACAAATTCATACCAGTTTTGTCGGTTTACTTCTCCGGAGCGTATATATGGTTTAGACTTACCATTTGATAATTGGTTTATAGTGCCATATTTTGATACATATAAAATATTGCTATTAGTATTGTCTATCTGAATAGGTCCTACATAAAAATATTGTCGTCCATTGGCATCAGGCTGAAACCAAATAGTGCCTTCTTTTAATGGTCTATTATTAGAAAATTTTGTATCAGTAAATTTCAAATAGTTTAATGTATTTATTTTCTCCATAATATCTCCTATCATTTGGCGTTCAGCTGTAACTGCTGTTAGTTTAGCTTGATATGTATTATATATATTAACAAGATTTGTTAGATATTCAGTATCAATAGCATTTAAATTTATATCAGCTGGAATCTTTATGTATCCGGGTTTAATATTTTTTAAACAACTAACAACACCATTACTTTTATCAAGACCATCTTTGTATGTTTTTGTATTAAAATCATCTTCACTTGAATAGAATTCAATGTCTACCATTGTTCCAGCTTTTAAAATTCCCTTTGAAAATGAACCAGACACCTTAGCAGTAGGATATTTTGCTGTATCAGAATTATAGTCATCAATATAAAATATACCTTTACCATCGGCATCAAGTGTATTATTTTCTGTATCCATTTCACCAATATATACACCATTTCTGTATAAATTAAATGATTGATAATATATAAGATTTAATGATGCGTCGTTTTTATTTAAGTCTAGTATCATTTTAATATTTATAATTCTAAAACCAAGACCAGAATTATCATAATTATTCATATTTAATAAATTTACTACATTTTGATACATATCAAAAGTGATTGTATTATCTGTTATATTATAGTTTGTTGAGTTTTTTTTTGGACCATATAATAAAGAAAATAAATTATATCTATCAGGTCTATCAGGTCTATATGGTCCATCAGTTAATCCAAATCCAGAAGCTGGTTTGGAAAAATCAGCAAACCAAGTAGCTTTAAATGTTTGCGCTACAATTGTAGTACATATATTAATTAAATCTAATTGATTAAATTGTATTGTTTGTATATTTTTATTAATAATTTGAAAACAAATATATTTATAATAATCATCTACTAATAACTCTTCTTCTCTTGGTTCTTTATTAACTCTAGGATTCCATGTAGATAATGCCATATTGTCATTATTAAATGTAATACCTTCATTTCTATGAACATCCTTTGCTATTTGTTCTTTAAAGTCAAACCAATCAATAGTCCAAGTATTAGTATTAGTATTTTTCTTATAGTAACAAGCTAAAAGTCTCTTTAATAACCATTTTAAGTCTTTTCCATAATTATTGTATGGAAATACATCCTCATGATACTCATAATTATTTACTGCTTTGATAAATGAATCTTCTGTTATCAGTGGAACTTTTTCTGAAGCAAGTTTTTCTACTTCTGTCTTTGGTTCAGTAGTTGTAAACTCGGCAATAAAACTTGTATATAGGTCACAAATTGGTATACTAATATCTAATTTTATATCGGATAATTCTGTATAATTACCATTATAAGCTTTAATTAAACCATCATAATTATTAATTAAATTATCAAAATTAGTACGCTGAGGTTTACTAAGACCATCTATTTGTTTCTGTTGTTTTTCTTGTGATTGTTTTATTTGTTCTGAAGTTATATTCATTACTTATTTATTTGACTAATATATACAAATATATTATTTTAACAAATAATATATTTTTACCCTATCTCAAAACAAAACATACTAACAAATTCAACATTATTGTTAGGTTTATCGTGTATATTTACCATATTTTCGTCTTAATTTTCTAGAACTAGATATTTTTTTATTAATATTTTTATTCTTATTATATTTTCTCCTTGTCAGCATTTTTCTTCGTTTTAATTTATTTGTTTTTCTTCTAGTGCTACTACGCTTTTTACCACCAAACGCAGCTCCTATTGTAATACCACTTAGTCCTAATGTTGTAGATAATCCAAGTAATAATGAATTAGTAAATTCCGAATTATTTAGCACAATTGCTTCAGGATTATCCTCAATATTTACGCCTTTTTCAGTTCTATTACTATCTATAGCTCTTAATAATTTTGTATAGCATTGTTTAAAACCATAATATAAATTTAAGGTCTGAAAATATGAGACAATAATAGAAGGCGCACCGGGATTTTGGTCGTCACGATATATTTTACTGATCACAATTAAATACACATTTAGACATAGAATTATGTTCTTAATAAGAATTAATAATAAGTCATAAATATTCATATTTTCTATTTTAATATCCTTATTCATATTCTTAAAGAAATCTACACCAGTTTCATCTTTACTAACTGATGCTAAAATAGCCTTAATCGCAGTTTTTGATTCCTCCTTAACAATATTAGGATTAAATCCTTTATTTTGTTTTTGTGTAGCATACTCAGAATAAAATGTAGTAAATGCGGATTGCGGATTTTCCATAGAAAGCTGTTTATATAAATTCTCAATCATCTTAGTTAAATCATTTGTTGCTACAGATTGTCTCTTTATATATTCTTGCTTTTGTTCTTCTATTTTAGATGTAAATTGTGTATCATCAAGACCAAAATATACTACAGCATAACGATGCGCGCGTTCATATAGAATATTAGCAAGAGTCCATTTTGATGCTTTTTCGGCTTTATCAGCAGCAGCAATTGTATTATTTATTTCTGTTTCATATTTTTCTTTATCTTGAGCTGTTAGTTGTTTAATATATATAGTTCTATATTTGTCTTGTAAATCAGATAAATTCATTACTTCAAAAATATTAGCAAATGTATTTATTTGAAGAGTTTTTAATCCACGTATAATATCATCATCCTCATAATCACCATTATTTATGTCAGATTCTAATGATTTATTTAGAGTTCCAATATATAAATAATAATACACATTACAGACTAAATTCAATATATCTGAATCATTTATTTCAAGATGTAATATTTTTTCAATAATAGGTATTATTCTATTACCCTCTTCTTGAGTTAAATTAGGATTTTGTTCTAACTTACATAATTCTCTTAATAATGTAACTTTGCTAGATAATGTATTATTTCCTTTTCCTGGCAAAATCTTATCTAGTGATTCCAAGCAATCAGATAATTGTCCAGCTTCATATAATTTATAAGCCGCATTATATTGTTCATCTAATGTTCCGGTGTCAGATATAAAAGAAGAAACAGATAGTATTGATTGAGGTTCTAATTCTGATTCTAATTCTAATTCTGATTCACTAGAGGGTGAACCAGCATTAATTCCACATTTTTGTTTATTGCTATTATCACTAATTTTATAAGCAGTAATATTATTTTCATAAATATATTTTAAGGTCATTATAATTGCTTGTCCAAATACAACTATTTCGTGACCTAATAATGACTTCATCATTTGTAAATTATCAGTTTTGAATATTATATTATCCATATTAACTTTTTTAATTAATTCCTGTTCTAATAATTCAGAAAATTGTGTATTAGGGTCAGGCATTACAAGTCCGGGTATACTAAAATAATTAGCAAAATAGTCAATCCACTCCCAAATTCCAGTAAGTTTTTTAATAGAATCTGTAGCTATTGTTATATTGCTATTATCATACACAATATCCGCCCAACTAATTTGTTGAGTTATAGATGAACTTGGTGTAGCTGATGTAGCTGTTTTTGATAATATTCCTGCTATTAATGGTACATCAGTTGGTTTAATTATAACATCTCCATTGGTATTTTTAATTTGTCCATATTTGGAGGATATATGTAATAATGTAATTTCATAATGAGGCACTGTTCTATCAATGCTAATGTCTCTCAAAGGTCCTTCATAAATATAATCATTTACAAAAATTACAATAGAATTTTCATCATTTTCTGTAAGAGATGCGTCATCTTTAACATATTGCTGCTTTATTAAATAATTGTTAGTCCATTTCCAGTCATTACTAGGTGTCATTATAGCATTTGCTGGGTCATATAATATATTAAACCACATAGTATTTTCGGTTTTACCATTTGGTCCAAGAATTTTGCCATATTGTTCAGATACTTTTAAAAGTTCATATGGTGGGTTGCTTGTTATATCAATAACAGGATCCATAGGACCATAATATGAGTAGCCATTATTAAGAACAATTGTGCCTACATTTTGATTTTTTTTTAATGTAGGATCATTTGTAAGATAATTTCCTCCAATACTAGCACTAGAACTATCACTAGGAATATCACTAGGAGTAATAGTAGAACTAGCACTTTTAGGTAAGGGTACAATTGTTTCTGTTAATATGGGTTTACTACTAGCACTAGGAATAGATGTAGAACTAGGTTCAGTAGCAATAGAACTAGAACTAGAACTAGAACTAGGAATAGATGTAGACATAGAACTAAAACTAGGAATAGAACTAGCACTAGGAGATGGTTCTTCTGGTTTTTTTAATGTAAGTGTTATTTTTTGTTTAGTTAGGCCAAGTTCTCTATAATAATCATTCATAGTAACACCTGGTTTATTAAGGTCTTTATCATTAATAGCTAATATTTGGTCTCCAATATTTATTTTATTGTCGCCCTCAATAATTGGATTTTTAAGTGATTTAACAATTATTTTACCACCAACTAACTCAGGAATAACACCAAAAAGACCAGAACCTTTTTCTCTTTCCACAGTTACTGTATATATATTTTTATCTGTAGGCACACTAGGTTCTATAGTTGAACTTGAACTTGAACTGCTACTTGGATTTCTTTGAATTCTAAATGACATAGGACTATTAATCATATCTGCATTACCAATAGCAATTTGTAATATATTAAAATCGCCATTATTATTGCCAGTATTTACTATTTGCCATTTGTTATTTGCTATCGATCTATCTATTCTAACTGCTATAAGTTTATCACCATCGTTTATTGGTATGTTTTTACTTCCTGCTGTATATGATACAGGACCATTTTGATCTGAACCAACATTAATAATAAAAATACCAGGAGGGTTATTATTTTTATCAACATCATATCCAAATCCAAATGTCTTTTTATCATTTAGGTTTAAAGTTACTTCATATATATTAGTATCAGACATATTTGTATATTTACTAATATATACAAATATATTATTTATTATATAAATACACTATTAATCCTGATGCTCCTAATAAAACTAATGTATAAATAATTTTCTCCCGCCATTTATAATAATTTTTCATCTTAATATCCTTTGGCTTATATTCCTCATAATATTTAATGTAGAAATCATTCAAAGAAATCTTTGGCTTTTCAAGCTTCTCATTAATTTTATTATGAATAAAATGTGTCCATCGGATAAATGCGTCACGTGAATCTAAATATGCCGTAACTGGATATTCATCCAATAATTTGCTAAAATCGCTTCCCATTGCTTCTACTGGAATAAATATTGGCAAACTCATAATAAATTCATAATATTTTTTTCGTGTTATATCATTTGGTCTTAAAGGATATGTCATCGCAATTGTATGTAAGAAAAACCAGAAATGCGGTCCCCAAATAGTCGGGTCTAGTCCAGAAATAGTGGCATTGTTAGTCTTCGTTATTTCAGGCATCTAAATTAAAACAACATAAAAACAACTTTATAATAACATATAGTCATTCTAAATATTATGAATATGAATATAAATATGAATAAAAATAATGTATGTAATAACTGTGGCAAACTTGGCCACTTATTTCATCAATGTAAGCTGCCGATAACAAGCTATGGCATCATATTATTTCGCACAACACCAAAAGGTCTCCAATTTCTAATGATACGGCGCAAAGATAGTTTTGGATATATTGATTTTATTCGCGGCAAATATATACATCATAATGTAGAGCATCTTAAAAGCATCTTTAATGAAATGTCTATTGTAGAAAAGGAAAATATAAGAACAAGCACATTTGAAACATTATGGGCTAAAATGTGGGGTATAACTAATATTGGTAATCAATTTAAGAGCGAAGAATTATCATCTCAGAAGAAGTTTGATATGCTAAAAACAGGATTACAAATAAATGATGAATTTATATCTATTGATACACTTATAGCATCAAGCACTACAAATTGGAAAGAAACTGAATGGGAGTTTCCTAAAGGTCGGCGCAATTTCTTAGAGAAAGATTTGGATTGTGCTTTAAGAGAATTTGAAGAGGAAACAGGATACTCAAAGAACAAATTAAAAGTGATTGAGAATCTAATGCCATTTGAAGAAATATTTATAGGATCAAATCATAAGTCATATAAGCACAAATATTTCTTAGCATTTATGGAAGATAGTGAAGATTTATTAGAGAATTATCAAGCAACTGAAGTTAGTAAACTAGAATGGAAATCACTAGAAGAGTGCTTAGAATCAATTCGTCCATATAATTTAGAGAAAAAACAATTAATTCTAAATATTAATAAAGTATTACAAGAATATAGATTATATTGATAATATATAGTAATAGTAATGGAGAAAAATGAAGAAGGTGAAAAAATTATAAAACCAAAGAAACAAAAATTAGAAGATAAAGATGATGACACTTGTGCTAATGTATATGATCCTAGTTGTAGCAAAAATCAGAAACTCTTAAAACTAGAAGAACAAAATATGGAAGAAGCTAAGGCTAATCCAAATAGTGACCCATTTTTGTATCCAGACCTAAATGATCCTAATTTTAATATTAAAATTGCGAAAAAGAAGGAATTTAGTAACTCTAAATATGATGGCACTATTGACAATGTTAAGAAGCGAGCTGAAGAGTTAAGTCAAGCCGAATATGAATTATTACCTCAGCAAGCATTTGTTAGAAATTTTATGTCATTTCAGACACCTTATAATAGTTTGCTTTTATTCCACGGTCTAGGTTCAGGTAAGACATGTAGTGCGATTGGTGTTTGTGAAGAGATGCGTGACTATTTAAAGCAAATGGGTATTTCTAAACGTATTATTATTGTTGCTAGTCCAAATGTTCAGGACAACTTTAAATTACAGCTATTTGATGAACGTAAATTAAAAGAAGTTGATGGAATGTGGACAACAAAAGGTTGTTTAGGAAATAAATTATTAAAAGAAATTAATCCAACAGGTATGAGAGGATTAACAAGAGATAAAGTTATTCAACTTGTAAAGAACATAATTAGCTCATCTTATTATTTTGTTGGGTATACACAGTTTTCTAATGATATTGTTAGAAGTCAAGGCACTAATCCATCAGAAGATGTAAAACGACGCAATCTAGAAAATGAATATAGTGACAGATTAATTGTAGTTGATGAGGTTCATAATATTCGTATTTCAGATGATAATGAGAACAAAAATGTAGCAAAGAATCTAATGTATTTAGTTAGTGTTGTTAGTAATATGCGTTTATTACTACTTTCCGCTACACCAATGTTTAATAGTTATAAAGAAATTGTATGGCTTTTAAATTTAATGAATATGAATGATAGACGTGGAATAGTTGGTATATCAGACATTTTTGATACAAATACTGGCGAATTAACGCCTGAAGGAACTAAATTACTTATTAGAAAAGCAAATGGATATGTATCTTATATTCGTGGTGAAAATCCATATACATTTCCATTTCGTGTATATCCAAATAAATTTGCGCCAGAAAATACTATACAGACTATAAAGACTGTAGAGGGTAAAGATAAAAAAGATTATCCAATGTTTAATCTTAATGGCAATCCTATTAAAGAAAATAACCAGATAGATAAATTAGAATTATTTATAGTACCAATAGGAAGTATTCAGCAAATGGGATACCGATATATAATGAGTAACTTATTGTCACGTGAGGCACGTGTTATAACTACAAAAACTGGTCAACAGCGTGTTCAGAAAGGTTTTAAGGAACTAAAAGCATTTGGATATACTGATTTAATGTTACCTATACAGGCATTAAATATAATTTATCCGAATGATGATTTAGTAGAAATAGAACCTATTGAGTATGGTAATAGATTAGCTGAGGAAGAAGAAATTTTAGATGATGATATTGCTCCTAAAAAAACTGATACTGGTGATGTAATAGAAGAGATTGAAAGCTCTTTAGTAACTGGACCTTTAGTTACAGAGGAGAAAAATATGGAACTACAAGAAGTAGAAGGAGAACAAGAAGAACAAGTTGGACAACAAGAAGAACAAGTTAGACAAGAAGAACAAATATTAGTTGAACCAACAGCTAAAGCAAATAAAACTAGAAAAGTCAGAGTAGTTCAAGAGCCCAAACTAACAAAGAATACCACAAGAAAAGTGAACCCATTAATTGAAGGTGAGCATATTGTTGAAGGAGAAACACTATCACAAGCATTAACATTAAAGAATCCTATTGCTACAGAATCATCATCGTTAGTTGGTGGAGTAGGTGGAGTTAGAGGTCGTCCAAAGAAGGTAGTAAATGTGGCGCCTTTAGAGCAAGCACTAGATAGACCTAATCCTGAACCTAATCCTAATTTAAGTCTAATAAATCCAAAAATATTAACCGGAACTGAAGGTCTTAAAAGCATTATGAATTATGAAGATAGTCGCACACCATCTGTAAAAGGCTCATTTGAATATAAACCAGGCAAACCTCATATTTTTGAGCCTGATGAAATTGGAAAATACAGTTCAAAAATTGCCAATATATGTAAATATATTTATGGCTCTACAAATAGCAGTTCACCCAATGAGCCACCTCGTGTATCCGACGGTATTATATTAATTTATTCATCTTATATTGACGCTGGTCTAATACCAATGGCTTTAGCATTAGAAGAAATGGGTCTAACACGATATAATGGAAAGTCATTATTCAAAACTTTACCAAAAGCCGCATTATCTAAAGATAATAAATTACGAACTGCTAAATATATTATGATAACAGGTGATCCACGTCTATCACCAAACAATGATGCTGATGTAAAAGCTGTAACAAATGACAATAATATCAATGGAGATAAGATAAAAGTTGTATTAATTTCACAAGCAGGTTCAGAAGGTCTAGATTTTAAAGCAATTCGTCAGATTCATATATTAGAACCTTGGTATAATGTAAACCGTTTAGAGCAAATTATAGGCCGTGGTGTACGTAATTTTTCACACAAGGATTTACCTTTTGAAAAGCGAAATGTTCAGATATTTTTATATGGAACAAGATTACAAAATAGAGAAGAAGAAGCTGCTGATTTATATGTATATCGTATGTCAGAAATTAAAGCTATTAAAATAGGTAAGGTTACACGTCTATTGAAACAAGTTTCAGTTGATTGTGTTATTAATCATGGTCAGTCGTTACTAACAGCAGAAGGAATGAAAGAAAAAAATACTGATATTACACAATTATTATCAAATCATGAACTGCTTTCAAATTTTGAAGTTGGTGACTTGCCTGATACAGCAACTTGTGACTATGGTTCTTGTGAATATCAATGTATTCCAGATTTAAATTCACCTGAAACCCCTGAAGATTTAAAGGTAAAAGATTCTAAGTTCAACTTAAATACATATAATGAGAAATTTATGCTTATTAATTCAGATAAGATAATACAAAAAATAAAAAAATTATTTAGTGATAAAATAGATGGTAAATTTTTCTATAAATGGAGGACATTGTTATATTTAATAAAACGCAAAAAGAATTATCCAACAGATCAAATATATGCCGCACTAACATTATTAATAAATGATAATTCTGAATACATTACAGACAAATATGGTCGCACAGGTCATCTAGTAAATATAGGTGAATACTATTTATTTCAACCAAGTGAGTTAAATTATCCACATATTTCAGTATTTGACAGATCAAAACCATTAGATTATAAACATGACCGAATTAAATTTGAGATGAAGACAGGATTAATAAATACAGATAGTGATACAGGCAAGGTAATTTTAGGAAATATGTTTAAAAAATTTAATACAGCAAGAGATACAATTAGTGTAGAAAAAGGCACTGATGATTGGTATCAACATTGTGGTGTTGTAATACGAAAAATGGCATATGACGAGTCTAATACAATTATTGATAAAGATACACCTTTAGAAAGACTTGGATTGTTATTAAATAAATTTGTTGTAGAACATATTGTGGATACACTAACAATGCAAGAACGTATAGACCTAATGAATATGTTTTTAGAGACAAATAATCTAGAAGATGATAATGAGATAAAACAAAATAAGTTGTTAAAACAGTTCATAATAAATGTAAATAAATACTTACAAACAAAAATAATCAAATCTAAAAATGGAAAAATAACAGCAATGGTTATTTTTGACGGTCCATCAAAAAGATATAAGGAACTTGCTCCAGAAAATGATAAAGATAATGGTAATCTTAATATATTTATATTAAGAAATAGAAAATGGATCCCTGGTGAGGCTGAAGATAAACGAGATTTAGAACAAACAATTATTAATATATATGATATATCAGATGAACCAAAAGAGAGTATAAATAATAATGTTGGATTTATTGGATTTGAAAAAAATCTTCAAGATATGGTATTTAAAATAAAAGATACTAACAATAAGCGTTCAACTGGTTTCCGTTGTACTCAAGCTGGTCGTGAAAAGAAGCACCAAAAGGAAAAGGGTATTATTTATATATTGAATGAATTAGAAGGTCATAAATTAGATGAGCATCGCTTTTCAGAAGCATCAAAAGAAAGCGTATTTGAAATGTGTATTCGTATTGAACTAACAATGCGAGCTTATCAAGAAGAAGAACTAGATAATAAAATGTGGTTTGTTAGCACAGAAATGGCAATTTTTAATGAATTTGAAAAACGAGAAAAGTCTGGAAAGAATTAATATAAAATAATAATAAAATTGAAAAATAATTAAAAGATATTATACATACTAAATATATAATGGAAAACGCTACCACTATCAAGAAATCAAAATATAGACAAAAGGAGACTAAAAATGTCTATGGAATATCACAAATAACTAAAACAATAACATTACCAATAAATGCTATAGGCAAAAATATTCATCAGACAATTGAACGTGTAATTGGATCAATGGTAGAAAGTAAATGTATTGTTGAAGGATTTGTTAAATCAGGTTCAGTAAGAGTAATAACATATTCCAGTGGTTTAATAAAGGGAGATAATGTAATATTTGATGTTGTATTTGAATGCGAAGTTTGTTATCCAGTTGCTGGTATGTTACTAAATTGTGTTGCTAAAAATATTACAAAAGCAGGTATTCGCGCAGAAAGTTCAGAGGAAACACCATCACCATTTGTGTTATTTATTGCTAGAGACCATTATTACTCAAGTGATTATTTTAATTCTATTGAAGAAAACGAAAAATTTGTTGCGCGTGTTATAGCACAACGTTTTGAGTTAAATGATAAATATGTATCAGTAATTGCCGAGCCAGTGCCACCAAAAGATGAAAAGTTTGGAAAGAAACCAAGAATACAATTTGAAGAAGAGTAAAATAATAATAGGAATTATTACAAATTTTAATTAATAATTAAAATTTTTTTTCTTGATATTATAATTATTATATGCTATTATGATTATTATGAATTAGATATTAAAAAGAAGCCATTATTATTTACAATAACAATGGATTTATCTATAAGTGAAAATAATATTGATGTAAATACTAATGATAATAATAGTAAAAACACTAGTCCAAATAGTCTTGATTTGGCACAATTAAATAATATACGTGAGACTATTGAAAATATGTCTAAGTTTAATCAAGTAGAAATATTGCGCATTTTAACAAGACACAAAGAAGTTATAATAAATGAGAATAAATATGGTATACATATTAATTTAAGTGAACTAAGTAATGAAATATTTAATGAGCTAATGGTATATATTAATTATGTAAATACCCAAGAAATTGAGTTAAATAATATTGAAAAACAGAAACAGGATTATAAGAATAATTATTTTTTAAAAGATAATAAAGATAACACTAGTAATTCTATAAATAATAAATATGTCACTGAATTTAGCAAATAATCATAATCAAAATAATAATGAATTAAGTAATGTGTATAACGTTGTAGAAGGGCTACAAGATTATATGTTTACTAGACCTAATATAGAGCGTTATACAAAGAATATTTTAAAAACTCTAATTAGTTCAGATCAAAATCAAACAAAGTATGTGGCTAAAGAAATAACTATAAGACCTAATACTAATATAAAATCTAACAGCAAAATTACTACAGATAATTTAAATTTAAATTTTTATAAACCATTAAAAAAGGATTCTCTATTCTGGTGTTTTTTTATTCTTAAATATGGTTTTGGAAAATATGAAATGGATATTGGCTCACAGCATTTTATTATTGAAAAAACAGAAAAATATAATAATATTGAGTTATTAAGAACGAAAGAAAATAAAAATTTACTAAAAATTAATAAAATTAAAGTGCTTTCGGATTTAGAAGATGATCTGGCAAATAAGGAAAGAATATCAATAAAGACTTTTTTTGCTCTTTGTATTATTGAAAAAATAAACATTTTGTTAGTTGATGGTCGTAAAATTTACCAAAGTATTAATAATGATAATCCTTTAATTAATGTTATTCATAGAAATAATAAGACTTATGAACATCATATTGAATTAAATGTTAGTAATGATGCTATTAATAATTATAGACAAAATTACTACAATGTCTCTGGTTTTGATGGTGTATTAAAATCTATGTCCGCATATAAAGTTGATGAATTAATTGAGATATGTAAACAATTAAATATAAATACAGATATTAATACAGCACTTAGTAATAAAAGTAATCCTAAGAAGTTAACAAAGAAGGATCTATATGAATTAATAGTTCAGAACTTTTAAAAATATTAGAATATATTAGAAAAAATTGAATAAATAATATAAATATAAATATATATTATATATAATGTCAAAATCTAACAAAAGGGAGGAAATACAAACAGAAAAAGAAGAATTGGAAAAAATAATAGAAAATCCAATGGAGAAGGAGAAAAGTATAAGTAACAAATATAATAAAGAAGAAAATATAAAGAAGACTAATCCTCGCCAACAATTATTGCTTATTTCAAGAGAGTTATTACAATCGCAGTCCGGTAAGTATTATACCTATGAAATGGAAGTAAAATTTGGTACACGAGGTATTAAGCGTCTAACTAAACAAGATTATGATAATGTAGTTAAAAAATTAAAAGATATGGGGTTTATGTCTATTCAGTCAGATGGTTATTATACTTTAAAAATTCAACCTGAATATATTGATTCTAGAACTGGCGAATTTAAATCATCTGGTGATATAGATCGTTTTCGCATTGAAATTAATGGACTAACAAATATACAAGAATATTGTCGTTCTAATAATCTTGAACATCTATTAAATACTAAGACTAAGGAAGAAGTATCTATTATGAAGAAGACTGATGTTAAAACTAATGCTGGTCCAGAAAATGTAGCAACAGAAAATAATAGTTACATTAGCAGTGCTGACTTTGATGATTTTAATTTTAGAGTAACATATAAGAGTGAAGAAATAATAAGTAAGACAAGTAATATTGGTTTAGAACTTATTTCTAATTGGAATAAGTCTAGAAAGGTTTATCGCTATATTAATCGCGTTACATTTGAACATAAGGATTATCCATTTAAGGTTGATTTAAGTATTGTTAGATCATCAACAAAAGATGTACGAGGGCGTATGACAAAAACATATAATGTTCAAGATTCTAGTGTATTTAACAATCCGGAGTCATATGAGATAGAAATAGAAGTAAAAAATAATGACGCAAAATTAATGTATAATAGTCCTGAACAACTAACAACGGCTATTGAAAAGATTGCTAAAATTGTATTATGTGGTCTACAACAAACAAACTATCCTGTATCCTATGTAGAACAAAAGAAAACAATAAATGATTATATGCGTCTTCTTCATGAGCCAGAATTTAAGAGAAAAAACTTAGATTATTTCCCTAAGGAAAGAGTATATCCTAGTGATTTTATTGGTCCATCTTCGGTTACATTACAGATTAAAAATATAGCACCAATTGATCCTAATATAAGTGTGCCAAATATTACTGTTCCTTATTCATATGTAGTTACAGATAAAGCAGATGGAGATCGTCACTTATTATTTATTAATGGTATTGGTAAAATATATTTGATTAGTTCTAATATGAACGTTATTTTCACAGGTGCCAGAACAGAGAATCAACAATGTTTTAATACGCTAATTGATGGAGAATTAATTCTTCATGATAAAAATAGTCAATTTATTAATACATTTGCCGCTTTTGATATCTATGTTATAAATGGATTAAATATTAGAGAAAGACCATTTGTAGAAGTAAAAACAAAGGATCCTAAATATTTTGTAGATGGCTGCCGTTTACCTATTTTAAAAGATGTTATTAAAAATCTTAATCCTATATCTATTATCGGAAAAGCACCTGAAGCTAAGAAAGGTGTTGAGAAGATTTTGGAAGCAATGAAAAAAGAAAATAAGAGTCCTATTACTATCATAGTTAAGCATTTCTATCCACGATTTATTAAGGATGAATTAGAAACAAAAGAAGCAAAAGCAGGTGAAGATATTGAAGCAAAGACTTCCGAAAGAAAGGGTGATGACTATAATATTTTTGAGGCTTGTAATTATATCTTACAAAGAATTAAAAATGGACTTTATGAATATAACACTGATGGTCTAATATTTACACCAACATTATTAGGTGTAGGTAGTAGTAAGTTTTTGGAAGCTGGTCCATTAAAGAAGACCAGATGGGATTACTCATTTAAATGGAAACCAGCTGAGTTCAATACAATTGATTTCTTAATTACTACAAAGAAAGGTGCCGATGGAACTGATATTGTAACACCAATATTTGAGAAAGGGCAAATATTCAGCGAAGCAACTCAGTTTAATCAATATAAAACACTTATATTACGTGTTGGTTTTAATGAGAGACAACATGGATTTATTAATCCTTGTCAAGATGTTCTAGATGATAAATTACCATCAGTAGATGATAGTAATGAAGAAGGATATAAACCAACCCAATTCTTTCCATCTGAACCATATGATATCCAAGCAGGTCTTTGTAATATAATGTTGGAGCTAGATGGTAATGGAACACCTCAAATGTTTACTGAGGAGCGTCAAGTATTTGAAGATAATACTATAGTTGAATTTAAATATGATTTAACTAAGTCCGGATTATGGAAATGGGTCCCACTACGTGTTCGTTATGATAAGACTGCTGAGTTTAGACAAGGACTTAATAGTTTTGGAAATGACTATAATACAGCTAATAATAATTGGTATTCAATTCATTATCCTATTACAGAAGAAATGATAGCAACTGGACGAAATATTCCATCTGAAATTGTATCTGAAGATGTTTACTATAATCGTATTACATCTGACAATTTAACATCTGGACTTAGAGATTTTCATAATTTATTTGTTAAGAAACTACTTATACAAAGCGTATCAAAGAAAGGTAATACATTAATTGATTACGCATGTGGTAAAGGTGGAGACTTTCCTAAATGGATTACAGCAAATTTATCATTTGTATTTGGTATAGATATATCAAAGGATAACATTGAAAATCGTATTAATGGTGCTTGTGCTCGTTTCTTAAATTATAGAAAAGAATATTCGCAAATGCCATATGCTTTATTTGTAAATGGAAATAGCAGTCTCAATATAAGATCAGGTCAGGCGCTTTTGTCCGATAAAGCAATTGCGATTACTAAATCAGTTTTTGGTTCTATTGCGTCTGATCCTAAATTGGGACCAGCTGTTACAAGACAACATGGTAAAGCATCCGATGGTTTTAATGTGTCATCTTGTCAATTTGCTATACATTATATGTTTGAAAATAATACGACATTTTATAATTTCTTAAGAAATGTTGCTGAGTGTACAAAACTAAATGGCTACTTTATTGGCACTAGTTATGATGGTAAAACAGTATTTAATATTCTTAGAAATAAGAAACAGGGTGAAGAAGTTGAAATATATATGGATGATAAGAAAGTATGGTCTATTACAAAGGATTATGATGGTGCGTCATTTAGAGATGATGACAGTTCACTAGGATATAAAATTTCAGTATACCAGGAATCAATTAATCAAACATTTTCAGAGTATCTTGTTAATTATAAATTCTTTATTGACGCAATGGAGAAATATGGATTTATTATAGTTCCTAGAAATGAAGCTAAAACACTAGGTCTTCCAGAGGGCACTGGTATGTTTATAGAGCTTTATAATATGATGATGGATGAGATAGATAGTAATCCAAAGAAAGCAGTTGATTATAAAGATGCGACAACAATGAGAAAATATGAGAAAGACATATCATTTTTAAATAGATATTTTGTGTTTAAGAAGGTAAGAACAATTAATGCTGAGAAACTAACAAATACTATTTTAGGTGCTCTACCTAGTGAATATGAGTTTGAGCAAGTAAATACTGAAAAAGCCAAAGAAGCTATATCTTCTCAAGAAAATATTATAAAGGAAAAAGCAAAGCCTAAGGCACTTCGTCGTAAATTAGTATTAGTTGAATCATCCGAAGCTAAGGAAGCTGATAGTAGTCCTAATCCTAATCCTAATCCTAATCCTAGCACTGCTCTAGAAAATGTATTAAAATCATCATCTATTATAAAACCTCGCACTAAGAAAGCACTAGTTCTAGAAGAAGATGTTTCTGTAGGACAAATACCGAATAAAGAGAAGACAACAACCCGTAAGAAAAAAGTGAATATTGAGTTTGATATTCCAGAGTAAAATATTATAATAAAAATAAAAATAAAAATAAAAATACAATAAAATAACAGAATATATGAAAAAAGATATAAATAATTTACATCATTATATACTAATTAATGAATTATTATATAATACCTAAAAATAATTTTAATATTTCAATAAATTTACTAATAAAAAATGATAATATTTCACCATTTATATCATATAGTCTTATTCATTATTTAAATGACATTTATTCACAATTACTTGGTATTGAATTTGACGAAACTGAAACAACACTTGAGTATATAAATAAAATAGTAAATCCATTTGAATTTATACATACAAATGTGCCTGGTTATTTTTTATCTGTTAGTAAAGTAAAACCATCTTCTAATATTTTTTTTGAGCTAATGGAAATTTTTCATGTGTGTAATATTATTGAAATTTTACAATTTAAAAAACAATTTCACATTGCTCATATTACAAAAAATAATTCATCTACTAATTATCTTATTGATATGTTGCGAGAAAATAATACAGATATAAATATAAATGAGGAATTTGATTATCAACAAATATGTAATAATTTTGTTAAAAATTATATTTATAAAACAAAAATAGATATGTTTATTTTTGAGTTTAATGATGCGGATTATGTAAATATACACCAATATATAAATAATATGATACTTGTATTATATATTATTACAAAATATCAAGAAGAAAATGGAATGTGTATTATTAAAATTGACAACATATTTTATAAAACAATTGTGGACATTTTATTTATATTTTCAGCTATTTATGAAAAGGTTATTATAATAAAACCATCTATTAGTAAGGTAACAAAAGGTGAACGATATTTAATATGTAAAAATTTAAATATGAATATTTTAAATAATTCTAAATTATTACAACAATTAGATATAAATATCAAGCCAAAAATGCTTGATAATACTTTAAATGAAAACATAGTACATTCATTAATTAAAAATGATATTCCTTATTATTTTTCAAATAAAATAGAAGAAGTAAATGCTGTAATTGGCCAACAACAATTAGAAGCATATGATCAGATTATAAATATTTTTAAAAATAAAAATAGAAATGAAAAAATAGAAATATTAAAACGTAATCACATTCAGAAATGTATTCAGTGGTGTGAGAAAAATCAGTTACCTCATAATAAATTTATTGACAAGTTTAATATTTTTTTAAATATTCAAAAAAAAATAGCTCAAAATAATAATGATAAAAGTAGTAATGAAAAAATAGAAGAAATAGAAGAAATAGAAGAAATAGAAGAAATAGAAGAAATAGAAGAAATAGAAGAAATAAATGAAAATATAAACAATATAGATAAAATAACTAACATAGATGTTTAATTATCTCTTTATTTAAGGTAATGTTGCGCCAATATAGTTACCAGCTGAGTGCTGAGTTACACTAACATAATTTTCAGATTCATCAGCTGAATTCTTTGAACATATTTGATGATTCTGACGCTGTCCCTGAAAAAAGAATGGGTTACCACTATATGTAGCAGCAGAACAAGTAGGAGCCTTAAATTTATATATGAAAGGTGTCTCTGATGAATAACCACCAGTAATAGATTGTGTAGTATTTGCGCCTTTTAATTTACGAATATTAGCAGCATTTGTGCTAATAGTATCAACATTTAGTTTTAATATACGAGTGCTGCTTGAAACTCCACCTTGCTGAGCAAATTGTGGATTATTTGGTTTATAATAGACACGACTACAACCCTTTGAATTACTAGGTCCTTCTAAAATTCCACTATTGTATGGGTTACTAGCAATCTCATATAAGTATTTTAGTGCTGCTTCTGACTGTTCTGGTGAACTTAATCTTGTTTTTAAGAAATTAATAAACTCCTCAATTGACCCAGGATTTAAAGTAACAAGTAAATCATATTGAGAACTATCAATAATACCTAAATTTACCATTGATTTTGCCACAGCAGTTATGAAGCCAATTTCAATTCCCTGATTAATAGTGCTATTAGGATTACATTGTGCTACATATAAGTTTACTAAAGATAATGGACTACCTGGTTTAGCATATTCAATAATTTTAGCAGTAACAAAAGGATATTTAATAATTATATTATATACATTCTTATCTATTTCACCAGTAATAAAATTAAATTGTCTTTGTTCAAATGTTTGACAACGATTATATAAATACATATATTGAGTTTGATAGTAGTCCTTCTTTACATTAGTGCTAGTTGGTAATACTCGTTGCATTGCTTTTCTTTGTTGATTACAACATAATAAAGGATTTGTTACATTTATCTGTGGTTTCTCACTTAAGTTATTAATTGGATACCAACTAGAAACAATACCTATACCTTCGCAATTTTTACATTCATTATCTATTTTATTACTATCGTCTACATTTATATCTTTATCTAAAAGACCTGCGTTAATTTTACCAGGTGTATTTTCCTTGACAATAAATTGACCAGGTCCATCAATCATTTGACTAATTAAACTGGAACCACCTGCGCCACCACCTAATGATGTGCCATTAGATGATTTAACGGCTCTATTTACATTATAATCAATTTGTAATTGTTCAACACGTTCTATGGGATCTGTAGGATTTGTTAGATAATGAACAGGAATAACTCTACCCTTTCTATAATGTTTAATAGGTCTAGCCAATCCAAATCCAGTTGGAAAAACATTTCCAGGATCATTATTAGTTAGTGGACGAATATGTGTAGCAGTTACACCAACTGGATTACTAAAGACCCCTTTTCCTTTCCACGATTTATAACCACCTTGAGGCGTTCTATTATTCCATGAATTCATACCTTGAGGATAAAATGCTGAAGACATTATAAAATATAAAAAGAAAATAAATGTTATTATATAATAAATATATATATTAACAAACAAATGCTTTTGTTATATTTCCTAATTGTTTTTTTTATATCTTTATTTATTTATCAGATTATTTTAGCATTTTATCCAAAAATAGAAGGAATGGAGACAAATAATAAGAGTAAGGATAATAGTAAAGATAAGAGTAAAGATAAAAATTATGGAGCAATGTATGAAGAATATCCAACAGATCCTTTGATATTAGGAAAACTAAATGCTGGAAATATTCAATACTTAAAAGGCCAGATTGATACAATATCAACAAATACTACAGAAATAAATGAGATGCAAACAACAATAGACCAATTACAGCAACAAGTAAGTGATTTATCAACCCAAATGAGTCAATTAAGTCAATCATTAATAAGCAGTGAACCACCTGATACTAGTAGCGTTGCTGGATATAGCGAAGATACTAGTTATGATACAGTTAATATGGATAATACAGACAATACGAATAATACTGATGTTAATAGTTAAAACACATTAAATATAAAATTTAATAATAAATATAAACAAAATATTTATATTTATATATTTTAAGAACAATGACTACAAATACAAATACATCTTCTAATGATTCTTCTATGTTTGGTGAAGACTATGCTTATTATAATTATATAAAAACTCCAGCACAACTTGGTATGTCAACAAAAGGCAATTTAACAACTGTTGGTAAAGATATTGTTGGTTTAACTGAATATGTAAAAGTTATGGTTACTGGAAATAGTAAAGCATCAGCTACTGGTAAACCTTTAGGCAATAAATATTTTTTACAATCTGGTGGAAAATGTACTGATGTAGCTACTAATCAAGAAGTTGATAGATATATTTATATTAATAATGTTCCAAGTGGCAATATTCCTTTTATTTCAGCTGGATTAGGTGTTGATTTTACGGATTTTAGAGGATTAATTCCTGGCGCATTAGAGCAATTAAATAATTTTAATCCAGTAACAATATTTAAAGCATTAACTGCTGGGTCTAATCCTCCTTGCCAAGAACTAACAATGCAAGTAATTGACCAAAATAATAATGTCTCTACTGAAACAAATTACGTGACACTTGCTGATATTGCTGCTATGGATAGTTGTACATTTCCTGGTAAGAAACCAATAAATCCTATTACAAAACAAAAGTGTAAAGAAACATTTGAAAATATGGATACAAATATTGATACTACAACAGCAACGGTTTCATCAAATACATCTATTAAAGATTATGCTCCAATTCTTAATTCAGAGACAAATATTGATTCACAAATGTATTTTGCTTCTGTTGGAATTTTAGGTATCTATATTGCGTTTAAAGGTCTACAGAAAATGAAGCTTATACCTCAATAATCTTTAAGTGTTTAAATAATTAAATAAAAATATGTAAAATATTTAATTATTTTATTTTTTTCTGTGACGACGGCGTCGTCTACTTCTGCCGCCAAACATACTACCAATTCCAGCACCTTCTCCTTGTCCTTCTCCTTGTCCCATTTTATTAATATTGTCAGAATATCCTCTATCTGCTAGATTTTCGGGTCTTCTAATTTGAGGGGCAGCAGTAGTACCTTGAGTAGCACCCTGAGTAGCAGCACCTTCAACAGCAACAGCACCTTCAGCACCAGAATATTTCTTCTTTATAGCCTCTAATTTAGTTTCACACTCTTTCTTGACAGCTTCCTCCTCAGCAGTCTGTTCAGGTTTCTTTGAGCTAAATAAGTTATCAAAGAATCCACCACCTCTTTGACTTCTTCTTGTATATCTTCTTCTCTTAGTATGTCTTCGTTTATTTGTATGTCTAACCATTTATATTATTATATGAGAAATAATATAAATTTATTATATTTTCAATAATTATTTGTTAGTTTATCTATGAAACATCTTAAATAATTCATAACCAGCTAAACCTCCGGCAACTTGTGCCACAATATAAGGAATCAAATCAGAACGGGCTAATCTTCCGGCATACATTAAAGCAATCGCAACAGCGGGATTAAACGCACCACCAGAAATAGCACCACCGAGGAGAACAGCAACTGCTAAAGCAGCACCAATTGCTAAATAATTGCCTGTGGCAAAAATAACAAAAACAAGGAATAATGTTCCTAAAAACTCAACAATATATTTGTTCAACATTGGATATTATACTATACTTTTAGAAAAAAAAGTGTTCCTAATATGTTGCTCTTGGCAAAGCACCCCAAGATCCTAAAGCTGGTCTTAAACTTGTATTATATATTGATCCTTTCTTCTTAGGCGCTGAACATCCACCTGATCTTGCGCGCTGTAAAGCAGTGCGTGTTCCACTAGGATAATAATTTTTAGTAGATGTAGGCGCGTCTAAAGGTAGACCAACTTTGAATCCAGATTTTCCAACTGCTACACTCTTTCTAATATCAGTTAACATAGATGATGGAATAGGGGCAATATAGTTAACATGACTAGATACAGGAACTTGTCTCTGGGTTGACCAAGATGTGAATAAAACCGGTTTAGATAATTTGCCTAAAGCGTCTTGTATAGCCTTTGCTCTTGGACTTAAAGCAGTTGCTCTTAAATATTGTGCTCGGGCATTTATGCTCATATCAGAATATACTGGCTCCTGGGAAGGAAAAAACTGTGGTGGTGTAGGATTCTTTCCTGTGAGTGTTCCATAACTATGATATGCCATTGAAAATGGATAATTACCTGTGCTTAATGGGCCATTAATTGGGGTATTCACAAATCCCGAATATCCTTGTGAACCGATTGATGTTGTAATTCCATATGGAGTAGTCATTTAATATAGATTATGAAAAAATATTAAATACTTATTTAAGTTTTTAAATAGCTTACAGTTTTACAATTTATAAATATAAATTATTGCTTAATTATCTTACATTGGTGTCTGTATTATTATTTAAACTAAAGTAATTTTTGTCCAAGCCAAGCCATTATGAACATATAAACCTTCAGTAGTCCATATTATTTGACCAAATACAAAATTAGCTGCTTGATTAGCAGTATCACCAATACTTTGTGTTAAAGCATTAATTACATATATACCAGCGGGGCCAGTAGGACCAGTAGTACCAGCAGTACCAGCGACTCCAGTAGGTCCAGTGGGACCACCAAATACAACTTCTCCGGTAGGACCAGTAGCGCCAACTCCAATAGCACCTTGAGCACCTTGGTTACCCTGAGCACCCTGAGCACCCTGAGGACCCTGGAGACCCTGATCACCAGTAGCACCAGTAGCACCTTGAGCACCAGCAGTACCAGCAGTTCCTTGGTCACCCTGAGCACCCTGAGGACCCTGGAGACCCTGCCCACCAGTAGCACCAGTAGCACCAGTAGCACCTTGAGCACCAGCAGTTCCTTGGTCACCCTGAGCACCCTGAGGGCCCTGAAGACCTTGATCACCCTGAGGGCCCTGGAGACCTTGATCACCCTGAGGGCCCTGGATGCCCTGATCACCCTGAGGGCCCTGGAGACCTTGATCACCCTGAGGACCCTGGATACCTTGATCACCCTGAGGACCCTGGATGCCCTGATCACCCTGAGGACCCTGAATGCCCTGATCACCCTGAGGACCCTGGAGACCTTGATTACCCTGAGGACCCTGAAGACCTTGATCACCAGTGGCACCAGTAGGACCAGTGTAACCAGTAGCACCTGTAGCACCATTGTAACCAATTATACCATCTATTCCTCTAGGACCAGTAGGCCCAGTAGGACCAACTATAATAGATACTGCGCTAATTGCAGTAGCCAAAGAAGCCTCAGCAACAGTAGCACGACTGATCTCACTAGTTAAACTTGATTGTAACCCTGTTTCAGCAATAGTGGCACGACTAATCTCACTAGTTAAATTAGTTTGTAATGTAGCCTCAGCAACAGATGCTCTAGATATTTCACTATTTAAATCAGTTCTTAAACTAGTCTCAGAAACAGTAGCACGACTAATCTCACTATTTAAATCAGTTCTTAAATCAGTATCAGCAACAGTAGCACGACTAATTTCAGAATTAATACTAGTTACAATATTAAAAGCAAAACTAGGATCATTATTGATCGCAGATGATAATTCAGATAATGTATTTAAAGCAGCAGGAGCCATATTTACTAAATTAGAAATAGCTGTATCGGTATATGTATTAGCATGTGTTACTCCAGACGCAATAGCAGTTGTTAAATTAGATTGTAATAGTGCCTCAGCAGCAGTAGCGCGGCTAATTTCACTTGTTAAACTGGTTTGTAATCCAGCCTCAGCAGCAGTAGAACGACTGATCTCACTTGTTAAACTGGTTTGTAATCCAGCCTCAGCAGCAGTAGCACGACTAATCTCACTAGTTAAACTGGTTTGTAATCCAGCCTCAGCAGCAATAGCACGACTAATCTCACTTGTTAAATTAGCACGAATTACACTCTCGGCATAAAAGGCTCTATTATTCTCATCTGATATATTTGTTTGTAAATTACTTTCAGCAAGAATAGCTCTAGAAGTCTCAGCAGTTAAATTAGTTTGTAAAACAGATTCAGCTAAAATAGCTCTAGAATACTCGGTATTTATGCTAGTTTGTAATCCAGTCTCAGCAGCAGTAGCACGACTAATCTCACTAGTTAAGTTAGCTTGAATAACACTCTCAGAAGCCTTAGCTCTAGAAGTCTCAGTTGTTAAGTCAGTTCTTAAACCATCTTCAATGCTAGTAGCACGACTAATCTCACTTGTTAAACTGGTTTGTAATCCAGTCTCAGCAGCAATAGCACGACTAATCTCACTTGTTAAACTAGCCTGAATAACACTCTCAGAAGCATTAGCTCTAGAAGTCTCAGTTGTCAAGTCAGTTCTTAATCCAGCTTCAGAATTAATGGCACGACTAATCTCACTAGTTAAGTCAGTTCTTAGACTAGTCTCTATACCAGTGGCACGACTAATTTCACTAGTTAAGTTAGATTGAATAGTGCTCTCAGCAGCAGTGGCACGACTAATCTCGCTAGTTAAGTTAGACTGAATAGTGCTCTCAGCCGCAGTAGCACGACTAATTTCACTGGTTAAGTTAGCTTGAATAACACTCTCAGCCGCAGTGGCACGACTGATCTCATTATTTAAACCTGTTTGTAACCCAGTCTCAGTTCCAGCAGTTTTAGCATTTAGTTCATTAATTATGCTATTTTCAACCGCTAAGGCTCTTGAAGTTTCAGCTGTTAAATCAGTTCTTAAACTAGCCTCAATAGCAGTAGCACGACTAATCTCACTAGTTAAGCTAGATTGTAATCCAGTTTCAGCAGCAGTAGCACGACTAATCTCACTATCTAAGTTAGCTTGAATAACGCTCTCAGAAGCCTGAGCTCTAGATGTCTCGGTAGTTAAACTTGTTTGTAATCCAGTCTCGGCAACTGTGGCACGACTGATCTCAGTATTAATACTAGTTACAATATTAAACGCAAAACTAGGGTCATTATTGATTGCAGAAGACAATTCAGATAATGTATTCAAAGCAGCAGGAGCCATATTTACTAAATTAGAAATAGCGGTGTCGGTATATGTATTGGCGCGAGTTACTTCAGAAGCAATAGCACTTGTTAAATTTGACTGTAATACTGTCTCAGCAGCAGTAGCACGACTAATCTCGCTTGCTAAACTTACTTGTATAGCACTTTCAGATGCCTTAGCTCTAGAAGTCTCAGTAGTTAAACTTGTTTGTAAGTCAGTCTCAGCAACTGTGGCGCGACTAATCTCACTAGTTAAATTGGCTTGAATAACACTCTCAGAAGCCTTAGCTCTGGAAGTCTCTGTGGTTAAATCAGTTCTTAAACCAGCCTCAGCAACAGTGGCACGACTAATCTCACTGGTTAAGTTAGTTTGAACCAAAGTCTCGGCAACTGTGGCACGACTAATCTCACTAGTTAAGTTAGCTTGAATAACACTTTCAGAAGCCTTAGCTCTGGAAGTTTCAGTGGTTAAATCAGTTCTTAGACCAGTCTCAATGCCAGTAGCACGACTAATCTCACTAGTTAAATTAGCTTGAATAACGCTCTCGGAAGCCTTGGCTCTGGAAGTCTCAGTAGTTAAATCAGTTCTTAGACCTGCCTCAACAAGTATGGCACGACTAATCTCACTAGTTAAATTGGCTTGAATAACACTCTCAGAAGCCTTAGCTCTAGAAGTCTCAGTAGTTAAATCAGTTCTTAGACCAGTCTCAACAAGTGTGGCACGACTAATTTCACTAGTTAAGTTAGTTTGAACCAAAGTCTCAGCAACTGTGGCACGACTAATCTCACTTGTTAAATTAGCTTGAATAGCACTCTCAGAAGCCTTAGCTCTAGAAGTCTCAGTAGTTAAACTTGTTTGTAAAGTTGTCTCGGCATTAGTGGCTCTAGATACTTCATTAATAAGTTCATCAGTAATACCAGACTCTATTGCTTCAGATCTAGAAATCTCATAATTTATACTACTTTGTAATCCAGTCTCAGCAAGTCTAGCTCTAGAAGTCTCAGTAGTTAAATTTATTTGAATAACGCTTTCAGAAGCCTTGGCTCTAGAAGTCTCAGTAGCTAAATCACTTCTTAATACGTATTCAGCATAAAGTGCTCTATTTGTTTCACTGTTTAAGTCAGTTCTTAACGCGCTTTCAGAAGCAATAGCTCTAAAAATTTCCTCAGATAATTCTGATGCTGTTTTTTGTTCATAATTAGTTGCTCTTACAATCTCACTAGTTAAGTCACTGCGTAATCCAGCCTCTATAGCACTAGCTCTAGAAGTTTCACTAGTTAAATCACTTCGTAATCCTGCTTCGGTAACAGTAGCTCTAGAAATTTCTGATACTAAATCATTGCGTAATCCACTCTCTATATCAGTGGCTCTAGAAATTTCACTATTAATAGTTGCTGTAATGTTAAAAGCAAAACTAGCATCATTGTTTATTGCTGATGATAATTCAGATAATGTATTCAACGTATCTGGTGACATATTGATTAAATTAGAAATAGCAGTATCTGTATATAAATTAGCGCGACTAACTTCACTTGTTATAGCACTATCTAAATTAGATTGTAAAAGTGCCTCAGCAGCTGTAGCACGACTAATCTCACTAGTTAAGTCAGTTCTTAAATCTGTCTCAGCATTTGTAGCACGACTAATTTCACTAGTTAAATCAGTTCTTAAACCTGTCTCAATACTAGCAGCTCTAGTAGATTCACTTGTTAATTGAATTTGTAATGTACTCTCAGCAGCAGTAGCTCTTGATACTTCACTAGCCAAATTAGTTGTTAAAACACCTTCAGCAGCTGTAGCGCGACTAATTTCACTAGTTAAGTTAGTTGTTAAAACATCTTCAGCAGCTATAGCACGGCTGATTTCACTAGTTAAGTTAGATTGAACTAGAATCTCAGCAGCAATAGCTCTTGAACCCTCAGTAGCTAAATCAGTTCTTAATACGCTTTCAGCAACTGTAGCTCTAGTAACTTCAATAGCTAAATTACTTGTCAAGACACTTTCGGCTGATGTAGCTCTTGATACTTCACTAGCTAAGTCGGTTGTTAAAACACCCTCAGCAGATTTAGCGCGACTAATTTCACTAGCCAAATTAGTTGTTAAAATACTTTCGGCATTATTGGCACGAGTAATCTCAGTAGTTAAATTAGATTGAATCAAGATTTCAGCAGCAGTAGCACGACTAGTTTCACTGTCCAAGCTAGCAGTTAAAACGCCCTCAGCAGCAGTAGCACGACTAATCTCAGTAGTTAAATTAGATTGAATCAAGTTTTCAGCAGTAGTAGCACGACTAGTTTCAGTAGTCAAGTCAGTTCTTAAAACGCCCTCAGCAGCAGTAGCTCTTGAAACCTCGCTAGCCAAATTAGCAGTTAATACACCCTCGGCAGCAGTAGCTCTTGAAACTTCAGTATTAATAGTAGCCGCAATATTTAACGCAAAATTAGGGTCATCATTAATTGCTGAAGATAACTCAGATAATGTATTTAAAACACTAGGAGCCATATTTACCAAATTTGAAATAGCAGTATCAGTATATGTATTAGCACGACTAACTTCAGAAGAAATAGCATTATCTAAATTAGATTGTAAAAGTGTCTCAGCTACTGTAGCACGACTAATTTCAGTAGTTAGGTCACTTCTTAAATTAGCCTCTGTAACTGTAGCTCTTGAGATCTCGCTAGCCAAATTAGTTGTTAAAAAACCTTCAGCAGCTGTAGCTCTTGATGCCTCACTAGCTAAATCAGTTCTTAAAACACCCTCAGCAGCTGTAGCTCTTGAGATCTCACTAGTCAAACTAGAAGTTAAAAGACCTTCAGCAGCAGTAGCTCTTAAAATCTCACTAGCTAAGTCGCTTCTTAAAACGGCCTCAGCATTTACAGCACGAGTAATCTCACTAGTTAAATTAGACTGAACAAGGTTCTCAGCAGATGTAGCTCTTGAAATCTCACTATCTAAATCAGTTCTTAAAACACCCTCAGCAGCTGTAGCTCTTGACGCCTCACTAGCTAAATCAGTTCTTAAAACACCCTCAGCAGCTGTAGCTCTTGACGCCTCACTAGCTAAATCAGTTCTTAAAACGTCCTCAGCAGATGTAGCTCTTGAAACTTCACTAGCTAAATCAGTTCTTAAAATACCTTCAGCAGATGTAGCACGACTAATCTCACTAGTTAAATTACTTTGAACCAATGTCTCAGCAGCAGTAGCACGACTAGTTTCAGTAGCTAAGTTAGTTCTTAAAGTATCCTCAGCAGCAGTAGCACGACTTGATTCACTGGCCAAGCTAGCAGTTAAAACATTCTCAGCAGCAGTAGCTCTTGAAACTTCACTAGCTAAGCTAGCAGTTAAAACATTCTCAGCCGCAGTAGCACGACTTGATTCACTGGTCAAATTAGCAGTTAAAACACCCTCAGCAGCAGTAGCTCTAGATACTTCACTAGCCAAATTAGATGTTAAAACACCCTCGGCAGCTGTAGCTCTAGATACTTCACTGTCCAAGTTAGCAGTTAAAACACCCTCCGCAGCTGTAGCACGACTGGATTCACTAGCCAAGTTAGCTGTTAAAACATTCTCAGCAGCAGTAGCTCTTGAAACCTCAGTATTAATAGTAGCCGCAATGTTAAAAGCAAAATTAGCATCATTATTTATAGCAGAAGATAATTCAGCTAATGTATTTAATGCGGTTGGTGCCATATTTACCAAATTAGAAATAGCTGTATCAGTATATGTATTAGCACGACTAACTTCAGAAGCAATAGCATTATCTAAATTAGATTGTAAAAGTGTCTCAGCAGCAGTAGCACGACTAATCTCACTAGTTAAGTCAGTTCTTAAGTGAGCCTCTGTAACTGTAGCTCTTGAGATCTCGCTAGTCAAATCAGTTCTCAAAACATCTTCAGTAGCAGTAGCACGACTAATCTCACTAGTCAAATCAGTTCTTAAGTTAGCCTCTGTAACTGTAGCTCTTGAGATCTCACTAGTTAAGTCAGTTCTTAAACCAGCCTCTGTAACTGTAGCTCTTGAGATCTCACTAGTTAAGTCAGTTCTTAAACTAGCCTCTGTAACTGTGGCTCTTGAGATCTCACTAGTTAAGTCAGTTCTTAAACCAGCCTCTGTAACTGTGGCTCTTGAGATCTCACTAGTCAAATCAGTTCTCAAAACATCTTCAGCAGCAGTAGCACGACTAATCTCACTAGTTAAGTTAGATTGAACTAATGTCTCAGCAGCAGTGGCACGACTAATCTCACTAGTTAAGTTAGATTGAACTAATGTCTCAGCAGCAGTGGCACGACTAATCTCACTAGTTAAATTAGACTGAATAAGATTTTCAGAAGAAGTAGCACGACTAATCTCAGTAGTTAAATTTGATTGGACCAAGTTTTCAGAAGCAATAGCTCTTGAAACTTCACTTGATAAATTTGATTGTATCAATGTCTCAGCAGCAATAGCTCTTGAAGTCTCACTTGATAAATTTGATTGTATCAATGTCTCAGCATCAGTAGCACGACTAATCTCACTATTTAAATTTGCCTGAACGAGATTCTCAGCAGCAGTAGCACGACTAATCTCACTATTTAAATTAGACTGAACAAGATTCTCCGCAGCAGTAGCACGGCTGACTTCACTAGCTAAGTCAGCAGTTAAAACACCCTCAGCAGCAGTAGCACGACTAATCTCACTAGTTAAGTTAAGTTGTAAAATACCTTCCTCAGCTTTAGCTCTAGTAATCTCACCTGATAAGTCAGATTTTATTAAATTCTCAGTATTAGTAGCTCTAGAAACTTCATTAGTTAAACTAGTTTGTAATACATTTTCTGCTGTAGTTGCTCTAATATTTTCATTATCTAAGTCGGTGCGCAAAACACCCTCAGCAGCAGTTGCTCTTGAAACTTCACTAGCTAAGTCGGTGCGCAAAACACCCTCAGATGCAGTTGCTCTTGAAACTTCACTAGCTAAGTCAGCAGTTAAAACACCCTCAGCAGCAGTAGCACGACTAATCTCACTAGTTAAATTTGATTGAACCTGTGTTTCGGCAGCAGTAGCTCTAGAAACCTCAGTATTAATAGTTGTTGCAATATTTAACGCAAAATTAGGATCATTATTAATTGCTGAAGATAACTCAGATAATGTATTTAACGCATCTGGTGACATATTAACTAAATTAGAAATAGCTGTATCAGTATATGAATTAGCTCTGCTAACTTCACTTACAATAGCACTATCTAAATTAGATTGTAATAGTGCTTCAGCAACAGTAGCTCTAGTAATTTCACTAGTTAAATCAGTTCTCAATGTATTTTCAGCAGCTTTAGCTCTAGAAGTATCACTAACTAACACATTTATTAAACTTTCTTCAACATTAGTAGCTCTGGAAATCTCATTAATTAATTCAGTTACTATACCAGACTCAATACCTGTAGCTCTAGAAGTTTCAGTAGTTAAATCAGTTCTTAGTCCTGTTTCAATACTAATTGCTCTAGAAATTTCGGTAGTTAAATCAGTTCTTAAAATATTTTCAACATTTGTAGCTCTAGTAGTCTCAGTAGTCAAATCTGTTCTTAAAACATTTTCAGCATTTGTAGCTCTTGAAATCTCAGTAGTCAAATCAGTTCTTAACCCAGTCTCTGTGACAGTAGCTCTTGAAATCTCAGTAGTCAAATCAGTTCTTAACCCAGCCTCTGTGACAGTAGCTCTTGAAATCTCAGTAGTCAAATCAGTTCTTAATCCAGCCTCTGTAACTGTAGCTCTAGAAATCTCAGCATTTAAATTATTTATTATACTATTTTCAGCTGCAATTGCTCTTGTAATTTCACTAGATAAGTCATTTCTTAATTCAGTATCTGTAACGGTAGCTCTAGAAATTTCAGCAGTTAAATCAGTTCTTAAACTAGTTTCAGCATTTGTAGCTCTAGTAATCTCAGTATTTAGATTATTTATAATACCTGTCTCAGCATTAATAGCTCTAGAAATTTCAGTAGTTAAATTATTTTGAATTGCGTTTTCAGCATCTGTAGCACGTGCTACCTCAGTATTAATAGTAGCTGTAATGTTAAAAGCAAAGAGAGGATCATTATTTATCGCATATGACAAATCAGCTAGTGTAGTTAAAGCACCAGGGTCAAGATTTGTTATTTGTTGAATAGAATTATCAGTATAAGTTTTAGCTCTACTAGCCTCATTTGTAATAGCAGTGTCTAAATTATTTTGTAACTGTGTTTCAGCAGCTCTGGCTCTAGAGCTTTCACTAGTTAAGTCAGTTCTTAATCCAGTCTCAATGCCAGTAGCTCGGCTAATCTCAGATGTCAAATCAGTTCTTAATCCAGTCTCTGTAACAGTAGCTCTTGAAATCTCAGATGTTAAATCAGTTCTTAATCCAGCCTCTGTAACAGTAGCTCTTGAAATCTCAGAAGTTAAATCAGTTCTTAATCCAGCCTCTGTAACAGTAGCTCGGCTAGTCTCACTAGTTAAATCTGTTCTTAATCCAGCCTCAATAGCTTTAGCTCGACTAATCTCAGATGTCAAATCTGTTCTTAATCCATCTTCAATACCAGTAGCTCTTGAAATCTCAGCATTCAAATCAGATCTTAATGAAGCCTCAGATCCTGCGGTTGTAGCATTTAACGCAACTATTATACTATTTTCAACTCTGACAGCTCTTGAAATCTCAGCAGTTAAATCAGTTCGTAAGCTATTTTCAATGCTAATTGCTCTTGATACTTCGTTATTAATACTTGTGCTAAGATTTACTGCCAAATTCGCATCACCAGACATTGCTGATGCTAATTCAGACAAAGTATTTAACGCACTAGGCGCAAAATTTACTAAATTTGAAATAGCATTATCAGTGTATAAATTAGCTCTAGAAGCCTCACTTATTAAATCAGATCTTAACCCATTTTCAACACTAGTGGCTCTGGATGTTTCAACATTAATTTTAGTTACAACAGCCGACACAATAGCTTGCTGGTTTGTTAAGTCAAGTTTAAATGTCTGTGCATTTAAAAATTTTGTCAATATTGGATATGGGTCTGACATTTTATATGATAATAGAATATTTTATTTTTACTAAAATAAAATATTTTATTTTATAATTTTTAGTAGAAAAAAATATTTAATACCTTCTTACGTGTCGGTAAGCGCTTTGAGAAGTAGAATAATCGTCACCTCCAAATGACCTATCATTATAGTTTCTATTAATAGCCTGATTTCTCCTAAATCGTATAAAGTCTGAACTGTCATAAACGAATTTAGTGTTGCAAGCAGATGCTGGCACAGCGGGGTTAACTTGATTTGAACTGTAAAAAACATCCGCATCACAAGATGTAGATATAGATCCAAAATGACTTCTGAGACCTTTTACATTAGGTCTGCTTTGGAAGGATTGACATGTTCCACCGCAAGAATAATTTTGGCGAGATAAAATATCACCAGCATTATTTACCGCACGAAATGAACCGATTATTCGTTTAGGATTAGAACTACCAGAAAGACTACTTGTATTCCAAGCATCTTTCAATAAAAATCTGATTTGAGCAAATTCATCAGAATTGTCATGATTTATAATTGGCTGAGGCATATATCCTTTAAGTCCACCTCCAAGATAAGGACGATTAAGTGACTTATTGCCACCAATTAATATATTTATACCAAGACCAGGGATATAACCGACTAAATCACCAAGACCTCCGGTAGACCAGCCTGATTTTCCTGTTGCTGATGGTGAAAAACCTGTTCCAATACTATTAGACATTTATATTATACTAGAATAAAAAATATATTTTTAATTTGTATTTCTAAAATGAATAAAACAAATTAAAATATCCAGTATTTTATATATGTTTGATTTCAATTTACTAATCAGCGCAATTATTTTTGTTTCTTTAGATTATGTTTATTTATCTTCTATTAAAAACTATTTTCTTAATCAAATAAAAAAAGTTCAAGGAACACCTGTTAGTGTTAACTATCTTGCAATAATAATATGTTATATATTTTTAATTATTGGAATAAATTATTTTATTATTAAGCCTAAACGAAGTGTTCAGGATGCGTTTCTTCTTGGATTAGTTATTTATGGAGTATATGAGACAACTAATTGGGCACTATTAAAAAATTGGTCTGTAATAACAGTTATTATTGATACATTATGGGGAGGCACATTATTTGCTTTAACTACATATTTAACAAATATGTTAGTCAAATTTATATAATTTATTTACTTTTCCTAAAAGTATAATTAATGATCTGTCATTACTCTTGGTACTACATTCATTGTCGTAAGTTCTTGGAATAACAATTTACAAGCATAAGGTATTTCAACATATGAGAAATCAGTTCTATTATCACAAGTTCTACACAAGTGAATATGTAGTTTATCATTATATGAAGCTACTAGACCACACTTTTTACATACATATACTGAATATTTATCAGACGCATCATACATACGACCTCTTGTAAATCTAGCTGCTCCATGTGATATCATTGCGTCACGTTCCATCTCACCAAAACGAAGACCACCATCCCTACTTCGTCCTTCTGCTGGTTGTCTAGTTAGATTTACCATTGGACCAATAGAGCGGCTATGCTGCTTATCGTTAACCATGTGTTTTAGTCTCTGATAAAATACTGGACCCATAAAAACTGAACATTCAACTTGCTCACCAGTAAGACCATTATATAATAATTCATTTCCACTTGCTTCATAACCAAGAGTTAATAACTTCTTTGAAATATCATCTACATTTAAATCTCCAAAACTAGTGCCATCTCCAAATAATCCTAATTCAACTAATACTTTTCCTAAAAGTGTTTCTTTAAGTTGTCCAATTGTCATACGAGAAGGAATAGCGTGGGGATTAATAATAATATCAGGCTTGACACCATTACGATTAAATGGCATATCAGCTTCAGGAACAATATTACCAACAGTGCCTTTTTGACCGTGTCTAGAGCTAAACTTGTCACCAATTACAGGCTTTCTTAGAGCACGAAGACGCACTTTCGCAAAAGTATATCCATCACCATTTCTGTCAATATAGTTCTTATCAACATAAGTCTCCTCAACAGTTCTATAAATACGACTTAGATCTTCATACTTAATAACCTTAGTATGATCATTTTTATTTTCTTTAATTGGTGCTACTTTCGCAATAATAATATCACGATTTTCAACTAGTGAATTCTCTGGCATAACACCCTTTGAGTTTACTTTACTGTAATTACCAAATTTCATACCCTTGGTCTTTGAAGGATCGGGTTTACAACGAATTTCTTCATCACCATTAATTTTCTGCTTATCTTCATCTTTTTCTGTATGATAAATGGTTGTCTGAAACAACCCTCTATCAATTGAACCTTTATTAATTAACACTGAATCTTCCTGATTATAACCAGTATGTGTCATAATTGCTACATTAATATTACAACCAGATGGAATTTGATTCATCTTAATTAGATTCATTACGCGAGTATCAACAAGTGGACGACAAGGATAATTTAGAACATATGCTGTCTTATCCATTCTTTCACTATAATTTGTCGCATAAACACCCATTGCCTGTTTTGCTTGTGCTGACTGATATGTGTTTCTTGGTGACTGATTATGGTCTGGAAATGGAATACAAGACGCTACAATGCCAAATAGTGTGCTTGGATGGATTTCACAGTGAGTATGTTTATATATCTTATCAGAGTCAAATGTGTTTACAGAAGAATACAATTCTTTAGGATGTGTTGCTATCATACTAAAACTCTGCTCTTCAGGATCAATATACTCTAATACAGCGTCCGATATTTTACAATCTGTAAATAAATCATCCCAACTAATTTCGTGCTTATTTAGTCCTTGAATAATTTCTTTAGTTAAAAGCAATTGTTTATTCTTTACGCGCAATAATGGTCTAGTAACACGTCCACTATCATTACAAACACGTATTTCTTGTGTCAAATAATCAAATACAACTGATGTATAAATATTAATAATACCCTTACATTTCATATCTTTAAGTAGTAAATACAATTGTAATGGATCAGTCTTTGTTATTCCAACCCAAGACCCATTAATAAATACTTTCACCTTATCGTGAACATCAATTGGTTTAAGTTCTTCAACTGGACTAATATGTGGTCCAATATATTCATATAATGACATACTATTGGAATGAATTGTAATATGTGTCATATAACTAAGATTCTTGACAATACCAACGGAAGCGCCCTCAGGAGTTTCTGCTGGGCACAAGAACCCCCAAGATGTATTATGTAGCTTACGAGGAGGAATTAATTTACCACTTTTATCGGTAGGAGTAGATATTCTTCGTAAGTGGCTTAAACTGGATACATATGTAAGACGATTAAGAACTTGAGCAACACCAACCTTATTTGAGTTAGTATGTTTAATTCCAAAATCACCAGTAGCTAAAGCACGCTTAAAACCATTCTCAATAGTAGTTGACTTGATAATCTTGTAAATATTGGTAAGATTAATGATATTTAAATAGTCCTCTGTTGAGCGCCAAGAACCAGTATTAATTTCTTTTATCACTTGCTTTTCCATATCCTTTACAAGCTTGTTAAAGTAGTTTCTGAATAAATTATTCAATGAACTACCTGTTAAATCAACGCGCTTATTTACATATGAATCACGATCATCTGCTTTTATCCATTCAAAGTTCGCTTTCATTAGTTTATTTGCCATATAACCCAAGAAATATATTTTTTGCTGGATAGTATGACAATGAGGAAATAAATCATTTTGAAGAACATCTAAAGCAAATTCGTGCTTCTTTTTAATTCCAGTATCCTTATCCATATTAATTGGAGTATAAATTACATAACTAGTAATATAGCGAATACACTCGTCCTTAGTTAAATGCTTATTAGCTTCAATAATAGAGGCTTGTAAATTATCAAGCATTATCTTATACTTTGGAACATCTAAATCTAAAAGAATATATTCACAGATTTCCTTGTCAGAAATTACACCTAGTGCTCGGAATACAATAAATAAAGGTATAGGCTGTTTTACACGAGGAATTTGAATACATATTGGCTGTCCAAATCCATTATTTTTTGATGATATCATCATATTAATTTGCTTTGGAGAAATACATTTAAAGTCGGGAACAGATTTAATTTCAGCACTCCAATTATATTTAGTATTATTCTTAGATATATTAAAACAATATACGCGATTTTCTGCGGCGCGTTCTTGTCCTAATACAGTCTTTTCAGAGCCATTAATAATAAAATATCCACCAGTATCATAACGACACTCACCAGTATGCTGATTATCTACATATTTATACTGATTTAATACGCAAATATTAGATTTCAACATAATTGGCAGTTTACCAATATGAATCTTAGGTAAAGTTTTATATGATGTAGTAGTATTTGATAGCATTTCACCATTTCGCACAATATATTTGATATTAATATCAATAGTCATAGCTGATGCGTATGTAAAATTACGTAGGCGCGCTTCTTGTGGAAACATTAACTTAATAGCACCGTTATTTTCGTGTATTTGAGGACGATAAATATGAAAATTCTCAAAGGTAATAAACATTTCTAGAGCATATTTACCTGAAACAGGATCATAATCATTTTCAGATTTAATATGAACAGGATTAAACATTTCAATAGTCTTAATAATTTGATATCCAACAAAATTATTATATGATTCTAGTTGATGGCGAACTAAGCGCTCCAAGTGTTGATCTCTAAAATATGAGTCAATAATAGACCACGGAGTTTCAATATAGGGGTCTGTATTATCCTTCTTTAATTCTATATTTTCAGTCATTTTATTTTGAGCCATTTTTTCTTCTATATTTTTTTGTTTATAATTCATTAATGAGTTTGGTTTTGTTGTAATATTTGATGTTATTAAATTCATTTCTTTGGCTAAATTATTTTTCAATTTATTTTTAAGTTGTTTTAATTAATATTTCTATATTAACATTTTATAGTAACATTTTATATTGGAATTTATTTTGTAAAAAGAAAAAGATATAGATATAATACATTACATTATAGTAATTTAATGAATAAAATTAGTAAGAAATATAAATTTAAATCATCAACAGATATTAATAATTATAATAAATTTTTATTAGGATTGGACAATAAGAATAAAGTTAGCACATCTAATACAGATGTACTAACAAATTATGTAAATGATATAAATAAAGTGTTTGAAAATACAAATGGTTTTAATATAAATAATAATGAAATAAAAGAAATAGAGGATCCAAACCAATATACTGAGATACAAAAATCTGATAAAAATGAAAAAAGCACTACATTATCCAAAGGCACTACGTTATCCAAAGATGAAGAAATTATATGTAATATATTAAATTCATTTAAAATGTCTAATTCACTTTCTAAATCAAAGCCATTTCCTGAAAGACCAGATATAGAACCAATTATCAAACGCCATATAAAAATTAATGCCGAGGTTAATAATATTTCTGATTTATTAAATTTAATTGAGTGTTATCCAGATGATAGTAACGTAAAATATAATATAAATATGAAAATTCTTCATAAAATTAAAGAACCATTAACCGATTTAAATAATATGATAGGCATGAAAAATTTAAAAGAAAACATTGTTGACCAAATATTATTTTATATCCAAAATCTACACAAACAACCTGATAATAAAAGTAAGACTAATTCAGATTTTATGCACACTGTTATTTATGGACCACCTGGCACTGGAAAAACTGAAATTGCCAAAATTATGGGTCAAATATTTGCTAAAATTGGCATCTTAAAAAAAGGAACATTTAAGAAGGTAACGCGTAGTGATTTAATTGCCGGCTATTTAGGTCAAACTGCTATTAAAACTACTGATGTAATAAAGGAATGCTTAGGTGGTGTGCTATTTATAGATGAAGCATATTCTCTTGGTAGTCCAGAGAAGCGTGATACATTTTCAAAAGAATGTATTGATACATTATGTGAAGCTCTAAGTGATCATAAGGATAATTTAATGGTAATAGTAGCTGGTTATGAACATGAACTAAATGAGTGTTTTTTTAATAGTAATCAAGGTCTTAATTCACGATTTACTTGGCGTTTTAAAACAGATGAGTATAGTGCTGAAGGCTTATATCAGATTTTTCTAAAAAAAGTAAAACAAGCTGGTTGGGATTTATTAGAAAATACTGATATAAATACAAATAAAAATACTAGTATAAGCGTTAAATGGTTTGAAAAACATAAGAGTTCATTTGTATTTTATGGTCGCGATATAGAAACATTATTCGCAAAAATAAAAATAGCGCATTCAAGACGAGTATTTTGCTTAGATGAAGAATTTAAGAAGAAAATAACTATTAAAGATATGGATAAAGGTCTTGAAATATTTTTAAAGAATGACAATAATGATAATACTAAGAAAAATAATATGCGTAAGGTAATTTCAAGTATGTATATTTAGTTTTTTAAGTTTTTATTTTTTGTTTTATATTTTAAAAAAGAATATGTTCAAAAATATTTTTGAAAATATTTTTTAATTATAACACTATGTCTACAAAAAAAACAATACAAATAAATCCAGAATTATTTAAAATGAGTGGAAATAAGACTAAAAAGGTACGTGAAAAGAAGGAGCTTGTTATAGCTCCAATTGTTAGTCCAAATAATCTAAAAAATAAATTATTAAAGCGTATTAAGGAACATAAAAATAGTGAATTAGCTAATAAGCCAAAAAATAGTGATAATAATAATAAACAAGATGCTACTACTAATTATAGTGATGAATTTCATGGTGCTTTAAATTATCTATCTGACTTATCTAAAAATAAAAAACGAGAAAATATAAAAGAAAGACAGCAAATACATAATAGAACACTTAAAAATCCTATTACAAAGCCATTAATTGCTTCTAGTTCTAGTTCTACACCAAATTTATATATGTCATCATTAAGTAATCCTATACCTGCTACTACTACTGCTATAAATTCAAATACTTCTAATATGTCTACTAGTCCTGTCATAGCATCACCATATGTTTCTCTAGAATTACCAACTGAATTACAAGAACCATCATTTCTTACTCAAGTGCCTGTGCCTACACCTACAAATAATGAAATAATGAATATGCGGTATAAACCTTCACCAGATGTTCCTTATGGTTGCTTAAAAGGAGGTTCAAAACCGTTATATCGTTCTTGGATACAAACTAGACGAAATTTAAATATAGATGTTCCGGATATATTTAATGTAAATATGCCATCTATAAATATCAATGCCAGACCACCAACTCCACCAAAAAGAAATATATCTGAAAATTCTGGTATAACACCAGTTACAAATATAGCTTCTCCTACTCCTATTTCTAATTCTAATTCTATAATACCAACAATAGCAAATCCAAGTGTAGGAGCTGTTAAAATATCTAGAGAGCAACGATTAGAACAAATAAAAAACAAATTACGAAAAATTCAGGAACAAGAAAATGGTCATAAACCAGAAGTTCAAAATTTAGCAAAGAATTTAGCAATATTAGAACCTTTTGCGCAACCAGAAATAATTATTGAAAATTTACCATCATTTGATAATAATGATAATACTGACAATATAAATGTAGATTCAGTTATTAGTAATGTAAATCCAACTGAAATTCAAAAGAAGGAATCAGAACCAAAAAAATATATTAAAAGAACTATAAAACGTAAATTCACATTAGGAAAGTCAGATAAAATGCGTCGTGTTGGTATATTACTAAAAGATAAACAAACTAGAAAAAATGTTATTAATGCTCAGAAAGAATTAAAAAAAACTAGTATAACAGATGTGCGTAAATATTTGAGACAACACGGCATTATTAAGGTAGGTAGTACGGCACCCAATGATATTCTTAGAAAAACATTTGAAGCAGCTATGTTGGCCGGTGAAGTAACTAACAGTAATACAGATGTCCTTCTACATAATTTTTTAAATGAGGAAACCACAAAATAATAAATAATATATTAGAACTAATTGTTTTCTCTTCTTATGTTAAGTTAAAATAACTATAAATGGAAACTACAAAAAATCCCCTTCCACAAAATGTTAAAAAATTTTTCTATAATTTAAGTGATTACTTAGATACCAAATTATTATATTATGGTAGTATTCAGCGTCCAGATTATGTTCCAGGGAAAAGTGACATTGATGTTGATATTTTTACAGATAATGAATATAGTTTAATGAATAAGCTACAACATTATTTACATTTGGAAAAAAAAAGTTTTAAAAAATTTGTCTATATAATTGGAGATAATACAACTACTGGATATAAAGTAAAATATAAGAATGATGATGAAAATCTTCAGGTAGAATTTGCCATTTATAATGAGAAATACAGAGATATTATTATTAAAGATCATACTAGAAAATTTGTATTACCATTTTATGTAACTTGTTTACTATGTGTTATTAAATTTTTCTATTATACTTTTCCATTATTATCAAAATCATTCTATATTGATGCGAAAAAATGGATATTAAATAGCCTTTATAGTCCTGAAATCAATACACAGTTTATTGTGTTAGATGAACAGTAATGGTATTATTTACATTTATTATATTCTTTATTATATTCTTTATTATATTATTTATTATATTCATATAAAGAATATAATAAAGACTATTTTATATAAATATATAACTAACAACTAACAAAATGTCATTTATAAAGGATTATTTTACTTTGACAAAACAATATATTGATGAATATGGTGAAAATACTATTTTACTAATGCAGTGTGGTGCGTTTTTTGAAGTCTATGGATTAAAAGATAAAAATGATACTATTTATGGTAGTAATATTTGCGATTTTTCTAGAATTTGCGACCTTAATGTAGTTGATAAAAAAGTATGTGTCGGCAATGATAGTGTTGTTATGAGTGGATTTAAAGATCATCTTGTAGACAAATATATTAAGAAGTTACAAGATACTGGGTATACTGTTGCTGTATATGCTCAAAATGATGAACCTGTTGCCGGCCAAATAACCCGATCATTGCTTGGCGTCTTTTCTCCTGGCACATATTTTTCAGTGGATACAGAGACTATAACTAACAAAACTTGTTGTATTTGGATACAAACGCAAAAGAAAGGTCTACATTCCTTATTAAAATCAGCAAATACTTGTAGCCATATAGTTTATGTAGGTGCTGCGCTGATAGATATTTATACAGGAACATCTTGTATTATGGAATATTCTGAACAATATATAAAGAACCCTACTACCTTTGATGAACTAGAACGTTTTATTTCTATTCATTGTCCAAGTGAAACTATTATTATATCTAATCTTAGTAAAAATGATGTAAATGATATTGTTAGTTATGTTAATATTAAGAGCAAGGCATTACATTTTGTTTCTATTGAAGAGAAAGAGAAAGAGATAATAGATACTACGAATATTAATAACAAGGAAGTAAATAAAAATATTATAAGAGCTTTAAATTGTGAAAAACAAATATACCAAGCGCAGCTACTAACAAAATTCTATAAATTTACAGATATTAGTGCTTTTATGACAATATTTGGAGAAACGGTATATGCCACACAAGCATTTTGCTATTTGTTAGATTTTATCTATCAACATAATCCAAATCTTGTTTATAAGATTGCTGAACCAGTAATAGAAACCAGTTGTAATAAATTAGTTCTAGCTAATCACTCATTAAAACAACTTAATATTATTGATGATGATACGTTTAGAGGCAAATATTCGTCAGTAGTCAAAATGTTGAATGAATGTATTACACCTATGGGAAAACGAAAATTTACCCACGATTTTTTAAATCCAGTTACAGATATAAAGTATTTACAGAATGAATATAATATTACCGAAAATTTACTAACAAAGATGTCTATAAATAATTCGGAAGAATACATTGTAATAAAGCAAATGTTGTCATCATTTAAAGATCTAACAAAGATAAATAGGCAAATTATGTTAAAAAAAATTCAACCTAAGTATTTGTATCAGCTCTATACTGGTATTGATATGAGTAAAATGGTTTATAATTATGTGTTGACTAATCATAATTTAATTGAATATTTGAAGGACAAAATGGGCACCAATATATTTCAAAATTTGTTAGTTTACATTATTGAAATATCTACATTTTTAGATAATGTATTAATAATGAATTTATGTAAGGATATTGATAATATTCATAAAATTGAGCAAAGTTTTATTAAGAATGGTGTAGATGCGGTTCTGGACAATAAAATAATGACCTTAATGGAATCAGAAGATCAATTAGAATGTTGTCGCGCATATTTTAGTTCTATTATTGCGAATTATGAGACTGGTGGTAAGAAAAAAATTGGTAAAAAGACTGTAACTAGCACAAATATTAATGATTTAGAGACAAATCCAGCTGATAACGCATTTGTAAAAATTCACGAAACTGAGAAAAATAATTTTAGTCTTATTGCGACAGATAGACGATGTAAAATATTAGAAGAAGTTTTATCACTTAATAAAGAGAAGAATGTTATACTAACATATAAGTCATCTTTTTTTAAAGAAGACAGACAATTTACGCTAGATATTAGCAAAGATAATATTGTTATAGAAAAGCAGTCATCTAGTAATCGTTTTATTACTAGTCCGCAGATTAATAAATTATGTAAAGATGTTAGTTCAATCAAAATAAATCTGATAGATACAGTGGCAAAAGTTTATTCAAACATTGTTAATAATCTGGAATGTTTTCAAGATAAGATTGAAGATATTTGTAGATTTATTACATATGTGGATTTAGTATATGCTAAGACATACGTGGCATTTAAGTATAATTATTGTAAACCTGTAATTGAACAAATACAGGATAACAATAATGATAATACTATAAATAATAAATCTTATGTAAAATCGCAAAATTTGCGCCATTGCCTAATTGAAAAAATACAACAATCTGAATTATATGTAGCAAATGATGTTACAATTGGAACAGATAATACTGATGGTATACTATTATATGGAACTAATGCCGTTGGTAAAACAAGTATAATTCGTGCTCTTGGTATTGCCGTTGTTATGGCACAATCTGGTTTATATGTTCCGGCATCATCATTTGCTTTCTATCCTTATAAATATATTTTTACACGTATATTAGGCAATGATAATTTGTTTAAAGGATTATCTACATTTGCGGTGGAAATGTCTGAACTAAGAACTATTTTAAGACTAGCTGATAAAAATAGTCTTGTATTGGGTGATGAATTATGCTCAGGAACAGAAAGTACAAGTGCCATCAGTATTTTTGTAGCTGGTGTTCAGACATTATATAAGAAACAATGTTCTTTTATTTTTGCGACACATTTACATGAAATAGTTGATTATGAAGAAATAACAACCTTATCTAGTGTTAAATATAAGCATCTTTCAGTTATTTATGATAAAGAGTTGGATGCTCTTGTATATGATAGAAAGCTAAAAGATGGCCCTGGAAATAATATGTATGGCTTGGAAGTATGTAAGTCTCTTAGTTTACCACAAGACTTTTTAGAAATGGCATATAATATTCGTATGAAATATAAACCAGAAGCAAGTAGTATATTAGATAGAAAACAATCACATTTCAATGCGAAACATATAAAGGGGTTATGTGATAATTGTGGTAAAAATATGGCTACTGAAGTTCATCATTTACAGTATCAGCAAGATTCAGATAATCAAGGAATTATTGATAATACTAAAGATGGACTTACATTTCACAAGAATCATCCGGCAAATTTATTAAGTTTATGTGAAGTGTGTCATGATGATATTCATAGAAAAGGCACACGATTTAAAAAAGTAAAAACAAGCAAGGGCACCATTATAAAACCATTGTAAAAGTATAAAAGGTAAAATTGAAAATTATAAAAGGTTGAATAAAATATATTATTAAAATCCAAACAAACTAACAAATATGTCAAAACCGTTATCAATTATAGAAACACATAATGCTATGTTAAAGGTTATTCCATCAGACAAGAAAAAATTAATAAGCGATCTTACTACATTTATAAATAAATTAGAGGAAGAAAAACGACCGCCCTATTATTATACTCAAAAATATGTATATACAGATTATTTACATATTTTATTAGGACACATACCAAATAAAATACTTACTAATAGAGATCCTGATTGGATGTGGAATTGCCAAGAAGTATTTAGTAGCTCTTATGGTAGTTAATTTTTATCAGGTTTATATATTATAATAAATATATATTTGTTATATATTAAAATGGATTTTCCTCTAAGTATGGAACAATGTTCATTTATTTATAATGTATCATTTTTATCACTAGGATCTGCTATTTATGCTATGTATAATGGATATTACGGAATGGCAATTTTTCCAGCCGGCGTATTTTTGACATCTATTAATTATTGGAGAAATCCCGATTATTCATGGAGACGCTATCTTGATATAGGATATGTAATATTTGCACTCTGTTGTCAACTTTATAAAGCATATTGGGCTGAATATGGATACGAATATTGTATGGTAACATTTATTGCAATTAGTTTTTATATATTGGGAATTTACTATACTAAAAATTCCCTTCATTGGCATTCCACTTATTCGCATTGCTTGTTACACATTTTTGCTAATATAGCAAATTTTATTTTATATTCGGGAAAAATGTCTTATATTGAGGATGAGAATGAAGAATTATAATTATATTATTTTGAGATTTTATTAAAGCTTAAGTTTTTTTCTAGTCTTATTGAAAAGTCCAAGAAGTGTGTTAGTTGTTTTCTTAACAAAAGGAACAGACTTCTTAGCAACAACCTTTACTTTGGATCCGACAGTCTCCAAACCAGCCTTAACCTTGGGAGCATATTTTTTGGTGGTAGTTTTGGCTACATTGTAGCCTTTTGACAATGATTTTTTAATCATAGTGCCAGCATTTTTTTTAGAGAATCTAACATGTCTTCTTTTGGACGCCATTATAGAATAATATAATATTTTTATTTTTGATTTATTTTGTTAGTTAGATATATTTTATATTTCTATAATTTCATTTCTATAATTTCATTTCTAAATATAAAATATATGAACGCAATATTTAATTTTATAACTGAAAATTTGCTATATATAGCAATAATAATTTCTATTATTGTAGGTTTGTTAGTTTATATTAAATTTAAAGATATAGATTTGAATAAAATACCTACAAAGAAACTAACACAAACAGTTACTGTGGATACATATGTAAATCGTGAGTCATTTAGCAATGGTAATGGAGTCAGTAATTTAGAACAAGTAGTACAAGATTTTGATTTTAGTGGATCAAATAGTTTCTGCGAAACATATAGAGGCAACTCGCCTCAACTTAATGTGGCTTGTAATGGGCTAACTGATGACAACTGCTCATCAATACCTTGTTGCGTGTTAGTTCAGGGTCAAAATGGCAACAAATGTATGGCTGGTGGCATTAATGGGCCTACATTTAAGAAGGACGCAAATGGCAATTTAATTTCAATGGACGCCTACTATTATGAAGGGAAGCAGTATCCTAGTGCGCCTACATTGGTGTAGGATGGATGACACATTTGTAGCTAGATTGGCACCCTACACGGATGTAGGCACAACTAGCCGCCGTATGGTCAGCCCCGCATCCGCTGCTAATTGCGCCACAGTTTCATCATTTTTGTAGTCATTTAAATACACAATTTCTTTAATATTTGATGCGGCAATAGATCTAAAACAATTTAAACACGGGTAATGTGTTATATAGATTTTGGCACCAGATAAGCTGGCACCCCTTTTGGCACAATCTGTTATCGCATTGATTTCACTATGAATAATAGATTGCTCATGATTGTCTTTAACACGCGATATATGTGGCGCACCAGGTATGAAGCCATTGTAGCCCATTGAAATTAGCCTACTATCTTTAACTATTACTGAGCCAACATTAAGACGCTTACATGGACTACGCTGTGACGCAAGCAGCGCAATTGACATAAAATAGTCATCCCACTCTATTCTTTCCGACTCACTGGCGTTTGTTTTTTCATTTATAAGATTATTTATTTGCGAAAGCATATTTGTTAGTATAATGTTATAAATATTTGTTTTTATTTTGTTTTAATTTATTTTATTATCATTTTAACATTTTAACATTTTATATTCTTTATTTTGTAGATTAGAAAAAAATTGATTTTAAAATAAATAAATATAAGAATAATATAAATATATATACAAAGATGATTATTCCTATTAAATGTTTTACTTGCGGTATTGTTTTAGCCAATAAATATCGTTATTATTGCGAAGAAGTTAGAAAGAGAAAAATGGCAAAAGATTTACATGTTGATAAGGTTATTTATTTGACATCTGAATATAGTGAAAAGACGCCCGAGGGCGAAGTATTGGATGAGCTTAAATTGATGAAGATGTGTTGCCGTCGTCATATGCTTACACATGTTGATATTGAGTAAATAATATAATATTATTATTTGGTTGTTGAATCTTTTTTTTATTTTTTATATCCTTATGTATATAATAAATGGCGACTAGAAAACATAGAAAGACTAGAGGTGGTAGAAAAATTAAGAAACAGAAAGTAATATTTATGAAGGGGTGTTCTAGACATAGACACTCCAAAAATTGTCATTGTAAAAATTGTCATTGTAGATATTGTTCAATGGGAGGCACAAAGAAGTGCTTAATGGGAGGCACAAAGAAGTGCTTAATGGGAGGCACAAATGATCCAATTGCGCCTGTTAAAATGTCAGGTGGAGCTGGATTACCACCTGTACCTGCGCCTCTTGTTGGCAAACCTTGGACACCTCAAGTATCCGGTTGGCCTGGTGTAGATGGCGTAGATGGAGGTCGCAACTATTTAGCAAACAATTTGTATGACAAGTTTGACCCACAAACAATGATGAAACTAGATAGCACACAATATGGTGGTTCTAGAAGAAATAGAAGTAGAAGAAATAGAAGACAATATGGTGGCAGTTTGATGCCCCAGCAACTAACAAATTTAGGAAGAGATTTAGCTTTTAATTTCAAGAGTGTATATAACTCTATGAATGGATATGCTGCGCCAGTTGACCCAAAACCATATATGGATCAGTTTCGCAGCACTCATAGAATGATTTAATATGAATGATTTAATATGAATACTTTGTTATAAATTATATTTTCTATACTTAATTTATTATAATGGCTTTTCCCAATAAATTAAGTCAATTGTGTACTCCATCTCTTGTGTATTTTGTTATTTCAGTTATTGGTTTAGCAATGGCTGTAATGCAAAATATTGGAAACAGTAGACGCTACAATTTAGGCACTTTCTCTTGCCAAGTTCCTAGTTGCGTTGCTGTTTTCATTATTAAAATTGTCTATGTTCTCTTCTGGACTTGGATTCTTAACTTGATGTGCCGTGATGGTCATACCGAGATTGCTTGGTTCTTAGTTTTGTTACCTTTTATTCTTTTGGCTATCATTATTGGACTTGTTATGGCCAATCAGGAGCAAGATAAGAAGGCTAGAGCTGCCAGTCAAAATAGAACTAACTGCCCTAATGGCGCTTGTTAAATAAATTAAAAATGTTATCTAATATATTTTATATAGACTATATATAAAATATGACAAACATACAAAGCATTATTGGACTATTTATTGGTTTAGTTGTTATTTTATCAATGGGATTACAATTTTCCTTTTTTAAAGAAGGTTTTAATAATAATGTAAATAATAATGTAAATAATAATGTAAATAATAATGTAAATAATGATAATAGTATTCCTATTCACTCTAAAAAAAATAACTCAATTGCTAAGCATAATATGTTAGATGAAACTACTCCCAACTATTAATTATATATTATTAATTATTTATTAAAAAATGTAAAATATATTAGCTATATAGTATATAGCTAATATATAATGAATTCAGAAAAACATAATATTAAAAAGGTTAAAAATGGTATTTCTTATGAAATGAATGGCTGGTTATATGTATCTATTAAGGGTAAACCAAAAGAACGAGGTTACGCATATGGTAAACTAGTTGCCGATGAAATGAAGAAGGTCCAAAAAATAGAAGAATTTATTACTTATAATGATTATGGAGTAAAATGGCAGTTCTTTATTGATGCCGCTGCGAAATACTTTAAGCCAAAGATTATGGAACATTTTCCCGAATTTTATGAAGAAATGGTAGGCTTTTCTGAAGGCTGTACTGCCGGCGGAACTAAAATGTCTATTGATGAAGTAATTGCTTGGAATAACTCAATGACTTTAACTGAAGGTTGGTTCGCAAATATGCCAGATGAGGAACGCATTGAGGTTTTTGGTGAAGGTGGACCAAAAGCTTCTGGTGGTAAGGAAGGCGGCGCAGCCGATAAATGTAGCGCATTTATGGCTACTGGTGATTGGACTGCTGATGGCAAAATTGTCGTATGTCATAATAATTTTAGTAATTTTGTTGATGGGCAATTGGCGCGTGTTGTGCTTGATTTGAAGCCAGAAAAAGGCAATCGTATGCTTATTCAGGGGTTTGTAGGCTGGATTTGGTCTGGCACTGATTTCTTTGTAACATCTAAGGGTATTATTGGCACTGAGACAACTATTGGTGGTTTTAATGCGTATGAAAATAATATGCCTATTTCTTGCCGTATTCGTAACGCAATGCAATATGGAAACACATTAGATGACTATGTAAAAATGTTGTTAGATGGCAATTCCGGCGACTATGCCAATTCCTGGTTATTTGGTGATACTAATACAAATGAAATCTTACGTTTGGAGCTTGGTCTACGTTTTCATAATGTGGAGCGAACTAAGAATGGCTATTTTATCGGATTTAATGCGCCTTATGACCCTCGCATTCGCAATTTAGAGTGCGCAAATACTGGTTTTGATGATATTCGTCGCCATCAGGGAGCGCGTCGTGTGCGTTTAGATGACTTAATGGACCATTGGAAAGGCAAAATAGATATTGAAGTTGCGAAAAAGATATTATCAGATCACTATGATGTATATTTGTGTAAAGAGAATCCATGCTCTAGAACAGTATGCTCACATTATGAACTTGACGCACGTGAATATATGTCAGACCCATCAAGACCTAAACCATATCAGCCCCGTGGCGCATTAGATGGCAATGTTTGCGACACAACTATGGCAAAAAATATGTCATTTTGTTTGCGATGGGGTAATTCTTGTGGTATTCCTTTTGATAAGAATAAGTTTTGCGATGAGCATAGAGAGTGGGCTTATCTTAGAGACTACTTAGATGACAGACCGCAACAGCCTTGGACAGTATTTACAATTACTAATATATCTAATGCACGCACAATTGGTAATAAAAAGAGACAAGAAAAGAGTAAAAACACAAAGACAAAGACTCTTAAACTCAAACTATAAACTACTTAAAAATATACATTATAAAAGTGGTTTATACATTTGGGCATTAATTCTTGAATAAACAGACCAATCTTTTGGTAAATATTTTGGTTGCATAACTTCTAAAAATCTTATTCTCCACATTAAAATAAAAGGCAAAAATGCATTACAAGTTTCCAAATTTTCATCATTTAAGCCTTTTATTACAATAAAATCTTTATTTAATTTATATTCTTTAAATAATTCTGAATTATTATGATAATTAATTATCCATTTCTTAAAATCAGACTCTTCTTCTCCTTTTCTTTGTGCTTCTTTATAATCATTTATTATTCCTTCAACTATTATTTCACCATGAGATTTCCATCCTTCAATTTTATTATATTTCTTTAATTGAGTACCAATTAAAATTATATCATCTGTAATATTATCAACTTTGAAATAATCTTTAATAATTTTACAACATTCTTCTTTTCTACTTTCTGATAACTTTGGATCATTATTATACATTAAACATGCGCTTCTTACTTTTTTTGTAGAATTATCATATACATATTTTGATTCAGCATACTTTACAGAACAATTAAATTTAACTGCTAAATCATTACTAAACTCTTTGTTTGCATTTAATAATTTATCACCACAATTTAAACAAAATAGCAGAACATCATGAGAGATCCTTGATCTCAGAAAAATAGGTAAGGCCTTTTTATATTCTCTTGGAATAATTGAATTGCTAAAAAGATTTTCAGTTTGACCACAAACAACACAACAATTAAATTTAAAATTAGTATGATAATCTTCAATATATCGTTTAAATGGTTCAAATCTTAATCTTACACAATCACAATATACCCCCATGTCTAAAATTGGGTTCTCTAAATCACCTAATTCTTTTTTTATATACCATTTCAATTGTGACAATGAAGTACGATGTAATATTTCTCCATCTGGTGCTAATACGAAACAATTATCAATCGGTTTTTTTTTAGAATATTTTTTACTTTGTTTATTATTCATCATATTAATAAATTATAATGTTGTATCTTTATATTTATTCAATAAATCATTTTGTGTCAAACCTTTATAAAAATATATTAAAGAGTTTAATTGTTATTATATTAACTATACTAACAATGGTTATATTTATGATGTTTTATTTAATTTTTATATTATTTAGTTCTGTTGAAAATGTATTATTATCTGAACTGTTTCATTTAAATAATAATGGTTGGAAAATTATTGGTAATAAGCAAGGTAATAAGAATGGCACTGATGTTTTATTTAGACCATTCAGTTTAAATGGTATTATGAGCAATTATATTGTAGGTCATGATAAGATTATTAATGTGGATAGTAAACGTAAGGATGACTCAGAACTATGGTATTTCAGTAAAAATTTTCCTACAAATTACTCACTATCAAATACTAGTATTTTCTCATTTATGATGACTAGTCTTGCCGGTGATTTTCGCAAATTGAATAATGAAAATAGCACTGTTTCCGCTTTAATTAAAATAATAAATAATGTATCTGATAAACATATTATATTTCCCGTACACCACTTGATTGAAAAATATAATGGAACTATGCAGACATTTATTATTCCAATGGTCTACAATGTCTGGCTCAATGGTGTAAATTATACACAAGTTAGTCACAGATATTTTTTAGATGTTCTTAAAAATGTAACTCAAATTGATATACTTGGTGACTGGACGCAAGGTAATGAAACAATGTGTTTGGATAATCTTATGGTTTATTAATATTTTTTTATTATTTGTTTTTAATTTTTTTTTATTTTTTATTTATTTCATTTTAAAAACTTATAAATTTTTTCCAAAAAGTAAAAAGGAAAATGAAAATTGGACATTTTTAAAAATGTCCAAAAATGAAAACCCAAAAAAAGTTTTGAAAAACACTGTTTTTTTCACTTTTTGACCATAATCGTCATAATTAATTTTTTTGTAAGAAAAATTTGTGATGATATTTTTTTTGTAAAATGCCCAGTTTTTTTATACATTTCTAGTATATAGCAATGTTTAGCAATGGTTTTGTCCCCAAAAATCCTACTATATTTTATTGTGAAAAATGTGACTATACAACGTCTAATAAAAAAGATTTTACCAAACATAATAACACCAAAAAACACATAATCAATGAAAACTCAACATTTTCAATCCCAAAATCCCAAAAATCCCAATACGAGTGTATATGTGGAAAGTCATATAAGGATAACTCGGGTTTATGGAGACATAAAAAAATATGTAATCCAATAACTAATACTAATAAGAATATTAATACAAGTAATGATATTAATAGTAATATAAACAAACCCGAGATGTTTGACAAAAATTTAATACTTGAGTTATTAAAACAAAACAATGAATTACAAAAACAAATTATAGAAATGTCTTTGAAACATAATTCAGGCAATATAACTAACAATAATAGCATAAATACAAATTGTAACAATTCATTTAATCTACAGTTTTTCTTGAATGATACTTGTAAAGATGCTATGAATATGAGTGAATTTATTGATTCAATTAAAGTTCAATTATCAGATCTTGAAACATTTGAATATGATGGATATGCTGATGGTGTTTCAAATATTATTGTAAAAGGATTGAACGCATTAGACGCTTATTTACGGCCAATACATTGTAGTGATTTAAAACGAGAAACATTATATATTAAAGATAATAACTGCTGGACAAAAGAAACAGATGATAAACTCGCATTAAAAACGGCTATTAAAAAGGTAGCATTTAAAAATATAAGGCAAATCAATGAATGGGTAAAAATTAATCCAGAATACAAGGATACTCAGACAAAAACTTTTGATAAATATAATAAAATTGTTATGAATTCAATGTCAGGAGTGACAGAAGAGGAACAAACAAGTAATATTAATAAAATAGTTAAAAATGTTACAAAAGCAGTAGTAATAGATAAACATACATTGAAATAACATATATTTGTTAGTTAGTACTTTGTTAGTTTGTAAAAATTAATAATAGATTATATATAAAAACATTATAAAAATATATAACATTATATTATTATAATGGATACAATTGCTTGGAATCTAATTGACAAATATTTTAAAGATAATCCGTATAATTTAGTAGCCCACCATTTAGACTCATATAATGATTTTTTTGATAAGGGCATTTTTCAGATTTTCCGTGAAAATAATCCTATTCGCTTTATTGAAAGAGAAGAACAAACAAAGGAAATTACTAAGACTGGTGAAGTTATTGATAAAGGCAGAAGTGAATGCTTCTTATATCTAGGTGGTAAAAATGGCGAAAAATTATATTTTGGCAAACCAGTAATATATGATAGCGATTCTGAAACTGGCGAACCCTACCCACATTATATGTATCCAAATGATGCGCGACTAAGAAATATGACATATGGCACAACTATTCATTATGATGTTGATGTTGATTTTATTTATTATGAAGGTGACCAAAAAATAGAGCAAAGTATTACATTAGAGAAAATATATCTTGGACGATTCCCAATTATGACACATTCAAACTTATGTATATTAAAAGGTATTACAACCCAGGCTCGTTTTAATTTAGGTGAATGTCGTAATGATTTTGGAGGGTATTTTATTATTGATGGCAAAGAAAAGTGTATTGTTAGTCAGGAGAAATTCGCAGATAATATGCTTTATGTGCGCAAAAATAAGGAAGATAATATGTATAGCTATTCTTGTGAAGTGCGTTCAGTTTCGGAAGACAGTTCAAAGCCCATTCGTTATACATCAGCAAAGATTGTAGCACCTGATGCCAGCTATTCTAATAATCAAATTGTTATTGATGTGCCAAATGTGCGAAAACCTGTGCCTCTATTTATTTTGATGAGAGCACTAGGTGTAGTATCTGATAAAGCTATTATTGAATGCTGTCTTTTAGATTTAGAAACAAATTCAAATATGATTGATTTATTTATACCGTCAATACACGATGCGAATAAAATATTTTGTCAGCAAACAGCTCTTGAATATATTAAGACATTTACAAAACGTCGCACAATTTCTGCCGTCTTGGAAATTCTTATGAACTATTTTTTGCCCCATGTAGGTGAAGATAATTTTTTGAACAAAGCATACTATGTAGGCTTTATGGTAAACAAATTATTGCGTGTATTTATGAATCGCGAGAAGCCAACAGATCGTGATAATTTCAAGTTCAAACGTGTTGAAACATCTGGAAGTCTTATTTATGACCTATTTCGTGAATATTTCCTAATACAAAATCGTGGCATCTTCTTAAAAATTGATAAGGAGTTTTATTATCATCCAGGAAAATACAGAACTAATTTTATATCGTTAATTCAAGATAATTATAAGGATTTCTTTAAGGAGCGCATTATTGAAGATGGATTTAAAAAGGGATTCAAGGGCAATTGGGGTGCCGACGCAAATACAAAGCGTATTGGTCTTGTTCAAGATTTGAATAGACTTTCCTGGTTTACATTTATTAGTCATTTGCGTAAAATTAGTTTGCCATTAGATCCTACATCTAAAGTAGCTGGACCACATTATCTTCACGGTTCTCAATGGGGTATTATTGACCCAGTAGATACCCCTGATGGTGGTAATGTCGGCTTACATAAACATATGGCAATTAGCACTAAAATTAGTAATGGATTCTCATCAATGCCTCTTATTAAGTGGTTAAGAGCCAATACTCCACTAAAATTAATTCAAGAATGTAGCCCAAATATGCTTGCTTCAACTTCAAAGGTATTTGTAAATGGAAATTGGATTGGTGTTATTGAGAATCCAATTGAAAATGTAAATACACTAAAGCTATTTAGACGCAATGGTATAATACCAATTTATACAAGTATTTCTTTCAGTTATGAATCAAATATTGTCTATATTTATACAGATGGTGGACGACTTACACGACCAGTATATTATAAGGATTCTGATAATAAGCTTAGTTATAATCATGGCAAACTAAGAGAAACTATATTATCACATCAGTATAGTTGGCTTCAAGTAGTTTCTGGTTTTGAGCAAAAGAAAGACCCTAACTTTTCTTTGAGAAACAATATATTATACAATGTAAATGATTTGTATCCAGGTTACCAGACATTAGACCGTTTGTTAGATATGTTACAAGAAAATAAAGGAATTATTGATTATATTGATACATCCGAAGAAGAAGTTGCGTTAATTGCCACTAAACCAGATCAAATAAAAGATAATAAATTTTATACACATGCTGAAATAGACCCATCACTAATGTTTGGTGTAATGGGTAACTCTATTATTTATCCTGAGACAAATCAACTACCACGTGATGTGTTTTCCTGCGGTCAAAGTAGACAAGCAGTTTCAGTATATCACTCCAATTATCAAATGCGATTAGACAAAATGGGTGTTATTTTGAATTATGGACAAGTACCTCTTGTTAAATCGCGTTATCTTCAATATATTAATAATGAAGAGCAGTCATATGGCGTAAATGCGATTGTTGCGATTATGAGTTATACTGGTTATAATGTAGAAGATGCTATTCTTATTAATGAAGGATCTATTAAAAGAGGGTTATTTAGAACTACTTATTTTACGACATATGAGACACGAGAAGAGAGTTCAAAAGTATCAGGAAACAATGTAAACTCTTTTTTTACAAATATTGAGTCTAAACAGAATGTCTCTAGATTAAAAGAGGGGTTTGATTACAGTAAATTAGACGCACACGGTCTTGTTAAGGAAAATTCTGAAATAGATGATCGTGTTGTATTAATTGGCCAAGTTACTTCAACAACTGATAATAAGGGTGAATATATTGACAACTCAAAGACAACAAAGAAAGGTCAATTAGGATTTGTTGATAAGTCATTTATTTCAGAGGGGGAAGAAGGGTTCAGAATTGCGAAAATTCGTGTCCGTGAAGAACGTCTGCCCGCAATTGGTGACAAAATGGCTTCAAGAGCAGGGCAAAAAGGTACATTGGGTCTCATTATACCCGAAGAAGATATGCCTTTTACTGCTGATGGTATTAGACCCGACCTTATTATTAATCCACATGCTATTCCATCACGTATGACTATTGGACAGCTTGTAGAGTGTCTTCTAGGTAAGGCGTGTACATTATATGGCGGTTATGGGGATTGTACTGCGTATGCGACAAAGGGTGCTAATTATGATACATATGGTCATATGTTAACTAAAATGGGCTATCATAATTCTGGTAACCAGATTTTATATAATGGCTTTACTGGAGCGCAATTATATTCCGAGATATTTATTGGACCTACATATTATATGCGTTTGAAACACATGGTTAAAGATAAGATTAACTATCGTGCTACAGGTAAGCGCAGCGCACTAACAAGACAAACAAATCAAGGTAGAGCTAATGACGGTGGTCTAAGAATTGGTGAAATGGAACGTGATGGTATTATGGCACACGGTCTATCATATTTCTTAAACGAGTCATATATGATTAGAGGTGATGAATATTATATGGCAGTTTGTAACAAAACTGGTGCTATTGCGGTTTATAATCCAGAGCGTAATTTATTTTTAAGTCCTTTTTCAGATGGTCCTCTAGTATTTAGTAATTCAAAAGACGGTCAGCCAGTATTAGATGCGTTAAGTATTTATGGTAGATCATTTAGTATTTTACGTATTCCCTACGCATTGAAACTTTTAATACAGGAACTACAAGTAATGAATGTTCAGATGAGAATTATAACAGAAGAAAATGTTGATCAACTACTTAACTTATCATATCAGTCACAAAATATTGATAAATTACTTGGAATAGATCATGGTGAAGATGGAACAGTAAATCGCCAAATTAGAGAAATTATAGACAATTATAAGAAAGATACAATGGATAAAGTGAAACAAGATAATAATATGCCAATGAAACAACAACAATATATTCAAGAAGCACCGCAAGAGTTAGAAATGGGCGCAAACTTAAAACCACCAAGTCCATTATACAGTCCAGAAAGCAGTCCAATAAATAGAAATAGCCCATTATACAGCCCAGAAAGCAGTTCTGAATCAACCGAAATTTACTCAGTACCAGTAGAGAAAGTTCGTGGTTACTCATTAACACCTGAAAGTGAAGGTGAAGGACTTGGTATTGTCTCAGGTATTAAAGAAGGCATATCATCATTAGACAACAGTTTGGGTGAAGCAGCAGCATCTGTATCAAATACTGTATCTGGAACAATTGATAATATAACAAATACACTAGGTTCTGTTTCGGATGCTTTAACAGGTGAAAGTCAATTAGAGATTTTTGATGATCCACAAATGAATAACATTTTTAATAGATTATCTGCTGATAAGAAAGCAGCTATTATTAAGATGGATGATGAGAAGAGACAATCTGTAATGAGACAAATTATGGCTGCGGCACAGGCGCAACAAATACAACAATCCGGAGGTGGATTAACATCTTATTTTAATGGTCTACCAGTTCAAAATCAAATTGCTGCTTTACAAAATACATATAAAAGCATGGCAAATGAATTTAAACAATTATCGGGTGTTGTAAATGCTCCACAAATAACTATTGTGAAACCCCAATCAGCAGCAGAGGCACTATATGGTGGTTCATTAAAGTTACTTGCTCCTGAGAAAAATGAAAATACAGCGGCAATAGCAGCATCAATGTCTGGTGGTAGTTCATCAAGCTCTAGTTCATCAAGCTCTAGCTCATCTAGTGATAATTCATCTCAGTCTGGAAGTGGAGGAATTAAAATTGTAAAAGTTTAAGATAAAAATAACCAAAATAAAAATTAATAATATAAATTAAAATTGAAATAAAAGTAAACCTTGATATATATTATTATAATATAATAGATAATGGCAACCTCAGCAGTTCAAAATACAAGTAGTTTAATTTCATCCATATACAAATCTAGAACAATTCTTCTGGAGCTAATGGGTATGCAAGGATATAATGTATATGATTATGAAGGATTTACTGTTAATGAAGTCAATACAATGAAGGTAAATAATCAACTAGATATGATTTTAGAGAAAAATAATGAAGATGTAGATTTAAAAAGAAAGACTAAGATTTATATTCGCTACTATTTAGCAAAATCTTTAAGACCGCAGAATTTACAAGAAATGATTGATGACTTATTTAATACAGAAGAAGTTCTAACAAAGTATGATACACTATTTATTGTAGTTAAAGATGAAGTAAATGAGACGCTTTTAAATGCTTTGAAACATATTTGGGAGCAAGAAAAGATTTTCATTGTGATTCAGAATTTGAAGCGATTACAGTTTAATATTTTAAAACATGTATTAGTTCCCCCTCATCGTATTTTAAGTAATGCCGAAGTTTTAGCAGTAAAGAAGCGTTATAATGTTATGAATGATGCGCAATTTCCTGATATTTCGCGGTTTGATCCTGTAGCACAAGCAATTGGTATTAGACCAGGACAAGTATGTGAAATTATTAGACCTAGTAAGACAGCAATATCTGCTCCATATTATAGAATATGTATGTAAACAGTATAAAAATATAAAAATTAATATAAATATTATTATTTAAAGTGTAATGATACTTATAGAATTTGAAACAAATCTACATTCTGGAGTAGTCAATATTTTGAAATATAAAAGTATAAATGAAGATAAATGGCATTTTTTATTTATAGATATTGAAACACTAAATCTGCTTATTACAAATTTTGGTAATTTTGGTAGCCCAACAGTATCAAGAATTATTGAGTTAAATTATTGTGGAGCAGATGTAAAATTATGTTGTGATAAAAATAAATAAAATATATTTTGATTATAATTTAATATTCAAAATATATAAATATGAACAATGAAGCAAAATACTTTGAAGAAAAAATAAATAGTATAAATTCTAGTTTTTTATCTGCTTTAGATAATTTTAAAAAGTATTATATTTATTATCAGCAAAATCCAGATGTAGATGAATATTCAGATAATTTTTTAAATACTAAGAGTCAGTTACAAAAGCTTAGTAGTAATATGTTTTCTATAACCAATAATATAGAAACAAGTATTGAAAAATTAGATAACAATATATCGGATATTTCAGTTAAACTAACAAAAGAGAAGGAAACAAATAAAAAACTAGAGAAATTACTTAATAGTCTAAAAGGCACAGAAAAGGGTGCTGATATGCTAATAAGTGATAGCAAAATAGAATATAATTTGGTATATTTTAAGAATATTGAGTTATTTATAGGTGTTTTATTTATTTTAGCATTATTAGTTTCATCAAAAGCGGCTTTGGTTTTGTTAGTTATTACTATAATATTAAGCTATTATTTGGGAATATTAAAAATAATATTGCCGGTTGTAAAATATTTATAGAATGTTCTTACAGATTTCGTATTAATAAATAAATATTATTATTTATTTATTTATAATGCTATCTTTTTTTTCCAGATTTCAAAATAAAAAATTATATAGTCTAAGTAAATTTATACCATATACAGTTAAACAAACTTCATATACTTATGACACACAAATAAGTAATTATATAAGAAAAATAGAATCAGATTTACAGAAAAAAAGTCAGGATATATGTCCCAAAGTTGTATTTGAATCCAAATTAAATAAGTATTTTACTAATCACAATGATTCAGTAGATAATAGTTTGCTACCAATAGTTGGATTTATCTGTTTTCTAGTTGGTTATAATTTATCAAAAATATCCCTAGTATAAACTTTAATCTTTACTTATATTATATTATTAATATAACATATGGATACTAATTTAAAAACTGACATATTAAAAATAGAAGCATTAGAAAGAGAATATAATGCTGTATTAAAACAATATGAAGAAGCATATAAAAATTGTAATGATGAACTAAAACAGAATTTAGATGAAAAACAGCGAAGCTTCAAGACATTTACTAATCGCGCATATTGGGGCACAATGGGACTCAAAGAAGGAACAGTTGGAGCTGAAACAGATTGTGAAAATATGTGTGCTTCAAACCCAAAATGTACAGGCGCCACATTTAATACAGTAAATCGTTATTGCTGGACTAGAGGAGGAAATGGCTCGTTAGCAGCCACCACAAGTGGTAATATAGCAATATTACCAACAGTTAAAGGATGTGTAGTTACATTAAACGCATTAAATAATCGTCTTATTAAAATTAATAAGGAACTAACACAATTAATAGAAACAACCAATTCACAATTGGTAGCAGAAGATGCTAAGGATAAAAACTCAAAACAGCAGCTACACAAATATTACGCGCAACTATTGAAAGAGCGTTTACAAATGGCTAAAATATTAGCAGATCATAAGACACTTGATGAAGACAATCAGGCACAATCATTATATGTATCAACTCAAAATAGCACATTACGTTTATGGTCATTATTGGCTTGTATTTTAATTTTAATTGTGGTAAATAAAATGTTAGGTGGTGAGACATCGGTAGTAAAATTATTTTGGATAATAGTGATGGTATTAGTATTAATTGTTTCATTTAGCATAAATAACGCATCTGGATTCGCAGTATGGCTTATGCTTATTATGATTATTGTCTTGATGAAAATGGATATATTACCTAATCCTAAGGAATAAAATTCCAACTTGTAGTAAGGAATGAAATTAGAATATAAATTATATATAAAATATATATAATATATAAAATGTCTAATAAAGAAAATAACCAAGAGTTTTTATCATTGGTTCAAGGACAACATTTTGATAAAAAGAACAAAATAAATAAGGATAAAAATAAAAAAATAAAAAAATTTGTTAATACAAAAATTGTAAAGGAAGGATTCACAGGAAATCAAAATCAAAATAGTGATGGATTAGATGTAGGTCAAGATATAAAATATAAACCAGTTCTTATTAATGAATACACTAGAATGAAAACAACTAGTGCTCAAAATCAAGCAGAACTTATGGAATTACAAAAACTCCAATCACAATATGATGATTTACTATCTAAATATAAAGACTTAACTAATCAGATTAAGACAGACACTAAAAATAATATGGAAAAAGTTAGCTTGAGTAATCCTTATTTAGAAAAAAATATTACATTAAGCAATACAAAAGGTGCCTTACCTATTATTGGTTCTGGTGCCGGAGGTTACGTGACAAGCCAAGGTATCTTTAAAAATTATCCCGATACAGCTACCGTAAATGCTACAGCTGGACAAAATGGCTGTCCTGTAGATTTTACTAAAAATGTTCAATTAGATAAATATTCATCACTATTAACACAAGGAACTGATATGGTTTCAGGTCAATCTTGTGGTAATGAAAATAGAAATGTATATGTAAACAGCATGATTAAAAACCCCAAAGCAACTTATCTAGGCTGTTATGCGGATAATACAACAGGATCACCTACAATGTCGTTTATTGGTGGCGCACCTTCACCAGCAAATAGTGCCGCTATTGTAAATGGCAACTTTAATGAGCCACAAATACCGGCAAATACGTATACCGGGTATTGGGGTTCTACAGCTGTTCCTGGATGGTATTTTAATGCTATGTTAGTTAATAGCTTCAAAAACTCATCTTATCCAATTCCTTATCCAAATGGTAATCAATGTGTATCTATTTATTATAATCAATATATTTATCAAGACATAAATTTGCCTTCTGGAACATATACGTTATCTTTTATGGCTTGCGGTTCAAATATTGGAGGCGCTGGAAATCCAATTAATATTGTAGTTGCGAGCACAAATCCAACACCAACTCAAGCTACACAAACATTTAATGTTCAGCCGCCTGTAAATGTATGGACAAGTTATTCAGAAACTTTTACTATTACAACAAGTGGAACATTTCAAATAACTTTTGCTGGTGTTACAAATGGTTTATATAGTGCTTTAACAAGCGTATCATTGTCGCCAAATGCGACAGTAAGTAGTCCTGGAACTTATACATATAGTGCGTGTGAAGATGCCGCAATTAGTGGTGGATACAAATACTTTGCTCTACAAAATGTAGATCCATCTACATCTCAAGGATACTGTGCCGTTTCTAATGATGGAATTGCGTCTACTGTAAATGGTTTATCGTATTCTATATCTCAACAAACCGCATTATGGGCTTCAAATACTAGTGGACAATCCGGAAATACTGCGAGTTTTGATAACGGTTCTCTAAGTGTTATAAATCCTAGTGGAACAGCCGTTTTTACAACACCAAATAAGAGACCACCTCCAAATGGATATATTGGTTGTTATAAAGACAAATCATCTAGAGCAATGACAGCTTATAATAATGGTTCAAAAACATATACAAATGCTACTTGTCAACAAGCAGCAGCTTCAATTGGCGCTACATATTATGGACTACAAGCATCAAATACAGGTCAAAATGCGCAATGTTTTACTAGCAGTAATTTAAGTCAATCCCAGAAATATGGGGTTGCTAAGAATTGTACTCGTATAAGCGATGGTTCTTGGTCTGGAGGTGACTGGTCTAACGCAATTTATACCACAAATACCCCTGAAACAAGTTACTTCTTAATACTTCAAGATGATGGTAATATGTGTATTTATCTTGGTTCTAGTCCAAGTGATAATCAGGGTTTAATATGGCAATCTAAAACAAATGGAAAGCAGCAGCAAGGTAATCCGGCAATGATAGCAACTAACAATCAGTTTGGTCAAAATTGGATGCCAAGTGGTTCTGTATTAAATCCAGGTCAGTATTTAAGTTCTACAACTGGCAGTTTAGTTCTAATGATGCAGTCAGACGGAAATCTTGTATTATATACATATAAATTAACAAGTAGCTGTCAAAAAATGGCAGATGGTAACACTGGGGGTGGTTTGGGAGCCAATGCGTTGTATGAATTAAATGAAGTAGGTTTTCCAAATAATTTAGGAAATGTGGCATATATAGATAGCAATGCGGTTTTACATCAGTATCCAAGTTCAATGATTGGATTATCAAATGAATATGATATGTATGAGAATTTTAATTCTACTGGAAATGACTTGACACAAGTTCAAGTAACTGATATAAATGCTTGTAAACAGCAATGTAATAGTTATGATGGTAACCAATGTGCTGGATTTGTGTATGAAAAGGGTTCTAATATTTGTAATCTAAAAGGCGCCGGAATATATCCTAAAAGTCCTAGACAATATACAACTGCTTATACTTTAGCAACAAGAAAACCCGTGATTGTTAATAACTCTAGTTCTGATCCCAATAGTACTAACAAATTAGCTTCATTTTTTGGTTCAAAAATAAAAGAAATTGACAGCGTTCAATACCAGAATTATCCACAAGGTGATGCGATGACAACTGATTCAATAGATACATATAGTAATCCTGCTATAAATGAAAATATTAAGAATCAGATGACTCAACTTCAAGACCAACTAACAAATATAGCTAGTCAGATTGCGAATAAAATGGAAGAAATGTATAATCAAGATAAAACTGTTGTTAGTAAGATGAATATGAATGATGAGCAATTTAAGAAACAAATACTTATGTATAAGACTGTTACTATGAGAGAACAAGGATATAAATCAAATGAAGGTAATAATTTAAAAGAAGGAATGCAAAATATGACTATCAGCGATATTAATGGATTACTACAAGATACTGATTTACACGTGTTACAAGAAAATTATGGATATATGTTTTGGACTATTTTAGCAGCGGGTCTTTTAACAATAACTATTAATGTAATGAGACGAGAATAAATTTTTATAATTTATAAATTATGATTCACGTTTTATGTAAATAATAATATTTATTTATATAAAATGACATCTACAACTACAAATACTGCTACTATTGTTCCTCAATCGGATATGAATTTAGAACAAATAAATACAGACAATGACTCATTATCTAACAATATGGGTCATTTGAATTTTGGTATTTTAGATAAAATTATAACTAATCCTAGTCTAAATCAAAGTCAAAGTCAAAGTGTATCAAACTCAGGAGCTATGAATTTTTCTCAAAGCTCAGAACAAACAATATCTAACATTTCTGATCTACAAACAGTTGAAATGAAATTATATGAGAGTTTGGATAATAAAAAATTAACACAAGAAGCACGAAGTCGCATTATTGATAAAATAAATGAAATTGCTCAAACTAGAATGAACTTATATCAAGGAATTAGCAATATGGCATCGTCATATCAGCAAAATCTGGCAACATCAAATAATACATTACAGGAGCAAATGCTTGCTATTGATATTGTTGAAAATGAATTAAATGTAGCAAAACGACGTTTAAATCTATTAGAGGATGAGAAATATAATAAGCTAAGATTAGTAGAGATAAATACATATTATGGCAAGCAATATAATGCTTATAAGGATGTTGCTAAAAATATTGTATATATTTGTATTTTAGTATTAATTATTGTTATTTTAGGAAAACAAGGAATATTACCACCTAATATTTATATTACTCTTAATGGCTTAGTTATTGTTGTTGGTGTAGTTATTATTGGTAAACAAATAATTAAACTATCTAATAAGGATAATATGAACTTTGATGAGTATGACTGGTATTTTAATAAATCTAAGGCGCCAGTTGATACTACTGGTGGTCTAACTGGCACTGGTAGTAGCAGTTCTAATCCTTGGGATACACCATCTCTAGCCTGTGTTGGAGCTACTTGTTGTAATCAAGCGGATGGATTTATGTATGATAGTACACAAAATATGTGTGTGTTAAGTACAGGAACTACAACTACAGGAACTACAGGAACTACAACTACATCAACTACAACTAATTAAGTATACAAATAAAATTTTTATAATTATTATTATATTTTCTTCTTTTTTAAATATAATATTAATACAAGATAAGATGGTTGAAAAAAAAAATAAAGTTAAAAAACAAGACTGTAATGATTTATTAGCAAAACAAATGAAGACAAATAACCAAATTAATGACATGTTAAATCAGACACTTAATGCTATTACTGTTAGTCCAGAAGAACAAAGAAAACAAACACTAGATAATTTACAACAAAAATATTTAGACGCAAAAACTAAATTACAAACTGCGCCACTAGAATTAGAAGCAAGTAAAAAAAATTATTATGTATATAAAAATGGTGAAAACAGTTACAATGCTATGCAACAAAATGAATTAGAACAAAAAGCAAATTTAATTACTCAATTAATTGCTGATAAATTTAATGAAGAAACTAACAATGCTCACATAATGAATTCATATTATAATACAGAAATTATTAATTCGGCTAATACAATTGAACTTTATAATGAATATTTAAAAAAAAATGCGGATTTAGAAAAGTCTATTAAAGAGCTTCGCGGCGATGTTATAACAAATGATAGAAAAACATATTATGAAAGTGAGGCTATTGATAATGTAAAATTATGGCATAAATTTTTATTTGCTGTTTATTATATTTTAGTAGCAGCGTTCATTATTACTGTAATTATGTCTACTGGAGAATACTCTCGTATTAAACAATTAGTAGTTACAATTATATTAGTTGCTTATCCTTTTATAATAGATCCAGTTGTAAAATGGATTTATACAATGTATTTATCATTAACAAATAATGCGCCTTCTAATGTTTATATGAAGTTATAAATTTAGATTATTAGGTTATTAGGTTATTAGATTATTCAATATCTTCTAAATCATTTTGCTCTTCATCTTGTTTTATCTTAATATTAATCCACTTATTTGTTGTCGCATTTCTATTTCCAAATTTCTTGTTCATTATTTCTTCTAGCTCTGAAAGTTTAGGTGGCTTTCTATTGCCATAATTAACTTGGAACCAGTCCTTAAATACAGTATTAAGAGACTGTTTACCAACTGTAGCTCCTTCCAACTTAATAATCTTCTCATTAATAAAACCAGTAATACAATCTTGACTTTGTCTGTATTTTCCGGACGCAGCCAAGACCTCATCACAATCAACGACTTCACCTTCAGTTTCATAAGCACGCTTTACAAGCATACTAATAAATATAGGTGCCCATTGAGGCAACTTCTCTTTTAATCCCTTATCCTTAGGAAATACATATTGTGTATCATCTGTATGTGTTTCGCCTTCAGAGACAAATTTAGAAATATAGTCAACCAACTTCATTCTACGCCAAGTGCCATCATCATTACTTTTAATCTCAAACAATGAATTGGTACACACAACTAAACTGAACTGAGGCTCAAATATTTCACTATCAGAATATAATGCTCTTGCTTGAATTGGATCTCCGCCAGTAAGTTCCTTCAAAATACCTTCATTTATAACGGCATCTTTTGACGGCTCTTGCATTACCGCATATCGGACACCCTTAAGCTGAATAATCTCCGATGATGTTCCACCAATTGTGCCACGTTTTTCTGTTACTAGTGTAATTGGAACTGTTCCCTTATATTCACCTAGCGCTTGTGACATTAAATCAGTCAAGATTGATTTACCATTGGAACCACTGCCGCGATAAATATTAAATGCGTGTTCCTTTTTAGCTCCAATTAAACTGGCAGCCAAATGATCCCACATATATCTACATAGTCCCTTCTGAGGAAATAGCTGCTCCATAAATCGCATAATTTCATTTGCGGCATCACTACATTCTTCATATTTATAAGGAATGTAAGGAATACCAGTTGTCTTAGTAATATAATCTTGAGGATAACCTTGTCGGAATATTTTCTGTTTAAAATCTACAACACCATTTGAGAAACACAATAAATACTTGTTAGCATCCATATTCTTAATAAAATCCTTATCAAAGAAGATTTCCATTGCCTCTCGCATAATATTATTTTTATCATTGGTCTTTTTTAACTTTACACAAACTTCTGAAATACGTTTTACCTTTCGCTGTATTTTCTCATTTAATTCAGGAGTTCCTTCATAACTCTGTAAGTCAGACATATATTGAGTCTGTTTTTCAGAATATAACGCACACATTTCGGTTGAAATAGCAAGTCTCAAACTTTGCCCCTCATCCTTTTCCCAGCGATGACGTTTAAATGTATACCATTTTTTATTTGTAATACTACTACAAACATATTTATCTTTATACATATGATACAATATCATCGCATAATCAAAATCCGCACCATCAAATAGCGACTCTTCTATGAAATGGTCAACAGTAGATTTTTTAACTTTATCATAGGATTCATAAGCATCTTGTTTTGCCCAATACATAATAGATCGTCGTGTTACACCATCTGGACGCTTATTAAAATGATATTTCCACATATTGTATAAATTAGGAATTGTATCATAATCAAAATCAGATGCTTTACTTCTAAGCATAACCCAAGACAAGAATAAACGGTCGTCAGTATGCTTTAAAGCAAATGCGACTTGTCTATTGAGTAAATGAGATCCTGGTTCATAATACTTAGCAGGTAAGATTTGCGCATAATCGTGTGTCTCTTTTATATGATATTCATTATTGCGCAAATTACTCATAATATTATCAACTGCTTTTGTTAGTGTTTCCAAATTCTTAATATCGGATAACTGAATATTTGTATCATCCTCATTATCTAAAACCAAATTAATCTTTGATTTAGAACCAGCTTTCTTGCTTTTGACACCTTTACTTTCCTTTCGTTGATTATATGCTTCTTGAATATTTGGATTAATATCAAATTTAGCGTGTCCGTTGTATTGAGCAGATAATAAATGTAAGTCTTTTGATAAGTCAAATCCTTTTATATTTTTTGCTTCAGTAACAAAATCCTTTTCTTCTGCGTTCATTTCAACTGTTAAATAGTAAGATAATCTATATGCTTCATTTCCTGGTTTTTGAGAACCATACATTTGCCAATTTGTTACACCTTTACTGATTCCTTCATCTAATACAGACTCCCAATCATTTGTTAATGGAAGCTCCCAAATATCGCCAATTTTTTTAACTATTTTTTCACGCAACATTACCTGCATTGTATGATCCATTTGAATTCCAATAATCATATGAATTCCATCTTTTACCAAATTTTTTTCCTGAACTCTATTTACATTTGGCTTTTCCATAACAAAGATAGGAAACTGAACACCTTCCTTAAAAACAAAGAATTCCTTAAGTTCTTCCAAATAAAGTTGAATAATATCCTGTATATGTTCTTGAGAATGTTGTCTTTTTAAGACACTGAAATCGTAGCGAAAATCAAAGTCTACCAACAATGGTCCTGTGCCATTATCTAATTGTTTCTCAGTTAAATATTCCTTTCGTCCTTTTACAAAAATATGCTCATAATATAGTCTGTAATATGTTGGTAATTCATCTTTATCAATACTAAAAGAACCACCATATATATTTAATTCTTGGCTAGGTATTCGTGTATGTGTTATTTCCTTATCTGCCGCTGAATTTTGAATATTCTTAGCATTATGCTTTGTAAGAAAGTCCGATAAATCGTTATAATATGATGATACATTTGTTGACATTGTTGTTATAATATGTTAATATTTTTCTATTTCCTTTTTTTTCAATTTTAATTTTGGACAAATTATAGTTTACCGGTTGTTCACTTAAAATTTAATAATATTTATAAAGGCTTATATGTAGAGCAAAATAATTATTAATTATTGATTGTTAATTGATTATTATTTATAATTTATAATAATCAATTTTTTTTTATTTTTCTATTGTTATTTTTACTTTTATTTATTGAATAAGATCCATTTTTGATCTGTATTTTAAATACCCCTCTGCGGCAGTTTCAACTAACAAGCCATTAGCATAGATTCCATAATTTTTATTTTCATCATCATTTTGTAAAGCCAAGTGGTAAACAGTATATTGCCCAGGAGTTTCATACACAACAGAATTATCATCTAAGAAACTTGGTAATAAATATTTATCATCTGTTTTATAAAAAATCTTATAAAAATTTAAAACCTCTTGTTTCTGTTCGTCTGAAATAAAATCATCAACTAAGATTGCGTGACGACCGGTCATAATTAAATCTTCAAAAACAGAACTATGTGTCTCTTTTGTATATTTATATAGTTGATCAGGTATTCTTCCAATAAGAGCCTCATGTTCTATAATTTTTTTACCAATTACTGTAATTGGTTTTAATCCGTGTTCAAATGTTTCAACTTGATCTCCATTTTTTAAATCATTAATTTCAACATACCCTTTATCTGTTAGAATTTTTGTGCCATATTTAAAACAAGGAATAATAGCAAATGTTTTATTAGTAAAAATATTAGACGCATTTGTTGGACCAGTTGCGCCGATTGCTTTAATTCTATATGTATGTGTAGTACCTGATGTTATTCCGGCACTAGGAATAGTTAATGGACTAGTAGTTTGAGCAGGACTTAATGGAATATAAGCTGAACCATCTATACTATATGAATAATTTGTAACTATAGCATTATCCGGTGTTTGTGTAAAATAAATATTGTAACCAGTAATTTTTGTAATAGTTGGTGTATCAGGAACTATTATAGCAATTTTAGTATTATAAAAAAAATCAGAGTTATCAATATTAGCTCCTTGTATATAATACGCAGTCTGATATGGGGCAATATTATAAGCCCCAACCGTTGGTAATGTAATACCATAATAATATACTTTTGTCAAATTTATACAACCCCCAAAAGCAAAATCTTGAATAGAAGTAACTGAACTAGGAATAATAATGCTTGTTAGAGAAGAACAGCTATCAAATGCGTTTGATTTAATAGTTGTAAGAGAACTAGGAAAATCATAATTTACAGTATTTAGCCCAGAACCGGTAAAAACACCTGATTCAATTGTTGTAATATTGGAACCAATTGTAATTTCTTGAAGATTACCATACCTAGATGTAATTGCTCCTGTATAATTATATGTAATTCTAGAAAGATTTATTGAAGTTCCACCAAATATTAAAGGTAAATTTGGTATATATGTGTTAGTTATAAAAGTTCTTAGACTGGGATTTCCATAGAAAGCATCATTTGCTATACTTATTACTGAACTAGGTATTGTGATACTTTCTAAATATGGACACTGAGCAAGAGCATTGGAACCAATACTAGTAACTGTATTTGGAACTACAAAATTTTTAACACCACTGTTATAAAATGTAAATCCACCCATTTCTGTATATAAACTTGGCTGTTGAAATGAAATAGTTTCTAGATTAGAACAGGCCGCAAATGTGTAGCTGCCAATAAGTGTAACACTTTTTCCAATTACAATATTTGTTAGACTAGTACAATTAGAAAATGCGCTATCACGAATACCTGTAATATTTTCTCCAATAGTAACATTTATTAAATTTGATTTATTTTCACAAGCTCTAGTTGGGATTTCTCCATTATAGTTAAATGTAATTTGTAGACCTGTAGGGTTTACACTATCAAAAGTTTCTCTAAAATTACTTATATATGTATTTGTTATAATAGATGCTAAATTAGAACAATTTGAAAAAGCACCACTACCAACTGTTGTAACTGTGCTAGGAATATTAATACTTGTTAGACCAGTACATCCAGCAAATGCGTTATTATAAATAGCATTAACTGAACTAGGAAATGAAACACTTGTTAAGCTGGAACAGGCAATAAATGCGCCACCGCCAATACTTGTAATATTATTTCCAATTATAATACTTGATAAATTAGTCTTATTATAACAAGCCCAATCAGGAATTGGACCAACATAGTTAAATGTAATTTGTAGATCAGTAGGATTTACATTTTCAAATACACTATTAAAACTGCCTATAAATGTGTTTGTTACAATAGTTTTTATATTAGAGCAATTTGAAAAGACACTACCACCAACTGTTGTAACTGTGCTAGGAATATTAATACTTGTTAGACCAGTACATCCAGCAAATGCTCCATCTAAAATGTCTGTAACAGAACTAGGAAATGAAACACTTGTTAGACCAGTACATCCAGCAAATGCGCCACTATTAATACTTATTATTGAGTTAGGAAATAAAATGCTTGTTAGACCAGTACATCCAGCAAACGCATTATATCCAATACTTGTAATATTGTTAAAAGTAACCTTAGTTAAATTAGTTCTGCCTTGAAAAGCCGCGTTTGGTACAGTTCCTACATAATCAAATGTTGCTTCTAGATTAGGACCAGTAGCATCAGCAAATGTCTTCCAAAAAATGAATGAATCTGTTTTGGTTACAATATTTTTTAAACCAGTACATCCTCTAAATGCGGTCCATTCAAGTTGTGTTACACTACTAGGAATTATAATACTTTCTAAACTTGTACAATCTGCCCAAGCACTATTTTGTATAGTAACAACTGATTCAGGAATTGTAAAACTTTTTAATTTACTACATCCGTAGCAGCAATTTTCACTAATAACTGTAATAGAGGTTCCTAATATTGTTACATGTTCTATATTAACACAATTAGATATACCAAGAAAAATATTTATAGTTTCAGGAATTATAATACTAGTTATATTAGGATTATATCCAATATTACCAAAAGTTGTAACTGTATATGTTACATCATCTACAATAAAACTAGATAAAATTGTTACTGCGCCAGATGCTAATAGTGACTCAACTACACTAGCATTTGATTGTCCAAGTGTATATGAATAGTTTATATTGTTAGCAGTATAGATAGGCATAATATATTATATTATAATATAATATATAATTATAAATATTTATCTCTCAACTATAAAAATATTAAAAAATAAAAAAAATACAATAAAATAACAGTTAAATGGTTTACTCAATAAGTTCCATTTTTGATTTATTCTTCATATATCTTTCTGTGGCAGTTTCAGCTAATAAACCATTAGCATAAATGCCATAATTCATTTCTTCATCATCATTTTGTAAAGCCAAGTTATAAACAGTATATTCTCCAGAAATCTCATAAATGGATGCGTTATCATCTAAACAGCAAGGTAATAAATATTTTTTATCAGTCTTTAAAAACCCACCGTAAAAATTAATAACATCTATTTTCTGTTTATCTGAAACTAACTCATCAACTAAAATAGCGTGTCTACCAGTAATAATTAAATCCTCAAAAACATTGCTATGTGTTGCGCTAGTATATTTATATAGATTATCAGGAAGTCTATCATCAGATACCTGATGATGTATAGTTCTCTTACCAATTACTGTAATAGGTTTTAATCCATGTTCAAATGTTTCAACTAAATCTCCCTTTCTTAAATCTTTAATCTCAACATATCCTTTATCTGTAAGAATTTTTGTATCATCCTTAAAGCAAGGAATAATTGTTTTCATTTGACTACTAATACCATTAGACGCATCACTAGTAATACCATTAAATGCTTTAATTGTATAAGTATATGTTGATAAAAATTTCAATCCAGTAGTTGGGATAGTTAAAGGACTAGTGGTCTGAGCAGGGCTAAATACAGTATAATTTACTCCATCTGAACTATAAGAATAGTTTGTAATTGTCGCATCAGGAGGTGACTGAACAAAACTGAGAGCCATTCCATTAATACCGGTAACAGTTGGAGCAAGAGGAATTGTTTTTGTAAATGTAAACATAGATAATCTAGATGTGTTAGAGGCACCTGGCATATAATAAGCTGTATTACCTGAAGTACTAAAGTTTCCGGTGCCAATTGTTGGAATACTATTTCCTCTGAATATAACAGCTAAAAGATTTGAAACACTATTAAACGCATAGTTTCCGATGCTAGTAAGAGAAATAGGGATTGTAACTTCTGTTAAAGAATTACAATTCCAGAATGCCCACTCTCCAATACTTGTAATACTAGTTCCAAATGTAACAGTTTTTAATCTTGTCTTATTGCTACAAGCATCATTGGGAATAACTCCAGAGTAATTAAAAGTAATTGCTAAGTTTGTAGGATTTGTGCCTACAAATACATTATAAAAATTACTTAAATATCTATTTAAAACAATATTTGTTAATTTAGAACAATCAGAAAATGCACCATCTCCAACACTTGTTATAGAACTAGCAATATTAATACTTGTTAAACCTGTGCCTCTAAATGCATTTACACCAATGCTTGTTACAGAACTTGGAAGTGTGATACTAGTTAAAAAAATACATCCATCAAATGATCTTGCTCCAATACCTGTAATGCTAGAACCTAATGTAACGGCACTTAAATTTCCTTTTCCAGCAGCTATATCATCGGGAACAGTTCCAGCATAATCAAATGTCATTTGAAACCCAGTAGCAGCACCAAATCCAGATGCACTCCATTGAGAACTACTAATATTAGCATATGTTGTAATGCTAGTTAAAGCATAAGAACCGGCAAAACAACCTGTTCCCAAACTGGTAATTGAACTAGGAATGGTAATTCCTGTTATAGGAGAATTAGTAAACGCCAAAGCGTCTTGGGCAATACTTGTAACATTATATGTTACTGAACTAACAGAAAAACTAGCAAGAATTGTAATATTACCAGAAGCAGACGGTGATGTTGTAACCGACGCAATTCCAGAATTTACTGTGTATAAATAGTTAACATTGTTCAATGTGTAAATCGGCATAATATATATATTAATATATATATTATTATATTTCCTTAAATTCTTTATAAAAAGATTTAAATATAAATTATCATAATCTAATAGACATAATACAACTAAATGAGTGTTAACGATACTGAACCAAAATTTATATCAAGAGAAGCAATTCACCGACTATTATCTGATGTAAAATATATTTATAAGAATCCATTAACTGATAATGGTATTTATTATACGCACGACGATTCAGATATAATGAAAGGATATGCAATGATTGTTGGACCGGAAGATACTCCTTATTTTGGCGGATATTATTTTTTTGAATTTAATTTTCCAACTAACTATCCATTTTCACCGCCAAAAGTGAAATATATGACAAATAATGGTTATACCCGTTTTAATCCAAATTTATATAAATGTGGTAAAGTATGTGTTTCTATATTAAATACGTGGAGTGGTGATAAATGGTCAGCATGCCAGACAATTAATAGTGTATTATTAACACTATGTTCTTTATTAAATGACAGCCCTTTGCTAAATGAACCAGGACAAACAATTAATAGTGTTGATTATATTCCTTATCAAAAGAGTATTGAATATATGAATATTGACTTTGCTATTTGTGAACTTCTTGATAAATCATTGAATCGTATTCCACAGCAGTTTATTCATTTTTATCCATATATGAAAGAGGTATTCTTGAAAAATTATGACAAATTACTTAATTTTGTAGAGAATAAAAATAAACCTCAAGGAGGTGGTTGCTCAGAAATTGGACCTGGAACAGAAGATGTTTTTATAGTTCGCATTTATCAAATGACTACTAAAGTAAATTATGAAACATTAAAAACAAAATTGATTATAGTTAAATGTTCTATAGAATAAAATAAAAATAAAAAATAGGCTAAAATAAATAAAAATTGAAATAAATAAATAATTATATAAATACATTATATCAATAATATAAAATGCACTTCTGTTCTAAATGCCAAAATATGTATTATATTAGTATTGACCCTAACCAGGCAAATACTTTGGTCTATTATTGCCGCAATTGTGGTCACCAAGATACAACTATATCCGTAGATAATGTTACTGTATCAAAAGTCCAATTAAAAAAGTCAGAGCAGGAATTTAGTCATATAATTAATAAATATACTAAACTAGATCCAACATTACCTCGTATTAATAGAATATTATGCCCTAATTCAAACTGTAATACAAATACACACGATACAGAGCGTGAAATTATCTATATTAGATATGATGATACAAATATGAAATATGTTTATTTATGTTCTACATGTGATACTGTTTGGAAGACAGAGGAGAATAAATAAATTAAAAATATGGTTTTAAAAATAATAATTTAAAATATAAATACAAAATGTTAATTATATTTTTTTACGTAATAAATATAATTAAATTAAATAAAATTGAAAAATATAAATTAAAAGAATCTATAGATATAATAGAAAGAAACAATGAGTTATTTTGATGACAATGAGAAAGATAATGATAAATATCCTGGCAGTGATGACGATGAGGATACCAATAATTCGGATTCTGAAATTGGCGATGATGTAGAAGATCAAGATGAAGAACAAGATGAGGATCAAGATGAAGAGCAAGATGAGGATTTAGAAGAAAATGAAGATGAAGATGAAGGTGAAGCAAAAGGTAGAGATGAGGAAGATAGTGATGGTGAAAGTATTAATATGTCTGAGAATGAAGGTGAAAATGAAGGTGAAGAATTATATCAAGCAAAATCTGTATCAAAAAAGAAAAATATTAAAACAATCATTAAGAAGAGTGCTATAAATAAAGCATTTATTGAGAATTTATCTGATGATGACGATGATGATGGAGAAACATATTTAAAAAAATTTGACAAAGAAATTAATGATAATTATATTGTAAATAATCATCCTGAATGTGCTCTACAAAATTATGATGAGATTTTAGCTATGACAAAGGTTGTGCGAGATAAAAATAATATTATTATTGATGATCTTCATAAGACAATTCCTCATCTAACTAAATATGAACGTGCTCGTATTTTAGGACAGCGTGCTAAACAAATAGAAACTGGCGCGACACCATTTATTAAGGTGCCTGAAAATGTGATTGATGGATATATAATTGCTGAGATGGAACTCAAGCAAGGCAGAATACCATTTATTATTCGTAGACCATTGCCAAATGGTGGTAGTGAATATTGGAAAATTAGCGATTTGGAAAATATAGCTTTTTAAATATATTATAATAATTATATAAATTTTGTGACTGTAATAAAGATAAAATATAATAATATATAAGATGTTTCTTATAACTAATATATTATTATGTATTTTTTTATTGTATGAGTGTAGTGGATATATGTTAAGTCAATATTCTACAAATAATATTATATCAACTACTACAACTACAACTAGTTTTTTATCGGGTTCTACAAAGTATAATATGTATTCAGATTTTTTTATTTCAGATAAAAGTTTTACAAAAAGTAATAAAATATATTCTAATTTTTTTATTTCAAATAATCAAGTAGGATTAACATCCTTTCAAAAATCTGTTAATTATTTAACTATTATAAATTCTTATGATAAAATTAGCTCATATAATAATGTTCCATCTTTTTCTTGGTCTTTATCTTTATTTCAATCTTATTCTAATAATAGACAAAGTAGATCTTATACTAATTTTTATTCACAAAACTATAATTCTTATTTATATTCTAAGACATTTAATAGCAAATATTCAACAAAATTATTAACTATGATAACATCCTCTTATATTCAAATAAAACCACAATCACAAAAAATATATTCGGTATCTAGTACATACGCTCCTACATACGCTCCTACATACGCTCCTACATACGCCCCTACGTTAGTGCCTACATTAGCCCCTACATACGCTCCTACATACGCTCCTACATACGCCCCTACGTTAGTACCTACATTAGCCCCTACATACGCTCCTACATTAGTGCCTACATTAGCCCCTACATACATGCCTACATACGCCCCTACATACGCCCCTACATACGCCCCTACATACGCCCCTACATACGCCCCTACATTAGCCCCTACATACGCTCCTACATACGTGCCTACATTAGCCCCTACTCAAGAACCTTCTGCGAAACATTCTTTATTCCCAGAAATAACAGATCCATTTATTTCATTTACAACAGATCTTAGTTTATCTAATATTCAAACACCATTTTTAGATTCTCTTGCTCAAAAGAGTATTATTTTAGCACAAGCACTAACAATGAATATTAGTTCAGATTTTATTACTTTTGTTAGTTCATCTGTTTTAAAACAGATAAAATATAGCAAAATAAACTTACTTAGTTATAATTTACTAGTTACTACAAAGACTAATATATTACTCCAAGGCCAATATAGTCTATTTTTAAATAATCCTCAACAGTTATTTACATCTCTTTCAAATACAATAATAAATGCTGTATCTAGCGGTACATTTACTAATAATCTAGTCACTGCTTCAAAACAAATGAATTCAAGTGCCACTGCTAGCGCATCTATATCATCAATTACAGTTTCTAATCCAATTATACAGACAAATAATACAAATAACACAAATAATACAAATTCTGGAACTGTTATACCTACAATAATTCCTTCTTTAAAACCAACTACTTCTTATATTAATGATAATATACATAACTATGATGCGACTACATTAATTATATTTGTTAGTTGTGTTTCAGTAATTATAATTTTTAGTGTTTTCTATATGATATATTTATTTTATAAAAGAAGATATTCAAGATATTTAAGATATTTAAGATATTTAAGAAGAGAAAATGAAATCCCACAATATCAGACCAGATTATTAAATAGTGATGATATTAATCTAACAATTGTTAGTTAGTTATATGTTATTAGAATATATTAATTTTCATTATTAAAATATATATTATTATACAAATATGAATACAACAAATTTTATTATAAATATTGGGCTATATTTATTTATTGGATTATGGACCTTTATAAATAATTTACAATACAAACAAAATACTCTTTTACTATTAGATAATAAACATAATGATCTAATTGAAAAAATAAAAAAATTAGAATTAAAAATTTCTGAACTAGAATTACAACATAAAACAAGAAAGATAAAATTAGAAGAAGAATATAGAGAGATAAAAGAACTTGAACAAATGAAGACTGAGGATTCTAACGCAGTAAATGATGTAGTAAAGGATGTAGTAAAAGAATTGGATACAGATATTATAGACTTGTCTGAAGAAATATATCCAACCAAAAATCTAAATCAAAATATTCAGAATAAAAAAGGCTGGTTAAAAACTTTACTATTTATGTAATAAACATTTAAATAATTACTCCAATATATAATAATGAAAGTAGCATTATTATTTATTATTAGTTATCATCATATTTTAAATAAAGAACAACTATGGATTGATTGGATCAAACCAAATCAAGATATTATTAACGTCTATTTCCATTATAAAGATTTTAATCTAATTAAATCACCGTGGATCAAAAAATATTCATTACCACCTAAAGATATAAAAGGAACTACATATTACAATGTTGTTCCAGCATATATGGCACTAATGACCTACGCATTTAATCATGATTCAAAAAATATATGGTTCTCCTTTTTAACTGACTCATGTGTCCCTATTATTTCACCTGCCGCATTTAGGAAGATGTTTTTTGATCATTATCAAGCATCTATTTTAAAATGTAAACCCGCATATTGGAATATTCAAATACATCGTCGTGCCAATTTACGACTATTTAAGAAGGAATTTTGGCTCGCAAATGATCCGTGGTTTACATTAACACGCAGCCACGTTCACAAATGTCTTATCTTTTTAGCAGCCAAAAATGGTATCTACAATCAGGTAAATGAAGGTGGGCTAGCTAATGAAAGTATTTTTGCCATTATTCTTCAAACATTTAAGGAACTAACAAATCCAAATACATATATTAATCAGTGTAGTTCTGTAGCTGACTGGACGCGAATGTCTAGCCCGACTAGTCCGTATTTATTTAAAGAAGGTTCTGAACAGAATATTAATATAATTAAAGAGCTACTTAAAGAGAATCCATATGCGATGTTTTTACGCAAGGTCTCGTGGGAGTTTCCTGATTCTGTAATAAAGGAGTTATGGGATATAGATTTTGGACACGTATATCCAATGCTACATAATCAGTATAAGGTAAAACGTTTAGATGATGATGTAAAAGAGATAGATCATAGAGATATAAATAGAAATAGAGATAATATGCTTCAAATTTTTTTAAAATTACAAGGTAAAAATCAATATGTAATTAATACAATATTGGTAACACTTATTATAGCATTTATTATTTGTTTTATTTAAGATTTATTTAAGATTTATTTATAAATTATTTGGGGAACAATAGTAAATATTTCCATATGTAGGAGAAAAAATAGCAGCATTTCCTAAACCTGATATTGCTACTGACTGTACATATACTCCTGGAAAATTTGTATTATTCCAGGTTATTCCAAAATCTGTTGAGTAATACACATAGCCCGGTGTGCTCATACTAGTAGCAAGAGCATATTGCCCCGTTGCTGACATTGTTAATGAGTTCACTATGAGATTAAAACTATATGCTTTTCCATTCCAAGTTTGACCATAGTCTGTTGAATATACAATAAACCAATAACCACCATTAAATCCAATAACATATTGTCCCGATGCTGAGATTGCTATATCACTCCAATATCCCTCTGGTGAGTCTGTTCTCACACTAAAACTTGCTCCATAATTTGATGAAAAATAAACCTGACCTAACTGTTTATCAATACATCCAAAAACAATTTGTCCTGTTGCAGACATTGCTATTGATATCCACTTACCAGTTTCAGTTGTTGTTGATTGAGTCCAATTCACACCATAGTCCGATGAGTAATAAACTGTTCCAACTGTTCCATTCCAAAGAGAACCAACCGCATATTTTCCTGTTGCCGACATTGATACACATTGCCATCCAGTTCCGGAAGTAGCTGAAGAAGTAGAATTTGAAACAGCCCATGTTACACCATAGTTTGATGAGTAATAAATTTTATTATTACTTTGTTGAGAACACGCAATAGCATATTGTCCTGTTGCTGACATTGATACTGATGTCCAAAAAGCTGATGGAGCATTTGACTTAGCCCAGGTCATCCCATAATCTTGTGAATAATATATAAAACCATTATAAATACAACCAATAGCAAAATTGCCATTTAATGACATTTTTAATGATGACCAGAACTGATCTAAAACTGTAATACTTGATTTTGTTGGCACTACTGAGTTTGAAGCAGTCCAGGTATTATACTTCCATAATGGATCAAAAACATCTGTTAAATCTTTTGTTATTGTTGTTGTTGAATTGTTAGTTGATAAATAACACTGATCGCTGTTATTTCCAGCAATCGCGTGTTTTCCAGAGGCCGATATTGATACACATTTCCAAGACTTTAGTAGAGTTGTATTATTATTAGTCCATGTCCGACCATAATCTGATGAGCAATAAATTCTACCAAAATTATTAGATGTTCCCGCAATTGCATATTGTCCTGTTCCTGATATAGATACACAACTCCAGGGAAGTGTTAGTGCTTGTGATGCATTGCTATATATAGTCCAAGTCTTACCATAGTCGGATGAAGAATAAATATAACCATTAACTGTTGTTCCTACAGTATAACACGCGACAGCATATTGACCAGATGATGACATTGATATTGAATTCCAATTAAAAGATGATGTTGTGTCATTTGGAAAAATAACCGACTGAAACCAATCATGACCATAGGTATATGAATAATAAATTTTACCAGTAGAAGCAGCATCACCCACACACGCAACAGCATATTGTCCTGATGCTGACATAGATATTGAACTCCATTTTTGACTTGTTGAACCAGGTGATTGAGACCAATTTCTTCCATTATTTGATGAAAAATAAATAAATCCATTTTTACTACACGCAACAGCAAATGTTCCTGATGCCGATATTGATACAAACCAATTACCTAATATAGATGGCGATGATTGCCACCAGCTTATACCACCATTATCTGAATACCAAATATAATCTGCCCCAGCAATTGCATTTGTACCTGATCCATCTATTGATACTGAGTTCCAATTTTTTGATAGTGAATTTGAAGCAGTCATAGATCCTCCATAACTTTGTGAATAGTAAATTTTACCACCATATACACACATAACAGCGCTGATACCATCTGATGATATTGATACTGAAGAAGCATAACTAATAAAACCATCCCTCCAGTTAGTTCCAGTATTATATGTAATAATATTTGCTTTATACCCACAAGGAGTTAAATTTACAGTATCATCACTAAATGTTTTTGCACTCAATAAATTGCCTATATCTGTTCCAGACTGTTTATAATTAGTAACTATATCCCATTTACTACCTCCATTAAAAATAGTAGATAGATCTGTATTTTTACTTTTATATCTTGTTACAGTTGTCATAAATATATTTATATAGATAAATATAGATAAATATAAATAAGTTTTATTTTTATTTGAAAAAAATATAATACACATTTTATAAATATTTATAATTTATTAATCTTTTAATTTTAACACTTCCAACGATTACCACATTGAATACACGACACGAAGCAAGTCATGGGTTCATCCGCACTTCTTGTTTGCATCTGATAGTAAGTACATTTCTTTGATCTACACTTTCTACAAGTAAAAGTATCTGTGCTTGCTTCTATATTCTGTTCAAATTTGCTCTTATCGCGAATGCTCTTGGCTTTAATTAGTTCATCCCATTTCTCAGGTAGCATTTCATGGTGCGTCATAAATGCTAATTCGTGTGCCTTAATTTCGCCCGTTATAACCATTTGTATAAGTTTGTCATTTCTTAAGTTCAAAAATATACTACGTAAATGATCTAGATAAATTTGAATAAAGAACTGGTTATCCCACTTCTTAACAACTTTTCTACTAGTGGCTTCTTTTAGAGCCCAATTATAAATACCTTTTTCCAAATTTATGGCATCATTCATATTTTCTGAGAAGAAGGATGATAACTTCTTACGAATATTGCTTCTAAACGCATCAGGATTTTCAATCTTCTTTACTGACATTTTGTTAAATATAATATAGTATACTAGAACGTATTATATTTAAATAATAATTCAATTTTTCTAATTATTGTTTGTTAGATTGTAAAAATATATAAAGTAAAAACGTGAGTTGATATTACAATAAATTGATGTATCATTAAAATTAATTTACCTAAATGTGAAACTGGATATAAATCAGAAAATCCAATTCCTGCTTGTATAGTAACACTTAATGTTAAATAGTCAACTAAGCCAACATCTACAATACTTCTTCTAGTTTTATCATGATCAAAATGTATAGATAAATGACTATATAAGTAAGCAAATACAATTATACATAAAATATGAAATACAAGTGTTCGTAATACTAACTTCATTATTGAATCTAATATAGTGTTAGTTTATTTTTATTTTCTTTTGCTATTTCTTTTATTATATCTTTTTGTATATTTATTTTTTTTATTTTTTCTTAATTTTCTAATAGTTTTTTTATATTTTCTAGTTTTTCTTACTCCACCTGACCACATATTAGCAGGATTCTTTTGATAATCTGTTAGATTTCTTTCTATAGGCGTAGGTGTAGGTATAGGTGTAGATGATGAAACAATTTCTGACCACATATTAGCAGGATTCTTTTGATAATCTGTTAGATTTCTTTCTATAGGTATAGATGTAGATATTACAGGAGATGATGAAAAGCGTTGACCATAGCGTTTACTGCTATCTGAAATATTTGATATAGATGATATATTTGAATCTAGTGAACCTATTGATGAAGGTCTTGAAGTACTATCATTAGATGTCAAATCTGATCCAGTTGAACCTACTGAAGTTACTGAAGATATTGACGAAGGTCTTGATGTACTATCGTTAGATGTTAAATCTGACATTGACGCAGTTGAAGCTATTGATAACGGTCTTGATAACGAAGTAGCCGATAATGAAGTAGCCGATAATTGTCTTAAATTGTCTAAAAATGTTTGAACATTATTTATACATGATGGACTATTTAACTTTATTTGAGCATTAGTTGGCAAACGAACTAACAAATTATTAAGTTGATTCTTATCATTATCATTATCATTTTGAAAACGTTGCCAAACTGTTTCTACAAATGCTTTATTAGTTGTTATAAAAGATATTATAGCGTTTATTTTATCTTTACCAATTACCCAAGTTACTGCTCCAGGTAAATTACATAGTTTGTCCTTATTTTTATCCAATTTACATACAAATTGGACAACACTATTAGAAAAACTAGAACAACTAACTTTTGAATCAGGACTTTCTGGTTTTATATCAGATTTTGATGACATTATTTTTTGAATACCATCTATAATAATGTTAGATTTATCAACATCAGATTTACCTTTATCATTAATAGTTACATAAATAGTATCAATAAATGATTTATATTGCGCCATTATATAAATACAAATAAAAAAAAATAAAAATATCTAGGTATATAAATAAAATATAAATGGTTTCAGTATATATTTTAGAAATTATAGGCACTACAATATTGGCATTTATGCTATCGCTATTAGGTAAAGGATATGGACATATAGTATTTGGAACAACATTATTGTTAACTGGAACATTATTTGCCCATAATTGTTTTAATCCAGCAATTGCTTTATGTTATTTTTTAACAAATAAAATAACCTTTACAAATTTTATTTACTATATTATTATTGAATTACCAAGTGCTGTAACAGGATTTATGTTTGCTGATTATGTAAAAATAAAATATTTCAGTTAGATCCTATAATCTTGTTTATTACTGGAAAAAACGCAAGCTCATCCAATATTTTACGTTTTTCCTTTCTGATAATGTCTATGCGCTGTGACCACCAATCTTCTTCAATAGCTTTTTTAATTATTTGATATGACGCTTCAAAGTCATTAATATCTAGTAAAATAAATGCTCTAGAATCAATATAATCTGTTATATTTGGACAGCCATAATAAAAGACTAATGTTTCACATAATATTGGCTCCCAGAGCTTCTCTGTAATATAATTTCTCTCAAAATTATTTTCCATCATAAAATAATATTTATAACTTTTTATTCCATTGCTTTTATTTTTCATTTCTAGCTGACCTCTGTAATTTTGAAAATTATGTATATTATCTTGACCATAAATATCTATCATTATATTGCCCTTTGTTTCTAAGAATTTTAAGAAATCTATTCTAATAATATGTCCTTCATCAAAATATTTACTGCTCATTATAGATGATATTTTTATATTATTTGTCTTTTCAAATAATTTAGAGTTTTGTAAATCATTTAGCGTTAACTCCAATTGCCAATACGCATTTGTATGACACTCAGTTTTACAACCCCGAACTGCCAAGAAAAATGATGGATCGGGTTCAGACCATTCACCCCAAGTTTTGACGCCCCATTTTTTATTATTATCATATACCCAGGGTTCCATTTGAAATACAATTGTGCGCTTTAGATCATAATATGCGCCTTTAGGAGGATAATTTATAATAACATAATAATCTATTTGTTCTTTTACATCTGTCCATACTAACTCATAATTTTTCCATTTAAATTCTGTTTCACACATATTTGACCATTCTTTACATAAATTTTCTGAAGTAGTCCAGTTACATAACATTTTAATCTTTATTATTTTCTCTTTCTCTCTCTCTTTCTCATGAGCAAAATCTAATGATTCATATATATTCTGAATATCAGAGTCTATTTCTTTACCATTTTCATTCCACTGAGAAAATACAAGTTGCGGTTGGCATTCATAATTGTTTAAATTAGGAATTATTTTATTCAAATAATCAATACCATGCTTAATACCATTTTTTTCAATATATTCAATCATTTTTCTAGCACCATTTCTATTTATAAAATAAGCAAAATAGCCGCCAATATATAAATTATTATTTAAAGGCTCTACTTTATTTTCATTACTAGACAAATTATTATATATCATAAAATTTTTATTTCGTTCATTTAAAAACATATGGTAACCTAAAAATAACGTATCAGTATTAAGATATACATCCGATTTTATTATATTCTCAAATCTGCTCTTAAAATTTGGACATAAAATAAAGTCATCTTCCATAATAAAATAATAGGCGTCATTGGAATTTATTAATTGTTTCCATAATCCATAATGTGTAAGTGCGCATCCAATTACACCTTTACGACTTCCAAAATCATTGTCTCTGAATAAATACTTTAGCTCAATAGTTGGTTCTAATTTACTACCATCTGTAGCTACAACAAATTCATATGCGTCGTGATTAAAACCGGCATTTGTCATCTCTTTAATAATTTTCTGTTTTCTATCTTGACGGCGTTCTAAATTAATAATTCGGATTGGAATATTTAAATTATATTTATTAATATCTATTGTATCTTCACCAGAAACAAACTGTTTCTCATTATTCAAATCATATGCGTTTTTAACAATCTTTGTGTTACGATCTCGTGTTAGTCTACCAATATGTCTATTAGTAATACGATTTAAAAAACCAGATTTGTAACCAGCATTTGCCCATTTTTTTGCGTAATCTATTTCAAAAAACTGATTTTCTGAGTCAAAATTACCAAGACTTAAAATCGTATTAGTTTCAACTAATGATGGACGAAAACTATAGTGTGGCCAATAATGACAATTTGTATATTTAAATTCTGTATTACCAACAAAATTATGTAATACAATATTTTCATTAGTTTCTGATACTTTTATATGCCCTCTTATCATATAATGGTCTACGGTTTCAGCATAATTTCTATTAAATAATACTTGTTTGATATTATATGAATCTTTATGTCCAAATTTAGTTATTGTATTAATTGCTTGTTCAATATAATTTGTCTTATAATAAAATAAGAAATCATCTTCCATATGAATCCAATATAGTGGTTTTAGTTCATTTAATTTATTCCATATAATATTCATACTTTTACGATGTCCTTTCTCTTCTATAGTTTTCATATAATAGTTTATCCATGGATACAAATTATACATTTCTTGTCTGTCTATGTCTGATGAATTATCGTCAACGCAAAACCAATAGTCTATTTTATCTTTATCAGTCCAGTGATTTAAAATAGAATTAATAGTTTGTTTAAATAATTCTAGACGTTTACAAGTAGTGAATGTAATCATAATTTGAATTTTGTTAGTATTATTTGTATTGTTAGTATTGTTAGTATTCGCATTATTCGCATTATTTATAGTTTTTACAGTTTGATATTTATCAGACTTAGTTAATACATGTCTTATTCTTTCAAAAAATGTATTCCATAATGATAATATTTCAGGATCAATAACTGTTTCACTCGTATTATTATATAAATTATATATGTGATTATCATATGAATAAAATAATTTTAATATATTTTCATCTGTATCAGAAATAAAAAAATTATTGTAGTATTTAAAATTTGTTACAACTGTTTTAAAATAGATATAGTCATCCTTTGTATCAAAAATAATACGTTTAAAGCACTCATAACCACTGACCTTATCATTAACATAATATGATGATATCATATTATTATATTCTAGATGGCAATTATACAAATTCTGAAATAAAAATAATTTGTTTTGTAGTGTTTTGCTATAATTTTTAAACCTATGATATAATGCATTAACTAATAAATGTTGTCCATCATTTCTTAAATAATTTTGTGCTTGAACTATACCATCAATACGTTCACCATCATATTCAGCTGTCTTATACCAGTATTTAAGCGCATTTATATAATCTTTTTGTCCCATATAAATATTTCCAATACATAAACAGCTATGATATTGCTCTTGCGACCACATATTTAATGTTAGACACTTTTTATACCACTCAATAGCTTCATTTTCATATTTTTGACCGGCATCTTTATAACTTTGCGCACAATAAAACGCATAACGACACGCTAGTGCGTAGTCATTATTTATTTCTTTTTGAAACGCATTTTTTAAAATACTAGCATCATCTATATATTTATTTGGATTCTTATTTCTATTACCACTTCTACCTGAAATTAAATGGTAATTTCCTTCAAGTGTTTTACTTCCATTAATTAGTTCCATATTTTCTAAAAACTCGTGTAATACACCTTTAAATCGCCATTTTTTTCTATTTGTAATTAGGAGTGGACGTGCGTATGAAAATCCAGGTCCAAATTTAAGCGAGTATCTATCACAATCATAAACTAATGGTAGTGTAAAATTGCCTTCAATAGAATCATCCGCATCAAATATTAATAAATAATCTGTTTTATTATACGCACATTCTAGAGCTTTTGTTCTATTATGAGCAAAGTCAATCCAATCATGTTGAACTAATATACCAGGTATATTCTTCTCTTTAAAAAAGTTGGTTATAAGCTCTTTAGTATTATCAGTTGATCCCGTATCTGAAATAACCCAATAGTTAAAACTAATATATGAACATAGATTTTTTAATGTTTTAATAATAATATGTGATTCATTCTTAACAATCATATTTAAACATATAGTTTTTTGTTCCGATTGTTCCATAATATTTAATTTATTAAATAAAATATTATATTTAAATATTTGTTTATGTCTTGTATTATTTTTAGTTTTATTTTTAGTTAATTATTTAGTTATAATCATAACTATCCTCAGATAATTCAGAACCAATATCATCTAACAGTAAATCATCAGCATCATTAGATGTCATATTATTTTTTTTATTTTTACCATAATTTTCGTCATCTGAAATATCAGAGTTGTCTGAACTATTATAATCATCATTTGACTCTGAATTTTCATTTGAATCATCATCTACAACAAACCCATCCTTTAAATATCCACTATTTTTTGTTTTCTTTGATTTTGGCACATTATCTAGTTCATCTTCTATGCTTATATCATCATCATTATCATTATTATCATTATTTGTAGAAGTTAGATCCTCAAATCCACCAAATAACTTCTCATACAACTTTGTCCATAACTCAATAGATAAATTTATTAATGACTTATTACCAGCATCATCTTTAATTTGACCAACTAAAACGCAACATCCAAATAGTAATTTACTATCAACTGGTGGTGGAAAATCGTATTTATTCTCCATATTTGCTTTACCATCATCCTTACCATACATCATAATAGAGAATTTTTGGCCATTAAATTTAACAGGCCATTCTGCTTGCTTTGAAAAACCATCCGCTTTTTTAAATCCGCATTTCTTAAATAATTCATCTTCTTTATAATCTTTGACATTAAGAGTTTTTAATTCACCAGTTTTTTCCACTAAAATTAAAGTTAAGGGTTGAGGCATACTATTTATACAATTCTTATAAAAAATGGGTTTAAATAGTTTACAATAAATAATCTAATAACAATAATGAAGATTTATATTACAGATATTTTTCCTATTACTTTAAAGAATAAACTAACAAATTTTGATTTAGATAAATTCCATAAAAAAACAATATTAAGAAATGAATTAGTGTCAGAAGATTATGGAAGACATATTATTGAAAATGACACTATTTGGAGAGAAGAACCTAGTTTTAATCAAGATATCTTTATTATAAAGTCAGTATTTAAGAATGAATTATTAGTAGATAATACAGATTATAAAATGCTACAGATTACATCTCAACTTCCAATAAACTATATTTTAACAAAGATGACTATATATGAATATCAGACTAATCCAAGATCTAAATTAAAATTAATTGTAGAGTGTTTAAATGAACCAGCTGCGGCTCAAAATCTATTTTTTCAACAAAATAATAAAGCTGATACAGTTTTAGTGCCAATAAATTTCTATTTTGACTATAATAGTAAGACTATTGATATTTCAGATCAGTTTTTAAAAGAAGAAATTAATGTGTTTTTATCCCACTTAAACTAATCTTTTACTATATTATGCTTGCTTGGATTATACAAATTTCAATAATATCAATAATATTTATTTTTTTAGTACATCATTTATTTGGGTTTTTTAAATCAACATTAACTGTTCCAAAAATTAAAGATTTAGTAAATTCACCATCGCAAAAATATCAGAATATATTTGATACAATTAGTAAAAATACATCTTATACTGAAAATTCTTATACGGCAAATTCTTATACGGCAAATTCTTATACGGCAAATTCTTATACGGCAATAGATTTATTACCATCATCTTCAATGCCAGAGCAAAGTGAAACAACTAATATATCAACTGGTATTGATAGTGCTACAAAAGATATGATGAAAGATGAACTTAAGAGTTTTTTGAAGAAGCAATTAAATACAAATGATACATCTTCTGTTAATAATTTTCAATACCAATCAGCATTTAATTAAGTAAAATAATATATTAAAAACACTTAAAGATGTATTTATATATAAATATATTAACTAATATGACATTTACTGACGACGAAATTAGCTCTATATTATCAGATTTCCCCAAATTTGAACTTTCTTATGAAATGATGACGCATAAGAAAGTTTATGATTATAATATTATTTTAGCAGTCCCTGATGGTAAACAATGTTTTGCTTGGTTTACATCATATAAAGATGATAATGTTTGTTTTATAATGGAAATAGAAACTGATTCTTTAAATAAAAATAAGAATAAGAATACGATAACAAATATTTATATTGGACTAACTGGATTCAATGATAAGCTGGCATATGGCACTATATTTTATGGCACAGTATTTACTATTAATGGAACCAGTTGTTTCTGTATTGAAGATCTATATTATTACAAGGGTGTAAATTATTCTGGAAAAACATTTATTAATCGTTTAGATACATTGAAACATATTTTAAAGACAGAAATATCACAACAGGCTTTAACTAGCAAATATACTATTTTTGGTTTGCCATTAATGAGAACTGACTTAATTACATTATTAAAAGATATTGAGCAACTACCTTACAAGCCTATGTATTTAAAATATCGCTGGTATGAAACAAAGAAGATTATGTGCGCAGCATATTATAGCAAACAAAATAGGCCAAATTATGCTACAGAAAACAAAGTAGAACATAAGGTTATAAGTAAAGCTGAACATAAAGTTGTAAGCAAAGTAGAACCAAAGGTTATAAGTAAGGCTGAACATAAAGTTGTAAGCAAAGCTGAACCAAAGAAGTCTAGTAAATTACAATTATCTTCTGCGGTATTTTATATTACACCTGATATTCGCAGTGATATTTATAATTTACACATTTTAGCAAATGGTAAAATAGAGTTCTATGATTATGCGTTTATTCCAGATTATGAAACTAGTGTTAAAATGAATAAGTTATTTAGAAATATCAAGGAAAATAATAATTTAGATGCGTTGGAAGAGAGTGATGATGAAGATGATTTTGAAGATGACCGTTCCGATAAATATGTATATTTAGATAGATTCTATAAAATGAATTGTCAATTCAACTATAAGTTTAAGAAATGGATGCCAATTTCTATAGCTAATGAAAAAGAACATATTGTATCTTATAGTCAACTTCAAGGTCGCAAGTTGTAACTATTATTAACTACAGTTAAAAAAGATTATAATCTACATATATTATAAAATAATGTCATCATCTTCACAGCTTTTAGTAAATCCTACAAATTCTAATGTATTTCCATTTTCAAGTGATGTTAATCCAGCCTCAGTAAATTGTAGAGCATTACCTGAACCAGCAAATAATATAATGGCGGCAAAAGGACTTGTTGGAGGCAAAAAACATAGAAAAATATCTCGCAAAAATATAAATAATATCTCTCTTATGTATAAGATGAAAGGAAGTAGAAAATCTATTACACGTCGTATTAGAAGACTTAAGACCAGATTGCGCTCTAAATATGGTATCAAACGAAGCAGAAAGAACCATAGCAGACGTCATCGTGGTAATAAAAGTAGAGTGATGAGAGGCGGTTATTCACAATATATGAATAATGTCCCATATACACCTAGTTATTCAACTGGAGGTAGTTTATCACCTTCATTAAGCGCTTTAGCAAACCCTGCCCCTTATCATTTGTTGCCTAATCAGGCTATTGATAATTTGAATCACAATGCGTTAAATTCTTTTGGAAATAGTGGCAGCGGTATGGGTTTCCCTAGTAGAGGTTCATTTTAAATTAATTTTATTATAGTAATAATAAATAAAATACTTATTTATTATTTTAGATTATATATTATTTTAGATTATATATTATTTTAAAGAATATTTGTCAATTGCTACTGCTTTGGTAACATTCTTGACAATTTTCTCTATATTATCATTTTGTTCCTGTTCAGTTCCACCTGACATTGAGTTCATAACAATTTTATTATACTTATCAAACTGTTTAGTTGATGTATCTTTACAATCAGGATTCTCTTTGACCCAATCATTTATTTGCCTTATATTTTTAAATGCCACCCGTTTTATTGCGCTTTTAATTAATGGTTTATCATCTGTTTCTTTTATCCATTCATTATTATTTTTAATGTATAATACTTCTCTTTTTGCGTCACTACAATGTATAGGTCGTTTATTTATATCTAACGCATTAATACCTTTTACAAATATATTAGATACACCATCCGCATAACCAATATGCGCAAATTCTTCCAGATCTGATAAGTTCATTTTTATTGTGTCAACAAATTCATTAATATTCAAAGCATCTTTACACTGTTCGTTTAAAAAGAAGTTCAAATTAAATGACTTGTTATTACAATTATTATTAATATTATTTATAGTATTAATATTATTTGTATTATTAATTGAGTCTTTCTTAAGTAATTCAATAATTAACAATTTAAAATCCTGATGTTGTTCCATCATAAATTCTTTAAATGTCTTATTTTCATTAACAATTGTATTTATAATATTTGTATCAGGAATTACAATGGGTTTACACTCTTTGCTAGATATATTTTGACTACACTTCTTTTTATGTCTCCATAATCCTGTTCTTTCTTTATAAATATTCCCACATTCACAAACATATTCTGGTGTTGATTTTTCGCCAGAAATGTTGATTTTGTGTTTTTTCGTAAGGAGATGTCTATTCCAGTCACTTAATTTATTACATATTATGGAGCAAGATTTACATTCGTAATTTGTTGGCGGAATTTGCGCAATATTTGTTGAAATATTCATAAAATATGTCAACAAAAAAAACGCCTAAAGACTTCGCATAAATTTTTGAAAAAAATTATCATCACAATTTTTTCTTACAAAAAAAATAATTGTGACGATTATGGTCAAAACTGAAAAAAACAGTGTTTTTCAAAACTTTTTTTGGGTTTTCAATTTTGGACATTTTTAAAAATGTCCATTTTTCATTTTCCTTTTTACTTTTTGGAAAAATTTTATAACTTTTTTGAAATAAAATAAAAAATGAATAAAAAATAAAAAAATAAAAGATAAAATAATAAATTACTTTTTAAATTTTAATAAACATACACCAGATCCCTTACTTACACTCTTTTTGTTACATTCTGTTTCATCTACTTCAGAATCAGAAGAAATTTCAATATCATCTTCAGATTCTGGTTCAGTTGGTGCTGATGTTTTATTTAAACAAGGTGTAAATGTTGTCTTCCATTTGCTAATATCTGTTGTATATGTGCTACTACTTGTTTGGATAATTTTATAATTCTGTGACTTGAAAAATCTCCTGCGTTTTATCCATTGATTCTGAAAATTAGCATGTGTATCAATAATGTCTACAACAATTGGCGGACTTTCATGCTTTTGACGCAATATTCGGCCAACAGACTGCTCTATTTTGGTCATAGGTGTAGCCATTATAAGTGTAGTTAGTGTCTTAATATCAAGTCCCTCAGCTGCCATACTATATGTCGCCAAGACAACTTGTTTTTCTTCTGTTTGCTTTAATGCGGACTCCTTCATACCACCTACATAAAACCCAACGGTGGCAATTTGTTTGTGATTTATTGCTTCATAGAAGTAGTTAAGAATATTACGATATGATGCGATAATCATAATTTGCTGTTTTGGATTTTCTTTTATCATATCATCAAGGACTTTTAATATAAACTCTGAACGGCGATTGTAGTTACATATTTTGCTCAACATTTTGGACGCAGCAGGTTTGCCTCGGAAGTCTAATTCAAGTTCATTATATTCATCATCATTAGTCTGATATGTAATACCTCGGACAATGACTTCTTCATCCTTACTTCGTTCTTGCTTATATACAACATCACCTAGAAACATTTTGAAAACTTTAGTAGTGCCATCGCTGCGCTCCATTGTGGCACTGAGTCCTAGCATATATTTTGTTACTAGTTTAAAAAGCGCACACGAGAATACCTCAGATGAAATATGATGGACTTCATCAATAATTGTTAGTCCAAAACTGTCAAATAAGGATGCTGGATAGTCTTTCATTGATAGCGACTGAAGCATACCAAGAACAATATCTTTACCTTCAATATCTATAATTTGACCTTGTATTTTGCCAATCTTAGCATTAGGTAAAAATTGCTGGATGCGTTCAATCCATTGGTTCATTAAAAATTCCTTATGGACAATTACAAGAGCCTTTTTCTTTAGCCTAGATAGTATGTAGAGCGAGATTGAAGTTTTGCCAAACCCACATGGGAGTTCTAGTAGGCCACCACCTCCACCACTATTTACTTCATTATTACTTAAAACTTTATCTAAGTATGCTTTTACAACTGGTTCTTGTTGTGGACGAAGACTACCTTGAAACTCTAATGATATATTAAGACCTTCAGTAATTTTGCTTTCAGTAGGCGGTCCAAATATTTTTTCTCCATAATAACGCGGAACATATAATTTTTTATCAGATTCGCGATAAGCAGGAAATGACTTGTCAATAGAAATAGGCGCACCAGGTGTACAAGGTTTAATTAGCAACTGTTCTTTTATATATTGCTGCTGACTTGGCGACAACTCGCTTTTTAAAATAGTGTAGCCTTTCTGACCCAAATATGTATTTATATTTTTAGGCATCTCTACAACTTCTTTTTTATTATTGTTATTATTATTAATGTAAGCACCTCGGTTTCTGAAAAAATTCATTTTAAATATTATTATAGCTAATAATATTTAGAATAATATGTTTATATTGTTTGTATAAACAGTTTTTCTATTTAAAAAATAAGAAAATATAATCTACAATTATGATATATAAATGGAATATTTAAACGAATTACTTGAGAAGAAAAATATGCCGCAATTATTGTTAGTCATATTATTTATTATTTATTTAGTTATTGGTTTCAAAACACCTGAGAGTGTTGCTACAATGATTGATAGTACTGTTGGTAAAGTAATTGTTTCTCTTGTTGCTTTATTATTATTCGCATATTCAAATCCTATTTTAGGTGTATTGGGAGTCTTTGTTGCTTTCCATTTAATAAAGAATGCTTCTATTAGAACTGGTATGGCTGCTTTAGAAGAGTATATGCCTACTGAGGAAAAGAAATGGTCTCCTTTTACTAAGGAGAATCAGTTTCCTTACACTTTAGAAGAGGAAGTTGTTAAAAAGATGGCGCCTCAGAAGTTTGATACTAATTTTACAAAAGCATCATTTCAACCTTTAGTTGAGGATACTTATGATGCTGCTCACGTAAATTTAGGCAATAATTAAATGTATTTTGGTTTTTTACTTTTTTTAAATTTAAAAAATAAAAAAAATTATGTCTTAGATGTCATCAATCCAAAAGGTATTACAGTATTTTTTGCTACAGATTTAGGACCAAAACCTTTAAATAATGCGGATACTATTAAAATTATAATGATCATTAAAATAGAAATTCCAATGAATCTAAACCAATTGCTATTTAATAAATCAGATAAGTCAACTGGTGATTGGTCATAATTAGTATTAGTAATTACATCTTCAGTTTCCTCTGATTGTCCTACTGGTTGACAGTCAATATAAATACCTTCATTCGCATTTCCTTTACTGGGACCATTTTCATTAATAAATAATGGCATTGATTGAGACGATTGTTTAGCAGTAATACCACTAGGTGTAATTATTTTTTGTATTCTCTTTAAATAATCTGGTTCAATTGATATATTTGAAGCTAAAGGTGTAAAAACAATATAATCAACAGTTTGGGAGCAGTTATAAAATGTATCAGGACCAGTGTAAGAATAAAATGGCTTATAAGGGACTATTTCATTTAATGAAAATTCGGGTGCTCCGGCTTGAACAATATTTACTGTAGCAGTTTCACCATTTTTAGGAGCAAGTCTAGCGGTTCCTTGTATAATAGATTTTATAATAAGTGAGCCTTTTGAAGTAGTAGCTGTTTGGTCTGGTCTTATAGGCACACTAACAATTAAATTATTGCCGCCACTAACAGGTGTATGAATAATTACTATTTCACCTGGTGCTTGTTTACCCATATAGGCATGTGCTGATGGAAAATAAATGCGAACTTCGGTTACATTATAGGAGCGCTGATTATATTTAACAGGCGATTCATTGCCTGCATCATATGAAATAGATATATAACTACCTTTATTAGTTATATTAACACTGCTAGACTGATATTTAAAGCTATAATCACATTTAGAGTCACATTTACCAGTTTGTTGACCAACTACAATATTTAATGGCGTAGTTGAGCTATTACATGTATTTGTTAAAGTAGTCATTTATATATAATTATAAAATTATAAATAAATTCAATATAATTCATATAATTTAAATAATTCATATAAATCAAATTATAAAAATATTATTTATAAATATGAAATTAACTAAAGCCCGTATAAATAAAGCATTTTCTCAGATACAAAATACAAATCAGACACGAAAGAAATTCAAAAATAAAAAAATTCTAACACATACAAATACTTATAAAAATAGACCTATCAATGCTAAGCAGTCAAATTCTAAGACCTTAAAGAAATGGTAAATATTTAATAGTACTATTTTCATATACTGTTGCTTTAAATGCGTCATTATATCCTTCTACATAAACAGAATCACCATTATAAAGCTCATCAACGCCATAATCATTTAATGCGGACTTGCCCTTAACTGAAATAGGTAGTTTAACATTATTATGCTGATTAGAAATAGTATAATATTGCCATTTTTGTCTATTTGTAAATAATGGGCGACCCATTAGAGGCAATATGTTGTTAGTTGTAGTTCCATTTAAAGGGGTTAAAATACCAATTTGTCTATAACTTGTATCTACCGCGCCAATATTTGTAGACACATTGATAGGCACTTGTTTGGGAACAAAATAACGTTCATCTCTATAAGGCGCTTCATATGGATTTGTTAGTACATCATTAACAGGAGGACTGTCTATAAAATTATTTCTTAGACTTGTATACAAATTGTTGTATATATTATTATAAGGATAATTAGGTTCCGCAACTATTATTTCACTAGTTCTACGGTATTGATTGTTAGTTTGACTGTGTTTTTGATTCTGATAACTAACAAAAATAAAATACCCAATCATAATTAATATAATTGTAATAATTAATGTTGTAAAATTTTCTATACATATTACACCAGGAGGACACTTCTTCATTTATATAATATTATATAAAATTATGTAAAATTATATAATAAATGAAAACAGGTTTACATTTTGGGCATAGACTTAGTCATATCTACCATTTGGCCAATTTTTCCCATATCAAGACCTTGTAACATATCTTGGGCTTTTGATACAAGAGGCATCATAGTATTCATTGCTTCAAATAACTTCTTTTGTTGGTTCATTAATTTCTCAGTATCGGCAGACAAGTTTTGCATTCCACCGGATCCCAAGATTTTATCCAAGTTATCATACGCGTCTTCTAAAGTAGTGGCATAGTCAATTCTGGATGGTTTAGCAGGGCCACCAATTGCGCCACGTTTCTTGCCACTGGCACCAACACCAGCAGGAGCAAATCCTTCATCAGTTACATCTGATGTTGTAGCACTAGTAGCAGATTCTTTTTTAGCCTGAGCCTTAGCTTTCAAATCATTAGCATTAGTGTTGCTTGTAGAAGTTGTAGTAGAAGTAGTGGTAGGAGTAGTAGTAGTATCAGTTGTAGTGTCAGTTGTAGAAGCATCAGAAGCATCACTAGTAACAGGAGCAGCTCCACCTGAAGCGCGTTTATTCTTAACAGCCTGAACATCCGCTTCAACTTGGGTCTGGATTTCTTGTTTTTGAGCATCAGTCAATTGAGAATCAGAAGCATTTTCTAATCCCTCTCGCATTCTGCCATTAACCATAAGTAAATTGGTTGCTACAATTGCGACAATTAATATAACAACCATATTTTTACTAAAGTTTGCCATTAGCAAACATATAAGCGCAAAAAAGATCACCGCATTCAATTTGTTAGTAACAAGATATCCTAAGACATTAGAAATTGCTAAAAACACAATAAAATATAAGAAATACTTGTTGGTTAATAATTTGGAAGCTTCATTAGTAAAACTCATCGTATTTGTATATATATTATATTTTAAAAAAATTGATATAAAATATATTAATGAAAAAGTTGCTATAAATAAAATAAAATAAAATAAAATATAATGTTACAACAAAATTTGAATAATAAATTTGACTTGGTATTGTGTGAGTTATTTAACCGCCATATTCACGGACTAGCTAGTAGTCAGATTCAAGAAGTAGATGGACACTATTTAATAATAAATAAATTTGATGGACAAACAAGAAGATTACTAGATGATCATGATGGCACTATGGATATAGATTCATATTATACAGATAATGATGATGATGACTCCGATAATGATAATGATACAAATGAAACCGTATTATCGTCAATTAGTGATTTTAGCGCATTCTATAATGAATATTATAATGAAACCAATTTGGAACCACATATTATCATAAGAAATTATGAAAATATAATATCTAGACCAGACTATATTAAACCTGAAATAGCTCAATGTATTATTTTACAAACGCAACATAGTGTTGCTATATTAAAGACAATATGGATTAAACTTATTCAACGCAAATGGAAGAAAATTTACGCAGAGCGCCAGAGTATTATGCGAAGGCGTATGTTACCATCATCACTATCAACGCGAGAATTAACAGGAAAATGGCCAACCCATTGTCGACACTTACCTTCAATATATGGTATGCTAAGTAATCTTTCAAGATAAATCGTAACCTTTAATATAAAATATAAACTAAATAATTATTTACTTAATGATGTCTTCTGTGTTTTTTTGTTTTTGTTTTACCATAAGCTTTGAATTTAGTTTTTTGTCTTGATTGTATTTGTGTTTTAGAAAGTGAGTTTAAAGACTTGGTTACATCTTCCTCTGATACTTCCTTACTTTGTTTATATGTGTATCCACCTCTGTATCTTCTACTATGTCTTCTACTATATCTTCTACTATGTCTTCTATTATGGGTGCCATGTTTATAACGCATTTGTTCTTCTATACTTGGTTCAAATAATTTAATTCCAAAAATATTCACCATTTATATATTATATTATATTTTTTAATTCTTGCGTAATTTTTTCTATTTCTAAAATAATCACACGTTGTTCTCTTTGTGCGTCTTGTATTTGTCTGCGACTAATCTTTTCATTTTTAATTAAATCATCTAAATATTCCTTAAGTAGCACCATTGAATCGTGTTGTTGTTGTTTTTCTTTTATAACAGTGTCATAATAATTTTTATAGTTGTTACTTACATTCTCTAAATATTTATTGTTAGTTTTATCTTGTTCAAGCTCCTTGGTCTTCTGTAATAATAATTCCTTTCTTTTTTTTATTTCAGACTCTATTATACTAAGTTGTTTATCTCTTTCTCCAATTGACATATTTTTTTTTCCTGACATATTTTCCTTATGTTATTATATTATAAAATAATTACTATATTATAAAATAATTACTACATTTTATAAATTATAAATTATAATTTATAAAAATTATAAAAAGAATAAAAATTAAAGGAATATAAAAATATTTGATATATATTATTTAGGATGTCTAAAGAACCGTTGCTTATACCAGATGATAATAGATTTGTAATGTTCCCAATTAAATATGACGATATATGGGCTATGTATAAAAAACAGATTGATTGCTTTTGGAGAGCCGAAGAAATTGATTTATCTAAGGATTTGGCCGATTGGGCAAAGCTTAGTGCTGACGAACAGCATTTTATTTCTATGATTTTGGCGTTTTTTGCTGCGTCAGATGGAATTGTTTTGGAGAATTTAGCTCAACGTTTTATGAGTGATGTCCAGATTTCAGAGGCCAGAGCATTTTATGGGTTCCAGATTGCGATGGAGAATGTGCATAGTGAATCGTATAGTTTGCTAATTGAGACATATATTAAAGATAAAGAACAGAAGCATAAACTTTTCAATGCAATTAGCAATTACCCGTGTATCAAGAAGAAGTCAGATTGGGCGCAAAAGTGGATCCATGATAATCGCAGTAGTTTTGCGACACGTCTTGTGGCATTTGCTTGTATTGAAGGCATCTTTTTTTCTGGCGCATTTTGTAGTATATTTTGGCTTAAGAAACGCGGTCTAATGCCAGGTCTAACATTTAGTAATGAATTGATTTCTCGTGATGAAGCACTCCATTGCGAATTTGCTATATTATTATATTCAAAATTAGAAAAGAAACTGCCAAAAGCAAAGCTACACGAGATTGTTAAGGAGTGTGTTGAAATAGAAATAGAATTTATTTGTGACGCATTGCCATGCCGACTAATTGGAATGAATAGTGAGCTAATGGGGCAATATATCCAATTTGTGGCAGACAGACTATGTCTTCAATTAGGCTATCCTAAGATATATAATGTAGGCAATCCTTTTTCATTTATGGAGCTAATTAGTCTTGAATCAAAGACTAACTTTTTTGAGAAGCGTGTTGGAGATTATGCTTTAGCAAATGTAAATAAGACGGAAAATGATTTTGATTTTACTGATGAATTTTAAAATATTTATATTTATTATTACTAATAATATAAATAATATGTCTAAAAATAAGATAGCGCTTATTTGTTTTAAGCCTAATGATATTTATTTAGATTTTCTAAATAAATTCAGTAATTATGAAGTCTATATTATAATAGATGACAATTCAGTTAATTATGCCCTGCTCTACCAGCAAAAATATGGCATTAATAATAAATTAAAATTTGTTCAAATGCCTGATAAAATTTGTAAACAAAATGGTTTTACAAATGTAAATAAAATTGGCGTTAATAAAGTTATTAGTGGCTGGGATAAAGCGCTATGTTACTTTGCTTTTGAAGGATCTAATACTGATAAAATATGGTTTATAGAAGATGATGTATTTTTTCATAGTGAAGAAGCATTGTTGAAAATAGACGCTATGTATCCAGATTATGATTTACTGGCAAACTGTGATTTTAAACCAGCAACTAACAAAAATGAATGGTTCTGGAACTACATTGATATTAAAATACCAGGCCCATATTATTCCGGTATGATGTGCGCAACACGATTATCATATTATGTATTAAATAGAATCCGTAATTATGCCAGTATATATAAAGAATTATTTTTTTTAGAAGCATTATTTCCAACCTTAAGTAGAGCTAATACTGGAACAAAAGAGCTAAAATGCGGGTGTCCAAATGAATTAAAAACAGTTTTATATCGTTATCATCATAATGATAATCAAAATAATAATAATAATAATTATGATTATACTTATGATAGTATTTCTAATAAAGATAATATTTATCATCCAGTAAAGGATATTTTAAAACATAATGAATTTAGAAACTAACTAACAAAATGAATAAAAAGATATTAAATATAAAAAACTATTATATTTAATATAATAAAAATGTTAACGTGTAATTTACAGGGTGGACTTGGCAACCAATTGTTTCAAATATTTACTACTATTGCGTTTAGTTTAAAAACAAGCAACAGTTTCTTCTTTCAATATAAATACCAACTAACAAATGAAAAGGATGCTTTAAATGGTGCTACAGTTCGTTATACATATTGGGACACATTCTTATCTAGTTTAAATTCATTTGTAAAAGACGCAAATAAGCTGCCAAATTTAGAATTAATTATAAAAGAAAAGGATTTTAATTATGATCCATCACTCTTATTAAACTTGATGAATAATCATCAAAAAGTAAAGATGTTAGTTGGCTACTTTCAAAGTTACAAATATTTTGATATGTATAAGAAAGCTATATTTAAACTTGTAAAATTAGAAACAAAACAAAGTTTATTAAAAAATAATTCTGATATTAACTTTGACACAACAGTATCGCTACATTTTCGCCTTGGTGATTATAAAAAGTTACAAGATTATCATCCAATTTTATCAGAAACATATTATATAGATGCTTTGAAACAAATTAAAAAAAATACTATAAACAACCCAGTTAGAACTGTATTATATTTTTGCGAAGATGCTGATTTTGATAAAGTATTAGAAAAGATTTATAATTTGGAGCAAATATTTCCTGAGTTAATATTTATACGCGCAGACAATATGCTCCAAGATTGGGAGCAAATGATGCTAATGAGTTTGTGTAATCATAATATAATAGCAAATAGCACATTTAGTTGGTGGGGCGCTTATTTTAATACGAACCCTACTAAAATTGTATGCTATCCGGGAACATGGTTTGGACCAAAAGCGGGACATGATACGAGTGATTTATTTCCTGAGGATTGGATTATGATTTAATAACGTCTAGTGCGTCTTGATTTTCTTGAGCGTCTAGATTTTCTAAGCTTGCGACTTCTAAGCTTATGCCCTTTATTACGTCTTGTTCCTCGTGCTATAATCACCTCGGGTTCTATAGGTTCATTTTGACGTTGACGTCTTCTTGGTTGGTCATTATTTTCTTCTTCTCTTATAATAGCACGTTTACCTCGTCGCGGAGCATTATTAACAGTGCCAGTAGTATTAGGTGCCGGAGCAGCAGCCAAAGTATTTGAACTCATTTATAATATTTATATATATTTTAATAAATATTATTTATTAAAAAAATTATTTATAACAATAATTCCTGAAACATAAACCAATTTTCACTAAAATGAATTTGAAATAGTTGTGGATTTGTAAAAATACAGTCCATAATAATTTGCTGATCATCTTTAATAGTAAATCTATTGTTAAAGTAATATTGTAACTTAGCATCAAACATTCTGCTATAAATCTCGGCTAATTGTTTTGTCAAAATAAAAAACCCACCAGCAAAACAAAGTTCTTGAATATATTTAATATTACAAGGAACAGTTTTCTTTGTTATATGATTATTATACGTATAATGCTTAATAACATTATCTTGTAGAATTTTGTATTTTATTTGGTCTTTTTGGATACAACCATAGTGAATTTTATTTGGAAAATTAAATAATAATGTTAATGGACTAGGCCACGATTTAAGTGCGTTTATTTTATCAGAACTTAATTCCCGAAAGTAGCCAATATCACACCAACCATAAAATCGTGTAGTAAAATATTTGTTATATATTGTATTAGTAACAAAGTGTATTTTTTCACACCACATCATATTAAGTTGCCAATCAGTCTTTTTGTGTAAAAACAGATTGCTTGTATTATGATTTCTAATCCAGTTTTCCTTATATTTGTAACCATAAAACTCGCTCATTGGTTTAATAATAATCTTAATTTTGTCCTGATTCTTAGTATAGTTTTCAGTTATTAATATTGGTTTTAAAGAATTGAAACCATCAATATCTGTGTATAATACAAGATTAAAATTGTTTATAATGGAAAATAAATTAGTTATCCATTCTAAAAATGTAGTTACTGGAAATTTGGATTTAACAATATACCAACAAGTTGAAAATGTAACTAAAATAGGCGCGTCAACTAATACAGGTTTATTTGGGTTTTTATTTGTTAAAGAAGATTGAACTAATGGATTCGGATTTGAGCTAGTATTTGAACTAGTATTTGTAGATTTGTTAGTATATGCTATTTTAAACATAGAATAAATAGAGAAATATATTGTAATATTTTGAACTTATACTAACAAATAACTATTTGTTTTAATATCTTCTAGTTTTTCTAGACTTCTTAGACTTCTTAGACTTTCTAGCTTTCTTAGACTTTCTAGACTTTTTTGTCTTTCTTTTGCGTTTTCCTTGCGCATTATAAGGTTGTCTAGGTGTGCCAGGTTCAGAGCCACTATCACTGCCAAAGTCACTAAACTCAAAATCCTGATTATCACCTAGGTCGCTAGCTTGGTCACTATCTTGTTCATTATCTTGGTTATTAACATTATTCAAATAAGTTCCAATATGTTGTCTTATTTGTTCAACATAGTTTTGAATTTGAACTCTATTTGCTTGAGATGCTCTTGTAGACATGCCTTGTAAATATGCTAAAGCCACTCCTACCTCATTTAATATTATATCATCTTTTCTTCGTGTATTTATATTTGGTGCCCATCCATTTTCTAATAAACTTTCAGCAACAATATGTTTAGCTCTATCTTGTCTTCCAACTCTATCTTCATCTGACACATTTCTGTCATTTCTTCCAAGAAAAAGCACTTTTGCTTGAACTAAAATATTAAATATAGCACTATATCGGTCACTATGCATTAATTCATTTATTAAATTATTCTCATTAACAACAGATTCAGTATCACTGTCACTATAAACACTATCATTATCACTACTCATTTTTATATTATATAATAATATTATAAAAATATAATTAATATTTTCTAGTTCTTCTAGTTCTTCTACTTCTTCTAGTTCTCCTTGATTTTCTAGACTTTCTAGACTTCTTAGATTTTCTTTTATGTCTTCCAGCAGCCTCAGCAGCACCATTATGATTAAGATAATTATTAATATCAGCAATAAGGTCGCGCATTCTATTTTCAGTAATAGGACTAGGATCTTCTTCCAATATATAATCATTTAAATCTGCCATAGTAGTTCGTGCTAGATTTTCTATTATTGAATCTCTATTTCCTCGGTTCCATCTAGAAGCTAATAAAGAACCTGCTACAGATTGTGCCGCAGTTTGATTACTTGTTCCTGGGGGCATCATTAATTTTCTTGATATAGCTATAGTATTAAAAATATCTTCATAGTCATGAATACCAGGAAGATTTTCATCCACCATATTAACTAAATTATCCATTATATATTATAAATATAATTTAAAAAATTGATTTATAAAATTATAAATAAAGATAATTTATAAATAAAGCATATAGATAAAATGTTGAACCAAGATTATATTCTATTAATATTTAATTGCGTAAAATATCGTTTCAAAGCGTTGAGTCAAAAGGAGACCTGGCTTAAAGAATTACCTGAATTAAAAAATAGACTAATTTATTATCATGTTATTGGCAATCCTGAATTAGAACAAGACTATATGTTTGATGAAGATGAACGCATATTATGGTTAAAGGTAGATGATGGCTACAATGCGCTACCAAAAAAAGTTATTCACGCATATAGCGCAATATATAAGACATACGATTTTAAATACATTTTCAAAACAGATGATGACCAAATAGTAAGACCAGTAAAATTCTTTGATACGCTAATTACTGTATTAAACTCTAGATATACAGATCTTTCAAAACGTATTCATTATGGTGGCCATGTTATAGAAGTAAAAGAATCATATAAGAGCGAATATTACCGATTACATCCCGAATTACCAAAAGATTTAATTGTTAAGACAACCCAATATTGTAGTGGGCGATTTTATTTGCTCTCACATAATGCAGTAACATCTTTATTAATTAAAAAGGATAGTATTTGTGAAGAGTTTTTAGAAGATTATGCTATCGGTTATCATATGCCAGTAGCAGTATATAAAGAAAATATTTTAAGACTAAAAACAGAGGATATATTCTTTGATTATGTATAGAGAATATTATTTATTATTTATTTTTATTATTAAAATTTAACATCTGTCCTAGTTGATTTTGCTGTCTAGCACGCGCAATTGCGTCAAATAAATCTTTTTTATCCAAGTCTGTCATAATTTTCTGATAATTAATACGTTTCTTTTCAATATCACTATAGTCTTCACGCTGGACAACAGTAGGGGGGATAATTAAATACCACTTATCAATTGCCTGTAATAAGAACCAGAACTTATCTATAGCATACATTGAGTGTTGTCCGGGATTACATATAAGCCGTGTTAGTCCCATCTTAACATTTGTCATGAGTTTTTTTATATAATGTCCATTAACAAGATAACCAGTTGTAGTCTGACATCGTTTCACCTTAATACAAACATCATCAACTGTATCATATGGTGGCATATTATTGCCGGCAAACAAAATAACATCCCAATTATTACCATTTCGTTGTAGAAATGTCTCAAAATTTTTTTTAAATAGCTCAAGATCTAAAAAAGTAATATCATCTTCTACAATTAGTACATGATCTAAATTATTATCAACCGCATCTTGTAAAATCTTCAAGTGACTCATACTACAACCAATTGCGCCGTTATCCATCTTAATAGCATTGAATCTTTTAAAATCTTCCAGTCCTAGTTTTGTTAGTTGTTCAGTTACATGAACATTTCTATCAGTTCTGTGTTCTAAATTAATATAAAATGTATTTTTAATGTCTGCTAAACAAGTAATTGGCATTTTGCTATTTATAATATAAATAATAAATTTATTTTTATATTATAACTTGAAGCTATTTTTAATTTGTTGATATTTGTTTTGTAATAGTATGTAATATACTGAAGATTCTTGTTTTTTAATTATTTTGCTACTATTATTGCTATTATAATAATAATTTATAATTTTTATATTATTCATGTCATCATTATCCAAGTAACAATTCTCATCTATCAAACTATTTCCAATGCGTATAAATGATATTGCTGGGATAGTATCATAATTCATTTATTTATATTCTGTAAAAATAAAAGAAAAATACATTTTTATTAGTATTCTACAAAACTTATTTTAAAAATTTACTTATTTATAAATATTTTTGTTCTCCATTAAATAAATTTTTTATTTTTAAAATATTCTGATATATTTGTATTATGTTCCGAAATAAATTCATTATTTAAAATATAATTATAATTACAAATATTATTAAAATCTAATTGTTCCATTAATTTAGTATTTGAACTAGTTAAAATAATTGTAATTTTTTTTGTTGGATCAATTATTTTTGACAATAATGCATAAATTGTTTGTAGTAATTTATTATTATATACATGTCCTAATTTTGAATATTCAATTATTTTTTCAACAGAATCTAAAATTAAAACAAATGATTCTGTTTTATATCCTTGTTCAAATATATCATATAATTGTTGTTCCTTATGTATACAATTTAATAACTTTTCTGAATTAACAAATTTAATACAGCTTAGTTCAGATTTTTTTGCAATATGACAAGCCAATGTTGTTTTTCCTATATATGAATCTCCTTGTATCATAAATGTAATTAAATTTCCTTTTTTAAGATTTTTAATTTTATCTAATATAATTAAATAAGTTTTATTATAATTTGAAGAATATATATCAAAATCAGAATTAGTTATAATATCTATTTCTGTAGATATTGTACCAAATTGTGGTTTAATTTCTTTAACTGATCTTATTATTTCATTTTGACTAATTTTAGGTTTAATATCTTTAATTAATGATAAATTATTTGGATCAATATCTTTTGAAATACAATATGATACAGCATTTTTAACAACAGATTCTAATTCTGCTCCAGTAAAATTTTTTGTTATATTTGCTATTTCATGTAAATTAACTTCATCTAAATATCCTGCTTTTGCCATTTTATTTGTATGAATTTTCAATATATCATATCTACCCTTTTCATCGGGTAAACCAATTTCAATTTGTACTTCAAATCTACCTGGTCTTAAAAGAGCATCATCTATTAATTCTAATCGATTAGTCATTGCAATTAATAATATGTTATTAAGACTTTCAGGTCCATCAATCATTGATAAAAGTTGATTTACTAAACGATCAGATAACCCAGAATCATTTAAAGTACCCCTTTTTCTAGAAATTGCATCAAATTCATCAAGTATAATTAAATGTAATTTTTTATTTAATTTATCAGCATATGCCTCATTAAATAAATCACGAACATTTTTTTCAGATTGTCCTTGATATGATGACAATAAACTTGGACCTGATACAATTTTAGGTTCTTCACAATTTAAAATTTTACCAATTTGTCTGGCAATAATAGTTTTTCCACACCCAGGTAAACCATAAAGAATTAATCCTCGAACATGATTTATACCTAAATTTTTCAATACTTTATCAGGCAGTAATCTTGATGAAAATGCTCTCCTAAATACAACTTCAAATTGTTTATCAAGACCACCTATACCCATTTCAATAAAATTAAAATTACTTTTAAATAATTCTTTTTCCTCAGATATATCAATATTAATATTTTTATCAGTTGATATAAATTTAAATTTAGTACTAGAAGAAATTTTTTTGTTAGAATATATTAATATACTAGAGTTATTTATTTCAATAGGATGTAAACTTATTTTATTTTTATAAGATAAAATTATTTCATTTGATATAGGTATTTCATATAAATTTAACCTTATATCTTCAATAATTTCATCAGTAATATCAAAATTTATTTTTGTAGATAATTTTTTAACAACAAATGTTAATTCCTCAATAACTTCTAGAATATCATAATCAACATATTGAATTTTTATTTTTTTACCCAAATATGCTCCCAAATATGTTCTCTGTAGTGTGTTCATACATAATATATTTGAATCTAATGATATATCCTCACAAACTTTTAATATAAAATTACTAGTATCTGTCCATATTTGAATATAATCTTTTTTTTTAGATTTAACATACACACAATTAGTTGATGCTAAAGAGCTATTAGTTAATTTATCAACAATATATTCTTCCATTTGATAACTATAAAATATAATAATTTATATTATATATTTTATATTTCAATTTTTTAAATAAACATACAATTAATAAATACCGCCTAGTTTAATATTAGCAGATGCGGTAGCTTTTGGTTTGGCGCCAATTATTCTAGCATAAGCAGGCGAATATTTATTTACATTAGGTATATATTGATTAGAATGATTATTTTGATTAGTTGCTGGTTTTTTAGTATTAGAAAAATATTGTTGCGCATATATTGATTGATTTGGGTTAGGAGGATTAGGTGGCATTACGTGTTTTGTTGGATCAGTTGAATTATTATAGCTGTATTCAATAATCTCTTCTGCTTTTGCCTGACCATATTGCTTTATCATTTCACGCTTCTTCTCAGCAGTAGGATAAAATGGAATATTTGACCAATCATCAGTTGTAGCCAATGATTTGTTAGTATGAATTCTATCTGGATGAATAATTTTGCGAGGTGGTTCTCTTAAATCATATTCATAATAATTATCATGTTCAAATCTTGTAGCAGTCATAAATGTGCTAATATTAATAATAAATATCTTATCTGATTTTACAGTGTGAATATTATCTAAGGGATTCTTAGACTCAGTATCAATAGTGTATTCTAATTTATGTATTGTGCGTATTCCATCAATACCATTGTCATTAGTTGCGCGCCAAGGATCTTTGCGATTAATTAGGCGCGACACACCATCAAAAAACTGTAAAATATCAGGGCTACCAATTGGATAAAACTGGTCTCTATTAATTTTTAGTCCGTGCTTTTCACAACGAGTTTGGAGTACATTATCTTCCATACCCCAGCCCCAGAAACTGGGAAAGCCATTTGTCTTCTCAAAGTCAGCACCTGTAATTGCTACAATTCCTCCAAGAGCATATTGAAAGCCATAGAAGTGCTTTACGACACCATGTGTTGTTTTATAATCAAAAATATTAGTAAATGGCACTGTATCAATATCATTAAATACAAAGGTAATATTCTTATAGTCATTTGGATACTTGGCTTTTACAGCTAAGAAACCAATATTTTTAGTCCCGCCTCTATTAAATGATCTGGCATCACATTGGTGAGAAAAATAAATCTCATATGTATCATCTGTCTCTTTCATTATAGAAGTCATATAATTAGAAAAAAAATATTTATGCTGAATGCGGTTTCTGTAGGGAACTATAAATACAACAGATGGTATAGACGACATATATATAAAAAATGATTATATTTCTAAATATTAAACGTTATATAAATTATTAACTAAATGATTAACGCTTAATATTTATATTATCAGGTATTGACTCAGAACCCATCATATAGACATATAATTCATCTAATTCTTCATTTTGAATTATTGTATCAGAGTCATATTTAATTTGAATTGGTAATAAATTTTTATTATATTCACCACACGTTCCACAATTATCTTCATTAGCATATTTAATTTTAAGTTTAGTTTGTAGTTGATTATGAATATTCCATCGTCCTAATAAAATTTTAACAGGAGGTCTAAATTGGAACTTAAATATTTCAAAAAATCTAGCGTTCATTATTATAATTTTTAATAATCATATTTTGAATATTTTTATTTCAATTTATTTTTATATATTTAAACTACAATACCATACTTCTTCAATATAACTTCTGGTATTAGTTCAGATGTCTTTGCTTCCAGCTTCTTAAAACACTTATTGATTGTTACTTCCGATATTTCACTAATAGTTTTCACCTCTTTTTTACTAACATTTAGCTTACATAACTGTGATATAAAGTATACAACACCGGCAGCAATGGAATGTGGTGTATTTTCCGGCATCAAATTTATCTTTTCTATCTTTATAGCAATAAAATGACACAGCTTTGTTAGTTCGGAATTAATATTTAATCTGCTACAATAGCGCTCAATAAATGCTTCCGGTTTTGTCTTACAAAATGCGGTCTTATCTTTGTTGTCCATATCTTTCTCCAAATTATTAATAATAGACTGCGCATTTTTACAGCCTTGAGTCGCACTAGTAACATCCAAATGAAATATTGTCGCTAATTCTTTCGCAGTTCGTGGATAATTATTAATCCTACAAGATATGTAGATAGATGCCGCAATAAGTCCATCCTTATTATCTCCCCTAAATGTTTGTTCATATTCAGAGATTTTTTTATGGTATCGTATTGCGTCATCAATAATCAGTTTTGGTATACCGGCATTTTGTGCCATAATTGTAATACGCTGAAATTCTTCATATTGCGACTTTTCTTTATATGGCATTGATTGCCACTCAGTATATCGCCTAATTTTTCGCATTTCATATGTAGATGGACCTAGACATAGCACTTTACAACCAAATGATGATTCTTCTAAATACGGATTAATTGGCATACCACATCGTGTTGGGTCCGAATTTTGATTATCATCAGCACCATAATAGCGCCACTCGGCACTTTGATCTAATATATCTTTATAAATTATACCACATTTATTGTTTGTACAAGTCAAGAAACCTTCATCTGAAAATGCCAAAGAACAGTGACATTGGTCACAAGATTCTCGGTCATTGATAGTTCTATAAAGACATTCTAATGGATCTTTTTGTTTATCAGGATTCACAACTTCAGTTTCAAACACATTCCATAGTTTGGCCTTGTCAATAGTAGTATCTTTTTTCTTTTTACTTCTTTCATTTCCTTTTTCTAAAATCTTATCTATTACACTCTTATTATTAATTAGTTCACACATAGGTAATGATTCTACGTTTTTTGTATTAATAGTCTTCATATTATTCATAATTAATAAGATAATTTTCTATTTTAAATTCAATTTTATTTATGTTTTCAAACAAATTAAATTTTATAAAAGTATTATTATATATGGGTAACCTATTTTCTATAAATTCAAATGAAGAAGAAAAGGATATAAATGATATTTCAAAACCAATGAGTTCTTATGAAATAATAGATTACATAGCTACACATTATATCTTAACAGCTGATTTTGTTAGTTTAACCAGATTAAATAGTAATAAAGACTATTGTGATAATTTGGTTGTTCTAACATCCGATATTATTAATAGGTATTTCACTGATTTAGAAATTACTTATTTAGCGCAAAGGACACAAAATGGTGTTGTTATTGATGAAACAAAAAAAGATAAAATGATATTTTTTGATAAAGATGACTTGGCAAAATTAGATATAAATAATCCTTTAAAAAAGAAACGTGTGTGTCAAAGTATTGCTAAATTCTATATCCAAGTGGCACATGTATTTGCGACAATTGTTAGAACTGTAAATCCAGTATATGTTTATAAAGATGCTGAAGGAAATATAGTAAGAGCTAATTTATATGAGAAGCATAATATACCTGAATATGTTCCTAGAGAAATGTATAAAATGAATATATGTGATATGCGAATACGAGCATTACAAGGAGATCATAATTATTCTAGATTAGGTCCCGATGATCCAATGACTATTAATCCTGATATATGCTCTATGAATATAGATGATAGCGGCAGACTAAAGACGCTAATTGAAGAGCCTGGTATTCCTGAATTAGAACATTTATATTATGATGATGGTTATAATTATGAAACTGGTAAATTTGAAAAAATGTCTGAGGATGCGGTAATACAATATGAAGATGATTTAAAGTTATTTCACGAAGCATTTACAGGTAATCCTAAAGATGAGACAATAAGAAAGTTCAGTGATATTAAGTTGCGCGACTTTGGAAAATCTGAAGAATGTTCCGGATATATTCCTGAAATAAGTGGAACTCTAAAAGACACATTATTTGCGCAATATGCCGACAATTTAAAAAGGATGATTGATAATGCTAACAAGAATCAAGACAAACTAACAGACATTATTAACAAATTATTTACATATACCGAAGACCCACAGACAAAGAAGAAAGTGGTTCGTGTTAATCCTCAACTAACTGAAGATGGACTACAAAAAGTTGTTGTAGAAACTCGGGAATTAGTTATTAAAATGTATTTAACTTGTGAGCAGAATTTTGAAGAAGGTGTTAAAATATATAAAGCAATTGTAGCACAGCGATTATTAAATAGAACTGAAGGTGAAGCCAAATCATTAGATAGAGACCTTCAAAGGCTTTATGATTATGATGAAAATAATATAACTGGAAGCAAAATAGAAAAACCAGCAGAGGAACCAGCAGAAGTAATACAAGAAACAGAAGTAATAAAACAAACAAAAGATATAAAGGATGTAAAAGATATAAAAGCAGAATCGGTAATACAGGAATCTGTAACAAAATTAGAGCCAGTAATACAAGAACCTATAGAAAATCCCAAAGATGTAAAGGAAAATCCTAAACCATAAATATGTAAATTTTATATTATTAAATTTATATTATTAGTGAAATAATATAAACTATTCTAAATGTTTATTACGAACTTAGAGTTTAAACAGCGGCAACAGCCTTGGCGGCGGCGGCAGCAGCCTGAGCAGCGGCAGCCTTAGCCTTGGAAGCGGCAGCAGCAGCACCCTTAGCAGCAGCCTTGGCAGCTCCCTTGGAAGCAGATTTGGCGGCGGCCTTGGAAGCAGCCTTGGAAGCAGCCTTAGCCTTAGCAGCGGCAGCAGCAGCAGCCTTGGTGGCGGCCTTGGAAGCACCCTTAGCAGCAGCCTTGGCAGCACCCTTGGCAGAAGCCATGGCGGCCATCTTGGCCTTCATAGCACTCATAGTCTTTCTCATAGACTTCATCTTACTCATAGATCTAGAACGTTTAGCAGTTTTAGCCATTTTATATACTACTTTGAGAAAAAATAATTTTTTACTAAATAGTTTAAAAGTATTTTATTATTATTATATTTGCCTAAATTTTTAACTACAATTATATACTTAAATTTACCAAATAGTATCCGTTGAATGCCAATACATTTTATCGCCTTTTTGAATATTATAAATACTTCTAAATAATTCTAAACGAGATAATGGGCAATTTACTCTGTATTTATCCATTGGATGTGGATTCACTTTTAATTGTGCCTTAATGGCTTTATCTACTATTTTCTGTCGTGCTTGAATGGCAATATAAATGAAAAATGCTTCAAATGACAACGACTTAATAGGAACAATATCTTTATTCTTTTCTTGAAAGTCTCTTAAATATTCTTCGCAAATTGCTAAACCAGAAATATCCGCTAAATTCTCTCCAGTGCTTAATGTTCCGTCCATTTTAATTCCATCATAAAGAGCAAATGCTTCATATTGCTTAACTACATCCTTAACCTTTTCTTCAAATTTACGTCGGTCATCTTTTGTCCACCAGTTATGTAAATTACCCTTATAGTCATATTTACTACCAGTATCATCTAAACAGTGTGACATTTCGTGTCCTAAAGTATAACCAATATGTGCTAAATTATACTCTATACCACGCTCATCTAAATCAATAAATGGCTTTTGTAAATATCCTAAAGGAATATAAATAGTGTTCTCAATAGGAGTGTAATATGCGTTAACAATATATGCTTGTGACCCAACTAGTTTAAATTCTTCCCAATCAATAACTGGAATATCGCCTTTATACGCAGTGCCATCAACAGCAATAAATTTCTTAGTTCGCCACCAAGCAATCTTCTTAATATTTTGATATGCGCCTCTACTGCTGTAATTCAAAATAGGATCCTCTCTTAATAAAAGAGGGTTTCCAATAATAAGCTTAATATGCTCTAGTTTAAGCAATGCGTATTTCTTTGTCTCAGGAGATAACCAAGTGTTGCGCTTAATAATTCTCTTAAATACAGTTAACAAATCACTTGCTAAATTAGTGGCATAATCAACATATTCTTGCTTCTTATTACGTCTAACATATTCATTTGTTAAGAATGTATTAAAGCACAATGATAGACCAAAAACAGGATAAATCTCATCCGGATATGGAACTTGTTGTCCTCTAACAAATTTGCCGTGGAATTCATAATAAATTAGTCGCCACTTTTTATGGAATCGCATTATTTGACGAAAAATAATATACATAAAATATGTACGCCATTTTGGTGTCTTCCATGCGCCATCCTTTGTTAAAATCTCCATAATACATTTCAAATAACTAAGATTGCTACATATAAATGTGTTAGGAACTTTCTTATAACCAATTTCAGTAGCTAATTGTTCCCAGTCAAATCCATATTTTGTTAGTGCTTCTTCCTTAGTAACCACATTATAATATTCTTTACTCTCATTCTTAACTGAATCGCAACCCATAGCAATTAATAATTCATATTCAATATCCCATACATCAGATGCTTTAAGTCCGTGTCCCTTTCCAAGACAAACATCAAACATCTTCTTAATAAATTCCAAATATTTGGATTTAAATAGACGTTTATAGTGCTTTGTTGCTTGGTCAGCAGTTTCATCTTCAACATATATCATATAATCATAAATTGTTAGTTGGGGTGGAGAAATATTACTCTTATATAGTGATGAATGTTTGGAGTCCTTTGAAACAGACCATACAATAGGACATCCCCAAGAAATAGTTTCGTTTTGATTAATTTGGGCTAAAAGAAAATATAAATTATCCTCAGCAATAGCCTTATCTATTTTATAATTTATTGTGTAGACAATCTGGTCTTCAGCTTCTTTATTATCTAAATGAAGCATTGATTCATATAAATTTTTAATAGCTCTAGATTTTGCTGTATCATTTTCCTTTATATACTCTTTTACAATATCAATAAGTTCATAATATACTTTTTCTTGGACAATTCTAAAACTATCTGCTTGAACATAATACTTACTTTTTTTCTGAAGTTCCTTACTTTTATCAGAAATCCATTGATAGTTAATATATGTATAATAGTCATTTCTAGCAGTATACTTTGTAGGAGTAAATGGTGTCTTAAATAGTTTAACTAATGATCTTTCAATATTATTATTTTCTGTTAGTAAACTCTTCTTAAATGTCTTCTCAAAGTCTTTTTCAAAACTCTCTAAAACATGTGTATTATTTTTACATACAACTTGTAACTCTTGCTTAGATATTTTACACTTTCTTGTTCCAGATTTAGACTTTATTTTATGTCTCTTTGTTGTCATATAATATCTATAAAATATACAGATATTATTTTTGTTATCTATTATTTATTTCTTATTTCTTATCACCAAATTTATCTTCTAATTTATTTAATAGATCTTCACTATATACTAATTTACCTGATGGTTTATACGAATTAATAGGTGTATATTTTTTACTATTTTTAATCTGTTCTAAATTAGTATTACCTTTTTGACTAGTTTCATGATATTCATCTTCTTCGTCTTCATCTTTTTCATCTTCAATCTTTTCTCCATATTCATTAATATTAATACCAGTCTTCTTCTTAATTTCTGTTCTAACATATGTTGGCACCCAATGATTCCAAGAAATAAAAATAGTGTTTGGATGAAAATAACGCACTTGGAAGCCATTCTTTTGTAAAGTATCCATTACATAAGCAATACAAGCACCTTGGTCATATCTAGGCACACCAATAATAATTTCAGGAATTACATACCAACAAGAGCGTTCTACATTATTCTGTTTAGCAGTTGTTTTGATTCTAATATGAATACGATTTAGAATTTTTTTAAATAGTTCTAATTTATTTACATCATTTTGTCTTTTTCTTTCGTATAATTCGTCAATATTGATTTTTTCTGAAAAATCAGCAAAATTTTCAAGATTAAATATATTTGCCATTTACAAAAAATAAAGAAAATAATTTGTTAGTTATAATGTAATAATTGTATTATTTGTATTATTTGTTAGTTATAATATAAAAATAAATGTATAAATAACAAATATAACTAACAAATGCCAATAAAACATCTTGTTTTGTCCGGTGGAGGGCCAATAGGAATTTCATTTTTGGGGGCATTAGAATACTTGTCAAATGAAAAATATATAAATAATGATCAAATAGAATCTATTTATGCCACATCAATTGGAACAGTTATGGCTACTATATTATGTTTAAATTATGACTGGCCTACAATTAATAAATATATTATTGAAAGACCATGGCAACACATATTTAAACTAAATGCTAAGCAAATTATGGATATATATTCTAACAAAGGTCTCTATGATATTACTGTTATTGAGAAGATATTTAAACCACTATTAGAAGCTAAAGATTTATCAATGTCCATAACACTAAAAGAGTTTTGCGTATATTGTAAGAAAGATTTACATTTTTTTGCGTTTGATTTAAATACTTACCAAACTGTTGAGCTTTCTAATAAAGATTATCCGGACTTGTCATTATTAAAAGCAATGTATATATCTTGTTCATTACCAGGTATTGTTATTCCTACAATTATGGATAATAAATGTTTAATTGATGGTGGTTCATTAGCAAACTTTCCGCTAAATTATTGTTTGCGCGACCATTCAAATAAAGATGAAATATTAGGCTTCAATTTTGTATATAAAAATGATGATGGAACTGAATGTTCAGGTAATAATATAATTAATGACGAATCAGATATGTTAGATTTAATATTAGCATTATCATTAAATTCAATTAATTATATTACTAGCAGTGTTAAATATAATAAAATTATTAATATCTTAGAATTTTCTTCAAATACAACTATGATAAGTATTGATAATATGACTTATGTAGTTGGAACTATAGAAGGGCGACAAACATTATTTGATAAAGGAAGAGAAGTAGCTGTTAAATTTTTGAAAAACAGAGAGAAAAATAATGAATACAGTAATTATGATTTTGTTATTTAATATTTTAAAGCACTGTATTCAAGAATTGGGTCATTGTTGACTCAGTAGGTTTCGCATCATACTCAATAACTTGACCATCTTTAACCAATTTTATAGTAGGATAACCCTCTATTTTATATTGATCAAGCAAGTTATCAATTTCAGATGACTCTTTAGTACAGTTATATTCAGTAAAGTTTACTTTATATCCATTAATTGTTTTACCTTCATATTTGTCTTTCATTTTATTCCATTCAGGTTTCGCAGTTTTACAATGAGGGCACCAATCAACATAAAATAACATCATTGTACAAGATTTATTTGGTTGATTTTCTGTTTCTGAAATAGGCACATTTTCTCTATTAGCATGAAACGCCTCAACATTTTTATTATAATAAAAAGTAAAATATATTAATCCAGCTACTAACAAAAGGCCTAACCCAATCATTATGATATGTTTGGTTTCAAGCGGTCTTCCACCTAATATTCCATTGAATCCATTTTTGGGAAGTATATTTGAAATTTTACCAACTAATTCAGTCATTATATATATTAAATAAGAAGAAATTAGAATATCTTTTAAACGAATATAAAGTTTAAATGATATAGTATAACAAACAAAACTATAATGATTATGAGAGATGCTAATGGAAATTTACATATAATAAATCGCAGTGATTGTAAAAATGATACTGTATATTATCAAAAAATATTTAATATCAAAAAAACTTTTATAACCAAGTTTAAGTCAATCATAAACAAGTTGGCCTAAAATGTTGTATATTCCTAAATTTTAATTTAATTTAATTTAATTTTAAACTCGTAAAACTGAAAATGCTAGAAACACTAAAACTACTGTAAATAAATAACTATATAATATATTCGTTTTTACTGGATTCCAACTAGCTTCTAAAAAGGATATGTTAAAATTATTAGAAAAAATGTTTGTCTGTTGTATATTGTAATATATCATATAAACTAACAAAATTAATACAATTCCTTTACCAAGAATTATGGAAGGATTACCTAAGGATGAATTACCAGAGGAAAAATAGTATGTATTTAAAGGCATTATTATAAGTATTATAATTAGCAATCCAATAATACCTAGACATAAGCACATATTTTGTGTTGTTTTAGCATATTCTATAACTAAATTAGGAACTTTATTTGTATTCATTGAAATACTATTATATTTTATTTATTTTTATTTTTCTGTATATAGAATAAGACATCAAAATAAATGACCAAAACGCGTAAGAATAGAACTGGTAAGAAAAATAGAACTAAGCGTGTATTTACAAAAAAAGATTTTTATTCAGGTGATGGCATGGTAACCAAAATTTGGGGTCCTGTTGCGTGGACATTATTACATACAATATCATTTAATTATCCAGTGAACCCTACTTTAGAACAAAAACATCAATATAGAGATTTTATTTTGTCTCTACAAAATGTATTACCTTGTGGAACTTGTCGCAAAAACTTAGTCACCAATTTTAAACAATTACCTTTAACAATGGAAGATATGGAGAGCCGCGATACATTTTCCCGTTATATTTATAATTTACATGAACTTGTAAATAGAATGCTTAAGAAGAAATCCGGACTAACATATTGCGATGTAAGAGAACGTTATGAGCATTTTAGATCTAGATGTACACATGAGAAACCTAAGTTATATCCAAATTTTGTTAAAAATATAGAATTTAATAAGGATATAAATTCAAATGAAATAAAATCAAATGATATAAAGTCAAACTCAGAAAAAGGATGTACTGAGCCGCTTTATGGTAAGAAATCTAAATGTATTATTAAAATTGTTCCACAGGAGCAAAAAGGACAATCAATGCAAATAGATAAGAAATGCGTAAAAACACGGCGCCTTTCTAAAAAATAAAAAGTTGTAAATAATATACAAATAGAATATCTTATATATTATTTTTTTACATACCAAAATTACTGAAATCAGTTAATACAGGAACAGGCATATAACTAGGATTAAATGCATTATAATTTGGCACCTTCTTACAGTCAAAAGCTGGCTCAGGGCAGCGAGCACAAGGAGGACAAGCAGGGCATTTACTTACATCAAACTTATCTGATGAATTAATAATAGGATCAGGGCATTTGGGGCACACTGGGGGAACAACTTGTGATTTTAAAATATATAAGTCTTCATCTCCAGCGGGAATTTGACTAGCAGGGATACCAGCAGGTAATGAATTGTAATAAGCAGATGAGTCATATGTATTGCTTGTGCCTACAACTGTATTTCCACTAGGTCCAGTTGCCGCGTATGCGGTATTTCCACTAGGTCCAGTCGCAGTTGTTATACTACTACTTGTGCTGCTACTACTTGTACTTGTAGGCTGGTTCATAGTAGGGTCTTGACTATTTCCAGCATAAATATTGTTTTGTGTATATATTATTTTATTACCATTAGGCATTGTAATTTGAACAATTTGATTACCATTACTATCTTTAGTAATTACAGCAATTCCACCATTGGGTCCTTTATATGTAGTTGTTGAAGTTGAACCTGAAGTATTAATATAGTAAATACTGGTTGTTCCATTTGCGTTTGTAATTATAATCTTACCTTGGCCATCAACATTAATAACACGAGCAGTAGAACCATTGGGACCATAATAAATAGTAGGATAAGATGTACCACTATAATGATTGTAATTATCATAATTGGTTGCGCCGGTATTAGAAGTAGAACTAGATCCAGATGATGAAGAACTAGAATCATCAGTATTCATAGTTAAAACTGTGCTTCCCTGACTAGTTGTAATTGTTAATGACCCATCAGAACTAAATGTAGCAGTAGCACCATTAGGTCCTGTATAAGTTTGGCTTGATGTATTTTTTGTCAATGTAACAGTATTTCCATCATTTACAAATACAATACTATCATCCGTTACAACTGCTCTAACTCCATTGGCTCCAGTATATATGCCATTAATATTTGCGCTTGTAAATCCCTCTCTTCCAAGACAGTTACTACCGCCTAAAAAAGAACATAAAACTAATGCTAATAATAGAATAACAAAAAGTAATAATATTTCTCCGTTCATTGTATAATTTATATTGTGAAAAAAGTTAAACCAAAACAATTATTATTTATTTTATTTATATTCTATAAAATTGAATTATTATTGTTTAATACAAATATATTATACAATAATTATATTATATAATAAAAATGTCTGACTGGGTTTGTGCTACTATTATTGATGATGACGACGATGATTATACTATTAGCAATTGTATTAATACAAAGTTAGAAAAAAAGATAGAAAATATACAGGACATAAATAGCAGTGAAGAAATAGAAATAGAAGTTGTAAAGAAACCAAGAAAATATACTAAAAGGTCTCCAAAAGTTAAAGAAGAGAAAATATCTAGTGAGCCAATTATCATAGAATGTCTTTTAAAAAAATTCTATCATCAAGATACTAATATATTTGAAGTTGGCTGTGATGAAGCAGGACGAGGCCCTATGTTTGGACGAGTATATAGTGGCGCAGTTGTTTTACCTAAAGATGATAGTTTTGATCATTGGAAAATGAAAGATAGCAAAAAATTTACTTCAAAGAATCCTAAAAAAATACAAGAAGTTGCTGAATATATTAAACAACATGCTATAGCTTGGGCTGTAGAATATGAAGATGAACAAGTTATTGATGATATAAATATATTACAAGCAACACAATCTGCTATGCATAAAGCAATTCGTTCTGTTTTACGTCAGTTAAAAACAATAGACACTAATAATTTGTTCTTATTAATTGATGGTAATTATTTTAAACCATTAACTATTTGTAATAAAAGTAATAATCGTATTGAAAATGCTAAATATGAAACTGTTGAAGGCGGGGATAATAAATATACAGCAATTGCGGCAGCATCTATTTTAGCAAAGGTAGAGCGAGATAAATATATTGAACAGTTATGTTTAGAAAATCCAGAGCTAGTTGAGCGTTATGGTATTGATGGTAATAAAGGATACGGTTCTAAACAACATATGGATGGTATTAAAAAATATGGTATTACAAAATGGCATCGTAGATCATTTGGTATTTGTAAGATGTTTGCTTAAATAGTATTAGTATTAGTAATTTAATTAATAGTATATATAAGATTAAAATTGATATATAAATATTTTTTATCTAATTATAATAACAAATATTTATAATGACAAAGATACTTGTATTTGATACAGAGACTACTGGCTTACCAGAAAAAACATATAATTCATTTGAAAAACAAAAGGAACATGAAAGGAAAATGCTTAGTATAAGTGAGTTAAAAAAGAAAAATAATGTTTGGGCTAGTGAGATAGAAAAATATCCTAGTATTATTCAGTTAGCTTATATTTTATATGATACTGATAATCCTAGTGAAAGTAAAATATATAATAAATATATTGATATTCCAGAGTCTATAAATATATCAGAAGAAAGTGAAAAAATCCACGGTATTAGTAAAGAAAAAATTAAGTCCATAGATAGTTTTAGTAAAGCATATATTTATGATAGTTTAAAAGAGTTTATGATGGATTTTGCCGAAGCTGATGTAATTGTAGGTCATAATGTAGATTTTGACAGGCGAATGATTGTTGCCGAGTTTTTGCGACTATCTAAAGACCTTAATATGCCGCACATTAAAGAAATAATGAAGGATGAGAATTTTGAATGTACGCAAGAAATAACAACTCCTGTATGTAATTTAAAGAGTAATTTTGAATATACAGACCCAAAAACTGGAATACCTAAATATATTTACAGAATAAAATCGCCAAAACTTATTGAAGCATATGAACACTACTTTGGATATAAACCTGATGGAACACAAATGCATGACGCAATTATAGATGTTGTTGTATGTCTCCGTGTATATGGTATGTCATTTCCAGGAGGTCAAGCATTTGATGTTTGTAATACAAATGATAAAATAAAGGAACTAATTTTAAAAGTATCGCCACATAATCAGGATACTTGTGAAGTGACAAATCAGTTTCTAGTATCAAATGATAATCAAGGGTTCTTACAGCCTGGTATGGTTCCAATTAGTAATGCGCTATCTAAGTCTCGTTCTTATTCTAAGTCACGGGCTAAATCTATATCTAATTCTAATTCTATAGCTAATTCTATATCTTTTAATCCTGGATCACAAGAACTATAATATTATTTCTATGCTGAACACATTTCACAAATCTCTTCACCACCTTCACCGTCCTTTGTATCAGTTTTTTTTAATTCAGGCTCAATTGTAAATTGCTGTGCTTGATGTTTTGCTTTTCTTCGCAAATAATATATACCAGTTTTAAGTCCCTTTTCCCACGCATAGAAATGCATTGATGTTAACTTATTATATACAGGATCTTCCATCCACAAATTCATACTCTGACTTTGACATATATATGCTCCTCTATCAGCAGCCATATCAATTAAATGCTTCATTGGTATTTCCCATACAATCTTGTATTTATTACGAATATGCTCTGGAACAACAGTTAGCTGTTGAACTGAACCCTTATTCGCAATAATATTATTTTTAATTTGCTCATTCCATAGACCTAAGTTTATTAAATCCTTCATTAGATACTTATTTGGTAATACAAATTCACCAGCTAATGTTCGTCTACTATAAATATTACTAGTTATTGGTTCAAAACACTCATTATAACCCAGAATTTGTGATGTAGATGCGGTTGGCATAGGCGCAATTAGTAATGAATTTCTTAGCCCATTATCAATAATTGACTGTTTTAGAGCAGACCAATTATAATTAAGACTAGATGAGTGTCCTGTAAAATTATTCCACATATCAAATTGAAGAATGCCTTGTGACGCAGGAGAACCAACAAAAGAACTATATGCGCCTTCTAATCCAGAAGGAAGTTTTGTTAATTCGTCTTCAGTAAAATGTATATAACCAAGATCTTTTTTATTTTTACGATCAATTGCTATTTCATTACTCTTTGTTAAGGCTCCATAATAAATGGTCTCAAAAATATCCTTATTTAGTTGTCTTGCTTCTTCTGAGTGAAAAACAATATCCATCATTATAAATGTATCAGCTAATCCTTGAACGCCAATACCAATAGGTCTGTGTTTAAAATTACTTATTCTTGTCTTTTCAGTAGGATAAAAATTAATGTCAATTACACGATTCAAATTATTAGTTACTACCTTAGTAACTTCTAGTAATTTGTTAAAATCAAACTGTTTAGTTTCTTCATTGACAAATGCCGGTAGAGCAATTGAGGCTAAATTACAAACAGCTGTCTCTTTATTGTCTGAGTACTGTTGAATTTCAGCACATAAATTTGAGCTCTTAATGGTGCCAAGATTTTTCTGATTAGATTTTTTATTGACAGAATCTTTATATAATATATAAGGAGTTCCAGTTTCCATTTGCGCATCTAAAATCTTAAACCATAAATCACGAGCATTTATTTTTTTACGAAAACTGCCTTGTGCTTCATATTTTTTATATAATTCTTTAAATTCGTCTCCATAGACATCACTTAAACCAGGACATTCGTGAGGACACATTAAACACCATTTACCATTTTCTTTTACTCTTTCCATAAATAAGTCAGACATCCATAAAGCATAAAATAAATCACGTGCTTTCATTTCTTCATCACCATGATTCTTTTTTAGTTCTAAGAAATCTTCTATATCAGCATGCCAAGGTTCTAAATAAATAGCAAACGATCCGTTCCTTTTCCCAGACTGATTTACATAGCGTGCTGTATTATTGTATACTCGTAACATTGGAACAATCCCATCAGTTTTTCCATTAGTTCCCTTTATATAAGAATCTTTTGCTCTTATATTATGAATATGTAATCCTATACCACCAGAATATTTAGATATAAGAGCGCAGTCTTTTAATGTATTATAAATACCTTCAATACTATCTTCTTCCATTGCGATTAAATAACAACTAGACAATTGTTGCCTTGGTGTTCCGGCATTAAAAAGTGTAGGAGTAGCGTGAGTAAAATACTTAAGAGATAATAAATCATATGTTTCTTTTACAAGTCTAAGTGTCTCATTTGGGTTCTCAGTTTTTGGGTCACCGTGAATACCAAGCGCAACACGCATCCACATATGCTGTGGTCGTTCTACAACTGTTGTTCCAGTTTTAAATAAATACGCTTTTTCAAGTGTTTTAAATCCAAAATAATCAATTAAATAATCACGATTATAATCAATCATTTCTTCAATTTCTACTATATATTCAGATGTAAATTCAAATAAAGAATCAGATAATAATGGAGTACGTTGTCCCTGGGCATCTTTAAAATTATATAATATATTTACTATATTTGAAAAATAAGAATGAGTATTTTTCTGATGATTTGATACTACAATTCGTGAAGCAAGTGTGCCATAATCAGGATTCAAAGTAGACATTGATGCGCATTGTTCAGCTAATAATTCATCTATCTTTGTAGTAGAAATTGTATCAAATAGCTGATCAATAATTTTGATTACTAGTTGTTGATAGTTAATTTGAATACCTACTTCTTGTCCTAATTTCTTGACTCTAGATAGAATTTTATCAAAGGCTACCTCCTCCAATTTACCATTTCTCTTAGTTACTCTCATATTGTCAGATGCCACGTGTTCTTTGTTCATTTATATATAAATTGTGCTATATCTTTTTAAATATTTATTAAATAATAATAAATCAAATAATATTAATTTATTATTATATATAAATGACAAAAATGAATACATTCTTATTTTTATTCGCAATACTGGCATTAGGTTTATTTTTTGCGCCAATGATTAAGATAGAAGGTTTCTCAACTAACAAACAAGATTTAGAAACACCCGGAATATTTCCTCTTTCCGTTGATAAGCCAATATTAGATAGTTTTCCTTTAATTGGTAAAGGAACTGTGTCTGATAAAAAATATAGTGATATATGGTTTGATTATCCAGAATTTTCAAAGAGTTCTTATGAACAAATAACAAATAACTTGCGTTATGTTAATAATCCTGATGAGGGAACATGTATTAGAGCTGATATGTGTAATGCTTTGTATAAAAAAATAAAAAATAAATCTAATATTGTGAAACCATTACCTCCTGCTGAAGAGGGACCTGGTGCTCGTGTTGGATATTACCGAACTGAGCCAAATTTGTTACCATTCTCTATTCCTGATAATGAGAATATATTATATTAAGAGTCATTGTCTACATCTATATCTACATTTACATCTACATCTACATCTAATTTTATAATACTATTAAATTTTAATAGACATTTTGTTTGTGATTGCGTTTGAGACTGTGTATTATTTAGTAAATCAAACGCATTTGTTTTTGTTTTACGATTTGGAGCTCTATGTTCAAATCCTGAAACTCGTTCAGTAACTACTGTTTCCCAGAGTTCCTCTAATTCCCATATATTATCTTCAAACCACTGCCTATTTCTACATACTAATACACAGCTCATCTGATCTAATTTCCAATAAATAAATTTTATATAAGTATAATTATATTTCTCTGATTGATATAAATCTAACATATCTTCTTCCCACTTTAGTATATCATTTGGCTCAATAATATCCAGTGGCTTATATACATAATATGGTTTGCCTTCTTTAGTATGAAAATATATAATAATTCCCTTATGTTTCAAGTCATTTGATAAGCAACTATTAATAAATTCTTTACCAGTTTCATCTTCATAAATCTCTCCAGAATTAATATCTTGATTATACGCATTTTGGTCAGCATATTCTGTAAATCGCGTTTCTAAAAAGTCGCACTCTTCCAAATCACAAACCTTCATTTGTAGCTGCATTTGAATCCAATATTCTTTCTTAGGTATGCCATCTATTTCTCTATTTACAATATTTTTAATTTCCAACATACGCCCATATCGTGGTGATTTTATATCTGTATTAATTCCATCTGGTGAAGCGCCTAGAAACGCATATTCTTCATCCTGAATACAACCAAAGTCTTCCACTTTAGTCTCATATATATGCTCATAAATTTTTACTGATAATGGCTCATATTTTTGACCCCAATGAAGTGTTGAATTAACATTTACCATTTTTACTTCTTCAACAAAATCTTCATCTAATAAGGATGGTTGTGTATTTGCTAGAGCCAATGGTTGGCATTTTTCGTAAATTAATTGGTTCTTAGTTGCTTGGCTTTCAAATGCTTTATATGCGTTACTTGCTGTAATTAAATTATGGCGAAATTTATACCATTCAGGTGTGCGTTGAGCCGGTTGAGGTTTATTTCTTAGGCATTTTAATTGTTCATCAATATAGTCATAGTCTGGCTCTACTAAAATACGGGCATCTTCGTAAGATCTTGTAGGCATAAAATCATTAAAGAAGTCCTTAGTTGCTTCTTCTATAATTTCATCTAATTCATTTTCAGCATCATCATTGAAGAAAATATCATCTTCAAATTGCGCATACATAAGTTCATTAATATTCTCTTCAAAAATATCTTCAAAATCAGGTTCTGTAATTATTTTTGGATTATTTCTGATAAATTCCTCCATTAAATACAAGCACGTATCATATAATTCTAATGCATCTTCATCTGTAAAATAAGGTGTTTCATCTGCTGTTATTTCATTAATTATATTATCTAGTTCTTCTAAGGCAAAATTAAAGAATGTAGACATTTTTTAGTTTATTAATTATTATAGAGATACTTTTATGTTATTATTTATATACAATAACATAAATATATAATAGTTCAATTTTATATAATAATTTTATATTAATCTGAGTCAGAATCATCATTATTAGCTACAACATTTTTAGCAGTCCCCTTCTTTTTTGGTGCTAAGCTTCTTATAGTTGATACACGCTTATCAATATTTTTTAATGTAAAATGAATTGTTGGCTTATTGAAATGTAGTGCCGGAACCTCTTTAATTTCACCAGTATCCTTATCATATATTACATCTTTAACTCTTTGCAGTCTTTTCTTATCTAAACAGTCCTTAAAAAATGCGACAAGTTTACTGTATTCGGGTTCAGTAAGGCTCTGTTCTGTTCTATATTTTTCAGCAAATAATAGGAGTTTTTTTGTCTTAGCTGTTTTATCTAGTTTAGACCATGGCTCATTGGCATTACTGATCTTTTCATTTTCCAAGAATTTATCTAGTGTAGATAAGTTAGTAGCTGATTTTGGCTCATTCCAAGTAGATCCATTATTAATCATTGATTTATATTTTATTGTCTTCAGTTCATTACAAGTGTCATTATTATTTGATTTTTTGCTAATAATTACTTCTTCTTTTATTTCTGTTAAGTCCATTTTATTAGTTTATATTATAATATAGTATAGCGAGTTAAGTTTAACTTGTTTTAAAACATTATATTTATATTTATTGTTTATATTGTTTTTACAGTTTATCTTATTATATAATTTATTGCGCAAACTTTTAAAACTTTTTGTATTATTGGATACTATGAATAATATTAATATAAAAACAATATTTATTGCTGCTCCAGAAAATAAAAATAATACTAGTAAAAATATATTAATAGAAGCAGAAAAAGTAGAAATAGTAGAAGAAGAACAAAATACAACAAAAAAAATGTTTATACTAACAAATAATGAAACTGATTCTGTTAAAAAAATAAAAAAAAAAGAGAAAGAAAAGAAACTACGTGTAGAAACAAATACTTGGGGACTAATTAATGAAGACTTACTATTTGAAACACAATTAGAATTATTAAAACAAATTAATGATATTATAAATAATAATAATAGTAATAAAAAAATATTTAATAAACATCAGCAACTAATTGTTAGCCATATTAAATCTAAAATATGTAGTTATAAACATCAGGATATTTTAAAGAAAAAACTAAATGAAGTAGATTTTGTTAGTTTTAATGATGTTATAACCTTACTAATTGATTCAAATATGAAATGTTATTATTGCGCTTGTGAAACATATTTACTTTATGAAATTGTTAGAGAAATGAAGCAATGGTCATTAGATAGAATTAATAATGATATTGGACATAATAATAATAATCTTGTTATTTGTTGCTTAGAATGTAACTTAAAACGCCGACGAACTAACAAAGATGCGTTCTTTTTTACCAAGAATCTTAAAATAACTAAGAAACATTATAATAATAATAATAATGAAAATGAGAATAAAAGCGTTAAATAATTCATTATTTAAGATAATTATAAATATATAATGAATTATTGGAAATGGAGTAATGGAGAAACTTATTATCAAAGTGCCAGAAAACCATCTATAAAAGAGTCAGCAACTAACAATAATATAAATTATGATACTAAAATGAATGCTATTGAACAATCTTTAGCAGAAGATATGCCAACTGGATTTGGCTTAAATGATTTTAATGAGTATAGTGGTATAAATAGTATGAATGATAATAATTTTTCTAATATAGAATCTAAACGCGAATCACTTGACAATAAAATGTCTGATCGTGAACTTATTAGTCAACGAGGGACTAATCCATTTTCAATGCAAACAAGTTATGTTAATGATGTTGTAACTCGTGATATGTTTTTGAAACCAATTAATACAACACAAGGACGCACAAAGAATCAAAATAATCCAAATGGTGAACAAATGGGAAATTAATATAGTATAAGTATAACTAGAATTTACACGCTTCTAACACACATAGTGTGGAGCAATCTGTTGACTAAATAAGCCAAGAAAGAGTTGATTAACAAGAAGAAAGTATGAATAAGCATCTTCATATCAATCTTGTTAATATGTGTTATCATATATGTGACAACGGAAATAACACTCAACACAAAAGCAATGCCAAAGAAGATTGACAAAGCATAAAAGTAGATACAATATTCTTGGCCTAAAGGTCCAAAATAAGTGTTCATGAAATCATTCATATTCATATTAATACTATAGTCCTAGATTTTATTTTTTATATTTTTGTTAGTTTGCTAAAATATTAAAAGTATAATAAAAAACTAAAATAATGAAAAAACTACTTAAATATAAATTTTAAAAACTTAAATAATGACAACAAATAGTTCATATACAACGCAAAATGATTTATTGCTAAAAAATCTATTAGTATTTTATGATACTAATGAAAATGATAATCTTGATAATATGCTGCGAATTATTACTGGTGAATCTAAAATTTCACTTCGTATTGTAGACTGGTTTGCGACCAATTATGCCAAGAAATTCTATACATTGTATACTATTGAACAAACCGTAGATAATGTTGCGCGCCGATTCAAAGTCTATGATGATTATAAGTTGAAGCTAAAGGCTTATAGTAAGCGCCGTTTTGACCCATTTTGTCGCTGGGAACGTATTAGTATTCCTTATAAAAACGGCACCTCAATTGAGACCACTATTGGTCAGCTAAATTTTTTTAAGTGGGCTCTAGAAAATAAGGTAGTTGATTATATTGGAGAAAATTATGAGACAATAGAAAAAGATATGAATAGTCGTAATAGCACATCAAAACGCAAGGAGACAATTGTTGATAATTCAAAGACACGAAAGAAGCGAGAAGAACTGTCTATTTCAGCAACCAAGAGTATTAAAAAGGAGAAGGTAGAAATTGTAGTCCATTTTAATTAACCGAGACGCCAATATGTGGTTGATAAAGAAAGGTGGCTGACAATTTATTTTGCCCAGCTTATTTTATAATAATCACAGCAATTATGCTGTCTTTTTGTAATATTGCTGTCTGGAAATATGTTTTGTAATCTGTATATAATACGATTTCTTATTATATTTGGATTAATATTTTTTGGAACTATAATACTATTATATTTTTGTTCTTTTGATACCCATTCATTATAACCATCATAATTATTACATTTATCATCTAACTTTCTGTTTTTAAATTGGAGGCACATAATAGTAAAATTAAGAGATGTTTTGCCATTTAATGCTGACTTGATAACGTGTTCCTGAATATAACTAAATTTATCTTCTACTAGAGAATCAATATATAATCCTCGTAATTGATATGAGAGCATTTGCGGATTATCATCATAGTCATCATTATCTAGTTTTTTATGATATTTATTTAATTCAGTTAATATAACAGTATGAATTAAATAAATAATAATAGCAGTACATAATATATATAATAAGAATAAATAGGTATTGTTCATTTTGTTTTGTTATAGGTTATATTATCATTTTTATTATTCAATTTTTTTATAATAAAATAAATATATTAAAAATAAGTATTTATACATTATTAGACAATATAATTAATAAATGGGTAATACTCAGTCAATACAAAAAATAAATTTTGAAGATATGCAAACAGTAACAAAAAATCCAGAAATATACTTACTTATTAATACACTGCCAATATCAGATCAGCAATGCTTAATACGTGGCACTATTAGTTGCGAACAAGAAGAACACGCTATTAATAAGTATCTTAAAGAAAATAAGGGATTACGTATTATTGTATATGGAAAAAATTGTAATGATGATAGCGTTCAGAAAAAATATCAGCAATTATTAACATTAGGATTTTATAATATATATGCGTATAAAGGTGGAATGTTTGAGTGGCTAATGCTTCAAGATATTTATGGAACAGAAATGTTTCAGACTACAAAATCTGAAAAAGATATACTTAAATTTAAACCTCCGCCAATGTTAAATATATCACTTTTAGAGAATTAGCATTTTAAATATATTTTATATATACAATATATGAATAATATTTATAGCCAAATTGGAGGAACTACAGTACAACCATTACCACAATTACAAATAGGCGAAAATCCAGGACTAGATGAACAACTTATAATAGAAGAACCACCACCACACCCTATAATAGAAGAACAACAAATACCAGTTCCAGAAATACAACTAGAAACTATAGTTACAAATAACCATGATATTAGAAGATTATGTCGTGATTTAGCTACATTAATTAATAACTCAGGTATTAATAAATCTAGATTAAAAGAGTTTTCTCAATCAATAGAAAGAACATATTATACAGGACCACTTGAATTTCAACAAAATAAGCAACCACCATTAAATTTAGATGGCTATGATATTTCTGAAAATAGTATACTTGGACAAATACAGTATTATATTAAAATGGCTACTAATCCTGATATAAATAAACGTAGAAGTTTTAATTTTCGTCAATCTATAATTATACTTCAAGATACTATACAAGATTTATTAACAATAAAATATAATAGAGCTGTAGAAGCCGATAGAAGAAATCAGTCTATTGGAGGATTTATATCTAACCCAAATGCAAATATTGAACGTCTTTTTGGATATGGTATTCCTTTAGGTTCAGGGGCAATTGGAGGTATTTTTTCATCAATTCTTTCTATAATATGTGAAACTTATGGAGGTAATCCCTCAATCAAAACTATAAGAGATTATTGTAATTTATTATTAAGATTATATACAAGAATAGAAACTATATTAAATGAAAATGGAATTCAACAAGGTGGATTAAGAAGACGTACTAATAAAAAAAAATATAAAAATAAAAAAACAAAAAAAAACAAAATAAAAAGCAAAAAGTATAAAAGAAAAAATAGAAGATCTATATAATAATTATGTTAATTTAAATATCAGGAAATAATATGTCTTCAATTTGACTCTTTTTATTAGGTGATAATTTCTTTGAAATTGGTTTGTCTTTTTCTTTCTCATTATCTTCTATTTTCAATGATGGCAAGATTAGTCCTGTTTTTCCTTTTTCTTCATTAACATCTAACACATCTAGTGCCATATTTGATAATTGGTCTGCGCGTTTATTAAACTCACGATAAACATGAGTTACTATAATATTATCAAATTGTGCCTTTAAATGTTGAACCTCTTGATAAAGCTCTTGTAATCCAGGATTTCTTACTTTATATTCACCATTAATTTGATTAATAACTAATTGGCTATCACCATATACTTGTAAGGATTTAATATTTCTAGATAATGCTTCTTTTAATCCTAATATGAGCGCACTATATTCTGATTGATTGTTAGTTTTTATTCCAATATATTGACACGCAGCCCATATTTCTTGACCATTATAAAATATAACAGCACCTATTCCTGCTGGACCAGGATTGCCTCTTGATGCTCCATCAAAATTTAATGTATATTCATATGGTTTTGTATTCATTTCTATATATTTATGTTTAGGACTAGGAGTATTTTTATTTTTTACATATTTTAGTGCTACAGGAATAATAATACTTAGTTCTGGTTTCTTATTATTTTGAGATGACATTAGTTATATCTATATTTATATTTATTTTTTATTTATAGTTAATATTTAAAAGTAATATTTATAATTCAATTTTTATAGGAAATTTAATTATAATTGTAGTATATATTATTTATAAAATGATGCCTTCAGGTTTTATAGTATTATTTTTCTTTCTTTCTATAGTTTCTAGTCCCTTCATAAATAATTTATTGTTAGTTAAGGGTGATACAGAGTGTCCAATAGTAACAACTTCTGGTGACCGCAGACAAAATAAAAACTCATTACGAATTGTCCAATATAATGTAGAATGGTTATTTGTTGATTACAATAGTAATGCCAAATGTCCCGGTTCAGGATGCCCTTGGACAACTGTATCTAATGCGCAAACACATTTATCTTATGTAGCAAATGTTGTAAAGGGACTAAATCCAGATATTATTAATTTCTGCGAAATAGAAGGCTGTGATGAACTTAATATGTTAATAAGTGCGTTAAATGATAACAGTTACAACCCATATTTAAAAGAAGGCACTGATACAAGCACAGGGCAAAATGTGGGTCTTTTAACACGTATAGATCCGCTTGTAAATTTATATCGCAGTGAAGAGCGTATTTCATATCCAGTTCCTGGTTCTAAATGTGGATATACGGGGTCTTCATCTACATCTGGTGTTAGTAAACATTATATTACTGAGTTGAATTTGAATGGCATTAAAACGGCACTTATTGGAGCCCATTTGTTAGCATATCCAACTGATAAGACACGATGTGCCGAGCGAGAAGCACAAGCGCAAGTATTACAAAATGTAATTTATGGGTATATTGCTAAAGGCTATGAAGTTATATTTTTAGGCGATTTGAACGATTTTGACGCAGAAGTGCCCGATATTAATTCTGATAAACCAATTTCATATGTCCTAGATACATTGAAGGGGCTCTTTGGCGCAAAAAAAGGCACGTACACACTTACAAATGCCGCGTCAAAAATGGCGCAATCAGAGCGCTACAGTGACTGGTATGATTCTGATAGTAACTGTGCTACAAGCTCTCAAAAAGATTATTCAATGATAGATCATGTGCTAATGAGCTCTAAAATTTTTAGTAAGATTTCTAAGGTATCTATTTATCACGGATATAAAGAATATTGTGATAAGTTAGATTCCGACCATTATCCGGTTGTAATTGATTTAACTTTTTAATAATATATATTATATCATTTATTAATATATAATGTCTGCTATGTTTAATATTTTTGGTCGTATGTATGAAAAACGCATTTTTTTAATAATGGTGTTTATTAATTTATTAATTCAGTTAGGTATTACATATTATATAATGAATAAGACAAACAATCCTGAGATAAGGACAATTCCATTATTTATAGCGCAACTCATAATTATTTTTATTTTTGTTTTTGTTCCAATGCCTAAGATATTGAAATTTGCTTTATTTTGTTTATTTTCATATGTATTTGGAGTTATGCTTAGTGTTTACAAAAAGAAATATAGTTTAACCGCAATTGATACTGCTATTCAAGGTGCGATGTCAGTATTTGGCGTTATGTTAGCAACCGGTATAGCAATAACTGCTGGTGGAATTAATTTAGGCTACAAGTTTGGGGCCTTTTTATTTTGGTCATTATTGTTACTAATTGTATTTCGTTTAGTTTTTGTATTAGGTCAACATATGTCTCAAGTTAATAAATATCTCTCGTTTTTTGGAATAATATTGTTTGCGTTATATGTTTTATATGATACAAATGAAATTTTACAAAGAAAATATTATGGTGACTTCTTATTAGCATCAATGGACTATTATTTAGATATTATTAATTTATTTTCAAATATTCTTAGTTTTAATTCTAATAACTAACAAATACTATTATAGATGAATTTATTGAGAAAAAACATAATGTCTAATTTTAATATTATAAATTATACATTATACGTTATTCTAGACCTAAGAAAACTTTAATTGACACAATCCAATCATCAATTACTTCTTTATTTTGAAATATATCTTGATTTCCATTTAATACTAATTGACTTGCTTTTAATCCCATTGTCTCATCTAGAAACGCACCGTGATACTCGTGACACGATTTTAAATAAGAAAGTGGAATAACTTCTTCTCCAATGCGAGCACGCTTATGAATACGTTCATAGCACTTTTCTGGTTCTGTATTAACATAAATAATATCATTTACTGGAAAGTCCTTAGCAAACTCATCAAACCAATTTAAATAAATCTGAAAATTTACATCTTCTATTTTACCTTGATCAAATAACATCTTCGCAAATACATATTTATCAGTATATAAACTGCGCTCAGTTATAATTACATATTTATTTTTATTATTATTAACTTGGCTATCATTTTTCTTAATAATGTCTCTAACCGTCTCTCTTAAAATTGTAAGTCTAGAAATATAGGCCATCATTTGAAAAGCAAAGGAATATTCGCGCTGATTTGCGTAAAATTTCTGAAGCATTGTATTACCATCTTTGTCCTTAATCTTCTCCCATTCATCTACTGGCTCTCTTAAAAATATTATATGTTCATTGTCCTTAAATATTGTCTTTAATGTTTCCAGCAATGTTGACTTACCTGATCCAATATTTCCCTCAATAGATACAATTGTAATATACTCATTGATAGCCATTTTAGTTTATTTATTATTTATACTACTATTTTTATTTTGTTTTTCTAATTCAATTTTATTTTGAGGGGTCTAAAAAAATTGATTTAAAAAATGTATTTAAAGAAATAAGCATTAAATATAATAAACAACCAAATTTTACCTACATTAAAATGGATCTTAAACAAATTAAATTATCTAAATCCGAATGGGACTCTATTGAAATTCCCGTTTCTAGCCAAGAAAATGAAGTTCTTAATCTAATAATCAAAGGATATTCTGACGTTAATATTAGAATTAATAAAACAGATTCTCTCTTTACATTTCTAAAGATAGAATTTAGTAGCGAAATAGAAGAATTTCTTTATAATAAATATTTCGCAGATAAGATCAAGAAGATTGTATCAACTCATAATTTATCATTTATCAAATTTGAAAAAGGAAAAGCAAATGGAAAAAAAGAAAAGAGAAAGGATGAAGAATCTACTGTTGTAGAAAATACAATATGCTATATTGATGTGGTATCAGATGTTAAACTCAAGACCAAAGACCAAATTCGTCTATCTCGCAGTGAAAATATTGACACATTAAATACAAATATTTATGAGTTTGTCTTGTTCAGACACTTTGAACAAATGGTATCTGAGAAAGCAGACAAAAACAAACACTGGCTATTTCATTATTATACATTGAGTAATCTAATTAATAATAATATAGAACACATAAATATTCATTTGAAGCGCGTAATTTGTGCTGTTTTGGAGCACTATGAAAATGCCAATGAAGTTGATTTGGGATATATTATTGATAATTCATATGAATTTATTGAGCGCAATTCTAATTTATTAAAATACAGTGATCTTACATTGTATGATCATCAGAAAGAAATATTTAATGCAGTAAAGACTAAGCAATCTAAATTAGTTTTATATATTGCTCCAACCGGCACTGGTAAGACACTAACACCACTTGGTCTATCTGAAGGTCATCGTGTTATATTTGTTTGTGCTGCGAGACACGTTGGTTTAGCATTGGCAAGAAGTGCTATTTCTGCTAATAAGAAGATTGCGTTTGCTTTTGGTTGCTCTAGTGCCGAAGATATTCGTCTACACTATTTTGCGGCAAAGGAATATACTGTAAATAAACGCACTGGAGCAATTAAAAAGGTTGATAACTCTGTTGGAGACAAAGTTGAAATAATGATTTGTGATATTCGTTCTTATTTACCTGCGATGTATTATATGTTGGCATTTAATAGAGCCGAGAAAATTGTAGTTCAATGGGATGAACCAACTATTACAATGGATTATAATGAACACTCACTACATAAGATTATAAAGAAGAATTGGAGTGAAAATATGATTCCTAATATGATTTTATCATCTGCTACTTTGCCAAAGGAACACGAACTTGTTCAGACTATATCTGATTTTAAATCTAAATTTAGGTCTCCGCGAGTTTTTAATATTGTTAGTCATGACTGTAAGAAAACTATTCCACTAATTGACAATAATGGATATGTTATTATGCCTCATCATTTAAGTGATAAATATGAAGAAGTATTAAAAGTCGTTGCTCATTGTGAAGAACATATGACACTCTTGAGATATTTTGATTTAAAAGAAACATCACAGTTTGCTATGTTCTCAGAAAGAAATAATTATGTTAAATCAACTGCTAAATTCTCGCGTAACTTTGCCAATGTTCACGATATTAATATGAAAAGCATTAAATTATATTACTTGAAGGTTTTAAAGAATATATTACCTGAATCTTGGAATTCTGTTTATACTGCGTTCCAACTAGGTAGAAAGCAAAGAATTGTGCCAAATACTGGAATTGATCCAAGCGGTAATAAAATATTAAAGACCCGTAGTGTGGGATCTACTAGAGAAAACAGTAATACTTCTTTAGGTGGAGGAGGAGCATTATCTAGAATGGCATCAACAACATCAACTGTCAGTTCTAACATTATTCAGAATCCTATAGCAAATGCCGGTGTTGTAAATGGTAGTTGTGCGATTTATGTTACAACAAAGGATGCATATACTTTAACAGATGGTCCTACCATATTCTTAGCAAATGATGTCCAAAAGATTGCCAAGTTTTGTATTCAGCAAGCAAATATTCCCGCCAGTATTATGAAAGATATTATGGAGAAGATTGAATTTAATAATACATTAAATGAAAGAATTTCAGATATTGAGAGCGAATTAGCATTTGAAGAAGAGAAGATTATGAATAAATTATGCGGCTCAAGTGGAACATCAAAATCAATGGAAAAGAAGAATAAGAGCAAGGGCAAAATAGCATCTGATATGCTTGACAAGACTGATGACGCAAATATTGTAAAAATGCGCGATACTCTTGAAGAATTAAAAAAGATGGTAAAAAGCGCAACACTTAATGATATATTTATTCCTAACAAATTGGCTCACTTAGGTATTTGGGCTGAAAATGTGAAAGCAAATACTAAAAATGCGTTCACTAGTAATATTGATGAGGCCACAATTTCATCTATTATGTTACTAAAGGATGTAGAAGACAGTTGGAAGGTTCTACTTCTTCTTGGCATTGGTGTATTTACTGAGCATAAGAGTATTGCTTACACTGAAATTATGAAGAAGTTGGCTGATAAACAATTGCTATATTTAATAATTGCTGATACGGATTATATTTATGGCACAAATTATCAGTTCTGTCACGGATACTTAAGTAAGGATCTGAATATGACACAAGAGAAAATTATTCAAGCTCTTGGTAGAATTGGTCGTAATAATATTCAGCAAGAATATAGTGCTCGTTTCAGAGATGATTCTCAAGTTAAGACATTATTTACCAGTTTTAGGTCAGAAGACAAACCGGAAGTATTAAATATGAATGTATTGTTTAACTCGGCAAATGTTAAATGGGATGGTTCGGAATATGTTGAAATAGCTGATACAAGTAATTCAACAAATAATATTAATGATAATAATAATGATAATAATAATAATGAAAGTGATGAAAGTGATGATGAGTAAATTAAATAACTCTGGTATAAAAGTAAATTAGTAAATTAGTAAATTATAAATCAGAATTACTATCTTTTTTATTTTGATCTTCTTTTAATAATTTTATACCTTTTTCATAATATGGATTTGCTTCTGATAATTCGGTTGAATTATTATTTAGTTGAAAATGTTTTGAGGTTAATAACTGTGAAAGGTTAAATGAAGAATCTAAATTAATATTCTTTCTAATATAATTAGTTAAAGAGTAAACATTTATACCAGACCCTGCATTATATTTGTTTGATTCATCATTTATATCAGAATATATTTCTATGCCATATTTTTTATATACACTAAATAATTGTGGATCAATTAAAACAATATTACCTGTTTCTGTATACCAAAGTATTGTTGCGTGTTTTTCTCTTTTACCTGGATATAAGAATATTGTAATAAAACCTTTACCAATACTAGAACAATATTTTTGTAATTGTGTTACATATAATTTGGCACGATAATCAACCATTTCATTGGGATCCATATTTTCCTGTATTTCAGCATTAGTTACACCAAATAGTGAAAATTCTAGCCATTTAGTTTCTAAAGTAGCATTAACATTTAAATTTTGTGATATAGTATCAGCAGTCATTTTTACAACATTTAATAAATTATTTACATGAGTTTCAAGTGATATAGTTTTTAGAAAAAATAAAACATTTGAAGCACATGTGCCTTTTGAATTATCAAATACTAATGAATTTTTACCTGCGCTAACTATTCTAGATAAAACATCTTTGTCTTTTGTTGGTGTTAAAGCATCAGATGATAAGGGATTAAACATTAAAAATACTATTATTATAAAATAAAATATGAATAAATTTGCTCCACCCTTTTGATTATGTATTTTTTTAGTTTTTGTATTTTTTCTCTGATTTTTGCCCTTAGTTTTATTTTTTTTATTTTTAATTGTTTTATATCTTTTTCCTTTAGACTTTCTATTTTTATGCTTTCCTCCATTCATTTTATTTATTTCTCCATTTATCATTGGTGTTGTTTCTTCATTTGTTATATTATTTTCAAGTAGACCATTTGATAATTGTTTTACAATATTATTACAAATTTGTTCTATTTCTTCTGGTTTTTGTAATTGTCCTGTTTGTTGTAATGTTTGAATTGATTTTAAAAAATTATATGGTATATTTATATCTGTTTTAATTGTTGTTATATTTGTTGTACTTGGTTCTATATTTGTATTTATATTTGTATTTATATTTGTAGTTGGCTCTATTGACATTATTTATATTATCTAGTTATTATAAATTATTGTAAATAATATTTACTAAAATTAATAAATAAATTATTTTAGGAGTAAAAATTGAAAAATATATATAAAATCATATATTTTAGATTATAAAAATAAAAATGCTAGCAATTATTATTATTTGTTTGTTATTTGTTAGTTCATATGCTTTTCAAAAAATAAAATTTAATAAACCTAAATGTAACTTATATTATATGAATGATGTTCATAAGTACATGTTACAGAATCAAAAACCTAAAAATTCACTTGTTATAAATAATATGTTAATACGTTTTTCAAAACATTCCGGACAAACTATAGAACACATAAAAGCGTGTATTAAGCCTGAAAGAAGTGTAAATAAAATAAAATAAAATATAATATATACTAATATTATATATCATTATGAATAATAAAGGTGGTAGTGTTAGTGATGCGTTTAAACAAGCTGGAACTAATGTAGCCGTTGGTATTGCTGATACAGTAGGATCAGTAGGACAAATTGCGTCATCTGTATCGAATACGGCAGTTGGAGTAACTGATAGCGCTGGAAAAGCGGCAGTTGCTGGAGTACAAATTGTATCATCAACAGTAGGCGCAATTGCTACAACAACACAACGAATGGAAAATAGTACAAAAGAAATGGCATTAAGAAGAGCTGAAATTGAAAGACAAAAAACTGCTCAACAAAAGGGTAAAACTGAAGCTGAAATTGCTCAAATTGAAGCAAATACAAAAATTCAATTATTAAAAATTCAAAATGATTATGATGAACAACAAGCTAGATTAAAATTAGAAAAAGAACAAAAATTAGATAAATTAAATTCGGAACAAACTCAACAATTATTAAATCAAAAAGATAATACAATTAAACAACAAAAAGCATACTATTATGGTTTTACAAAAAGTGATCCAACACCAATCAATACTGGATATAAAAAATCTAGTGTCCCCTTTTCAGAATGGTGTTATTCTTATATACCACAATATTTTGTAACAAATGAAGGCTCTATTATTGATATAGTTTTTTCTGAAACATTTCCAACTGGACAAAGGTCGCAAAATATAATAGCTATAAATAAAGCAACGGGAGGAAATATAGCAATTGGATTTGAAACACAAGCGCAAAAAGATTGGAAAGGCAAATCATATTATTTACAGGTTCCAGTAATTAAATTTCAAGAATCCAATAGTGAAACAAAAACTGTATTTGGCAAAATGTATTATACATTAATATGGTTTGTATGTCCTACAACTAATAGAGGCGGTAGGCGTAGAACTAATAAAAGAAGCAATAAAAAAACAAACAGAAGAAGAACTAATAGCAGAACTTATAAAAGACGTAAAACTTATAAAAGACGACATTAATTATTTTCATTAGTTGCCATCTTTTTAATAAGCTCATTTATTCCATTATTAAAATCAGTATCAATAGTCCATCCAAGTTGTTTTACTTTTTCATTGCTAATATAATATCGTTTATCATTAAATGGTCTATCTTCAATATATGTAATCCATTCATCATATGACATTGTGCCTTTAATTTTTTCTATTAATATCTTAGCAATATCTAAGACGGTATATTCATGATGATCATCACTTCCAATATTATATATTTCTCCAATTTCTCCCTTTTCTAAAACTAATTTTAAAGCAGAACATACATCATTCACATGTAAAAATGCTCTTACATTAGAACCATCGCCTTGAATAGTAACTTTTTTGTTCTGTTGTAGCTGCTGAATAAAACGTGGTATAAGTTTTTCAGGATATTGATTAGGACCGTAAACATTGTTACCACGGGTAATTATAATTGGCATCTTAAATGAATGATAATATGACTTCGCAATTAATTCAGCTGCTGCTTTTGTTGCGGCATAAGGATTTGTGGGACACAAAATAGAGTTTTCATTTTTCTTTTCCTCATTTTCATTAAGCATTGATTCACCATATACTTCATCGGTTGAAATATGAATAAATCGTATAAATTTTTTATACCTTCTACAAGCTTCTAATAATGTATGAGTGCCTTGAACATTATCATGTGTATATTGAAGAGCATCTTCAAATGAATTTTGGACATGCGATTGAGCAGCAAAATGTATTACTGTATTAATTTTATAAATATTTAAAATATTAGAAATGAGATCATATGAGCATAAATTGCCTTTTACTAAATGATATCGCGATGAGTGCCTTACTTCTTCATCTATATTTAATTCTGATGCGCAGTAATACATCGCGTCTAAATTTACAATAGTTGCTTCCGGATTTTGCTTATAATAATAATTAACAAAATTGGAGCCAATAAATCCACATCCACCAGTAACAAGTAACTTCATTGCCTTCTTATTTTTGTATTATAAATTATAAAATGAATTATAACTTATAATATTTTTGCTCATTCTTTTTGCTCATTCTTTTTGCTCATTCTTTGGAGAACATCTCTAACGGCATTATGAATTAAACTAACAGAATTATTATAACTCAATGTTATGTTAGTTAGTTTTGTAGTATCTAAACAGTTATTTGATCTCTTAGATGCTAGAATCTGATTCTGTTCTTCAACTGTAAAATTCTCCCAAGTAAAATTAGGGTCTACAATTTCTTTATACATGCTTAATATTTCATTGTGACTAATTACTCCTGGATTTGTTAGATTTACAGTTCCTACTTGTTTATTTAATGCCATTTCTATTAATACTGGTAGCAATTCATCTAAAACTGTCATTGAGTTTGGCACAGAACATACTTTCTTATAGCTTGTAATCTTTGTAATAAAATTACGAGGACTATCTTTTTCATCTGTAATTGGCATTCTAATTCTGGCATTTAAGGTGCTATCAGAATATAATAGTTGCATTAATCTATCTGTATATCCCTTCACAATAGAATAAGATGATCCAACAAAGTTAGGCAAATCTTCTTCTACAAATCCAGTATCTGGGTCGCCATATAAATGAGTATTACTATCATATTCAAAAATACAACCAGTTCCTAAATATGTAAAATGAATGTTATTCTTTTTACTTAATTCAGCTAAACCAATAGGACTAAACAGGTTATCTCTCATATTCTCAACTAATTTACCTGGTTTCTCTAAATAGTCAATTGTCCCAATTACTTCATCATTATATACTCCGTGTGTGCGACCAATAAAACTCATAATATGTGTTACATTCTTAATTAAATCTATTTCTTTCTGTATCATTGGAATATCATCTGCGCGACATAATGACTTAATTACCTTAATATTTGCGCTTTGTAATAATTCTACTACTTTGGAACCAATCCATCCATTTCCACCAAATACAAGAACAACAGGTGTTAGTTTAGACATTTATAATTATATATTTATATTTTTATTTGTATTTAAACTATTTTTCTAATAACTGTTATTATATTTTAAATATTTTATACACATATTATATAAATTATGTCTCGTAGTAGTAGTAATTATAGTAATGCTGAAAGAGATTTTCGGGAAGCAATGGCTGATTCTTCTGATAATGAACCTGAGATTGCTGGTGAAGAGGATATTGAAAATTTTGAAGCTCAAGATTTGCTTGGAGAAATAAGAGGTATAGGTGCTATGTCTGAATTAAGTAATATACAGGATTATCGACACAGAGAAAGAATGAGCCAAAGAAGAGATATGGATAGATATGGTAGTCAAAATAATGGGCAATATAGTATGGAAAATTTTATTGTTGAAGTTCTTGAATTAGATATGCGTAGTGAATATGTAAGAATGATGGATGCTGGTGAAAGAACTGATTATATTATTGATAAAGCAGTTGAAGCTATTAATAGTGGTCCAAAAGAAATACATTTTACACCTTATGAAGATACTGAATATAAAAAAATAAAAGCAATTTATGATAAACTTGCTAACGACCTTAAAGAAATGATATGTAGACAAATTGGTTTATCACCTTGTCCTCGTAATAGTGATGATGTTATTACAAGAGCAATACACAAATTTCCTAATATATCCAATAGAATTGGGCGAGGTATGTCATTTGGATTTAAATTAAAAGTTATTGAAGACTATCTTGAAAGAGAGGCTAAGTCTACTGCAAAGGGTGGAAGAAAAACTAGACGAAGACATACTAGAAGTAAGAGAAGAAGTGGTTCTAAACGTAGAAAAAGTTTTAGACGCAGAAGAATTACTAGACATAAGAGAATGTAATGTAATTTGTTTCTTCAAAGTTCATAATATAATATTTATATTATGAATAATTAATTTATTATTTATTTCAATTTTACTATTATAATAAAACCAATATAATAATTTGTAACACATTGCGCTTAGTTGGAATAAGCACTCTGTTTCCCATAAGTTTCCAGATGGGGAGGACTGTATCTTAAGCCAGCTCAGGTTAATTAGACCTTCATTGCTGACCCATATCCGTTCAGTCTCTGACGCCCTACCATATTCTATCATAGCGAATTTAGGTAGTAAGCATGCGGATTGCCCAATCTTTTTCATTATTACCATACCCGAGTTAATTACTCTCGGCCATCTAAAAGTTTCCAATTTAGACTTGGTAGAAAAAGCTATAAGGGGTTTCCCGAACAACAAGATATGTCGCAACATTTGTTTCCAAATGTCACTAGCAGTTAGCCTGGGGTTATTTATATTTATGCGACGGCTAAAATGGTTTTCTATAGTAAGTGGTCGCTTTACTATAGCATACTGCTTTTCGGCCCTGGTTATTCGCTTGCGCAAATGGTTAAGGCCTCCCATACCAGACATAATTCTGAGCACGTTGTAGTTGGTGGCATAGACACGGACCTTGGCAGTCTTGGTTCCCTCAACAGTGGCGTTGGAGAGGACAAGCTGAAGGGTAGCGTTATCTATTCTGGAGAAGTTGCATGTGCCGCTGGGTTGGTGCTCCTCAGGTCTCAAAGCAAATGAGTATACGTTGATACCCTCATCAGGGTTTCTGGTGTGGGCCTGGTAAGGCTGAACCCAAGAGAAGTAGGTTCCTTCACGCTCAGAGAAGCGGTCCTGGCCGTTAAGCTGGAGCTTAGCGGTGACGACGGGGTTTTGGCCCCAGCAGTGGAGGTCCAAAGAGGTCTCAGTCAAAACGAAGGTACCAGCATCAGAGACGGTGGAGTTATCGAGGTGGCCATTGGAGAGATCCTTGAGAGCAGCGAGGACAGAGGGGTCAACGCCAAGGTCAGGGTTCTGGAGGACGGGGACACCACCCAAGTTGGCCTCATTGTAGGGGTTCTGGGGACCGTGCCAGTATCCAGTGAATCCAGCGGGGATCTCATAGTCAAGAGCACCGGCATCATTGAAGAGACCACGGGCATCAATGTAAGCACGAGAGTCAGCAGCAACAGAGGCGGGACCACCAAAAGCATGGATAGCATTGGGGAGAGCATCAATGGCATCAGTGTAGTTGAAGGGCTGGGCACCGAGGACCTTGAACAAGAGAGCATCGCACACAAGAGATGAGCAATAGTCAACGTTCTGATCGGGCTGAACAACCCAGATAAGCTCCTTAACGGGGTGGTTAAAGTTGAGCTTGATCTTGTTGGAGGATGAACCAACGGACTCATCACCAGTGAATTGGAGCTGAGTGATGAGGTACTCGTGGGGGTTCTGGGCGAATCTTCGGCGCTCGTCAGTGTCCAAGAAGACATAGTCGACATACAAAGAAGCAGCAACCAAAGACTGGTTGTAAGCAATAGCAGCGGGGACGGGGCGTCCGGGAGCATATTGGCCAGAAGCAACAATGGGGTTAGAAGTGTTGGAGTTGCAAGACAAGGTGGTAACAGCCCACAAGCACTCATCAATAGGGCGGATATCAAGGTTAATCTTGACCTCGTGGTATTGGAGAGCGATCAAAGGGAGAGCCAAACCGGGGTTGGTGCAAAACCAAAACTGGAGAGGGATATATAGAGTGGTCTCAGGGAGAGCATTTCTAGGGGCGCAAACCTGGCGGGGGGCCAAGGAGTCGCAAGGGCCATCAACCTCAGAGAAAGAGGGATCAGTGATGAAGGTAAGCTGGGTTGTGTTACCAATCATCTTGAAGTATCCACGCTGTTGCTCAGAAGTCATAGTGAGCTGGTTCCAGATGTGCATCCAGTCACCATATTGGCGATCTATTCTTTGACCACCAATCTCAACCTCAACCTGGGCGATGAGCTGCTCACCGGGGAAATCCAACCAACGGGCATAGACACCAGATCCAGCGCCAACGGCAAAGGAAGCAATGCCCATGAGCTGGTTAATCTCGGGGAGAGTAACCTGTAAATAGGTTCTGTAGGCGAGATCACCATTTCTGGAGATAACGCATTGAACTCTTCGTCCAAAATCGGCTTGGCCGTTGAAAGTTTGCTCGATTGATTCGATAGCAAAGTTACAGTATCTTCTGTAAGTGACCTTCCAGAAGGTGATTTGAGGGTTACCTGTACATTTCCTCTACCTTATTTTTCAACAAGGATTAGACTATATCTTAAAATGAATTTATTTTGTTTTATTGTTTACTTAACACAAGTTCTTTATTTAATATAAATTCACTCGAAAACCATTTAGTCGTTGAACCTTCTTCTTTAAACTTTTCTATTTTATCAATAATATAATTTATTTGTCCCATATCAATATTTTTTTTAGATGAATTATATTTTACTGTTTTTGGCATCATATTTGTCCAATTCCAGCATTTTAATTTTTCTTCTTCTATAGTTAAATCAAATTTACATACTGGTATTATATGATCTATTGACCATAAAGAACCGTAATTATTCCAGTTCATTTCTTCTGTAAAATTATATTCTAACCATTCTCTAAAATAATGAATATTACAACCAATATAATTCATAGTAGTATTTTCTTTATTCAGAACATTTCGTAATCGTGCTGCTAATGACTTTTTAATACGATAATTCATATTTGTATTATGTTCATTTTTACACCATTCTATTTTTTGTTCCTTCAAAAATTCTGGATAACAATCTAAACAAATTTTTTTCTTATAAAATTTCTTCAACTTTGTGAAATAACGCAATGCTTTTTCTGTATTACATTTTTCACAAGTAGCTAAAGAATTTTCAGATTTTTTCTGTCTTTTATTTTTTTTTCTTATTTTATCCAGTTCATTCAAACATTTTTTACACGTGCTAGATTGCGAACCATTATTATATTGTCTGAATTTATCAAGACATTTTATCGTTTCACATTTTACACATTGTTTACTATCTTCTATTTTGTTAGAATGAGTTTCCATCTACGTATCAATATATTATTTATATTATTAATTTTATATCATTTTTGTTTTGTTTAAAGAAGCTTGGATGCTCATTGCCCATTTATTTGAAATATAATTCAAAACATCTTATTCATTATTACTATACCCAAGTTTTTTATCTTGGCCACAACTATCTCACAACAGTTGCTTAGTAGAATAAGCTTTAGGGGTTTCAAGCAGTTTGATTTTCTCACTAGGGTTCTTCCTTCTAAATATTTATATTTATTTAGATTCCCTAATTAACATCAGTGGATAAGTCGCAAATAACAAGTGCAACAAAATGCCACAAAGGGTTTTCTGAATATCTTATTGATTCGATATTCCCCGATGTTTTTCTACCCTACAGGTTTTTAAGGTAAACATCCTGAGCTCCATAAGCTACGAGTTGCATAAGTCCGCCTCCCATTTTATATTATTCCTAAAGAAAATAATTTTTTGAATTTTAATTTAATTAAATTTTTACGACAATTAAATTTAATTAAATCCCCTACATATTATTTTAATATATTATTAATGTTTACATTTTCCTTCATAAATATGGACAAATATGCCTCATCAAATATCTCTTTTTTACCTTCGTGATTTTTTGTAAAAATATAAGAATCATTTCGTTTTTTAATTGACCAACCATTGTCTAAAGCATTATACAAAAATACCATTTTTTGAAATTTTATTTTATCTACTTCTAGTTCTAATTGTTTTTCATTATTTGTTATCTTAATATCAATATCCATTAACATAACAAATGAAACTATATTTTATCTTTAAACTTATATAAATATTTGTCTAATTATATTTGTCTAATTATATTTGTCTAATTATATTTGCTAAAATATAAAATAAAATATAAAATAAAATACAAATTATATACTTTCACAAAATATCTAATTAAATAAAATTAATTATAATAGTATAAGTATTATAAAATATGCCCTCATTTAAACCAAAGGCTACAAAAAAAATAAAAGTATGTAAACGTTATTCAACTACATTAGATGGAAAGCATAAGGAAATTATGACAGACTTTTCAAAAGATGAATTAGATATTATTCCTAGATTAAAGGAAGAAAAGCAACAGCTTATTGAACAAATTTCAGATCCTAATTTAAATTTACCTATTGAACAAGTAATGGAAATAAAAGACCGAATTAAAGAAATAAAAAATACAATTAATGAACTAAAAGCAAGGAAAACAAATTATTTTCTAGATAACTCTAAATATATATTTGAATATTTTGAAAATAAAAAAAATATTGATAACAAGGATGATACAAATGATACTAGTAATAATTCAAAAAGTCAAAAATTATTTAACTTTTTTAAAATACAACAGCCTGAAAAGGATAATTCATTATCTGAAAATCGTAACAAAAATATTGTTCAAAAATATTTGAGTAATATAGATGAAACATTTATTGACATGAATTCATTTGTAAAATCTACTGATATTTGTCAGAGTTGTTATAAAGGCGAAATGATACCATTAGATGACGAAGGGGTTCTTATTTGTAATATTTGTGCTGTTAGTATACCTTATTTAATAGAGAATGAAAAACCATCTTATAAGGAACCACCTAAAGAAGTTTGTTTTTATGCTTATAAAAAGATTAATCATTTTAAGGAAATTCTTGCTCAGTTTCAAGGAAAAGAAACAACTCAAATACCTGAAGATGTAATTGAACAAATACAGCAACAAATTAAAAAGGAAAGAATATCATTAGATCAACTAACACACTATAAAACAAAGGAGATTCTTAAGAAGCTAGGATTTAATAAATACTATGAACATATTGCGTTTATTAAAAATAAATTGGGCCTTAAACCACCTGTATTTAGTCCTGAATTAGAAGAAATCTTATGTAATTTATTTATGGAAATTCAGTCTCCATATTCAAAAACATGTCCAGATTATCGTGTTAACTTTTTAAATTACTATTATGTATTATTTAAGTTTTGTGAGCTTCTTGGAGAAAATCAATATTTATCTGATATTCCAATGTTAAAAGATAGAGAAAAATTAATAGAACAAGATGATACTTGGAAAAAGATGTGTGTTGAATTAGATTGGGAATTTATAGCGACTGTCTAGAGATATTTAGTTTTTTTTTACCGTCTTTTTTGTTTTACTCTTACTCTTAGTTTTACTTAAAGATTTACTTTTAGATTTACTCTTGGTTTTAGATGCTGGACTTACAATAGATTTACTCTTGGTTTTAGATGCTGGACTTACAATAGATTTACTCTTGGTTTTAGATGCTGGGCTTACAATAGATTTACTCTTAGTTTTACTTAAAGTTTTAGATTCTGATTTATATTCTGATTCTGGACTTATTTCTAGCTTATTTAAAGAAAATGATTTGGAGAATGGGGTTAAACTTTTGCTTAAAGACTTGTTCATAGACTTGTTCATAGATTTAACAAATGATTTAGTTTTAGATAATGGTTTTGTTATAAATTTGGGCATTATATTTATGTTTGGTTTAGGTTTTGGTAAACTTCTAGATATATGTAAATCTGCTAATGTTAGTCTATCCATAATTTGTTATATAATATGTATTAAGAATATATATTATAGTCTATTATTTTCAAATATAGTTTATTAGTTAATTATTAATTATAAACTAACAATTTAAAGACCACCAGGGAAGCCAACCAAATTAGCACCAATACCAAAACCGGCACCAGTGCGAGCTGACACTCCCATACTAGGAATGTATGTATCCAATATAGCAAAAGTAGCAGCCGCAGTTAAAGCAAGCAAAACAATCTCCTCCATATTCAAGGATTTCTTGGGAATAGCAAAAGCAGCAATAGCCACCATCAAACCCTCAATTAAATACTTAACAATGCGCTTAATAAGCTCAGTAACGTCAAACATAGCCATTTCTGTTTATATAAATAAAAAAGAAAAAATAATAATTTGCTTTTAATTTTAATTTATTTTGTTTTAAATAAAATAATAATATTTTACAAAATTAAAACTTAAAACGAACTACTAAATAAATATATATAATGAGCGGAAAACCTAAAACAAATGCTTCCAAAAAGTTGCCTTTTGAGCGAAAGCAACGAACTGATGGATCTCCTAACCCTAAATATGTAGATTTATTGGAGCTTGATAAGCCTATTGCTGGCCAACAATTTGGCTGCTTTTCATTTATTACTCCCGAGAAGATTTTGAAGCAAAAGGAAATGTTCTTTTTTGAAGAGTTCCTAAAGAAGTGGGAATTTTCTAAATCCATGGAGAAGTTCCATCAATTTATTAATTTTGTTTCTTATAAATATAAGTTGAATTTTGAAGATTTGATGAAGGATTATGAGGGATTTGTTACCGAGGAGCGGGATAATATTATTAATTCATCTATTGAAGATGACTACAAGACCTTTATGGATAAGCATGAGGACGATCTTGAGAAGCAGTTTAGTATTAAGCACAACTTCCAGACCTCTGTGCGAGGTTTTAAGTCTAGAGGTAACTTCCAGACACAAGAGGAGGCTGAGATGCGTGCTAAATTATTGCGTGAGACTGACCCTAGTTTTGATGTTTTTGTCGGCCCTGTTGGTCAGTGGTTATGCTGGGATCCCGAGGCTTACAAGACTGGTCGTGTTGAGTATATGGAGGAGGAGCTCAACCAATTGGCACAGGAGAAGCAGAAGAATGAGGCTACTGCTAAGACCGCATTTGAGCAGCGTGTTAAGGAGACCAAGCAGAAGGCTATTGATGACAATAAGAAGAATGCTGAGAAGCACGGTAGTTCTTTAACTCAGGATATTGATAAGGACGGTAATTTGATTGGCATTTCAAATACCCAAGAGAGCAAATTGGCATCTTCTGAGAGTATTTCAGTTGCTGATATTCGCAGTGAGCTTTTTGACGGTGACAATATTGTTGTTGGTCAGTCTGATTATGGACGTTCTGAGCTAGTTAGCGGACCTTTTGCTGTTCCTAAGGATAAGATGGACGATGTTGAATAAATATTTTTAATTTTATAAATTGAATATAATTTAATTTATAAAAATTTATAGTAATAATTAATTAATACTATAATAATAATCATTGAATATAACTTTATTTTTAATACTACGGCTCATTTTAGCAGTGGAAACACCTTCAGCTAAAGCTGCTTTTGCGATTGTATCCCATGTAGCTAGTAAGATGTCAGTTTTATCTTCTTTCTTATATACTTTTTTACCAGTTGAACAAATTAATTTTGGTGTATATTCATTTTTCTTAATAGATAATCCATAATAACCGTCATTATTACCTTCATCTGTCCATACAACTGATTTTAATGCATAAGGCGACTCATTTAAATATTCTTTTATTTCTTTCATATCATTTTCAGATAGTTCTTTTCCGACAGAAATTTTCCATTTTTGATATTCTCTTAACAAAACTGAATTCAATACTTTTCCACTATCTGAAAATTCACACGCATGAAATATAAATATCTCAATATCAGAATTTTCTTTTGATTTTTTATACTCGGCTGGTTTTAATTTAATTCCACTATAACCATGATTTGTTCCAATACGTTTTGGTTTAAAATGTGTATCTAAATAAATCTTAAATGCGTGATAAACTTCTTTGGTTGGTTTAACTTGGCTCCATAATCTATAACGTCCTTCCATATTAACAGAATATTCTTCTACATCTGGGCGGATAATACAAACACTGTTTATAAATTCGTTAAATTTTTTATTCATTTCATTTTCTACTACATTAGGTATAAATGTATTATTTTGTTGTATAACTTGGGTTTCTCTTGGTACTGAATTAGGCTGCTCCTTTAATTTTTTATTTTCAATATCTAATTCTCTATTTTCAATTTCTAATTTTTTATTTTGTTCTTCTAACATTTTAATTTTATTTTCTAAGTCTTCATTTAATTTCATTATTCTATTAAAATTATCAATACTATATGTTTTAGAATATATAATATCCTTTATAATTTTGATTAATTTTTCAATAGTAAAATCTGTTTCATCATAAGCAATTAACTCTGTTTTATTTTTTCCATTTAGTTGTATACTACGAATTTGTCTTTTAATTTTTGAGTGTGTTTTAATTAAATTTTCAATTTCTACTTTATTGTGTACTTTAAACGCATCTATTAATTCAAAATTAATATAACCTTTACGATGGTCATTTACTCTAGTTTCAAGATTATTTGTATGTCCAAATTTAATTAACTTTTCACCTGCTTCATTTGTATTGTCAATTGTTCCAATATATATACATTCAGTATTTAACGGAAAATGTACTATAATTGCTTGTTCTACTGCTTTTTGTTTTTCTTTTTTAGAAGATTTTAATAATTGGTCTTTTTGTTGTAATTGAATTCTTAATTCATCGGTTTCTTCTTCAATTATTTGATGTAAAACTTCTTCCATTTTCATATAATATTCGTGAATTTCTGAGGCTTTACTAGTTTGTGCTTTTAAACACAGTGATTTAAAACATTTAATTGTTAATAATATAGTTTGTTTATTTTGTCCACCATTTTGTTTTATATTTATTTCTTGTTCAAAAACCGCTTTCTCTGAAGAGAAAGCACAATTTTTATAATCTATATTTAATTTAAAATATTTTTCAAGACATTCTCTTGCTCTAATTTTTTGACTAAATCCTAACCATTTCCATATATTATCTAAGTCAACTACAAAATCATTATTTTTATCATAATTTAAATAGCAATAAAAACTGCTAACAAATAGTTGTTGTTCAAATCCAGTAAAATTTTCTTGAATTTTACTTATTAATTTGTTATTATATACATTTGATAGCTTAGAGATAGGATTTTTCTCTATAAGATCTACGATATTTAGTTCTGGCATCTTATTATATATTTTATAATAATATACTCTTTAAGTTGTTTCGAACCGCTTTTATATTTTGAAAGCAGTTTTATAAAAGCAGTATTCTTGCTTTTTAATTTTAAAAGCAAGATTTACCATTTAGATTTTTTTACCGCAATCTTGGGTCCCTGACCGCGTTTCTTCACATTATTTGGGTCATATTGCTCCTCTTCGTCTTCATCATTTACTGATTTGGACAGCTCCCAGAACTCCTTGGAACCTAATCTGAAGTCATTATGTGCGTCGGCCTTATACCAGAACACTTGGTCCTGTAATTTGTTAGATTTGGCGTTATTATTTATCACTAAGCACTCATAATTTTCAGTACATTGGTCCATTACTTGACAAAATGACTCCAATGTAGGAAACATACCAGCATAATTCTCATAAATTCGCTTTCTATTTGCTATATATGGCTCTCTTAGAATAAAAACATAATCAATATTTGTTCTTAGTGTTGGCGGAATACCCAATGGATATTGCATTGTTATGATCAGCATTACCTTCCAATGTCTCCCGTTCATGAAAAGGAGCCTCATCATTTTATCGCGTGACCAAGTGTTATCATATAAGCAGTCATCTAGAATCACAAAAGTTCGCGGATCAATAGTTGTGCGTTTAAATTGTTCCATTTCTTTCTTAATCTGTTTCAATACCTGTCGCTGTCGCTTCAAAATGTTCTCAATAATTGCTGTATTGTATTCATTATGGATAAATAGCTTTGGCACTAATTTTCCATAAAATCCGTTACCTTCTTCTGTACCAGAAATTACAGTTCCAATTGGAATACTTTGTTGATAATATAATAAGTCTCTTACCAAAAAAGATTTACCAGTATCACGACGACCAATTAAAACTACAACTGGACCTTTTGATTCATCTGGCTTGAAACTAATGCTTTTCATATCAAAACGTTTTAGTTCTAAATTCATTATATTTATACAATTATAAAAGTTTTATTTTGTTTAACGCAAACTAAAAAAACTAAAAAAAATGATTTAAACATATGACTACATATTTAAATTATATAGTAAAATGGCTGAGAATTATCACTACGTTACATATGTTACTTTTGATAATAACAAAATTGATGGACATTTATTAGTTTGTGAAGTTCTACAAATTAGTCCAAATAATATTATAAATGAAAACGGTGTTAAATATTACGTTAGTACTGATTATAAAATACATTTTGGTATTAGTGCTATTGCTGTTAGTTGGCGTTTTGTTAATAGAAATTATATTAGTAATTTTATGCATCGTTTAGCAAGAAATTTGGGACATTACGAATATAATTGGAACGTATATGATATAATTAATAAAATATATATACCTGAGTTTGATCATGATATTAATTCCAGTGATAAAGATAATGAGAATATTTGTAGAGAAGATAAATATCTAAAATATATGACAAATAATAATGATACTAATAATGATACTCAAGAAGATAAATATAAAATTAAAGAGAAGACAAAGACATTAGATAAAATGGATGATATTGATATACATAGATATTTAATAAGTAAAGGTGATAATTATGATCCTTATGAAGAATATAATGATTGGTATTTTGAATATGACCCACAAAATCCATGTCTTAATAAATTTTCATATGGCATATTTAAAGACTGTACTATACCTTGCATAAGGTTTAATTTTACTGAAGAAGAACCATATTATATCTATGGAGCATATTTCTATAATATTGACTTTAGTATGTGTTACTTTCATCATGTAATATTTCTAATGTGTCATTTTGAGAATTGTAATTTCTCTAAGGCAGCAATTCAAACTTTGACATTTGATAGATGTGTTACAACTAAAACTAATTTGAACTATCCAAATGTTACAAGAAAATTAATACATGACCTAGATATAGCTAATATGTGCTAACAATTTATTAATCATTTGTAATATTATGCGAATTAAAATATTTGCATAATGTATAGTATGAAACGTTGTCCCAAAGGTTCTCGCAAAAATAATAAGACAGGATTATGTGAACCGAAGAATCCGCGTTGTCCCAAAGGTTCTCGTAAAAATAAGAAGACAGGTCTTTGCAAAAAAATAAAAGTAGAATTGGTCGAGATTTTTGATACCAAAAGTGTATCTGATGATCAAAAAACTGTTAGTCCTCTAGATCTAGACTATAGTTTACAAAAAGACACAACAACACACGGAAATATTATAATTCAATATAAAATTATACCATCGTCAAATAAAAAGTTTGCGATATTTGATGTTGATTGGACACTAATAAAACCTAAAGATGGTCGAAAATTTCCTCAAAATGTAGATGACTGGACATGGTTAAGAGAATCTGTACCGAAAACAATAAGAAAATATCACGAAGATAAATATAAAATAGTATTTTTAACAGACCAAACAAAACCATGGAAAGTATCTATGATTGAAAATGTAATAAAAGAAATTGATGTGCCGATAACGTGTTTAATTGCAATGAATAAAAAATATCATAAACCAAACCCAGATTTTTTTATGGAGATATTTAGAGGCGCATATGATCATGATACAAGTTTCTTTGTAGGTGATGCGGCTGGTAGAGAAGGTGATTGGTCAAAAAATGATATTGGCGTAGCTGAAAAAATAGGTGTTAAATTTTATACACCCGAAGAAATATTTTATCTTGAACAAAAAAAAGTGGAAAAAAATTTAGCTGTAAAAGAAAAGGAAGTTGTTATTATGATTGGCTATCCGGGTTCTGGAAAAAGCACTATAGCAAAAGAATTGGAGAAACATAATTATATTAGAATTGATGGCGATATATTGAAAACCGGACCAAAAATGGTGAAAGAAGCAGAAAAACATGTTAATGAAAAATCAATTATATTTGATGCTACAAATGGTACACAAGAACGACGAAAAATGTATATTGATTTTGCTAAGAAACACGATTTGCCTGTCCGATGTTTCTGGAAAACAACGTCAATAGAACAAGCAATGGAACAAAACCGAGAAAGACAAAAAGAAGGTGGACCAAAAATACCGGATATAGTATATTATACATATCGTAAGAAATTTGAAGAACCAACTGAAGATGAGTGTGCTGTGGTAAAAATATTATAAATAAAATATTATATTTAACAAAATATTTTATTTATAAATTATAATATTTTTCATTTTGTTAGTTGTTTAGGAAAAAATGAGTTAAATATTATTAATATTAATATTTTTATTAGCTAATGGCAACAATACAAAGTCCTATTAAATCTTCCTTTAGTATTAATTACCAAAAAAGAAAGAATATCAACCTCTTTAATAAGTTTCAAACTAACAAAATAATCAATTTAGACCAAGTTCAAAACTATATTCCTATATATGACAGATTTTTTTCATTAAATGAAACCAATTATAACAGCATAAATTTAAACCATTTATGGTATATATCAGATTTAAAAGAAGACAAAGCAAACAAGAATAGTAAATTATGTGATAATGATTTTCTTTCAGAGCATATTTATACCTGTAAACTTAAAAACAGTAATGATACTAGTGGTGATTTTACTAGTACTCAAAAAGTATTTATAAAAATGGCTCCATTATTGGATCCATTCAAATATATTATAGGTAAATACAACTATAATGATGTAAATTTGTTTAATTTACCATCTATTAATAAGAGTGGCCAAGTTAATCCTAAAATAGCTGATGTTAATAATGCTGCTTATGTTGATAGTTTCTTTTCATTTTTAACAAGTCAAATATTAAACACACATAGTTTTATACATGGTCTAGATTTTTACGGGTCTTTTCTAGCTATTAAAAATAATTATAAAATTAATGTTATGGATGATATTGAATATTTGGTTCATTCCGAGTTTTTTATTAAGAAGCAAAATATTTTATTTACTGTTGAGGATTATTCACATTTACTAACAAGTGATGATGAAGTCAAACCATTAAAACCTTTAAAAATTATGTCTAATAAGTCTGTATTATCTGTAAAATCTATTGATGATACTGTATTTGAGAATATTTTTGAAAATAGTGATACTAATAGTAATAGTAACCAAGACAGCAACTTAGTTACATTGTCTGATATTAAAAATATGAATATTGAACTGGTAGATATAATGAATTCATCTGAACTTTGTATAGATCCAACAAAATCAGAGACATTAAAATCCGGTTCATCTTGTTCATCTAGAACATCACATACTCATAGTGATGATGAAATTCCAGAACAAGAACAAGACACTGAAACAGAATTAGAAAGAGAATTGGCAACAGAAACAGAAATAGTAAATAATAAAATAGATTCCGAACAAGATACCAAAAGTGCTTTAAATAGTAATGAAAATAGCGATGAAGATAGTGCTAATTATTCTGATATTGATGAAGAAACATTATGGTTAACATTTCCAAAGTTTCCTGTTCAGTTAATTTGTATGGAGCACTGTGAAAATACTTTTGACAACCTTATTTTAACAACTGAACTAACAAATGACGAATGGTTTTCTGCTTTAATACAAATTGTAATGATATTAATTACATATCAAAAGATGTTTTCATTTACACATAATGACCTTCATACAAATAATGTAATGTATGTTAGTACTAACAAAAAATTTATCTACTATTGTTATAAAAAGAAATATTACAAGGTTCCAACTTTTGGAAAAATATTTAAAATTATAGATTTTGGCCGCGCTATTTATAAGTTCAATGGGAAAACAATTTGTAGCGATAGTTTTCAGACTGGTGGTGATGCGGCAACACAATATAATACAGAACCATATTTTAATGATAAGAAACCACGTTTAGAGCCCAATTTTAGTTTTGATTTATGTCGTCTAGCGTGTTCTATTTTTGATTATATTATTGATGATTTAGATGATATTAAAAATCTTGAACTATGTGAGCCTATTGTAAAAATAATAGTTGAATGGTGTATTGATGATAATGGAATAAATGTATTATATAAAAATAATGGTGTTGAGCGTTATCCGGACTTTAAATTATATAAAATGATTGCCCGATGTGTCCATAATCATACACCTGTAGCACAATTAGAACGTCCTGAGTTTAGTAAATTTGTTGTATCAAAGAATAATGTAGGAAAAAATGAACAAGTTATAAATATAGATGAATTACCATCATATATAAATTAAGGAATATATATTTATTTTATTTGTAATATGTAATACAAATAAAATGAGTTTTGGATTTATAATTACCAGACATGTCAACTCAGAACAAACTAACAAATATTGGAATCAAAATGTTAAACTAATACGGTCTCTATATCCGTTTAAAAAAATTATTATTATTGATGATAATAGCAATCAGAGTTTTGTAAAGGCTGATTTTGAATATAAAAATTTAGAAATTATACAATCGGAATATCCAAAAAGAGGTGAATTACTTCCATTTATTTACTATTTAAAATATAAATGGTTTGATAATGCGGTTATTATTCATGATAGCACATTTATTCATAAACGTATTCCATTTGAAATACTTAAAATGCCTGTATTGCCTTTTTGGCATCATCCATATGATAAAGAAAATTTAATTAATTTAGTACGTATAAGCGGTTATTTAAAAAATGGAGCATTTATAAAACAGCGACTTACTGGGAGTGAAATTAATGTTTTAGGAATGGATGATAAAAATAAATTTAACTTGTGTTTTGGCGGACAATGTTTTATAAATCATTCATTTTTATTAGGGCTAGAAAGGAAATATAAAATAACTAATTTAGTAAATGCGATTACTTGTCGTAAAGACAGATGTGGTTTTGAACGTATTATAGGACTATTATTTTCAAATGAATATACTAATTTAACAAATATACAATCTTTTTATGGTGATATTAGAACACATTATTTATCATTTAGTTATAATTTTGATCAATATATTAATGATTTTAATAATAAAATTACTCATGGACCAATTATTAAAGTTTGGACAGGTAGATAATAAAAAAGAATGAGTAAAATTTATTTATTAAAAATATTAGTAGGTTATAAATTGATTAATGGATTTTAAACCATATATAGAAGATTCTATTTCTTTATCAATGGCATTATACTCTTGTTTTTGCTTATATAAATATAAACAAACTAACAATATTGAATGGTTTAGATATATTTGGTATGTATTTGTTGTATATCTTATTTATGATTTATATACTTGTAATAAAATAGATTTTAGAATACATCATATTTCAAGTTTAGCACTAACAGTTATGTCATTATGTTTTCCATCAAGCGCATTTTCTATAATGGAAGCATTATTTACTGCATTTATAGTAGAAACAAGTTCTATATTTTTGAATTTAAAGTCAATTATGCGAAAATATTTGAAACAACCAACAACTGATTTGTCGTCTAACACTTCCAAAATAATAAAAAAAATACAACCTATAAATGATATAATATTTTTAATATTATTTACATATACAAGAATATATTTATTTAATAAAAATATTTTATTTAATTCCAATTTTTATAGTAACATAGCAAAAAATGCTAATTTCTTAATGGTAGATAAACTAACAATACTATCATTTTGGTCACTTGGATTATTAAATATGTATTGGTTTTTACTCATTAGCAAAAAAACAATTAATACAGCTTTTGGTTATGATGTATTTGAATATAGACCCAACAAGAATGATGAGTTTTATTTAGAAATTGAAAAAATACAAAATAGTTTGGCAATAAAATAAAATAAAATAAAATAAAATAAAATACAATACGTTATTAGCACTAGTTATTTATAATAAATACTTATAAATGACTAACATAATAAATAAAGATACAGGACAATATATTACAACACTAGTAGTATCTTTGTATGCTTGTTTCTGTCTATATCAATATTGTTCTTATGATAAAGATATTAAATATATTAATACGCTTTTTAGAATTGTGTTAGTATATCTAACAATACATCTGTATTTTGTTGAAAAAATAGAGTTAAAAATACATCATATATTATTTATTTTTGTAATAATTTGGTATCTAATGTGTCCTGATATTGGAATCATTGTTAAAAATGAACTATATATTTTTGCGTTAGCTGAAATAAGTAATATATTTTTGAGTATTCGTAATCTTATTAGAGATCCAAATATTATACAACTTTTTAGTATACCGCCTTTTATACAGTCAATTAATGATGGATTATTTGCTATAACATTTTTCTACGCAAGAATATATTTGTATTTTAAATATATTATTACTAATCAAGCATTATTTGAAAATATTATTAAATATAATAAGTTTTTTATGTGTGACAAAATAATTATATCTATTATTTTTGGCTTATTTATTTTAAATTTATACTGGTTTGGTCTCATTTTAAGTAGTATAATAAAATTATTTAAAATAGATCAGCTGGTTGTCAAACAACTAACAAACAAAGATGACACATTATTTTTTTTAAAAATAGAAGAAATTAGAGCATCACTTATACAAACCTAGTTTAAAACGGCGCATCATCAGTAAAGGCAATTGGCACAGCTGGCGGCTTTACTGTCTCTTCTATTACTGGTGTAACTTGCTCATAAATAAAATTACCTGTAACTACACTAATATAGACAACTAAAGTATCCCGAATAAGGAACTTCAATGGTTTGCTTTCCTTGTCAACATATCGCATTTCCAAGAATTTTACAAGAAAAAATATGACGGACACAATTCCTGCTATTAAAAATATATTATCCATTTTACAATATATTTTTAGTTTCTTATTAATATATTAACGCAATTATTTATTATTTTATAAGTTTGTTAGTTTGTTCCTAATTTAAGATAATATTTCAACATCATTGAGTAAAAATGAGTCATCTAGTTTAATTTCAGGTTGGCCAATTATATGTACATCTAAACTACCTAAATCAACTGACTCATCTGAAATCTTTAAAATATCATCATCATCTTCTTCATCCTGTTTTCTCTGCTCATTTCTTAATTTACTAATTTCCTCTAATCTATCAAATGTTTTGGGAGCATTTACAAATTCTTCTTTTCCGCCATCATTTAAAACAGAGTCTACATCATTAAATTTAAGTGAAGATGCTGATGATTCTGAATTGCTAGTGCTAGATGTAGACTGTATTTGACTCTTTTGTTCTTTTTCGCTTTCTTGTTCAGCTTTATCCTTTGCTTTAACCTCTGAAATAAACTCTGTATCACCTCGTGCGTTTGTGGGAGCACTCTTTTCTACAACTTGTTCCTTAATTTCCTCAACAACATCTTCCTCAACTGTTTCATCCATATATGCGCGTAATATACCTTCAATAGGAATACTTTCTCTGACTGCGTTTAAAATACATTCTTGGACAATTATTTCTAATTCTCGGTTATGTTTCTGAACCTGTAATGGAACACCACTAATCTCAAACAAATACACATTCTTGTAAATCTTTCTTGCTACATTAATATAAGCCTTATGAATAAAATCATCTAGTTTGGGAATATTTATATCTATTTTCTTTTGGCGTTGCCCTACACGCATTGCTGTCAATAATTTAAGTTGAATAATATGAACACAAGTTACTAATTCTTCTAAATAATTACAACAACTTTTCTCAATAATTCTTTTTCGTTCAGTCTCAATAATAGAAGCATTCCATTTTGGAATACGTGTAATAAGGTTTTGAAATGTCATTAAATACTTCTCCATTTCCCCATTATTTTTACAAAGTGTAACCGCCTCATCAAAAATTGACTTAAAACCTTCAATAATTAATGGTGTCAAAATTGTTAGCAAACGAGCACCCCATTCGTTCTTTGATTCGTGTAATGCACTAACATTGAAATCATCCATGTTTTATGTTAATAACTAATCTTATTTTTTGAATTTTTAAACTTATTTATTTTTATAGTTTGTATATTTTTATATTTTTTTTTATTTTTTATTTTGAAAAAGTGAAAAAAGTTAATCCAAAAAGTAAAAAGGGAATCAAAATTTGGACATTTATAAATGTCCATTTTTGGAAAATCCAAAATAATGTTGAAAAAACACGTTTTTTTCACTTTTTGACCATAAGCATCACAATTATTTTTTGATGTTTAAAAAAAATGTGACGATAAATTTAAAAATTTTATGCCGAACCCTTTAGGAGTTTTTTTCTATCTATACAATATGAAACAAAGTGAAACAAATTTGGAGAAAAAAAGAGAAAAAAATTTCATATGTAAAACATGTGACTATAAATGCTCTATAAAATTTTCATATGACCGACATATGTTGTCTACAAAACATATGAAAAACGCACAAAATGAAACAAATGAAACAAAAATGAAACAAAATGAGGAGAATTGTGAAAAAACAGAGAATCTACATCATATTTGTGATTGCGGACAAATTTATTACAGCAGAACTACATTATGGAGACACAAAAAAAAATGTAATATACAAATAACACCAACAAATATACAACATATAGACTCACAAATACTTCTAGAAGTTCTCAAACAGAATCAAGAGTTTCAAATGTTCATGTTAGAACAACATAAACAAGTAGTGGAGATGGCTATGTCGGCAAATAATACAATTAATACAAATTGTAATAATACAAATACAAATAATAATAACAATACATTTAATTTACAACTGTTTTTGAATGAAAAGTGTAAAGATGCTTTAAATATAAATGAGTTTGTAGATACAATTAAGATACAACTATCAGACCTAGAAAATTTTGCGCATGTTGGTTATGCCGAAGGTGTCTCCAAAATATGTGTCAAGAATTTAAATATAATAGATACATTTAAACGCCCAATACATTGTAGCGATGCCAAACGTGAGACATTATATATTAAAAATGATAATGAGTGGATAAAAGAAACAGAAGATAGAGCATTATTAAAAGACGCAATAAGAAAAATAGCAAATAAAAATATTAGACAAATTAATGAATGGATAAAAGAGAATCCAAACTGCACTGATCCTAGATCAAAAGATAACAATAAATATTTAAAAATTGTTATGAATTCAATGTCTGGTGGAACTATTGAAGAGCAGCAAGATAATATTGATAAAATAGTTAAGAATGTAACAAAAGCGGTAACAATTGATAAGTACGCAATAAAAGCTTAATAAAATATATATATTTATTACGGGTATATATATATATATATTTTATAGATTATGATTTTACATAAATGACATATTTTCTAGAGATATTTTCTTATCTAGATAAATAAAATTTAATACAAATAGCATTAATAGTTTTTCATTTCGGAACTCTTTTCGCACTTTATTAAACGCAATTAAAAGTTCATATTGTTTGTTAGTATCAGCAACTTTTATATGTCCATCTTCTAACATTTGAATTATATCTAAAGCACTATATGCTTTTTCATACAACTTTGTTACAAAATTAAGAAAAACTATTTCTCCAATAGATTCCTTTACAAAAGTCTTCTCTAATTCGTCTCTTAACCAGTCAATACGTTTTGTTTTAATATCAGCCATCTTAAATGTCTGCTCCAAATTGTATTTATAAAGATTAATAATTTTACCATTATATTCTGGCTCAGGTATATATATTTCACAAAATCGTGATAATATTGGCTTCAACATTTTATATTTATCCTCTACGATAATAAAAAAACGTGTATTATGACTGAATAATTCAATACATCGCCGTAAAGCAGATTGCGCATCCATTGTTAGTTTGTCACCATTTAATAATACAATACTTTTGAAAATATCACCTCCATTTGAATTAATATGAGTCTTAGCAAAGAACTTAAGCTCTTCTCTAATAAATTTAATACCTTTACCGTGAGCACAATTTACATACATCACAAAATCTCTAATTTTCTCTTTATTTCCGTCATAAATAAGTGTAATAAAGTCATTTACAATAGAGCTTTTTCCACTGCCAGATGGTCCATTAAAAATAATATTAGGTATTTTTTTATTATTATGAAAATATTCTAATTTATCTTTTATAGGTTGATGAATATTTATCATTTTAATTTGTTAGTTAGTTAATATTAAAACAGTGTTTTTATATTTTAATATTACGAAAATGTTTATATTATGTAGTTTATTTTTATTTATAATTGATCTATATTTTCTAGTTATACTTGAGTCACATTTTAAGCCACACTAGATAAACTATGTGTATAAGGATTTGCTTTAAAAGCATCTAACAAGCCAGGATCAATGCGATTATTATCTTGATAAGCATTTTGATATTGGGGCGCATTTGTTCTTCCATATGTTTGAACAGATGGTCCCATATTACTTACAGCACTAGGTGCCCACATACGATTATTATCACGATCTGTATCCAATTTAGACATTGACATATTAATAGCCGAGTTGAAATTCTTAGCATTACCTTGATTAATTCTGCCAGCAACTAGTTTTTCCTTTGTTTCATTATTAGTCTGTCTATAAACAGCGTCATATTGTCTTATACCTGATTTATCACCAACAGGATTTAATTGGCAAAATTCACTTGTTGTATCACGCTGGTTGGCAATACTCTGGTGCTCAGTTACCTGATATGCGCCGTCAATTTGGTTACCAATATAGCCATTAGGTTGATAAATAGTAGTTTCCTTAATTGTTGTGCTTGGCATATCACCTGGTATATGAACATAATTTCCAGGAACTTCACCTGCCATATTTCCATAAATACGCATATTACAACTGTATTCTTCCTTCTTAGATGGTTTCAACATATCCATAATAGGAGCAATTACAGCACCAATAGCACCTGAGAATCCAGAACCATAAGGTCTTGGTTGTGTATTTGTGCTTCTATTGTTAGCATAATTGGTATGACTTTTCTTATATAGATCACCATCGGTATGAGGACCACGGCCTACAGCATTAGAATGCGGCACATCAAATCCTTCTAATTGGATACGTTTAGTTTCCTCGTGTGTTGTAGGAGCATAACCTGCGGTTTTAATAGTAGAGTTAGGTGTGCCTGTTACAGCCTTTGTTGTCTCATTTCTGTTAGATGTATGAAAGATCTCATCGGCAACAAGACGAGTGGCTTTTTCGGCACCAGTTGTAGTAAGCCAACGATCTTGTGAATTAATAAAGAAACCATCAGGTCTATATTTCTCTACTTTACCTTGAATACCAACATTCTTAATATTAGATTGTGCTGGACCTTGTAAATTGTCTAAAGTATATTCAAGCTTAGGATTAGTAGCAACACGTAACTGATCAACAGTCTTATCTAACCAAGCATCGCGATCTTCCATACCAGAGTTAAAACCACCACTACCTTCTGATGTAAACCCTTTTCCTAAACCAGGACCAACATGAACAGACTCAAAAGGCTTGACCATATTATTTTTTAATGCGGGATTAACACGAGACTGCATAAAGTCGCTCATATTAGGCGCACCATAAGCCCATTGAATATTATCTTGGGGCTTGAATAGTGGAGCTTGCTCAATCTTCTTAATTGTCTGAGAACCGGAGCCAATGTAATTGTCTAAAATAGTTTCGGCATTGTTATTATTATAAATTTGACCCTTGGGTTTGCCACCATTAAAAGGCACCATATTATTATGCTTAAATTCAGTAGTATCCATATAATTTCCAGAAAGTGAATAGACTTGCTGAATTGTGTCACTAACTTTGCCACCAGCACGTTGACGCTGTTCATAAGCGTTCTGATTAAAATACTTATCACTGGCAACATTTGGATTTACATATTCCTGAACATTATCAACAAGTTCCTTATTATTTATAATAGGATAGTTAGAAGGTGGAATATTAGTATTTGGTAAATAGTTTGGATTGGCTCCCATAGTAGCAAAATTTTCTTTCTTAGGAGCAGAAGAGTTGTTATTATTATTGTTTTTATTTTTATTTTGATTTGAAGCAACATACATTCCTCCTAATGCAATAAGTGGTATAGCTATTTCCATTATATATTATATACTATATATAATATATACTTTTCTTTTTTAACAAAAACTAAATTAGACTAATACTAAGAAATATACTAAGAAATATACTGATAAATTTAATAAACATGTCTGCTTTGTGTGCCATTAATGGCGGCAAATTGTTTACGAGCATATTCAATATTTGTATTTCTATTATTAACATTTGTGCCTACACTTGACAATGTATTGTTAAAGTTATTAGTAAATCCTTCCTTGCCTTTATTATTTTTTCCTTTGTTAGTAGTATTTTGATTTATCACAGGTTTTGTATAATCCTGATTATTAGAAGGACAAACATTATCTCTGCTAAAATTATCCTTTTCAAAAATACGTGTACTAACATTATTTCTAAATTTCATTTCAGTATGCTCCTGAGGATTTTTGGGTAAAATATAAGCGTGAACTTGCGGCAAATCACGAGCAGTCCAAGCAGGCATAATTGCTCTAGTTTGTTCAGTAGTTAGTCCATCGCAAACTGGATATACAATAGGCTCGGAACCTGGGACAAATTTTTTATATTCTGACTTCATACAATCGCGAGTTAAAGGTCTATCTATTCCTAAAAGAGAACTTTGAATATCAATATTTTTAGTCCATAAATTGCCACCCCATTTTTGCGGGATAATTTGCGGGTCTAACTGGAAACATGGTTTGTCACCATTGCCAGGCACATCTATTGCCCAGCGTCCCTGGTCAGTCTGTTGTTGTAATTGTTTTTGTATTCTTGCGGGGTCATCATGAAATCGTGTAAAAGCCATAATTATATATTTATATACTATTATACTTTTTTTATTTTATTATAAAAAAATGTATTGCAAAAAAAAGAAGTAAATATATTTACTAATTTCTCAGATATATTTTAACTGAAATTACAACTATTTTGACTAATCATCCACCAACTATCCGTAGCTTGACGATATACCATTTCAAAAGAAGAACCAATAGAAAACATATTTATATTTGTAAATCCTTGTCCTCCATTTGTATTGAATGTTTGTAATCCTGATGCTAAAACACCAACTCCAACACTTTCATTTAATTGATAAAATAAGAACCCTGCTGAAGTTTGATTATTTGTAGCATATAAAGTAGATGAACCATTATAAGTAACGCAATTCCAACGATTTCCGATAGGAATAGTAGGTGTTTGAGTAGAACCTTTAATTAATATATCAACACCACCAGTATCTACAATAGTAAAGTATTCACCTGTATTAGATATATAAACAAACTGCTTAATTGTAAAAGAAGGTGAATAAAAAGGTATATTATTCAATTCCCAGTTTGAACCATTCCAAGTAATATAAATGCCAAAATTATCCGTCCAAGTAGGATAGGTTAATGGATTTGTAAAACTTCCTCCTACTAAAACTCCTGACGAACTATATTGAATAAGAGTATATACTGGATTGTTTAGAGTTGCTCCAATACCAAAATAACCATTAACATTATAACCATTAAGAGTTTGATAAGTTAATATATAAGGAAGTCCTGTTGAACCGCTACTTGTAATTGAGTTAGTAAAATCTCCACCTACAACAATAAACAAACTATTAAGGTCTTGCGTTATTGAATATACCGAACCACTAGTAAATCCGCCTCCTGTTGTATTATCAAAAGCATACCAAGTATTAGTGCTATATTCAAAAGTATAAAAATTATAACTTATACCAAAACTACCAAAAAACGCATCAAAAGAACCACCTATATACAAGCAAGAATTACCTGTATTATTATAAAAGCACTTTACCTCTCCGTTTAATCCCATAGAACCAAAAGTCATATCAAACGAACCGTTTGATGTATCAATACCAAAAAGATACTTAAAAGAAGATGTAAAATTACCACCTACTGCTAAATAAGTGCCACTATTATATTCTTGAAAGCAATTAATTCGTCCTCCGTAAGATCCCTGTAAAGTCCATATTTGTCCTCCATCATTTGTATAATAGACATTACCGTTTTCTGTTCCAACCCACCAATAAGTATTAAAACTATACCAAGAAGCAGTAATATTTTCTACTAACCCCCAATCTGAAACACTTGTTGCTTGTTCCCAATTAGGACTTTTACCTGTATTTACACCAACCCATCTTAATTTATCTTCTACGAGAGATGGGGAAGCATTAGAAGGTAGATTATAAAACACATTAATACCTTTTAAATAGAAATTACCAGTAGGAGTTTGAATTGTATTACATTCTGTAATATTATTACTATTACAATCTAAAGTAGCACCAAGATCTACTGAACCTACTTGTCCATTTAAGGTTAAATAATTTGTCAATACACCTGACTGATTAACCGAAATAATGTATTGTCCGCTGGTAGATGTTGGTGTATCTAATCGTGTCCTTGCGAACTCGGTCTTTGTTGCTCCCGACTTTGCGTAATAACTCTCTTGGATAGAAGTTCCGCTTGTTGTTGTTCTCTGATTATATTTTTCAGTGTATAAAATACCAGCAGTAGTAGTCTGGTTAAGTGTTAATAAAGAAGCCGATGTTCCAGTTCCAAGAGAATTATTAATAGTTAAATTACCCGTTCCAGCACCCCCATTATTAATTATTATTTTTTCAGACCTTAACGCATTTTGATTTACACTATCTACCCATAAAGGATTTACAAATCCAGTTGGTTCGCTTGCTTGCGGAGTTAATGCTAAATAGGTGGGATCTATTCCACCTGTTACTAATAAATTCCCATATATAAGCACATCTTGTCCTGTAACACCAATGCCTGTATATCCACCTCCGGTTATTCCTAGACCGTTCATTGGTATCCATGGACTACCACCAGTTGCGCCTTGGGCTCCTGTAGCACCTGTAGCTCCTGTAGAACCTGTTATACCAGGAGAACCTGTAGATCCTGTATCACCCTGTAATCCTTGAGCACCTGTAGCTCCTGTAGATCCTGTAGCACCTGTTATACCAGGGGAACCAGTAGATCCTGTATCACCCTGTAATCCTTGAGCACCTGTAGCACCTGTAGCACCTGTTATACCAGGGGAACCCGTAGCACCTGTAGCACCTGTTATACCAGGGGAACCAGTAGCACCTGTAGCACCTGTTATACCAGGGGAACCAGTAGCACCTGTAGCACCTTGGGCTCCTGTAGAACCTGTTGTTCCACTTCCTCCTCCTGCTGGTCCTTGAGCACCAGTAGCACCTGTAGCACCTGTAGCTCCTCCTCCCCCTCCTGCTGGTCCTTGAGCACCAGTAGCACCTGTAGCACCCTGTGCTCCTCCAGATGGGCCAGTTGCTCCTTGAAATCCCCTAGGACCAATAGGTCCAGCCGCTCCTTGCGCTCCTTGCGCACCAACTGAATTATTACTATTACAGCACCGTTGTGCTCCTAAATAATCACTATAGCTTTTAGAATATGACATATTTGTTATATAATTATATAATAATTATATAATAAATATAAATTTTATAAGAACACATAAAGACAATTTTATAAAGTAAGTTATTAACAATGATTATTGATATAAATAAGAAGCAATATAATGTCAAGTCAAATGAATTTAATAAAATAATACATAATGAGTATAATAATTTGATAATAAGAGATGGAGTTGCTTCACAGGAAAGAATAATATCATTATTAAATGAATTGTCAAGGTCTCTTAATATAGATATTGGTATATTTATTAATCCTAGTCATGGTGCATTTGTGCCAATAAATTGTAGCAATGTTTTTAAACAAGTTCAAATTGTAAATACATTAAATGATGATGAAAATACTGTTAATATTGAATCCAATATATTAATACATAAACTAACAAATATTTTGTTAGTTGGTTCAGATTTTTGGACTACTTTTTATAATAAAAATAATAATGAAAATTATAATGAAAATCAAAAGTACATTATATACACAGAAAATGCGAATAATATAAATACTGATTTTATTAAACAATATAGTCCAATTATTTTATCAACACTTAGTCTTAGTTTATTAGAACTAACAAATACAGATACATATATTTATAGAAATATCTACGACCTAACAAATTCTAATTTATATTTATATATTCCAAATGAATTACATTCATCCTTTATAAATACGTTTCATTATTTTATTAAATCAGATAATGTATTTGATTATGATAATTTGATAAATTTATGTATTATGGTTAAAAACGGCGGACCACAATTTGAACAAATGTTAATAGATAATTTACCTATTATTGATAAATGGACTATTCTAGATACTGGTTCTACTGATGATACTATAAATATAATTAATAAAGTATTAGTTAATAGAAAATCTGGAAATTTATATCAAGAACCATTTATTAATTTTCGCGAAAGCAGAAATCGGCTGTTAGATTTAGCAGGAACATCTTGTAAATATAATATTATGTTAGATGATACTTATGTTGTTCAAGGAGACTTGCGAAGTTTTTTAACAGAAGTAAGAGGAGACCAATATGCTGATTCTTTTACTTTATATATTAAAAGTGATGATACACAATACGGTTCCAATCGTATTATTAAATCAAATTCTGGATTGCGATATATACATAAAATTCATGAAGTTATTACAGATAAAGATAATATAAATATTGTAATTCCAAATAGCAAAGTAATGATTGATGATAGACGTTTTGATTATATGGAAAAAAGAACACAAGAGAGAAAACAATTGGATTTAAAGCTGCTTTATGAAGAAGTAGAAGAAAATCCTAATGACCCACGTGCGTATTATTATTTGGCTCAAACATATAATTTATTGGAAGATTATGAAAAAGCGTTTTATTATTTTATGAAAAGATGTGAATTTATTAACTCAGGTTTTCTTCAAGAAAGAGTTGATGCCGCATTTGAAGCTGCTCGGTTAGCAAATTTTAAATTAGAATATTCTTGGGATAAATGTGAAGAGTTATATAACAAAGCATTTAAAATTGATGAAAGTAGACCAGAAACGCAATATTTTATTGGTATACATTATTACTTAGAAAATAATTTGATATTAGCATATAAATATTTTAAAAAGAGTTTTGAAATAGGTTTTCCACTTCATTGTCAGTATAGCCTGAAACCAACATTATCTTTTCATTTTTTGCCAAAATTTTTAGCAAGAACTTGTTATCAACCATGTATTGAAGATTTTAAACTTGGTGAAGAAGCAAGCATATTTTTTCTTCAAAATAATAAATCAACTGATAATGATTATGAAGAAATGGTTTCTTGGTATAAAATCTTTAATAAACTTAATTCATTTAATCCAAACACTGATAAAATAGTTACAATTAAATCTGATAAACCTTTTTTTGTTTACATAGCAGATGGCGGATTTAATCAATGGACTGGGTCTACTATTTTAGAAAAAGGTGTAGGTGGTTCTGAAACATATATTATTGAAATGGCTAGATATATACAACAATCTAACAAATTTCAAACAGTTGTATTTTGTAATACACCTAATAACTTAGAAGAGTTTTTTGAAGATGTAATTTATAAACCTTTAACTGAATATGCTTCATTTATTAAAAATAATAAAGTTCATACTTGTTTTATTAGTAGATTTTCTGAATATTTACCTATAACATATAAAAGTTTAATTAAAAATATTTATTTAGTTTTACATGATCTAACAGCATCTGGCAATGTAATTCCAATTGAACCATCTCTTAAAAGAATATTTTGTTTATCAGAATGGCATGCTGAATATTATTCAAACATAATGCCTGCTTTAAAACATTTAATAACTCCATTTTATTATGGCATTGATATTAATAAATTTATAAATAATAATAATAATAATATAGAAAAAATACCATATAAGTTTATTTATTCATCTTTTCCAAATAGAGGACTATTACCCTTATTACAAATGTGGAAACATATTGTAGAAATACAACCATTATCACAGTTACATATTTATTCGGATATTAATGGAAAATGGGTTAATGAAGTAGCATCAGAACAAATTAAAGAAATAAAATTATTGTTAGATTTTTATAATTATAATGATGATAATGATAATAATAATAAATCTAACAAATATAATATATTTCTTCATGGATGGGTAAGTAAAGATAAATTAGCAGAAGCATGGCAATCATCTGATATATGGTTTTATCCTTGCACTTTTATGGAAACATTTTGTTTAACAGCATTAGAAGCAGCTATAACTAACACATTAGTAGTTACAAATAATTTGGCAGCATTACAAAATACTGTTGGAAATAGAGGAATTATTATAAATGGTGATCCAATGACAAAAGAATGGCAAGATAAAACAATAGATATACTTACACCATTTTTACAAAATAATATTGATATTGCTAATAATAAATTAAAAGAACAATTAATTAGTACAAATTATAACTGGGCTAAAAATTTAACATGGAAAAATCAAGCTAATAAAATGTTAGATGAATATATATATCCTACATTAATAAATAATAATTTAGATTTTGAAAAAAATTTAATATATATATGTATTTTTGGAAAAGAAGAATATATTCAACTAACAAATGTTCTATTACATAGTTTATATTTATATGGTAATGTAAATATTTTAACAACAGATTTGTTAGTTTATACTAATTCTAATTTTAAAAATATTATTGAAAAGAATATTTGTTGGACCAAATATTTTAATATTAATTTTATTATTAATGATTCTATTAATACAAAGTTAGATGCGTGTAAAAGTCGTTTAGATATTTTCAAGTTTGATTTAGTTAACAAATATAACAATATTTTATATTTAGATACAGATATTATTATTAATAATGATATTAATATTATATTTGAATTATGTAAAGAAGATAAATTATATGCTAGTTATGAAGCTGGATTTAAAATAGATGATCAGATACATGGAAATAATTGGGGTAAAAGATTATTTAGTCAAGATGAGATTAATAATATAGAAGATAAAAATGGATTTAATTCAGGTATTTTATTATTTAAAAATGGTCCAAATGTTAGAAAAATATTCAATAATATATTAAAAGATACTAGAAACTTAATTGAAACAGAAATATATGACCAAGAGTTTTTAAATTATCATTTTATTAATGCTTCATTAGTAGATAAATATTCATTAGAAATTTATACAAAAAATATTTGTAATAATCCAGTAGGTGATTTAAATTATAATAAAACTATTTTACATTTTTATGTTCAAGGATTTGATGAAAAACTTAGAATAATGAATGCTTTTTTAAACAATAAAAAAGAACAATTTATTAATCAAACTATAATAAAAGCAAAAGAAATAATTATTGATAAATTAGTTCCTATTATTGCTGAAATAGGCGAATCATTAGAAGGTTGTTTTTTTAGTGATCATCTTAGTAATACTATTACAAATCATAGAATTGATAATGCTATTGGCATATGTGATATATTAATTAATAAATCTTTTATAAATGTGTTAGAAATTGGATTTAATGCTGGATTTTCATCATTACTAATGTTATTAATTAATCCACATATTAATGTAACATGTGTTGATATATGCGAACATCAGTATACAATGCCTTGTTATGAATATATAAAATCTATATTTCCAAATAGAATAACTTTAATTAAAGGTAGTAGCGAATTTGTGTTACCAGAGTTAGTAAAACAATATAATAAATATGATATGATACATATAGACGGTGGTCATTCAAATAGAATATTCTTTCATGACACACAAAATTCAATTAAATTAATAAATAAAGATGGAATACTATTAGTAGATGATTACGATTTTCATTATATTAAATTAATTTGGGATTTATTTGTAGACTATTATGGATTTAAAAAATATAGAGAAATTAAAACACAAAGTGCTTATATTATGTAAATTGAAATAATAATTAAATTAATTTTTGAATTATTATTTATAAATTTAATTAATTAATACAGCATTAAAATTTGTATACCCTCCATAACTTCCTCCAGCAGTTGTTTGAAGTTGAACAGTTATAGTTTTAGTTCCTGTTAATATAACTGTATCTGATAAACTAAAACCACATTTAGTTCCTCCTACATAAATTGATGAATAAAAATCATATGTTGATATAGATGTAGCATCTGTTGAATTATAAAATCTTGCTTGTAATGTGCCAGTTGCTCCAATTGAATAATCTAAATATCCATATGCTGATAATAAATATGTGCCAGCTCCTAAACTTACTGATATTGGTGTTACAGTTGCCGCATTAGACCAACCAGGTGCCGCAGTGCTTCTAGAGATTGAAAAAGAATTATATGTTACTTCATTTGTTGTTGTATTATAGTATAGTGGAAATGCTGAAGTAATAGGTCCTCTAATTGGAGCAATGTATGTAGCATTTGATGTAGCTCCTGTAACACCAGCACCAGTAGCATTAATTACAATTGTATTAGCTGCTTGATTTGTTTGACCTGCTGATTGACCTATAGCAATAGCATTTGTTCCTTGTCCCGTATTTCCTGCTTGAAACCCAATAGCAATAGCATTTGTTCCTTGAATAAACTGTCCGGCACTTACACCAATTGCAAGAGCATTTGTTCCTTGTGATAAATTTCCAGCACTTAAACCAATAGCAATTGCTGATGATTGTTGATTATTTCTTCCTGCAGTACTTCCAATGGCAATTGCACTAACGCCTTGTGTTGCTTGTCCTGCTAAGTTGCCAATTGCAACGCCATTGATTCCTTGTTGTGATGAACCAGCAGATAACCCAATAGCTACAGAATTTGCTGCTTGATTAGTTGTTCCAGCACCGCTTCCTATTGCTACGGCATTTTGTCCTTGGTTAAAAAAACCCGGAGCTCCTTGAGTTACACTAAATGTTGATCCTATTGCAATAGCATTTGTTCCTTGTGTTGAAGAACCAGCATTTGAACCAATCGCAACAGCATTTGTTCCTTGTGTTCCTCGTCCAGCAGCATAACCAATTGCTATAGCACCAGTATTTTGTCCTGATGTTGCCGTTAAATTACCAATAGCAATAGCATTTTGTCCTTGTGTATTATATCCAGCATTATTACCAATTGCTATTGCGTTTTGTTGTTGTCCAGAATTGCCAGAAAAAACACCAATTGATATGGCTGATTGTCCTTGGTTTGTTTGACCAGCACTATCTCCAATAGCAACAGCAGAATTACCTTGACGTGTTTGACCAGCTTGAAATCCAATAGCAATCGCTGATCCACCTTGAGTTGATTGACCAGCACTATCTCCTATTGCGACAGCAGAACCACCTTGTAATGTTGAACCTGCCGATGAGCCAATAGCAACAGCATTTATTCCTTGTAAAGTAAATCCAGCTTGATATCCCAAAGCAACAGCTCCTGATAGCTGACCAATGTATCCAGCTTGATTACCTATTCCTACAGAATTTTGCCCTTGATTTGAAAATCCAGACGCACGCCCAATAGCTATAGCATTTTGACCTTGTCCTGTAAATGAACTACCATAACCTAAAGCTATAGCAAAATTACCTTGGCTATAAATACCGGCTTGATAACCCATACCAATAGCACCTTGTCCTTGATTTAATGATCCAGCAAAAGGTCCAACACCTACAGAACTAATTCCTTGGTTAAAATAACCAGATTGATATCCAATAGCAACTGCTTGTGCTCCTTGTGTAGTTGTTCCAGATTGGTATCCAATAGCAACTGCTTGTGCTTGTTGGGCTGTATAACCAGATTGATAACCAATAGCAACTGATCCACTTAGTTGATTTTGTAATCCTGCTAGATTACCAATAGCAACTGTGTCTTGTTGTTGAAAATTTTTTCCAGCATTTGAACCGATTGCTACCGCATTAGATAATTGATTATTAAATCCAGCATTTGAACCGATTGCTACAGAATTTTGTCCTTGAGCATATCCTGCTAAATAACCAATAGCAATTGATTCTGTTCCTTGATTTGTATAACCAGCTTGTACTCCAATTGCTATAGAACCAGTGCCTTGTGTAACAGCTCCAGCATTATTTCCAATTGCTATAGTATTTTGGCGTTGATTATTAACTCCAGCATTTGGTCCAATAGCTATAGCAATTTGTCCCTGGTTTACTTGACCAGCTTGAACACCAATTGCTATACTATTATTTCCTTGGTCTTGATTTCCAGCAGTATCACCAATTGCGATAGACTGAACACCTTGATTTGTATTTCCAGCATTAATACCAATTGCAACTGCGTTTGTTCCTTGTGTAAAATTTCCAGCATTAGTGCCAATAGCAATAGCACATGACCCTTGATTACCATTTCCAGCGCTAAAACCAATCGCAATTGATGCTGATCCTTGTGAACTACTTCCTGCACCGGCACCAACTGCTACAGCTACAGTTCCTTGTGTAGAATTGCCAGCAAAATAGCCAAGTGATATTGCTTGATAACCTTGATTTGTTTGACCACTACCACTACCAATAGCAATAGAAGTAGAACCTTGATTATCTAAACCAGCATTAGTACCAATAGCAATTGAATCATATTGCTGTGAATTTTGACCAGCTAAAGCGCCAATAGCTATTGAAAATGATGCCTGTGTATTTTGACCGGCTGAATTACCAATTGCTATTGAATCTACACCTTGTAATATATTTCCGGCACTATTTCCAATAGCAATTGCTAATTCGCCTTGTGTATCTCTTCCAGCACTATTGCCAATTGCTATAGCAATTGTTCCTTGATTATTTTCACCTGCGTTATATCCAAGAGCAATAGCATTTGTTGCTTGGATATTTTGTCCAGCATTACCACCTATATTAATATTTGCTGAACCAACATTCCAACTTGTAGTTGTATTATTCCAATATAAGTAATCGCCATATAAGCTACCAACTGGAATAGATGACGACCCACCAGAAGCATATACTATTTCTTTATTACTTGTATCATAATATAAAATATTACCAAAAGTTGTATCATTTCTTATAGGACTTACATAAAATGAAGATGAAGTAATACTATTTAAAACTGATCCAGAAGCATTTAATATAATACTATTTTCATGTTGTGATGTTTGACCGGCACCTTGTCCAATAGCAATTGAATTTGTACCTTGACTATCTAAACCAGCATTTTGCCCAATAGCAATACCATCTGTACCTTGTATATTTTGTCCTGCTTGTTTACCAATAGCAATCGCATATGTTCCTTGGTCTATCTGTCCAGCAAAATTACCAATAGCAGTTGCCCACCATTTTTGAGAATTTGTAGCAGCACTATCACCAATTGCTATACTTATGCCTCCTTGTGTATTTTCGCCAGCACGAATACCAATAGCAACTGAATTACCACCTTGATAAGATTGTCCGGCATTAATACCAATAGCAATACCTAGTTGGCCTTGAGATAATTGACCAGCATTTTCTCCAATAGCAATAGCACGAAATCCTTGTGTATTTTCACCAGCACGGTTTCCAATAGCTATTCCAGCTGATTGTTGATTAGCTCTACCAGCAGCATAACCTATAGCAATTGAAAATGACGATTGTGTATTTGCGCCACTAAAAGCACCAATAGCAATAGCATTTGATGCTTGACTTGTTATACCAGCACCATTTCCAATAGCAATAGAATTAGTTCCTTGTCTAAACTGTCCAGCAGTTGTTCCAATAGCAATAGCATCTTGATTCTGTGTTCCTTGTCCAGCATTTAAACCAATAGCAATAGCACTTGTACTTTGACTAGTTTGTCCGGCTGATTGGCCAATTGCAATAGCATTAGTTCCTTGAGTTGCTGAACCAGCATTTAATCCAATTGCTATACTTCCAGAATTCTGTCTTGTTTGACCAGCACTTTGTCCAATTGCAATAGCGCCAGAACTTTGCGTTCCTTGTCCGGCTAAAACACCAATAGCAATAGAATTTGTTCCTTGACTACTAGCACCAGCATTTGACCCAATAGCAATAGCTCCTGAACCTTGAGTATTTGTTCCCGTTGTATTTCCAATAGCAATAGCAGAATTTCCTTGTAAACTTCTTCCGGCGTTAGCTCCAATTGCTATTGATGTTTGACCTTGTGTGCTTTGTCCAGCTTGAAGACCAATTGCTACAGATTGTGTGCCTTGATTTATTTGTCCTGCTTGATAACCAATCGCCAAAGCAGATGATTTTTGACTATCTAATCCAGCATTAAAACCAATTGCAATAGTTACTTCTCCTTGTGTTGATCTACCAGCATTAACGCCAATAGCTATAGCATTTTGTGTTTGAGATGTTCGTCCAGCATTTAAACCAATTGATATAGCATTAGTTCCTTGTGTAAATTGTCCAGCTTGAAATCCAATTGCTATAGAGCCAGATAACTGACTTGATTGTCCAGTATTTAATCCAATTGAAATTGTATTTTCTCCTTGATTTGTTCTTCCAGCATTAGTTCCAATTGCTATAGCATTTGTACCTTGAGGATCTTGTGCCGCTTGAAACCCAATAGCAATACTTCCACTAGATTGTGTATTTTGACCTGCTTGAACACCAATAGCAATTGTGTTTACACCTTGTAAAATTTGTCCAGCATTATTTCCTAAAGCAATAGCTCCGCTAGATTGATTACTTTGACCACTTTGAACACCAATAGCAATAGTATTTGCTCCCTGTGTAGTTCCACCAGCACTTGAACCAATCGCAATTGAATTTGTGCCTTGATTAGTTCTACCAGCATTTATTCCAATAGCTATAGCATTTGTACCTTGAAATGTAGAACCTGAATTAAATCCTAAAGCAACAGCATTTGTTTGTTGATTAAATTGACCAGCACCACATCCAATATTTATATTATCTGAACCAACTGTCCATGAATTAAAATTTGTATTCCAATATAAATAATCACCATAACAATCAGCAGTGCCTGTAATTCCTAAAGCACCTGTAGCACCTTGAGAACCCGTATGTCCTGTAGAACCTGTGGCGCCTGTTATACCAGGGGAACCTGTAGCACCTTGGGCGCCTGTATGTCCTGTAGCACCTGTATGTCCTGTATATCCTGTAACACCTTGGGATCCTGTATGTCCTGTAACACCTTGGGCGCCTGTATGTCCTGTAGCACCTTGGGCGCCTGTATGTCCTGTAACACCAGTAACACCTTGAGCACCTTGAGGGCCAGTAATACCTGTTTGAGCACTAAATGTTGTATGTATATGTGAATATGTTGTAGGCGATTCATAAAAAGTTGTAGCTATTTGGGCTATTCCACCTACTAAACTTTGTCCTGTAACTATTACAATAATATCAGTATAAGCAGTTATATAAATATTACTAGGTATAACCATAGATATAGTTTGAAACCCAACTGTTGGACTAGTTACAGGAACCGCATCATAACCAGAACCACCAGGTACCAATTCATCTAAAACTGGACCAACCGCATTATATCCATATACTCTAAATTGATACGCAACATCAGATCCAACATTTCGATTACAATATAAATTCATATCCCAAATTCCAGAAGGTATAAATAATGGATTACTTAATTCTGCTAAAGAAATAGCAAATTGCGTAGACCAATTTTCTTGACCAGCATTAGAAAAAGTCTGCTGAACACTTGATTGTGGATTAGTATCTGAAGTTGTAGATAAATGGCTAATAAATATAGGATCTGTAGTTATAAAACCAGAAAATGTTTGACTTACAGGATCTGTTGGGTCTGTAGTAGATGGATTTACATCACCTGGTAATGCTGGATTAGATGTTGAATTTAAAATATCAATTGTTGTTGCTTCAGAAAAATTCATATACAATAATAATCCAGATGACATTCCCATAGTACCAGTAGCACCTTGTGCACCCTGTGTACCAGTAGCACCAGTAGATCCTTGTGCGCCTGTCATACCCTTTGGTCCAATTGGTCCACCGGCTCCTTGTGCTCCCTGAGCACCTTGGGCTCCAGATGTATTATTATTACAACACCGTTGTGCCCCTAAATAATCAGTGTAACTTCTTGAATATGACATTGTATCTTATATAATTAGAATATAAATATTACTTTTAAGTATTTATATTTTGTGAAAAAATAAAATGACAACCAAGATAATAGTATTAAACCGAAGGTTACACTGAATGCCTTAAACCGAAGGCAATGATGATAAACACAAACGAATAGATCCTAAGCTCGCCACATCATATTTCACAACAAGCGGTAAATCATTCTCTAAATAAAGTTCAATCTGAGAGCACAAATTAGTACACTTAATAAAATAACCAAGATTTTTCAAAGAAAACTCACCCTGAATAATTTTAGATGAATCTTGCTTCAAAATGAATCCCATTGAACCATCTGACTCGGCACGATGAATTTCAGCCGACGCAAACTGTCCCTGACACTTAAAAATAAGCTCATTACCAACCGACTTAATTTCTAGCTTATCAGAAATACACGATAAATCACGAATAATCTTCTGGAAATCAGCCGATGGTAAATTAATAATAGATGAGAACTTTACATCAGGATATTCAAGCTCCTCAGGTTCAGGCTCAATCAACTTTAACTTCTGAGTCTTACATTGCTTAATATCACCATTCTCAAATTTAAGAGCCAAATGTGTTACAATACCATCGTGATAGTCGCCATTCTCAATATAAATAGTCAGCGTATCATCATTATCAATTGAATTAATTAATTTGAATAAATGAAACATGTTAACGCCAATAATAATCTTCTCTTTTTTACACTCATAGAACTCAAAATTTTGGGCGGCTAAATATAAATGAGCTAAAATAGTATGCGACTTATCCATATTAATAATACGAATACCATCAGGCTGAAATGAAATATTAGTCTCTAATAAGATATCTTTTAGCGCAGTCATCAATGTTCTAAATGGTGCGATTTGAACAGTTTTGATTGTTAATACATTACCGTCATTTGTATTAATGTTTGTAATATTTTTTGTAAAAGCAGCCATAATTTCTATTATATAACTAATTTTAAACGCAAATCTTTAAATAGTTATGCGTTTAAATTAATATTTATATTTGGGTAAAATATAAAAATATAAAAAATATAAAACAAATATTATTACTTTTTAGATTTAGATTTAGAACCAGATGAACTAGATGAACTAGATGAACTAGATGAACCAGATGAACTAGATGAACCAATTGGATAAGCTCCACCTGAACTAACTGTGTATGTATCATTACCATAAGTATATTTTGGCATTTTTATAATATAATAAAATATATTTATATTATATTTTAAACTTACTTAGATTTTATATTTAAATCTTTGGAACACGTCTTTGTCCATGTCCATATTTACGTTTAGCCAACTCTGCCATTTTATAGCCCTTAGATCCACGCTTACATCCATTATGTAAAATATTATAATCTACTGCACCCGCTTTTCCAGCAGTTAAAGCACTTGCTAAACGAGCCTTTCCCCAAGATTGTCCTGTTTGATTTGGTCTAGAACCTGATGAAAAATAAGCTCCTTCACCCTTATTTATAATTTTTTGTAAGGCTGATTTAGAACAACCCGATTTTTTTGCAAGCTCATTTGTAGCATCAATTGTTTCAATATTATACATTTTTCTGGCGGCTAAAATATGATCAGATGTTTTTGATTTATATGATTTAACTGGTTTGCGCGTATAATAAATACCTTTTTTATATAGACGGCGAGATTTCTTAAGCATTTGTAACTGTTTACTCTTGTCTTTTTTTGTTAGTCCTTTTGGAACATAACGGCGTATAATAGACCGTTGTTTTATAGTTTGTTTCATATTTATATTATACAAATATGAAATAATATAAATATTATATTTTGTAAATATTAATTACTTAATAAGTAAAGTTTGAGTTGTAAGTTGTAAACTGAGATGGTCTAATTTGATTCTGACCTAACTCAGAATAAAATTTACCACATGTTTGGCTTCTTGAACAAGCAGTAGCTAAACGTAATTTGGCACGTCTAGATGCCACAGAGGATGCGCCAACACCGGCACCTGGAGTGTATTTATTCCATATATCAGTTGTTTGATTACAAGTAATATTGCCACCGGGAGTCATCTTTGTACTACGACGACCACCGACGCCTAAATTGCGCTTATAAAGAAATCCGGGGAAAGTTGAGCCGCCGAACCAAAACTGACCATATGAATTAGAGCCTGAACCAAAACTGCTATTTGACATTGTTATTATTATAGATAGTAGATATTATTATTATTTATAATTTTTATTTATATTTTCATTCCTATATGTTTAACATATTTTGGCTCCACCTTTCCTAAAGGTGGATTAGGAGATTTTCTTAGTAGGAATATCACTAGAGACAATATAAATAGAGTTCTCGGTAATAATAATATATTCAGTCACAGACTTATAGAACTTAGCAATAGGACTAGTATACTCTTCAGCTGATTTAACTAACAACTTTTCACCCGACTCGCGAACACCAACAAGTGCCTTTTTGTCGACTGAAGCAGTCCAATAATCCAACATAATAGGTTTATCCTCAACAATAGCCAATTTACTAGCGTGTTGTAAGGTTACATCGGAAGGTAAACGATAATTAGAAGGGGGTGCGGCAGAAGCACCATTTTGTTCAGTAGCAGTAGTAGTAGTAGCTGTTTTTACAGACATTTATATTAGTTTTTGATTTAAAGTCTTTAAATACTTATTAACAATAACTATTTAATTAAAAACTATTCATATTTTATTTTTTTAATTTTATAATAATGTATTTATAATTATATAAATATATATATAATGGCAAATGTTATTACAGATGGTAATATACATAATTTAGTTAGAACTTATATTAATAATAGAAATAGATTACCAGCATGGTTACAAGGCATACCTATTGGTGACTGGGATGTAAGGCACGTAACAAATATGTCAAATTTATTTGAAAATTTTACCACTTTTAATGAACCATTAAATAATTGGAATGTGTCAAATGTTACAAGTATGGATGGTATGTTTAACCATTGTAGAAATTTTAATCAACCTTTAAATAACTAGAATGTATCTAATGTAACAAATATGATGTTTATGTTTTTGGGGTGTACAAATTTTAATCAACCTTTAAATGGCTGGATTGTGTCTAATGTTGAAAATATGTATGGTATGTTTTACGAATGTACAAATTTTAATCAACCTTTGGAAAACTGGAATGTCTCTAATGTTAGAACTATGGAAATTATGTTTACGGCCTGTACAAATTTTAATCAACCTTTAGATGATTGGAATGTATCTCATGTAGACAATATGAATGGTATGTTTGAAAATTGTACAAGTTTTAATCAACCTTTAAATGGTTGGAATGTATCTAATGTTATATTTATGACTAGAATGTTTTCTGGTTGTACAAGTTTTAATCAGCCTTTGAATAACTGGAATGTATCTAATGTTACAAGTACAGGTTATATGTTTAAACAATGCAGTGCTTTTAATCAAGATTTAAGTCAATGGAATGTTGCTCGTGTTACACTTATGCGAGAAATGTTTAGCGATTGTGTAAATTTTAATATAAATCCTAGATGGCAACTTAATCAAAACGTTAACACTAATAGAATGTTTGATAATACTCCTTTACAAGGAACAGTTCTACAAGGAGCACAACGACAACAACCAGCACCACGACAACCAGCACAACAACAACCAGCACAACCTCAAGGTCTAGCATGGGAGGTTCATAATGCGTTTGATGATTTGGACTTGCCAAAATTTATGACTGTTATTAGAAGAGAAAATAATGGTGCTTCAAATTTTAAAGATACTAATAATGTTCTTGAACCTGTAATTTCATATATAAATAGTTCAGACACATCTTTAACACAAGAACAAAAAACTAGATACACAACAAATTTTAGAAAGCATAGAGGCATAATTGAAAATGTAAATGAGTATATTAGAGGTCATCCTGAAGTAAAGACTAACACATTAGAAGTAATACAATTTGTATTATCTCAGGAACCAAATTATAAAGATCTATATATTGAAACTTTTGAAAATGAGTGTATGGGTGGTTATAGCACTGGAAACAGACAAAGTTGTACAAAGGGAATGTTTGAAAGAATTTATATGGCAAATAAGGGCACAATAGAAGGTCTTTGTTTTGAAGAATTACAAGGTGGAACAGCAGCGGCAACTTCTTGTAAACCTGTGTATCTTGAGTTATACAGTGCGTTTACACCTGGAGCAGATATAGATATTAATAACATTTTTCAGAAATGGTATAACCAATTTTCTTATGATGCGATTCCAGAAGGAGAAAATCCTCTTAGAACCTTCAGTGTTGATGAAAGAAAACGCCATTTTCGCAATTTTGTAAGACAAGATGAAGCAATAACACCACGTATTTGGGCTAATACAGAATTTCAGCGTAAATTGGAACAATCTATACAAGCAAATAATATTATATTTGAAACACTTACATTAGATGTTGGAATGGGAAAAAGAAGAAGAAGAAACAGTAAAAAGCGTCAAGTAAAGCATATAAGAAAAACAATAAAAAAACAAAGAAAGGTCACTATGAAGTATTTAAAAAGAAATTTTAGAAAAAGTAAAACTAAAGGAAGATATTAAGTAAAATATTTTTGCCATTATATATATATATATATATATAATGGCAAATGTTATTAATAATCGTAATATAAAAAATTTAGTTAGAACTTATATTAATAATAGAAATAATCTACCAGCATGGTTACAAGGTATACCTATTGGCGACTGGGATGTTTCTAATGTAACAAATATGTTTGGATTATTTGAAGATTATAGAACTTTTAATCAACCATTTAATGAACCATTAACTAACTGGGATGTATCTAATGTTACAAATATGGAAGATATGTTTCGTAATTGTAGAAATTTTAATCAACCTTTGGATAACTGGGATGTATCTAATGTTACAACTATGTCTTCTATGTTTAGTGGATGTGTAAATTTTAATCAACCTTTGAATAACTGGAATGTTTCAAATGTTAGACTTATGAGTAGCATGTTTTTACAATGTCAAAGGTTTAATCAACCTTTGAACAACTGGGATGTATCTAATGTTAGAGGATTGTCTCATATGTTTAGTGGATGTGTAAATTTTAATCAACCATTGGAAAACTGGAATGTATCTAATGTTAGACTTATGCCATATATGTTTGCTAATTGTACAAATTTTAACCAACCATTAGGAAACTGGAATATCTCGCATGTTTTAGATATGTCTAATATGTTTGAAGAATGTAGAAGTTTTAATCAAGATTTAAGTAACTGGGATATATCTAATGTTAGAAATATGTCACGTATGTTTAGAGGATGTATAAATTTTAATATAAATCCTAATTGGCAAATTAATAGACAAAGACAAAGAGAAACTGATATTCAAAGTATATTTGTAAATACTCCTTTAGAAGGACAACTATCACGACCAGCAGCAATACCAGCAACAGCAAATGCAAATAATTTTCGAATAGGACAAAATGTTGAAGTATTTTATAATAATGTATGGAGAGATGGAATTATTGATAATATAAACCATTATACTGTTTTACACACAAGAACAGGAGAAACTGTAGAAGAAATAAACACAGATGAAATAAGAGGAGCACTTCATGAAGGAATAAGAGACACAAATTTAATAATAGGTAGTCCAGTTCAATTTAGGCAACGTAATCAATGGAAGAATGGAAGAATAACTGATATATTTTATGCGGTCAATATTGGAGGTCGTGGTAGAGAAGAACTTATTGTAGTAGTTTCACAGTCAGATATACAACCACGAGGCGGAAGAACAGCAGCAGCAGCAAGAACAGCAGCAGCAGCAAGACCAGCAGCAAATACAGCAAGACCAGCGGCAAATACAGCAAGACCAGCGGCAAATACAGCAAGACCAGCAGCAAATACAGCAAGACCAGCAGCAAATACAGCAAGACCAGCATCAGCAGCAAGACCAGCAGCAGCAGCAAGACCAGCAGCAAATACAGCAAGACCAGCCGCAAATACAGCAAGACCAGCAGCAAATACAGCAAGACCAGCAGCAAATACAGCAAGACCAGTAGCAAATACAGTAAGACCAGCAGCAAATACAGCAAGACCCCGTGAGAATTTTCAAGTAGGAGATGAAGTTGATGTACGTGGTACGCGGGCTGATGGTGACTGGCACCCAGGGCGAGTGTATAGTATCATAAATTATACTGTTTTTAATCAGGAAACAGAAATAGATGAAACAGTACGACCTAATGATATTAGAGAAGTAGGAGAAGGCTTAGTTGAATTTAGACAAGGTGATAGATGGTTGCCTGGAACATTAATTAGTACAACTTTTTTTGTTGATATGGATGATGCCAATGTTGGTTTAATACGTGTTACATCACGAGATATGAGACGAAGAGCAGCAATACCAGCAACAGCAGCAAGACCAGCGGCAAATACAGCAAGACCAGCGGCAAATACAGCAAGACCAGCGGCAAATACAGCAAGACCAGCGGCAAATACAGCAACAGCAGCATATATGGCAAGAGTAAGAGAAAGAGCACAGGAAGAAAATCCAGATATATTTCATAACTTTTTTGTTGAAATACTACAAGCACTCATAAATGATCCTCAAGCAGCAGCACAACCAAGACCACAAGGTTTAGCATTTGAAGTTCATAATGCGTTTGCTGATTTGGATTTGCCAAAATTTATGGCTATTATTAGAAGAGAAAATAATGGTGCTTCTAATTTTAAAGACTTGGAACATATTATTTCATATATTAATAGTTCAGATACAGGTTTATCATCAGAGCAAAAAACTAGATATACGCGTAATATTAGGGGGTCTATACGTGAAAATATAAATGACTTTATTACAAATCATCCCGAAGTAACAGATGACACATTAGAAGTAATACAATTTGTATTGTCTCAGGATCAAAAATATAAAGATCTATATATTGAAACTTTTGAAAATGAATGTATGGGTGGTTATAGCACTGGAAATAGACAAAGTTGTATAAAAGGAATGTTTGAGCGAATTTATATGGCAAATAAGGGAACAATTGAAGGACTTTGTTTTGAAGAATTACAGAATGGTAATACAAGTGCGGCTTCTACAAGCGCAGCGGCTTCTACAAGCGCAGCGGCTTCAGCTAGAGCCACTGTTTGTAAACCTGTATATCTTGAGTTATACAAGACATTTACGCCTGGAGCAGACATAGATATTAATGATATTTTTCAAAAATGGTATAATCAATTTTCTTATGATGCGATTCCAGAAGAAGAAAATCCTCTTAGAAACTTAAGTGTCGACGCAAGAAAAAAACATTTTCGCAATTTTGTAAGACAAGATGAAATAATGACACGACGTATTTGGACAGATAGAGAATTTCAGCGTAAATTGGAACAATCTATACAAGCAAATAATATCATATTTGAAACACTTAACTTAGATGCTGGATTGGGAAGAAAGAGAAAAGGAAAGAGAAGAAGAAATACAGAGAAAAATAAAAAGAAACAAAGAAAGTTGACTATGAAGAAACAAAGAAAGAACACTATGAAGCATTTTAAAAGAAATGTTAGAAAAAGCAAAACTAAAGGAAAATATTAAACAATATATTTTTTATTTTTATAATATATAATTATATATTATATAATGGCAAATGTTATTACAAATGATAACATAAGAACGTTTGTTAGAGATTATGTTGAAGATAGAGGTCGCTTGCCAGAATGGTTACAAGGTATACCTATTGGCGACTGGGATATAAGTAATGTAACAAATATGCGTACTCTATTTAGAGGTTTAACAACTTTTAATGAACCCTTAACTAATTGGGATGTATCTAATGTTACAACTATGGAAAGGATGTTTGAAGATTGTGATAATTTTAATCAACCTTTGAATAACTGGAATGTATCTAATGTTAGAGAAATGAATATGATGTTTTTTAGGTGCGACAGGTTCAATCAGCCTTTAAATAACTGGGATGTATCTAATGTTATGACTATGTCTTCAATATTTAATAACTGTCCTAATTTTAATCAACCTTTGGATAACTGGGATGTATCTAATGTTAGATTTATGAGTGATATGTTTAGAAACTGTAGATTGTTTAATCAACCTTTGAATAACTGGAATGTATCTAGTGTTGAAAGTATGCGACGTACGTTTGAAGGTTGTACAAATTTTAATCAACCTTTGGATAACTGGGATGTATCTAATGTTAGAGATATGTTTTGCATGTTTAGAGACTGTACGAGTTTTAATCAAGATTTAAGTAACTGGAATGTGTCTGGTGTTGAATCTGGAGAAATGATTGGTATGTTTAGAGGTTGTACAAGTTTAACTATAAATCCTAATTGGCAACTTGACCCACGAAGGCATTTTGAACGAGATATATTTGAAAATTCTGGTATACCAGGTGCTTATCGGCCATATCGTCCACCACAACCACAACCAACGCCACCACGACAACAACAACAAGAATTACCTCCACTTATAGCATTTGCACAAGGGAGAATCACCCTGGATGAGGTTATTCGGCTTTCAAGAAATAACCCACAACAATTACAACAACTCATAGCATTTGTACGAGGGTTAAACACCGAGGATGACCTTATACGAATTGCGAGATTTGATCAAAACCAGATGAGGCAAGCACAACCACTAGGAGTAGCACAACCAGCAGCACAACCAGCAGTAAGACCAGGAGGTGTAGCATATGAAGTTCATAATGCTTTTTCTGATTTGAATTTACCAAAATTTATGACTATTATTAGAAGAGAAAATAATGGTGCTTCTAATTTTAAAGATCCTAGTAATATTCTGGAACCAATTGTTTCATATATTAATGGACCAGATACAGCTTTATCAACAGAGCAAAAAACTAGATACATACGTAATATTAGGGGATCTATACGTCAAAATGTAAATGAGTATATTAGAGATCATCCTGAAGTAAAAGATAATACACTAGAAGTAATACAATTTGTATTATCACAGGAACCAAATTATAAAGACCTATATATTGAAACTTTTGAAAATGAGTGTATGGGTGGATATAGCACTGGAAACAGACAAAGTTGTACTAAGGGAATGTTTGAAAGAATTTATATGGGAAATAAGGGAACAATTGAAGGACTTTGTTTTGAAGAATTACAGAGAGGTAATACAAGCGCAGCGACTGCGGCTAGAGCCACTGCTTGTAAACCAGTGTATCTTGAGTTATACAAGACATTTACGCCTGGAGCAGATATAGATATTAATGATATTTTTCAAAAATGGTATAACCAATTCTCTTATGACGCGATTCCAGAAGAAGAGAATCCACTTACAAACTTGAGCGTTGACGCAAGAAAAAAACATTTTCGTAATTTTGTAAGACAAGATGAAACAATGACAAGGCGTATTTGGACAGATAGAGATTTTCAGCGTAAGTTGGAAGAATCTATAGAAGCAAATAATATTATATTTCAAACACTTAACTTAGATGCTGGATTGGGAAAAAGAAGAAGAAGAAACAGTAAAAAGCGTCAAGTAAAGCATATAAGAAAAACAATAAAAAAACAAAGAAAGATCACTATGAAGCATTTGAAAAAAAAAATATTAGCAAAACTAAAGCAAAATATTAGATAAAATAATATAATTTTATATTTTGCTATTATATATATATATATATAATGGCAAATATTCATAATATTCATAATAATAATATAAGACATTTAGTCAGATTTTATATTGAAGATAGAAATAGTTTACCAAATGCATTACGAGGTATACCTATTGGCGACTGGGATGTTTCTCATGTAACAGATATGAGTCAGTTATTTTGGTGGTGCCGTGATTTTAATGAACCATTAAATAATTGGAATGTATCTAATGTTACAAATATGTTTGGTATGTTTAGCGGATGTGTAAATTTTAATCAACCTTTGAATAACTGGAATGTATCTAATGTTACAAGTATGAGAAGTATGTTTGCTTATTGTAGAAATTTTAATCAACCTTTGGGAAACTGGAATGTATCTAATGTTACAGATATGGAACAGATGTTTGCTAATTGTACTAATTTTAATCAACCATTAAATAGTTGGAATGTATCTAATGTTATAAGTATGAGAAGTATATTTGAAGAATGTAACAATTTTAACCAACCATTAAATGACTGGAATGTATCTAATGTTACAAATATGATAAGTATGTTTGAACGATGTAATAATTTTAATCAATCTTTAGATAATTGGAATGTATCGCATGTTACAGATATGGAACGAATGTTTTCTAGATGTCATATGTTTAATCAAGATTTGAGCAATTGGAATGTATCTAATGTTACATATATGAATGGTATGTTTATTCACTGTATAAATTTTAATCAACCATTAAATGGTTGGGATGTATCGCATGTTACAAATATGAGTTCTATGTTTCTTCATTGTACTAATTTTAATCAACCTTTAAATGACTGGAATGTATCGAATGTTAGAGAAATGGAAATTATGTTTTCAGATTGTACAAATTTTAATCAACCTTTGAATAACTGGAATGTATCTAGAGTTACAAGTATGAATGGAATGTTTGAAAACTGTACAAGTTTTAATCAAGATTTAACTAACTGGAATATAGATAGAGTTAGAAATTTTAGTGGTATGTTTAGAGGTTGTACAAGTTTAACTATAAATCCTAATTGGCAATTATTTCATTCTGCTAGCGGTTCTACAACTATGTTTGCTAATACTCCTTTACAAGGAACAGTTCTACAAAGACTAGAACGACCAGCAGCAAGAGCACCAAGAGCACCAAGAGCACCACGAGCAGCAGCACCGCAACCAGCAGCACAATTACCACAAGGATTAGCATTTGAAGTACACAATGCGTTTGCTGATTTGGATTTACCAAAATTTATGACTGTTGTTAGAAGAGAAAATAATGGTGCTTCTAATTTTAAAGATGCTAATAATATTCTTGAACCAGTTGTTTCATATATAAATAGCTCAGATACAACTTTATCAACAGAGCAAAAAACTAGATACACACGTAATATTAGGGATACTATACGTCAAAATGTAAATGAGTATATTAGGAGTCATCCTGAAGTAAAAGATAACACACTAGAAGTAATACAATTTGTATTGTCTCAGGATCCAAATTATAAAGATCTATATATTGAAACTTTTGAAAATGAATGTATGGGTGGTTACAGTAGTGGAAACAGACAAAGTTGTACCAAGGGAATGTTTGAAAGAATTTATATGGCAAATAAGGGAACAATTGAAGGACTTTGTTTTGATGAATTACAAAGTGGAACTTCTGCTGCGTCTAGAGCTACAAGCGCAGCGGCTTCAGCTAGAGCTAATACTTGTAACCCTGTATATCTTGAGTTATACAGTGCATTTGTACCTGGAGCAGATATAGATATTAATGATATTTTTCAGAAATGGTATAACCAATTTTCTTATGATGCGGTTCCAGAAGGAGAAAATACACTTACAAACTTGACTGTTGACGAAAGGAAACGCCATTTTCGTAATTTTGTAAGACAAGATGAAGTAATTAGTTCACGTATTTGGAGCAATGCAGAATTTCAGCGTAAACTAGAACAATCTATACAAGCAAATAATATAATATTTGAAACACTTAGTTTAGATGCTGGATTGGGAAGAAAGAGAAAAGGAAAGCGAAGAACGGTTAAACATATTTTTTCAAGCATAAAGAAACAGAAAAAGAACCAAAGAAAAACAATAAAGAAACAAAGAAAGGTCACTATGAAGCATTTAAAAAGAAATATAAGAAAGACTAAAGCAAGATATTAGGAACAGTTAAACAAATTTATTAGATAATATATTTTAATATTATATATTATATAATGTCAGTTTACCAAGTTGGTGACCAGGTTGAAATTGATGAATATGCTCGCGTTCCAGGAAATTTTCAGCCAAGATGGTTTCAAGTAGAAATAAATAATATAACATATGATATAAGAAATAATAATACCGGAAGAGAAGTTTTACGTAAAACTAGAAATCAAATAAGAAGACCAGGTCAAGTAGTTGGTGATAATGATGCTGTATATCAAAATGGAGAACAAGTTGAAGCGCTTATAAGTAGAAATTGGGTTCCAGCAACTATAATAAGCAGAAGATATCATTTTTCTGATGGTTATGGAGATTATAGAGATAATATTTTAATGAGAAGACCAGGAGAAGATGGACATGCACAAGCAAATCCACTTGATAGACAATTAACTGAAGCAGAACGAGCAGAATTTATGGCAACGTTTAATATAATGCCTCAGGCTGTAAGACCACAACTGTTAGCATCATTAGAAGTAGGAACTGTTAGAGCAGCGAGAGATGCTATTGAAGCTGTTCTTGCTCGAAATGGTCCGCGACGAGCACCACAACCACAACCAGAACCACAATTACCACAAGGTATAGCATATGAGGTTCATAATGCGTTTGCTGATTTGGATTTACCAAAATTTATGACTGTTGTTAGAAGAGAAAATAATAGTGCTTCTAATTTTAAGGATCCTAGTAATGTTTTGGAACCAATTGTTTCATATATTAATGGACCAGATACATCTTTATCACAAGAACAAAAAACTAGATACACACGTAATATTAGGGGGTCTATACGTGAAAATGTAAATGAGTATATTAGGGATCATCCTGAAGTTAAAGATAATACATTAGAAGTAATACAATTTGTCTTGTCACAGGACCCAAATTATAAAGATTTATATATTGAGACTTTTGAAAATGAGTGTATGGGTGGTTATAGTAGTGGAAACAGACAAAGTTGTACAAAGGGAATGTTTGAGCGAATTTATATGGCAAATAAAGGAACAATTGAAGGACTTTGTTTTGATGAATTACAAAGTACAAGCGTAGCGGCTTCTGCTGCGTCTAGAGCTACAAGCGCAGCGGCAACTAGTTGTAATCCTGTATATCTTGAGTTATACAGTGCATTTACACCTGGATCAGATATAGATATTAATGATATTTTTCAAAAATGGTATAACCAATTTTCTTATGACGCGGTTCCAGAAGAAACAAATCCTCTTAGAAATCTGAGTGTTGACTCAAGGAAACGCCATTTTCGTGATTTTGTAAGACAAGATGAAGCAATAACACCTCGCATTTGGGCTAATAGAGAATTTCAACGCAAATTAGAACAATCAATACAAGCAAATAATATTATATTTGAAACACTTAGCTTAGATGCTGGATTGGGAAGAAGAATTAGAAGAATTAGAAGAAAAAGTAAAAAACGTCAAGTAAAGCACGTAAGAAAAACAATCAAGAAACAAAGAAAGATTACTATGAAGCGTTTAAAAAGAAATTTTAACAAAAGAATAAGAAAAACTAAAGCTAAATATTAAATGATATATTTTTATTATAATATATTATATAATGGCAAATGTTATAACAAATGGTAACATAAGAGAATTAGTTAGAGATTATATTGAAAATAGAAATAGATTACCAAGATGGTTACAAGGCATACGTATTGGTAATTGGGATGTAAGACATGTAACAAATATGGATAATTTATTTAGATATTATACAAATTTTAATGAACCATTAAATAATTGGAATGTGTCTAATGTTAGAACTATGCGTTTTATGTTTAATGATTGTACAAGTTTTAATCAACCTTTGGATAACTGGGATGTATCTCGTGTGACAAATATGGAAAATATGTTTTGTTTGTGTACAAATTTTAATCAATCTTTGAATAATTGGAATGTATCTAATGTTACAGATATGAATAATATGTTTGTAAGATGTATAAGTTTTAATCAACCTTTGAATAACTGGAATGTATCTAATGTAGAAAGTATGGAATCTATGTTTTTTAATTGTATAAGTTTTAATCAGCCTTTAGATAATTGGGATGTATCTAGTGTTACAAATATGACAGAGATGTTTCAAGGGTGTACTAATTTTAATCAACCTTTGAGAAACTGGAATGTATCTGAAGTTAGAGATATGAGTTATATGTTTTTTAATTGTAGAAGTTTTAATCAACCTTTAAATGACTGGAATGTATCTCAAGTTAGAGATATGAGTAATATGTTTGAAAATTGTATAAGTTTTAATATAAATCCTAGATGGCAAATTAATCCAAATATTGATATTGACGAAATATTTTTAGGAACTCCTTTAGAAGGACAACAATTAAGACCACAACGAGCACGAGCACCACGAGCACCACAACCAGAAGCAAGACCAGAAGAAAGACCAGCAGCACAACCAGCAGCACAATTACCACAAGGTTTAGCATATGAGGTTCATAATGCGTTTGCTGAACTAGATTTGCCAAAATTTATGACTGTTGTTAGAAGAGAAAATAATGGTGCTTCTAATTTTAAGGTTCCTAGTAATGTTTTAGAACCAATTGTTTCATATATTAATGGACCAGATACATCTTTATCACAAGAACAAAAAACTAGATATACGCGTAATATTAGGGGGTCTATACGTGAAAATGTAAATGAGTATATTAGAGATCATCCTAGAGTAAAGGATGACACATTAGAAGTAATACAATTTGTATTGTCTCAGGATCCTAATTACAAAGATTTATATATTGAAACTTTTGAAAATGAATGTATGGGTGGTTACAGTAGTGGAAACAGACAAAGTTGTACAAAAGGAATGTTTGAAAGAATTTATATGGCAAACAAGGGTACAATTGAAGGTCTTTGTTTTGAAGAATTACAAGGGACAAGTGCAGCGGCTTCTGCTTCTGCTGTGTCTAGAGCTACAAGCGCAGCGGCTTCAGCTAGAGCTAATACTTGTAACCCTGTGTATCTTGAGTTGTACAGTGCGTTTACACCTGGAGCAGATATAGACATTAATGACATTTTTCAGAAATGGTATAACCAATTTTCTTATGATGCGGTTCCAGAAGAGGAAAATATACTAAAAAATTTAAGTGTTAACGCAAGGAAAAAACATTTTCGTGATTTTGTTCATCAAGATGAAGCAATTACACCGCATATTTGGAACAACAGAGAATTTCAACGTAAGTTGGAACAATCAATACAAGCAAATAATATTATATTTGAAACACTTAGCTTAGATGCTGGATTGGGAAAAAGAAGAAGAAACAGAAAAACAAAAAAGAACAGAAGAAAAACAAAAAAGGATAAAAGAAAGTCTTTAAGAAGAGGCAAACGACAAACTAAAAGAAGATAATCTAATTTATTTTCTATAATAAATATATGGCTGAAGAGGACATTATAGAAGAGTATGAAATAGGAGACAGAGTTAACGCACTTGTAGAAGGTATATGGAGACCAGGAATTATTGATGAAATAGAAAGCTATACTGTTTTTAATCCTGAAACACGAAGACAACGTGATGTGACACCAGAATTTGTAAGAGGAAATATAGGAGTTGGTAATCAAATTGAATTTAGAGCAAATCTTAGACATGATAGTTGGACACCTGGAACAATAGTTACTATAAATTATTGGGTTAATATGCAAGATTTAATTGGTGGCGCAGAAGAGGTTTCACATTTAAATATAAGACGACGAGCACCAGGAGAAGGACCACAACCAGAACTAGAGCCAGAGCCAGAACCAGTAGTACAACCAGCAGGTCTAGCATGGGAAGTTCATAATGCTTTTTCTGATTTGGATTTACCAAAATTTATGACCATTGTTAGAAGAGAAAATAATGGTGCTTCTAATTTTAAAGATACTAATAATGTTCTGGAACCAATTGTTTCATATATTAATGGTTCAGATACATCTTTATCATCAGAGCAAAAAACTAGATATATAAATAATATTAGGAAGACTAGAGGTATAATTGAAAATGTAAATGTTTACATAAGAGAACATCCTGAAGTAAAAGATAATACATTAGAAGTAATACAATTTGTATTATCACAGGACCCAAAATATAAAGATCTATATATTGAAATTTTTGAAAATGAATGTATGGGTGGTTATAGTACTGGAAACAGACAAAGTTGTATAAAAGGCATGTTTGAGAGAATTTATATGGCAAATAAGGGCACAATTGAAGGTCTTTGTTTTGAAGAATTACAAGGAACAAGCGGAGCGGCTACAGCAGAAGCAAGTTCTTGTAAACCTATGTATCTTGAGTTATATAGTGCATTTACACCTGGAGCAGATATAGACATTAATGATATTTTTCAAAAATGGTATAATGAATTTTCTTATGATGCGATTTCAGAAGAAACAAATCCTCTTAGAAATCTAAGTGTTGAAGCAAGAAAGCAACATTACCGTGATTTTGTTAGACAAGATGAAGCAATATCACATCGTATTTGGTCCAATAGAGAATTTCAACGTAAATTGGAACAATCAATACAAGCAAATAATATCATATTTGAAACACTTAGTTTAGATGCTGGATTGGGAAGAAGAAAAAGAAGAAGAAACAGTAAAAAGCGTCCAGTGAAGCATGTAAAAAAAACAATAAAGAAACAAAGAAAAAAAACTATGAAACGTTTAAAAAGAAACATTATGAAAGGAAAAAAGAAAAACTAAGAATAAATATTAAGACTGTTTAGAATATTTAGAATATATATATATATATATATATATATATATATATGGCTGATAGAAGAGGAAATTTTAATGAAGGCCAGGGAGTTGAAGCATACCAAAACGGTACATGGACACCTGGAACTTTTAGAGGATATAGAAATGGAAATCTTCTTGTTGATATTATAAGAATTCCAGGAAGGCCTAGCATTAGGAGAGAATTTGGTGAACATTATGTTCGTATATACGATCCCAGGCGAGATTGGCATTTTTTAGATTCAGATGATGATGATATAAATCCCAGCGGCACTGATGATGACGATGATGAAATACCGCAAGTAGCAGCACGACGACAACCTTTAGGAGTGGCATTTGAAGTTCACGGCGCATTTGCTGATTTAAATTTACCAAATTTTATGACTATTGTTAGAAGAGAAAATAATGGTGCTTCTAATTTTAAAGATAATAATAATATTTTGGAGCCACTTGTTTCATATATAAATAGTTCAGATACAGCTTTATCATCAGAGCAAAAAACTAGATATACGCGCAATATTAGGAGATCTATAAATCAAAATATAAATCAGTATATTATGGGTCATCCTAGAGTAAAGGATGACACATTAGAAGTAATACAATTTGTGTTGTCTCAGGAACCAAAATATAAAGATCTATATATTGAAACTTTTGAAAATGAATGTATGGGTGGCTATAGTACTGGAGACAGACAAAGTTGTACAAAAGGAATGTTTGAAAGAATTTATATGGCAAATAAGGGCACAATAGAAGGACTATGTTTTAATGAATTACAGAGCAGATCAACAGCAAGCGCCGCTTCTGCTTCTGCTGCGGCTAGAGCTGCCGCTTGTAAACCGGTGTATCTTGAGTTATACAAGACATTTACACCTGGAACAGATATAGATATTAATGATATTTTTCAAAAATGGTATAACCAATTTTCTTATGATGCGGTTCCAGAAGAAACAAATCCTCTTAGAAACTTAAGTGTTGATGCTAGAAAAAAACATTTTCGTAATTTTGTTAGACAAGATGAAATAATGACAAGGCGTATTTGGACAGATAGAGAATTTCAGCGCAAGTTGGAAGAATCTATAGAAGCAAATAATATTATATTTCAAACACTTAACTTAGATGCTGGATTGGGAAGAAGAAGAAGAAATAGACACACAGAGAAAAAGAAAAAGAAACAAAAAAAAACAATGAAGAAACAAAGAAAAATAACTATGAAGCGTTCAAAAGAAAATATTATGAAAGGTAAAAAAATAATAAGAAAAACTAGAGGATACTATTAAGAATATTGTAATTTAAAATATAATTATAATATAAATGGCAAGAAATCAGAATATAGAAGACTTTGAACCAGGAGAAGAAGTAGAGGTATTTATAAACGACGAATGGACACCAGGTATTATTGATGATATACATAGTTATACTGTTTTTAATATTAGAACAGAAAGCCAAGTTGACAAAATGCCAAGTGATATAAGAAACCGAACAACTCATGTAAGAGGACAAAACGGAAATTTAATAGTAGAAAGTGAAATTGAATTTAGAGAAAATGGTATTTGGGTGCCTGGAATATTAATTAGTAAAAATTATAGAGTTGATATGGACGATTTTTATGGTGGTATATTTATGGTTGAACATTCAAATATAAGGCGAGTAGCACAACAAATACAACGACAAGCAGCAGCACCGCAACCAGCAGTAAGACCAGGAGGTATAGCATATGAAGTTCATAATGCTTTTTCTGATTTGGATTTACCAAAATTTATGACTATTGTTAGAAGAGAAAATAATGGTGCTTCTAATTTTAAAGATAATAACAATGTTTTGGAACCAATTGTTTCATATATTAATGGTCCAGACACATCTTTATCGTCAGAGCAAAAAACTAGATACACTCGTAATATTAGGGATACTATACGTCAAAATGTAAATACTTATATAACAGATCATCCTGAAGTAAAAGATAACATACTAGAAGTAATACAATTTGTCTTGTCTCAGGATCCAAATTATAAAGATCTATATATTGAAATTTTTGAAAATGAGTGTATGGGTGGTTACAGTACTGGAAACAGACAAAGCTGTACAAAGGGAATGTTTGAAAGAATTTATATGGCAAATAAGGGAACAATTGAAGGTCTTTGTTTTGAAGAATTACAAGGAATAAGTGCTGCGGCTACTGCTGCTGCATCTAGAGCTAATGATTGTAAGCCTGTGTATCTTGAATTGTACAGTGCGTTTACACCTGGAGCAGATATAGACATTAATGACATTTTTCAGAAATGGTATAACCAATTTTCTTATGATGCGGTTCCAGAAGAAACAAATCCTCTTAGAAATTTAAGTGTTAATTCAAGAAAGCAACATTTTCGTGATTTTGTTAGACAAGATGAGGCAATTAGTCCACGTATTTGGAACAATCCAGAATTTCAGCGTAAGTTAGAACAATCAATACAAACAAATAATATTATATTTGAAACACTTAACTTAGATGCTGGATTGGGAAGAAAGAAGAGAAGAAATAGAAAAACAAAAAAAAATAAAAGAAAAGTTTTTAGTAAGAATAAAAGAAAATCTTTAAGAAATGGTAATAAAAAAACAAAAAAAAAATATTAATTATATTTATTATTATAATATAATAATATATATAATGGCAAATGTTATTACTAATAGTAATATACATACTTTAGTTAGACAATATGTTGAAAATAGAAATAGAAATAGACTGATATCATTGTTACAAGGACTGCCATCATGGTTGCGAGGTATACCTATTGGTGACTGGGATGTTTCTCGTGTAACAAATATGAATCGTTTATTTTTAGGTTTTGAAAATTTTAATGAACCCTTAAATAATTGGAATGTGTCTAATGTTACAAATATGGAACATATGTTTCAAAATTGTCATAATTTTAATCAACCATTGAACAACTGGAATGTGTCTAATGTTACAAATATGTATTGTATGTTTGCTCGATGTACAAATTTTAATCAACCATTAAATAACTGGAATGTATCTAATGTTACAAATATGGGAGGTATGTTTCATAATTGTATAAATTTTAATCAACCTTTAGATAACTGGGATGTATCTAGTATTACAAATATGAATACTATATTTACTCACTGTACAAATTTTAATCAACCTTTGAATAACTGGGATGTATCTAATGTTACAGATATGCTCTCATTTTTTTATGGGTGTACAAATTTTAATCAACCTTTAAATAACTGGAATGTATCTAATGTTACAGATATGGCAAACATGTTTACTGGATGTACAAATTTTAATCAAGATTTAACTAACTGGAATGTATTAAATGTTAGAAATATAAGTAATATGTTTGAATCCTGTAGAAGTTTAACTATAAATCCAAATTGGCAATTACGTTGGAATGTTCGTGGTTATCATAATATGTTTTTAAACACTCCTTTACAAGGAACAATTCTACAACAAGTACAACCACCACAACCACAAGCTCAACCACAACGACAACCACAACCACGAGCACCACAACCAGTACCAGGTCTAGCATTTGAGGTTCATAATGCATTTGCCGAACTAGATTTACCAAAATTTATGACTGTTGTTAGAAGAGAAAATAATGGTGCTTCTAATTTTAAAAATCCTAATAATATTTTGGAACCAGTTGTTTCATATATTAATAGTTCAGATACATCTTTATCGCAAGAACAAAAAACTAGATACACGCGTAATATTAGAGGTTCTATAAGACAAAATGTAAATGAATATATTAGGGATCATCCTGAAGTAAAAGATAATACATTAGAAGTAATACAATTTGTCTTGTCTCAGGATCCAAAATATAAAGATCTATATATTGAAACTTTTGAAAATGAATGTATGGGTGGTTACA